>Ga0105051_10002406_pt1 | contig 24000 bp, 18 predicted proteins | sample FRY02_FD_78383 | JGI IMG/M metagenome (GOLD analysis project Ga0105051, IMG submission 78383) | Freshwater microbial communities from Lake Fryxell liftoff mats and glacier meltwater in Antarctica - FRY-02 (megahit assembly) | ecosystem: Environmental > Aquatic > Freshwater > Ice > Glacier... | reverse complement strand
GTCTGGCGAACGCAGAATGCCACGAAGTTGGTCGAGCACCGCTGATTCCAATTCGGCTGCCGGCAGACGCGGCAAACCTGACGCGCCGGCGTGCTCCTTGATCTCGCGCATGGGCAGGTAATAACGGTATTTCTTTCCGGTCGCTTTCTTTGTGCTGTGCCAGGGTGTCAGCGCCCGCCCGTCATGGCCAAAGACGATGCCCTTGAGCAGAAACGGTGTGCTGGAGCGGGTGTGGTTTCCCCGCACACGGGCGTTGGTCGCCAAAATGGCGTGCACATCGTCCCACTGCGCTGGGGTGATGAGGGCAGGGTGTTCTGCCTGGTACCACTGATCCTTGTGGCGCAGTTCTCCAAGGTAGGTTCGATTGCCCAGTAGCTTGTAGATCAAACCCTTGTCGATTGGCTTGCCGTCCCGGACTTTGCCGTCCTGGGTTGTCCAGGCTTTCGATGTCACGCCATCAAGCCTGAGTTCCTTGACCAGTGTGGTGCTTGATCCGAGTTCCACGAATCGCTGGAAGATGTTACGGATAAGTTTGCCCTCCTTGACGTTGGGCACTACTCATTCGCCGTGACCGATGCCAATGCAGACCCCGTGAGGGAGACCACCCGCGGCTGGCGACTGGCGACTGGCGTCAGACAACTACACGGTCGGCGCGGGTGCCGGCGGCGCAAGCGCTTACTGGGGTTTTTCGTCGCATGGGGACTGGTTCAATGCATGTCATCCTGAGGAGATTCAGGCGTTCACAGACGGTTGCCTGAAGCAAGGCAAGGACCACAGGACCGGGCAACTAGTCGCACCCGAGAGGGCAGGGTGTTTGTGCCGATGCCGATTTGATCCGGTCCCCCGAAATTCGGTGACCACTTGCTGAGTCGAGACGAGCGAGGCTTGATGCGGTTCGCGACCGGATGATGTCTGGTCAGTCAAGATCGGCATATCGGGGGGTCAAAATCACGTCGGCGGCAACAGTCAGTGCACCTGCTCGAGGAATTCGCGCGTGCGCGCCTGCTGCGGATCGCCGAAGATCTGCTCCGGTGACCCGTGTTCGACGATGACACCGTGGTCGGTGAAATACACGTTGTGCGAGATCTCGCGCGCAAACGCCATCTCGTGCGTGACCAGGATGGACGTCAGCCCTTCCTCGACCAACTGGCGGATCGTCAGCAGCACCTCCTTGCGGGTCTCGGGATCGAGCGCTGCCGTGACCTCATCGAACAGCATCACCTGCGGACGCATCGCCAGCGCGCGCGCAATCGCAACACGCTGCTGCTGCCCACCCGACAACTCGCCTGGATAGCTGTTTTCCTTGCCGGCAAGACGCACCTTTTTCAGTAACTCGCGCGCCTGCGCCTCAACTTCATCGCGAGGCTGTCGCAAGACCTGTATCGGCGCCATCATGATGTTCTCCAGCGCGGTCTTGTGCGGGAACAGGTTGTATTGTTGAAAGACGATCGACACGTCCTTGCGCAAGGCAATCATTTCCGCGTCCTTGTGCAACTGGTGCACCGCGTGCGAGCCGACGAATATCTCGCCTTTGTCGATGCCTGCCAGGCCATTGATGCAACGCAGCAGCGTCGATTTGCCCGATCCCGAAGGGCCGATGACACAGACCGCCTCGCCAGCGTGCACCGTCATCGATACGCCATGCAACACGCCCACCGCGCCAAACGACTTGTGCACGTCGACGATCCGTACCAGGGGATTGCCAGAATGCGCCGTAGTCACTGGACTGCCCTCCGTCCTGCGGACTGCGGTGCTGAGCGCCTTGGGAGCGGCCCGGCGGCGCTCACTGGAGTACCTTCGTGCTTCGCACTGCGGTGCGAGCTTGCTTGGAGGCGGCCCGGCGCTGCGCTCATGCCGCCACCTCTTCGGGCGTCTTGACCGGCACATCGATGACACGTGCGGCATGGCCGCTGGCCGCCAGGAAACACACGAGTTCGGCATGCGTGACGATGGCCGTCGCCGTGTTCACCAGCGGATGGGCCTGGACTGCGCCAGCCTCCCACAGGCTGCGGTCGATCACGAACTCAACCGCGTGTGCCGTGTCATTGAACAGCGCCAGAAGGCTGACCGCGCCGGGTGTCACACCCAGGTGGCTGGCCAGTCGCGCGGCCGATGCAAACCCCAGGCGTCCAACGCCCAGGACTTCGCCCAGCCGGGCCAGATCGACCGATCGGTCCGACGCAACCGTGACCAGCAGGTAGCGCTGCGACTTCTTGGCCTGCAGGAACAGGTTCTTGGCCTTGGCGCCCGGCAGCTTCGGAACCAGCAAGTCGGACTCGGAACAGGTCATGACAGCAGGGTGCTCATGGCGCTGCAGCACGATGCCATGCAGATGCAGGAATGGGTCAAGGTCCATGGGGCTCCCGGTTCAGCGTTCGGCGTATCGCAACTCGAGCCGTTGGGTCCAGAGCGCGATCGGATAACAGTAGATGAAAAACCAAAGCAGCACGTAGCTGTAGATCGGAATCAGCAGGTCGGTTCGCGCTTCGGCGGCGGTGACACGTCCAACCATCGTCATGACTTCGCTGACGCCGACGATCGAGGCCAGCGTCGTGGCCATGGTCAGGATCGCGTACCAGTTCATCCAGGGCGGCAACATGCGCTTGATGCACTGCGGCAGGATGATTTGCCACAGGGTCTGGCGCCGCGAGAAGGCGAGCGAACGCGCCGCCTCCCATTGTGCTGAGGGAATCGACTGCACAGCGCCACGCACGATCTCGGCGAAATTCGCCATGATCGGAAGCGCCAGTCCGAGCGTGGCCTTGATCCAGTCGGGAAACGGCACCGTGAGGCCACCAATATGAAACTCGAACGGCATCAGAAACATGACGAAGAACAGCAGCACCAGCCACGGCGCATTGCGAAAGAACTGGACCACGATCCAGGACGTGCCACGCACTGGCGCCATCAGCGAGATGCGCGCGAGTCCGAGCAACAGGCCTGACACCGTGCCCACCAGCATCGCCATTGCGCTGATTAGCAGGTTGAAGCCAAAACCCTTGGCCAGCAGCGGAGTCCACTTGATGATCAGGTCGAGCACGCTGGCATTGGGGTCGCGCGCCTGCACCTGTGCCACCGCCACCGAAGTGACCAGCATGGCCAGCAGCAATATGCCTGTGCGCGCGGTGAACAGTGAGCCGCCACTGGAGCGGTCGCTGGTCCAGCGCTGCTGCCCACTCAGGCGCAGTGGCAACATCACGTCGAAACGGTCACCGGGCTTTTTCATTGTCCGAATCCCGGGACCCGAAGCCGGATCTCCAGCCTGTGCATGAGCTGCGTGATGACACCAACGATGGCCACATAGCTGATCAGCAAGACGACCATCATCTCTGGAACATTGACCTGTTCCGACCAGATCTGAGCTGACATGTACACCAACTCCGGTACCGCGATGGCGTAGGCCAGTGTCGTGGTCTTGACCAGATTCACCAGGTTGTTGGTCATCGCCGGCATCGTGACACGCAGTGCCAGCGGCAGAACGATCAGGCGAAAAATCTGCGAGCGCGAATAACCCAGCGACTGCGCGGCCTCGGTCATCGCCTTGGGCACGGCTTCGACGCCGGCGCGGAAGATCTCCGCGACGAACGCCGCCTCCAGCAAGGTCAGCGATATCACGGCCCAACCCATCGATCCGAGCATCGGCATGCCACCGACCTTGGGCAACAGCGGACCGAGCGCGAAATAGAAAAAGTACAGCTGCACCAACGGCGGTGTGTTGCGGAACAGTTGGACGAATCCGTTCGCGCAACGGCGCACGATCGCAGTGCGCGACCCGACCAGCCAGGCCGTCAGCGCACCCAGCGCCAGGCTCAGCACTAGGCAATACACGGAGAGCTCCAGCGTAGTGGCAAGCCCCTTGAGGAAACGCGTGCGATCGTAGCTGTCGTAGAAGATCGTCAGCTTGATGCCGCTGGTGTCATGCAGCCATTTGAACCAAGCAGCTACCTCATCCACGTCGCGGCTCCCGATCGGCCGCGCTGGCATGCGCTGCGGCGCCCCCTGGTGCCAGATGGATCAGCGACACGTCCATGGCCGATTGCCGGTCACGCAAGCCAGAACCTGACTTACTTGAATTTCGCCTGTTGCTCGAGCAGGAACGGCGAAGTGGGAATGCCCCACTTCTTCTCCAGATCGATGATGAAACCAGTCTTGTGCCATTCCTTGGTCACGTCACTGATGAAGGCGGTGAACTTGGCGTCTTCCTTGCGCACACCCAGCCCCCATGGCTCGGGATCGATTGACGGCAACACCATCGCATAGTCGGCCCATTTGGCGTCGGCCAGACCGGCGAAAAAGGTCGTGTCGAACACGGTACCCACGCAGTTGCCGGCTTCCAGTGCCGCCATCGCCTCGGTCACGCCCTTGAAAACGACCATCTGGGCACCGAACTCTTCGCCGGTGCGACGGTTGTAATACGCACCTTGCACGCCGCAAACGGGTTTGCCCTTAAGGTCGGCCCAATTTTTCAGACCCGAACTCTTTTTCGCGAAGACGTTGGCGGCGCCAGCGTAATACAGTGGCTGCGGGATGCTGACCACTTCGGCGCGGTCGGGCCGGTAAGCCATGGTCGCGATCATCATGTCGATGCGGCCCTGCTTGACGAATTCCATCCGGTTGGCCGCCACCACGGGGACCAGTTCGATCTGCACGCCGAGCCGCTTGGCAATGTCGTTCGCCAGATCGATCTCCAGTCCGACGATTTTGCCGGACGGGTCGGTGTAGCCGTAGGGTTTGTAGTCGGCCTTCACGCCGACGACCATTTTGCCTTTTTGCTTGATGCTGGCCATGGTGTCGACTTGTGCCCAAGCCGTTCCAGCTACGCAGAGCGCCAGGCCCGCAAATACGCCAAGCCATTTCCGACGCAAGAAATTGATGCTGTGCACAGTGACTCCTGTTGATGCGCCGCGCGTTGTGGGACGCCAGATGGAAACGCGCCCGGCTACGTCGTCGTAACCGGCAAGACTATTCTGGCACATGATAGTGATGCGACCTAGCGAAACTCGGCGTCAAACGCCGCAAAGATGCAAAAGCAAGGGAAATCACTGATGCACAACACGCCATGGAGCCATGTCCGACCGGCTTTAAAACCCGGTCACATCTGCGTGATGCTGATCTCACTGGCCAGTTCCGGCAGTCTCTCCACCAGCTCCGGCAAGTACTTGTCCGCCAGCAGGCGACGTGCCTCGGCGGCCAGCCGTCCTGCGGTCTGCTCCCACTCGCCCTCGCGCGTGACCATGGTGACCTGCCGCTCCGGCGTCGGGATCGGCAACTTGCGCACCGCCACACCGCCCAGGCGCGGCAGGCCCTGCAATATGTGCAGTGGCGTCGTGATCGCCCATCCGACCCCGCTGGCCACAAGCGCACACATCATGTCCGCGTTGTCGACCTCGATGCGCCTGGCGGTCGGAACCCGCGCCACGCGCAGGTAACGCTCGACGATGGCGCCGGTGGTCGAGCGACTGCTGTAGCGGATGAACGACAGCCCCCGGCCCAGATCGGCCAGCGTACCACCGGACGGATTCCACCGGCTCGCCTCGGGCAACAGCAGCACGAACTTCTCGGTCAGCAAGGGAAGCCGAAACAATCCGTCGTATTCGTCGACCGAGTCGCCGGAGACCACCAGATCGACGCGCCGCTCCTGCAAGTCGTTGATGTGCGCCGGCGTCAGCCCCTGCGAGATGAACAGGTCGCCGGCGCGCTGCGCGGCAAAACGAATCAGGTCGGGCCCGATGGTGTCAGCGAATGAATCGATCATTGCCATGCGCAGCGAAGGACGCTCGCCAAGGGCTGCGACCTGCTGCGGCAAGGCACTGAGGTCACGCAGGATACGCGTCGCCTGCCGCGTCAGTTCGCTGCCCTCCACCGTCGTACGAAAAGGCCGACGCGAACGATCGAACAGCGCGCAGCCCAATACGGATTCAGCCTGCGACACCAGTTGCGAGACCGACGACTGACTGCACGACAGGCGCTGCGCAGCGGCCGACATGCTGCCGGTCGCGGCAACGGCCAACACCGCCTCCAGGCCATTGACGGACAAGGCCGCGGCGCGCTCGGGGTTCGGGCCAGAAGGTTTGCGGGGACGCGACATTGCAAGACCTTTTCGGGATAAGTATTTATATTCATAATACTCTTTCCTTCACTGCGTGATTACAGTTGCATGGCCCGAAGCTGGGAACGGATACTGACGTGATGAAGTATTCGGTCTTTTCCCTGGCCCGGCAGGCGCTGCGGGGGCATACTGGCTGGCCCATGGCCTGGCGCAATCCGGAGCCCAAAAAACATTACGACGTCGTTGTCATTGGCGGCGGAGGACATGGCCTGGCAACTGCGTTCTACCTGGCCAAGAACCACGGCATCAAGAACGTCGCGGTGCTCGAGAAGGGCTGGATCGGCGGCGGCAACACCGGCCGCAATACGACCATCGTGCGCTCCAACTACATGCTCGACGACAACGCGCATTTCTACGAATGGTCGCTCAAGCTGTGGCACCAGTTGTCGCAGGAGCTGAACTACAACGTGATGTTCAGCCCGCGCGGCGTGCTCAACCTAGCCCACACCGAAGGCCAGCGCGACCAGTATTTCCGTCGTGGCAACCAGCTGCGGCTCAACGGCATCGATGCCGAATGGATGACACGCGCCGAGATCGCGCGCTTCGTACCGCACCTGGACTGCTCGGACGCCGCGCGTTTTCCGATCTTCGGCGGCCTGATGCAACGCCGCGGCGGCACGGCACGCCATGATGCGGTCGCCTGGGGTTATGCACGGGCCGCGTCCGCGCTGGGTGTGGACATCATCCAGAACTGCGAGGTCAAGGGATTCGCGCGCGAGGGCAACCGGATCGTGTCGGTGCGCACGACGCGCGGCGACATCGGCGCCGGACAGGTCGGGATCGCAGTTGCCGGACATTCAGGCGTCGTCGCCGGCCTGGCAGGGCTCAAGCTGCCGATCGAGAGCCATGTGCTGCAGGCCTTCGTGTCCGAGCCGCTCAAGCCGGTCATCGACACCGTCGTCACCTACGGCGCCGGTCATTTTTACGTGAGCCAGTCGGACAAGGGCGAGATGGTCATGGGTGGGGACCTGGACTTCCATCCCAGCTACTCGCAAAAGGGCAATCTGCCGATCCTGCAAGAGGCGGTAGCCTGCGGCCTGCAAATGTTTCCGATCTTGTCCCGGGTGCGCATGTTGCGCCACTGGGGCGGCATCATGGACATGTCGCTGGACGGCAGCCCGATCATTTCCAAGACACCGATCGACAATTTCTACCTCAACGGCGGCTGGTGCTATGGCGGCTTCAAGGCCACACCGGCGTCGGGATGGGTGTTCGCCCACACCATCGCGCACGATGCGCCGCATGCGCTGAACCGGCCGCATACGCTGGAGCGCTTCGAAACGGGCAAGGTGATCGACGACAAAGGTGCCGGGCCGACAGCCCAATGGCACTAGGAACCATCCATGCAACTGTTCAGCTGCCCCTTCTGCGGACCACGCGACCAGTCCGAATTCACTTATTTGCGCGAAGCTGCGACGATTCCAGCGCTCGACGCCGATATTGCCGCCTGGCAAAGCTTTGTCTATGAGCGCGACAACCCCTGCGGCGCCCACACCGAATGGTGGCACCACAACCATGGTTGCAGGCAGGTACTCGAAATGGTGCGCAACACGCAGACCCATGAGGTGCTGGAGGTTCGGCCGGCACGCAGTGCAGAGGTTTCCCAATGAGCCCCCACATGGTCGCTCCTAAGAGGGCTCGCACCGCGGCAACAAGTGCGGAGGTAACCGTATGAGTACACAGCAAGAATTCCGTCTACCGTCGGGCGGGCGCGTCATGCGCGATCAGCCGCTCGATTTCCGCTTTGATGGAAAACCCTACCAGGGACTGGCCGGCGATACGCTGGCGTCGGCGCTGCTGGCCAACGGCGTCACGCTGGTCGGCCGCAGCTTCAAATACCACCGCCGTCGCGGCGTCTACAGCGCCGGGCCGGAAGAACCCAGCGCCTTGCTGCAGTTGCACCAGGGTGCGCGGACCGAACCCAATACGCGTGCGACGATGGTCGAACTGGTTGCCGGCATGCAGGTGCACAGCCAGAACCGCTGGCCGTCGCTGGCGTTCGACTGGCGCTCCATCAACCAGAGCTTCTCCTGGCTGATGCCCTCGGGTTTCTACTACAAGACCTTCATGTGGCCGCCCAGGCTCTGGATGTTCTACGAGAGCCAGATTCGCAAGGCGGCCGGTCTCGGCGTGTCTCCGCTGGAGCGCGACCCCGACCATTACGCGACCGAATTCGCGCATTGCGACGTGCTGGTCGCAGGCAGCGGCGCCGCCGGGCTGGCAGCCGCACTGGCTGCGGCGCGCAGCGGTGCACGTGTCGTGCTGGCCGACGAACGGGCCGAACTGGGCGGATCCCTGTTGTGGGAGCACAAGGAGATCGCTGACCAGTCGTCGTCCCGATGGGCGCAGCAGACCATCATGGAACTGGCATCGTTGCCCAACGTTCGCCTGTTGCCGCGCAGCACGGTATTCGGCGTTTACGACCACAACCTGATTGCAATCGCCGAACGCGTCACCGACCACCTGACCGATCCGGCGCCGGGCCTGCCGCGCCAGCGCCTGATCCAGCTGCGCGCACGGCGCGTCGTGATGACGACCGGAAGCATCGAACGGCCGCTGGTATTTGCCGACAACGACAAGCCCGGCGTGATGCTCGCGTCGGCGATTCGCACCTACGCGAATCAGTATGCCGTGTTACCGGGACGGCGCGTGGCTATCTTCACCAACAACGACGATGCCTACCGCAGTGCGTTCGACGCAAAGCGGGCCGGGGCGCAGGAGGTGACGGTCATCGACTCGCGCGCCAATGTTGACGCGAGCCTGGTCGCACGCGTGACGCAGGCCGGCATCAGCCATCATGTCGACGCCTGTATTGCGGCAGTTCGCGGCCGGGCCGTCGAGTCTGTCGACGTGGCACGGCGCGACGGCACCCGGATCACCCGGTTGGCATGCGACCTGCTGGGCAGTTCCGGTGGCTGGAGCCCTACCGTCCACCTGTATTCCCAGGGTGGCGGCAAGTTGCGTTTCGACGATGGCATCGCCAGTTTCGTCCCGAACACCATCAACGCCGCGATCACGCCGGCGGGCGCCGCCAACGGCGCGTTCAGCCTCGCCGACGCGCTGGCGCAGGGCCACGCGGCCGGATTTGAGGCCGCGCGCCTTACCAACCACATGGCAGCGGCCGGTGTCGGTGCGCCACCCGCATGCGAACCCGAGACCGCCGCACGCATCGAGCCGATGTGGCAGGCGCCGCGCAAGGTCTCGCGCGGCAAACGCTTCGTCGATATCCAGGACGATGTCACGGTCGAGGACATCGAACTGGCGCATCGCGAAAATTTCCGATCGGTCGAACACCTCAAGCGCTATACGACACTGGGCATGGGGACGGACCAGGGCAAGACCTCGAACGTCAATGGCCTGGCCATCATGGCCGAATTGCGTGGCGAACCTATCCCGGCGGTCGGAACAACGACGTTCCGACCGCCTTTCACGCCGGTCGCGCTGGGACTTTTCGCCGGTGCCGAAACCGGCAAGCACCAGACGCCGGTGCGGCGTACGGCCTTGCATGCCTGGCACCTGCGGCGTGGCGCGACCATGACCACGGTCGGCCACTGGATGCGCCCCAAGGTGTACCAACACCAGGGCGAAAGTTTCGATGCCGCGTGGTGGCGCGAGAGTCTGGCCGTGCGCAACAACGTCGGGCTGGTTGACGTGGGTACGCTGGGCAAGATCGACGTGCAGGGTCCGCACGCGCTGGAATTTCTGCAACGCGTCTACTGCAACAATTTCGCCAATCTGGCAATCGGCAGACTGCGCTACGGGCTGATGCTGCGCGAGGACGGAATCGTCATGGACGACGGCACGGTCGCGCGGCTGTCCGACCAGCACTACCTGGTGACGACGACAACGGTCAACGCGGGCAAGGTATTGAGCCATTTCGAATGGCTGCTGCAGGTCGCCTGGCCCGAACTGAAGTGCCACGTCGTCTCGGTGACGGAGCAGTTCGCCCAGTTTGCACTGGCCGGCCCGAACTCGCGTGACGTGCTGGCGGCGTTGCTGCCCGATTGCGATGTATCGGATGCCGCCCTGCCCCATCTGGGTATTGTGCGGACCGAACTCGACGGCCAGGCCTTGTGTATCTACCGGATGAGTTTTTCCGGCGAACGCGCCTACGAGATCGCCATCGGGGCCGATTGCGGCGAGGACCTCTGGACATGCCTGATGGCCTGCGGCGAGCCGTTCGGGATCACACCGTATGGCACCGAGGCCATGGGTGTGCTGCGGATCGAAAAAGGCCATGTGGCCGGTGGCGAACTCGATGGCCGGGTCACCGCGGCCGACCTCGGTCTGGGCAAGCTGGCGCGCAAGGCGGGTGGTTTCGTCGGCGCCGCGCTGGCGCAGCGCAGTTCGCTGGTCGAGCCCCATCGGCCCGCACTGGTCGGATTGGTTCCGGTCGACAACAAGCAGCCGATCCGCGCCGGCAGCCAGTTGATCGGAGTGCACGAGACGGCCCGGCCCGGCGCGGTCGTGACCAAGCAGGGATTCGTCAGTTCGGCCACGCCGAGCGCGTTCCTGGGCCATTCCATTGCACTGGCGTTTCTCGAGAACGGCGGCGCACGCCATGGCCAGGAGCTGATCGCTGCTTCGCCTCTATCGGGCGAGTCGACCCGGGTCCGGGTGGTATCCCCGGTATTCGTGGACGCCGACCACACCAGATTGAAAGGCTGATCGTGATAGAACGCCGCTCTGCGCTGGCCGCGCATCCGAAAATGGTGACCGCACCCCAGGCCCAGCCCGCCACCACCGACCAGGCACGGCTGGTATTGTCCGAACGGCGCGCACTGACCGTGCTGCAGGTGTCGGCGTTTGCGTCGACGGCCACGCCAGCGCAGACGGCGCTGACCGCGGCGCTGGGCTTGCCGGCTCCACAGGGCAAGTGCTTCAGTGGCACGGCCGTCAAAAGCATGCGCGGTGTCGGGCCCGGCGTCTGGCTGGTCGTCGGGTCGCCGGACGGGTTACCTGATATCGCATCCCTGCGCGAACAACTCGGCGCGTATGCCACCGTGGTCGACCTGAGCCATGCGCGTTGCGCACTGCAACTGCGTGGCGCAGCGGCCTCGCGCACGCTGGCCAAATACTGTGGCCTTGATCTGGATGCGTCTGCATTTCCTACCGGCAGTGCCACCAACACCCGGTTCGGCCATATCGGCATGCATTTGGCGCGCACCGACGACGTTCCCACGTTCGAACTGCTGGTGTTCCGCGGTTATGCCGAATTCGTGTTCGACGCATTGTGCGAAGCGGCGGCCGAATACGGATACCAGGTTCAGCCCTGATACCGCGTCATGCACACGATCAACCAGCCGAGGCGACCCTTGGCGGCCGCAGATCCACATTCATCAGACATTCTTCCGGGGTATCCACATGAAATCGAGCTATCGCGTAGTAGTCATAGGCGGCGGTGTCGTCGGAACCAGCGTCCTGTACCACTTGGCCAAGAAGGGCTGGAAAGACATCGTCCTGCTTGAGCGGCTGGAACTGACGTCCGGGTCGACCTGGCACGCGGCAGGCGGCATGCACACGATCAACGGCGACCCCAACGTCGCCAAGCTGCAGCAATACTCGATCAACCTGTACAAGGAGATCGAGGAAATATCCGGTCAGTCGGTCGGCCTGCACATGACCGAAGGCCTGATGCTCGCCGCCACACCTGCGCGTTATGAGTGGCTCAAGAGCATCCACTCCAAGGGCCGCTACATGGGCATGCAGACCGAACTGGTCTCGCTCGACGAAGCCGAACGCCTGCTGCCCCTGATCGACAAGACGCAATTCGTTGGCGCCATGTACGACCCGATCCAGGGCCATGTCGATCCCAATGGCACGACTTATGCTTTCAGCGGCGCTGCGCGCAAATACGGCGCCGAGGTGTTCACCCATACCCGCGTGCTCGACACCAAACAGCGCCCGGACGGCCAGTGGGAGGTGATCACCGACAAGGGCAACATCATTGCCGAACATGTCGTCAATTGCGGCGGTTTGTGGGCGCGCGAGGTGGGCCGCATGGTCGGACTGGAGCTGCCGATCCTGGCGATGGAACACCAGTACCTGATCACCGAGGACATGCCCGAAGTCATTGCCTTCAACAAGGAAGCGGGCAAGATGATCCTGCACGCGGTCGACTTCGACGGCGAGATCTACATGCGCCAGGAGCGCAACGGCATGCTGCTGGGGACCTACGAGCGCCACGGTGTGCCATGGAGCCCGAAAGACACGCCCTGGGACTTCGGCCCGACGCTGTTGCCCGACGCACTGGACCGCATCACCGAAAACCTGGAAGTCGGTTTTCGGCATTTCCCCCCGTTCCAGAACGTGGGGATCAAACAGATCGTCAACGGTCCGTTCACGTTTGCGCCGGACGGCAATCCGCTGGTCGGTCCAATCAACGGCCTGCGCAACTATTGGGTCGCCTGTGGTGTCATGGCCGGCTTCAGCCAGGGTGGTGGTGTCGGCTTGGCGCTGTCGAACTGGATGGTCGATGGCGATCCGGGCTTCGACGTCTGGGCGATGGATGTGGCGCGTTATGGCGACTGGGCGACCCGCGCCTACACACGCGCCAAGGTGGTCGAGAACTACGGCCGCCGATTCCGGGTGCGTTTTCCAAACGAGGAATTGCCGGCCGCCAGGCCGCTGCGCACGGTGCCGATGCACCACAAATGGCTGGAGTTAGGCGCGGTGATGGGCGACAACTGGGCTGTCGAGTCGCCATTGTGGTTTGCGCCACCCGGCGTCAAGGACGCGTTCTCGTTCCATCGTTCGACCGACTTCGCGCATGTGAAGGCCGAATGCCAGGCGGTTCGCAACGGCGTCGGCATCTCGGATACGTCTGGCTTCGCCAAATACGAAGTCACTGGCAGCGGCGCCGAGGCCTGGCTCTCGTACATGCTCGCCAACAAGATACCCAAACTCGGGCGCATGATGCTGGCGCCAATGCTCAACTCCAACGGAAAGCTGATTGGCGACTTCACGGTTGCCAAGGTGGCCGAGGGGCGCTTCTATGTGTTCGGTTCGGGCACGGCTGAGAAATACCACATGCGCTGGTTCTCCCAGCATCTGCCGGGCGACGGCAGCGTGACCGTCCGGCCGATCGGCCTGGGCCTGGTCGGCCTGTCCATCGCCGGCCCGAAGGCGCGCGAGGTGCTGGCGAAGATCACCGATGACGACGTGTCGCCACAAGCGCTGCGGTTCATGGACTTCAGACCGAACATGGAGGTCGGCATGGTGCACGCAATGGTCGGCCGGATCAGCTTCACCGGCGACCTGGGTTACGAGTTGTGGGTCAAGCCCGAGCAGCAGGTCGCGTTATTCGACGCGCTCTGGGACGCCGGGCAGGAATTCGGCATCCGCCCGTTCGGCAGCCGTGCGTTGCTGTCACTGGCACGCGAGAAGGGCTTTGGCACCTGGGCGCGGGAATTTCGGCCGATCTACGGCCCGTTCGAAGCCGGCCTGGGCCGATTTGTCGCGCTGGGCAAGATTGATTTCATCGGCAAGGCTGCGGCCGCCCGGGAACAGGCCGAAGGTCCCAAACGCCAACGCGTGTCGTTTGTTGTCGATGCGGCCGACGCCGACGCGATCGGCGACGAAGCGGTCTGGAAGGACGGCAAGGTCGCGGGCTGGATCACATCGGGCGGTTATTGCCACCACGTCGACTGCTCGTATGCGACCGGCTATGTGGCAAGCGACACACTCACGGACACTGCAAATGCCCGATGGCAACTCGAGATTCTGGGTGAAATGCGGGACGCGCGGCTGCAGCACGAGCCGCTGCTCGACCCGCAGGGAACCCGGATGACCGGCTGAGTCCCGCCCGAGCGCTCAGGCTGCGCGGGAGAAAATGCGAGCTGTTTCTCAAGCCACACTGCAGCACGGCCCGCGACGTGTGAAGCCGCAGTAGCAGAGAAAAAGCTGGCTGGAGCGGCCAAGAACAGTTTCACCAAGAAGTGCGCGAAGGATGCAGTTGGCTGATACGCGCCTAGCAGCCTGTCGGACTTGATCCGACAGAAAACCGTGCCATTTCAAAAATGCTTAAAAAACAGGCGGTTTGGGCGATATTTCGATGGATTTGACCATTTTTCATCGTTATTTCCCCCTTTAAGGCGTTTTCAGACGCAATACGGCCATGCGTTTCACATTCCAAGCCAGGCTGAGGATGGCACCGGACTGATCGACCGCTTTCTGCCATTTCCCGCCTGTCGGCCGGTCATCGTTTATAGGTAAGAGTTGCGCCCGCCTGGCACTTCCGGCCGTGTGTCAATGACCCGTTCGATGATCCATCTGTGTCGGCGGCGAAATGAGCCGCTGCTTGAGACGGTCAGCGTTTAGGCGGACAGTGGATCTCCCATTAACTTTCAGGAGATCCATCATGGAACAACCTCGCACTCCGCTGACAGTACACATTCTTCATGGAACAAAGGTAAATTGGTAGGGCAAAAGGCGCCATTCAAGATCAGTGACATCTGGGCCATCCGCACCCGACTTCAACTCGAAAAACGTGTTCGCGAGCTTGCACTTTTCAACCTTGGCCTCGACAGCAAACTGCGTGCTTGCGATCTGTTGAAATTGCATGTGCAGGACATCTGCCATGGACATCGTGTTGCCCCGCGCGCCATGGTCATGCAGCAGAAGACTGCCCGCCCGGTTCAGTTCGAGATTACCGAGTCAACCAGAAACGCTGTAGATGCATGGATCGCATCAGCACATCTGTGCTCGAATGATTTTCTATTCCCAAGTCGAATTCACAAATCACCGCACTTGGGCACTCGCCAGTCGGAGTACGCACGCATTGTGGACGGCTGGGTATCCAAGATTGGACTGGATCCGTGCAACTATGGAACGCACTCAATGCGGCGTACGAAAGCGACGTTGATCTACCGGAGAACCAAGAACTTGAGAGCGGCGCAGCTGCTTCTTGGGCATACCAAGCTTGAAAGTACCGTCCGATACCTGGGTATGGAAGTGGACGATGCACTTGAAATATCCGAGCAAACCGAAATTTGAGCTGTCGCGGATTGCGTCCGCGCGCGGAACACGCAGGGTGCAATCCATTTCCATAGACGTCCGGTCATCTTCCTCATTCCATACGGGCCAGAGGGCCGCGACAGGCAGGACATGGCAGCGAGCTGACGCACGGCCCGGCGTCGTCTGTACCGGCATCCCGCCATCAGGAGACGTTGACGACCGGCGGCTTCCTGGCGTCTCGTTGGAATTTGCGGCGCCGCTTGTACTGCCCCGGCAAGCTCAAGATCACTGCGGCCATCCTCGAATCGGCGGTGATCGAGCGCATCGTCACGCATCTGGGACTGCAAGCGCGGGCGCCACCGCGAGCGCTGGCATGTGCAGACTTTCAGCAGGCTGCCTGATGACGGCCCGCCGCCCCGAGCTGCGGTGACTGGTTTTGCCCGGCACCCGCAGCCCCCTCTGACAGGCTGTAAATCGAAAGGAACTACACGAAGCCAGACCTGCCCTTAGCCGCCTTCTGCCCCGGCCGCGAACTGGCGGCTGCTCAGGCTTCTCTCGGTGACCCCGAAACGCCGCAGAGTCTGCACGAGGCGCGAGAAATTATCGGCCTTTGAAGATTCGATTCGCCTTTTTGGGGGTCGATCTGGTCATGTTCAGTGCCCTCGCTGCGCGCCGGACGTTCCCGAAACATATCGGCGAGCCGACGCCACAGGTCGGCAGGCACGGCGGATGTCGATCTGGCGCGTTGGGTCACGGCGACCGCCACCGACCCGGGAGCGCCATGAGGCACCGCCCTGCGCGGCGCCGGTTGCCGGCGCTGGGGTTGACCGCATCTGGCATCGGCACGCAATTCGTGATCTGATCGGCAAAATGCAGACCATCAATGAGTTCCTCTTCATCGGTGCAACGCTCTTGTTCAGCGCTTTGCTGCTATCGGCTGTTTCACTGCGAGCCGGGGTCCCGACGCTGCTGGTGTTTCTCGCTGTCGGCCTGCTGGCCACCGAAATTCCAGGCGCACCGGCGCATCCGATCAACACCCATGTCGCTGCACTGACCGGCAGCTTGGCGCTGGCCGTGATCTTGCTCGATGGCGGCTTGCGCACCCGCGTTGGCACGATCCGGTTGGTGGTTGGCCCGGCACTGGCGCTCGCCACGGCAGGTGTACTGCTGACTGCCGCACTGGTCGGCGTGGCCGCGGTCTTGCTGCTGGGATTCGATTGGCGCTATGGCTTGCTGCTGGGCGCCATTGTCGGGTCCACCGACGCTGCGGCAGTCTTTGCCTTGCTGCGGTCGGGCGGCCGGCGCATGAACGAGCGCGTCGAAGCAACCATTGAAGTCGAGTCCGGCGCCAACGATCCGATGGCGGTCTTTCTCACCATCGCCTGCATCGAACTGATCCGCAGACCGGAGTTGCCTGCGGTCGAGCTTCTGGGCATGTTTGCGCTGCAGCTCGGCCTAGGTCTGGCCTTCGGTCTTCTGCTCGGTCGTGCGCTGGGCGCAATCGTCGCCCGGGTCCGGTTCGGTGAAGGACTGCTGGCGCTGCTGATCCACGCTGGTGGCCTCGTGATCTTTGCACTCACATCGCTGGCGCAGGGCAGCGGCTTCCTGGCGATTTACGTCGCCGGCATCGTCATTGCGCGCGACCGCGCCCGCGTCAACGAAGACGTGTTGCGAGCCGGTGACGGCCTCGCCTGGCTGGCGCAGGCGGGCATGTTCCTGATCCTTGGGGTCGTCACCGACGTCTCTGCATTGCTCGAAGGCGCGCCGCAGGCGCTGCTGATCGCTGTCGGCCTGATGTTCGTTGCCCGCCCGCTGGCCGTGGCCGCTTGCCTGTTGCCGTTCGGCTATCCGCGCAACGAGATCATCTTCATAGGCTGGATGGGCTTGCGCGGTGCGGTGCCGATCGTGCTCGGACTGTTCGTGCTGCTGGCAGGCATCGATGGCGCAGACCTGCTGTTCCATGTTGCTTTCTTCACGGTGCTGTTGTCGTTGATCCTGCAAGGTGGCAGCCTGCAGATTGCGGCGCGATGGGCGGGCGTTGGTGTGCATCGGATTTCGCCGGTGCTGTCCAGTGCATCGATGGATCGAGGTGAATCGCAGCGCGAACTGGTGCAACTGCGGGTCTTGCCTGGAGCGGCAATCGTCGCGCGCGAGCGGGAGGACCTGCAATGGCCCCATGGCGCGAGAATCGTCGACATATTGCGAGACGGCACCAGTGTGCCTGAAGCGCTGTTGCAGGCGGGGGACATTGCGGCCTTCATCACCCCGGCGAGGGCCATTGACGAGTTGGAGGAGATGTTTGCGCCAGCGGCGCCGGCCGGCGAATGGCAGCTGGCCGGAAGTGTCATCCTGCAGGATCTGGCGGACTTTTACGGCGTGACACTTCCTGCCGATGCCACGGCCGGCGAGTCAGTCGCCGCATTCCTCGAAAGACGCATGCGTGGGCGTCCGGCGATCGGCGATCGCGTCACCGTTGGCACGCTGTTACTGACCGTTCGCCGTGCCAGCGAGGGCAAGGTGCGCCGTGTCAGCCTGCGATTGCTTCCGCAGCCGGATACGCTTGACGGTGCCGACGCCTTGTGACCTGCAGTTCCGGACGCGTCGACCGCCGTCGACCACGCGACCGGCGCCGCGGATGAACCGGCCTCGTGCAGGGCCCGCAGTTGACGCCGAAACCTCCGTGACCGTGGTGCAGGATGCGCCTGCCCCCGTCGCGGCTGACGGATCAGGCTGACACAGAGGTAGTAGGTGGCGTTGCCTGACTCGCACCGGTAGCGCGGGTGCCGCGACCACGGCCGCATTCGTGGATTACCGCTTCAAGGCCATCGATTTCGGCAGTCAGATGTCCGGTTTGGGTCGTTGCGTGAGTTCATCCAGACAAATCGAAGGGCAGCAATCGCAGCTTATGCATAGCTCCCTGTTGCAGAGCTCTACATAACGCAGCGAAGGAGCCGGCCGCCCCCAAACCGTCATGGCCGTCAATAGGCACCAAGCCGACAACCAAGTAACTTCAATTCACCAGTTTGCTTCCCAGCGCGAAGATTCAATAGAGCCCTCTGCGCAGCCCATGACAGTGGCGTATCGCTAGCCAGATCGAACAGCGTGAGATGGTCTGGCAATTCATTCAACAGGATGGCATCGACGATGTCCGGTGCCAGCGTGGTCAGGTTGACCATGCGACTCACGTAGCTGTTGTCGACGCCCTCCAGCGCAGCTATCTCACGCAGCGATTTGGCCGCACCGGCCTCCAGCGACAACGCTGTTCGCCGTAGAAGCCAAGCCTTATTGCGCATTGCCTGAGGCGAACAGCTGCAAGCGCAACCCCTCGGCCCGCGCCTCTGCGAGCAGTTGTCTCCAATCGTTCGGCGGATGACTGCTCGCCAGCATTCTGCGGAACACCCGGTAGGCGTCGTCGCTGCTCTCGTAGGCTCGCTTGGTGTCTTCGTCGTTGACCCACGCCAACACGATCATCTTGCTCGGAGCGTGGTAGCGGAAGAACAGCCGGTACTGTTGGAAGAATTTCGCCCGCAACCAATGCTTGTGATTGTCGCCGAGGGTGCCGCCTTGACGGTATTCCGGCCTCGTAGGATCTTGCGGGATGACATCGAATGCCAGCTTGTTGATTGCCGCCAGTCGCTTGGCGGCATTCTTCTTCACGTAGCCGATTGGGTCCTTCTGCTTGAGCGCCTCGACCTGCTGGGTCAAGACTTCAAGTTGGGCGAGGAACAATGGATGAGCGAAAACCGTCCACCCGCGGATGAGTAAGGGCGCAGGCTTGCTGCTGCTCATTCATCGTCCGCCGATAAGGGGGCGTCGAGATCGACTTCGACGCAGCTGGTCAGGGCCTGGATGCGTTGCACTAAGCTGGCATCAATGGTCTGCAGGCGCTCCGGATGGCTGGCAATGTCGCGGGCCAGGAAGCCGAGGAACTGACCAAGCACGGGGTCGTCGCTCTCAGAGGCTTCGGCTCGGGTCAGCACAACCTCGCCGCTGGGGTGGACCGTGTAGTGGATCTTGTCGCGCTTGCCGAGCCGAAGGGCGCGGCGCACGGTCTGCGGAACCGTGGTCTGGTAGCGGTCGGTCAGCGTAGATTCGACTTCGAGAGTGGCAGGCATGTCGTTCTCCAAACGAAGGGATATGACCCGCATGGTAATGCGATATCCTTGCCATGTCAATGCAAATGCATTGTCACCTTAATTGACCAGGTGCACCTCGATTCCCACGATACGAAAAGGACAATCTCCCCAACGCGGGGACAAACACCCGCAGCAGGGCGTACAACCGCACCCAATATATCAAACACCGGGCCGACATGATGCAGAAGTGGGCCGACTACCTAGACCACTTGGCGGGAGCGGCAGAGGTCATTCCATTGCGCGCGGCGTGAGACGCAGACAAGCCTGATGACTGGCCACTTCGCCGGTGGCGCGCACCATCAAACATCAGCAGCCGTGATCCACACCAAAAAGTGCATTGAGCATCGCCCCGGTTGCAGGCCTTGAAAGTTCTGGGTGTGCCAGCTTCCAACGCCTCTCGTCAAACAGTTCCTCGGCATCGACGACGGAATCGCGCGTTGAAACACGGGTACCCGTGCGTAGCCGACCCGGCGCGCGTGCGCGACCCCAACCGCAAAGGCACCGTCGAGCATGCGATTCAGCACACCCAGAACACGGCTCTGAAGGGGCGAAAATTCGACACCATTGAGCAGCAAAACGAGCACCTCGAACAATGGGAGCAGCGCTGGGCTGGCCCAGCGCATCCATGGCCGCGAGAAACGCCAGGCGCAGGCCATGTTCGAGGAGGAGCGATCTTCGTTGACAGCCTTGCCACTGCTGCACTTTGCTTACTTCAAGGATCTCATTCGCACGGTATGCGACGACACCACGGTGCGGGTGGACAGCAGCAACTACGCAGCCGGCCACGCCCCGCACGAGGGGCAGAACCCGGCACCAAAATCGCCGTCTTTACAAAACGTTTGGCTCGTCATAGCGACCCTTTGCGGTCCTTCCGGCAGCCCAATGAGATGGAACTCCAACACCAATTGGGTTGGCGGTTCTTGACTGGACATTTCCGCTCCGTTTGAACCCGTATTCAGTTCATAATGCAAACGTTCGCAATCAAGTCTGGCGCCTGTTACAGTGCCACGCTAACGGCGAGTGACACGCCAGGAGGAGGGGTTAGAAATGGGCGATTTCTACAAGGGCAGTTGCTTTTGCGGCGAAGTGGAATTCGAGGTCACTGGCACACCGGCGGTAATGGGGTATTGCCATTGTGAGGACTGCAAGACTTGGTCGGCCGCGCCGATCAACGCTTTCAGTCTCTGGGTGCCCGACAAAGTACGTGTCACCAAGGGCGAAGCCAGTGTCGGCACCTTCAACAAGACCGAAAATTCCTACCGCAAGTTCTGCAAGGCCTGTGGCGGCCATCTCATGACCGACCATCCGGGCATGAAGCTGGTGGATGTCTATGTGAGCGTATTGCAAGGCTTCACTCACGAGCCGACGCTGCACGTGCATTACGGGAACAAGATGATCTCCGTGAAGGATGGGCTGCCGAAGTTCAAGGACCTGCCGGCCGATTTCGGTGGCTCAGGAGAGAAGCTGCCCGAGTAACCCGGCCGGCGCCGCCGCGACGAGGCGTCAATCCGGCGCACCTGCGCGGCGCATCGCCTCCGCAAACCGTGCCCAATCGCCGTCATCGCGATACGGCAGAGGGTGCATTCTGTGGAGCCGAAACTCGGGCTCTTCCTCCAAGAGGCGGACAACCGCGTCGTGGGCGCCGCCTTCGTCTCCGTCCAGCAAGCGGCTGACGGCGAGACCTGCTAGGTTCGGCGGCAAGCCCGGAGCGGACTGGTCGGCCCTCTGGAACCAGTTGACGGCCTCATCATATCGCCCGGCGCCCCAATGGCCGTAGGCGGCGATCCGGCTGTACAGGTGGACGTACGGATCGCGGATGTCGATGTTCACGGCGCGCATCGCGCTCTCCGCTCCGGCGTCGGACTCACCTGCGAATACTTGCGCAGCGCCGAGCAACCAGAGGCCCATGTTGTAATCGGCATTGAGCTCGAGGGAGCGGCGGGCCGCTGCCGCCGCGTCCCGGTGGCGCCTTCGTGCAAACAGCAGGAGGCCGGCGTTCGTCACGTGCAACATGTCGCTTCGGTTGTTCAGACGGAGCGCCTCTTCAATGCGCTTGAAAGCGAGATTTGTAACGGCGTCCTCAAGTTTGCGAAATCCGTAAAGGAACTCGGCGAGCCCCAGTCCCGCGGCGGCCATGGCGAGGGCCATGAAGCTCTTGGGTTGGAGTTCGAGGATCTGCTCGGCAATCTCGCCGCCGCCCTGCCAGCCTGCCTTGGTGGGGGTGAAAAAGCTGACACCGGCGAGCGCAAGCAGCTCTTCGAACGAAAGCTCGTCCAGCGGCCGATTCGCCAGGCGCGCCGCATCGTCGGCGGCGACACGCCGCCGCACGCTCATGGCCATACGGGGAGCGCAGCGGTCGAGGATGTCGAAGGGGTCGCAAGTGTCCTCGTCGTAGCGGTCCGACCAGACCTGCTGGTCCTCGTCAACGGCGACCAGCCGTGCAAAGATGCGGGATCGGCCGGTCGCAAGGCGCACGCTGCCCTCCACGGAGTAGTGCGCCTTGGCCCGCTCGGTGGCGATCTCGAGCCCCGCAAGACGGGCAAGGTGCGTCCTGAGCTCGTCGCCGAGATCGGCGCCGATCCTCCGTGCCTCCTCCGGGCCGCGGCCCTCGAGGTTTGCGACGAAGACGCGCGGCTTGCCCTGCGCGCGCAGGGAAGGAAGCTTGCGGGGCCAGGACCAGACCCGGATCGACCGGGAGATGTTCTTGAACTTCCGCTCGCCGTTGTCGAAGAAGACGGCGTCGAAGCGGTTCGCCACGCCATCGCGAAGCGACTGGGAAATGAGCACGCCGCCGGGGTCGGCCATCCCCTCCAGCCGTGCGGAGATGTTGACTGCATCGCCATACACCGTGCCGTCGGACTTCTCGATCACGTCCCCGAGATGAACGCCGATCCGGAACCGCATTCGGCGCTCCTCGGAGGCATCGGCAGCGTGTGTCTTTAGTGCTTCCTGAACCGAGAGTGCGGCGTTCACCGCTCCGGTCGCGGTCTCGAACACGGCGAGCACAGAGTCCCCGGCCATGTCGATGACCCTGCCCTGATGGGACTCGATCTGAGCACGAAACGTAGCGCGGGCAGCATCGAGCGCGCCCACGGTGCCCAGCTCGTCGGCGGCCATTAGCCGTGAATAGCCCGCCACGTCCGCGGCCAGAATCGCCGCAAGCCGCTGCCGGAGGCCGGTATCGCTCAACGTCCCTCCCCGAGAGGTCTGAGCTGGCGATAGTAACTCCGATTCGATTTAGTCTCAGAACTTACACGCGAGCGGCTGAGGAATAGGAATTCCAAGCGCATGAGCCCAAGTATCGCAGCGTAACGCCGCCCCGGGTAAACCCACGCGTTTCATGGCCCCTCGCCGGGCTCAACCCGCGTCAAGCGCAGGCCCTCCCCGCAGCCCGGTGTGCCGGGCCGCGATCACGCCGCCTGCTGAAGGTCTCCGCGCGCCGGCACCCGGGGCGGTGCCCGGGCCTGCAATCCCAGATGCGTCAAGATGCGCGCGATCACCGCCGATTCGAGGATGGCCGCAATAATCTTTAGATTGCCGCGGCAGTCCAGCGGCGGCGCCAATCCCAACGGGACGCCAGGAAGCCGCCAGTCGTCAGCGTCGCTTCATGGCCGTCACGCGCCGATGGCGGAGTGCCAGCCAATGTCTGGTAATGCAGCTTATGCAGTCGCACGAATAACCAAGAAGAATACTCGCAAAGGTACCGCCGTTGCCAAGTCATGCTAACTGCAATCAGCCGCCGAGCTCTTCGTTTTCAACCCGCCCACGCTGCTCCTCCCACGACAACGGCGTGTCGCTGGCCAGGTCGAACAGCGACACCGTGTCCGGAAGCGTCTCATCCAGGATCGCCGCCTGAATCTCCGGCGCCAGGGTCGTGAGGTTGATCATCCGACTGATGTAGCTGCGGTCGACGTTCTCCGCCTTGGCGATCGCCGAGATGTTGGTCGCCTTGCCGCTCTCGATCTGGCGCAGCCACCGGTGACCGCGCGCGAGGGCAACCTGCAGGGCAGTGGGCGCCACTGTTGCGTTCAAACCGGTCGAGACAGGGCCTCCTCGACCGCCGGTTTGGCGCGCGACCTGCCCGGATCCCGGATCACATCCAGCGCCAGGTTCTCGACGCCGTTGGGACGCAACTTCACCTGCAACTCGTCGGGCGCAACGATGACCCGGTCGACCAGCAGGGTCACGATGCGGTGCTGTTCCAGCGGGAAAAGCTGGTCCCACACCAGGTCGACTTGATTGAACGCGACCGACACCTGGATTTCGGTCATACCGGGCGCCGCCGTGTCTTTGAGCTTGCTGATCTCGCGCCAGACCTGCGTCACGATCTCGGGCGAGCGCAGGATGCCGCGAATCCGCGCCATCACAGCCTCCTCGACTTCCCCGGCCGGCAGCATCTTGATGCCCGATGCTCCATGGCCTTCCTTGATATCCCGGGTCGGCAGGTAGTACCGGTACGTCCGGCCGCTGGCGCCCTTGGTCGAGTGCGGCGTCATGGCCCGCCCGTCGCTCGTGAAGATCAGCCCCTTGAGCAGGGCGGGGCGCTCTTGCCGTATCTGGCCCTTCTTGGAACCGTTTGGCTTCGAAGCCAGGGCGGCTTGCACCACCTCCCACTGGCCGCGCGTGATGATGGATTCGTGCTCGCCGGGATAGCGGGCGGGGCGGGGAAGGTGAACAACCGTAATCCCGCCATCAACGCCACCCAGAAGTCGGATACACCCATAGTACCGGGGAAGCCGCCGAACAAGGGGAAACCTGCGGAGGTGGTGGAGGAAAGGGGTGTAGCCAAGGGAAATGTCG
>Ga0105051_10002389_pt1 | contig 24097 bp, 16 predicted proteins | sample FRY02_FD_78383 | JGI IMG/M metagenome (GOLD analysis project Ga0105051, IMG submission 78383) | Freshwater microbial communities from Lake Fryxell liftoff mats and glacier meltwater in Antarctica - FRY-02 (megahit assembly) | ecosystem: Environmental > Aquatic > Freshwater > Ice > Glacier... | reverse complement strand
CATTCTGATATCAAAATTTTCTTTGTCTTGCGGTGGAAAATAGTTGGTGTGTAAGTCAAAAATTTCAGTCAAAGTGTTGTGATACATTGTCAAACGGTCTTTTCTGTCAAATTTTTTCAATCTTTCAGTCCAATCATTTTGGGTTTTCAATACCTCATTTCTACTTTCCAACTCTAAAGTATCAAAAGATTTAATTTTAAAAACAGTGTCTTTTCTGCTTTGTGCTTTTTCTTGAACATCAAGCTTTCTGGCCAATTTTTCGAGGGTTTGTTGTTTCAAAAACTTTACCCAATAGGCTTTTAACTCAATATCAGTATTAAAAAAAGAAGCACTGTCTTCGTTTATTTCTAAAAACTCTTTTGCATTAAAATCAAACTTAGATTTCAAAATTTCTTTGTACCAATTTTCAATAACAATAATTTTTTCGGCATGAATTTTATTAACATTTTCAAAATATTCGTATTGTCCGTTTTTCAATTGGTTGTCAATATCGGTTTCATATTTGGCTAATTCTGTTATGTTTGGTTGAATAAAAAACCGTTTGCCTGCATCCAGTTTTTTGATATATTCAACGAAAAACACTTTAGAGAAAGCATCGTTTACAGCTTTGGGTTCATAATGGTAACTTTCTAAAATTTCTACCAATGCTGGCGCAATTTGCTCGTCATCTTTTGATTTTGATTGACCTTTAAAACAAAATGCTAAAGACAAAAGAACGATAGCTGGAAGGAAGTAGAATAAATATTTTATTTTTTTCATGGGGGTTGGTTAATAATTTAATGAGAAATGCGTGCCAAACTTTTTGTTTCGTGTTTATTATTTTTCATTAAAAATAAATTCACCTTGTTCAAAAACCAAATCTATTGGTATTGATTTTTTGCTTAACAAATTTAAGTCATTTTGAAGAAAGGCAGGCACATTTCCTTTTTCTTCTAAAAGTCTGTTAAAAGCTACAGCATCGCCATCGCCTTGTATTTTTAGGATTAATCCTGATAAATAGGTCATGGCGGCTTTGGTGTTTTCAGCATTTACGGTATAAAATCCGGTTTTATCATCTTTAGTAAAAGCCTTGTATTCATTAAAAACATTGAAACAAACCATGTTTGCCTTTCCATGTGCGCTTGCAGCACCAAACCTTACTGAACGAATGATTCCAGCAATGTAGGTAACATAATAATCCATTAATTCGCCTTCTGTTAATACTTTTTTATTGTGCAACTCCGTCACCATAAACAGTCCTAAAATATCTGCTTTTCCTTCTTCCAAAGGGCTGTAGTTTGCGCCAAGGGCATCTTTTACGGTTCCTTCTTTGTTAATTGTATTTTTAATACCCAAGCCATGCGCCACTTCGTGAAACATTGTGTTGGTGAAAAAAGCATTAAAAAGCACATGTTTGCGCTGCTCAGGCACAATCAATTCATTGGCAATTGGCAATAGGATATAATCAAATTTGGCTTTCATTGCATTTTTTAATTGACTTCTTCTTGTGCCTTTCTCTAATTGTAAAACTTCGTCATTTGGAAGATTTACTGCAATTGTTTTACTGCCAGAATTGCAATCGCCTGCATAAAATAATACATCGTAAGCATTCAACTGACTGCTGCTGCCTGATTTTTCAGTTTTATATTTTGCATCAACAGGCAATTTTTTTTGTAATTCGGGAAGAAAAGCAACATATTTTTCAAGTTTCTTGCTCCATTCAACATCTTTTACTAAAATGTAGGCTTCATAAGCCGTTTTAATTCCATATAATTTATCTTCATAATTTTCAATAGGTCCTATTATTATGTCAAACCTATTAGATTTCATATCTAACCAAAGCCTATCGCTTGCATCGTATTCATTATTAAATAACGCTTGGGCTCTTGATTTCAAAAAAGAACTAAATTCTTTATCAGTAAAAGAAAACATATCGGAAGCCATATTTAAAAATTGAAAAGCTTGACCTAACTGAACATTATATGCTTCGTTATATGGAATCACTGTAAGCTGATTATTTTCTCTTACTAAAATAGTGTAAGGACTGTTTTTTCTTTCATCTTGAAGACTGTCAAATTCTGACTGTCTCATATTAACAGGATAAAAATTTGCACCCAACGGTTTTTCTCCTATTCCTTTTATGAAGGGCAGGTTATTATTCAATCTATCCCAAGGGCCATAATTTATTTTCATGTAAGTTAATAAATTAAAATCTGTGATAGTATCTGTTAAAGGATTTCCAGCGTAAGCTTGTATTTTAAAAATCTCGTCTATTTGTTCGGCTGCACGAATCAAACAACGAATACCTTCTATTTCCATTGGTGTTAAATCGGGAAGATCCATAGACAATTTGACCGATTTGTATGCGCTTACTTTTTTTGCTACTTCTGATGATGAGAATTGACCGTTCATATATGTGAAAACACTAAACGCCAAAATCAACAAACTGTTTTTTATCATGGCAACAAATTTAATTAAAATGAATGAAAATTCAATCTTTATTCATCCTAAAAATAAATCAATTAACTTTTCGATATATTTAAGGCGTTGGTGCAATGGTTAATTGAAAATTGAAAATTGAAAATTATGAATGATGAATTGTGAATTGTGAATTGTGAATGGCTTAGCACTTGATAGCTGTTTTGATAAAATGCTTAAAAAGAAATTTTGCCTGTAATCTATAATTAACAAACAAACTAGATTTATTCTTTTAGGAAACTGCCTCTTAAAATAAAATTGTTTTGCTCGATTTCAATAAAATACAATCCTGTTTTTAGGTTTTCAATTTGGATAGAATTTTCAAAATTACCGCTTTGTTGCAATTGCCCTATTGAGTTATAAATTTTATATGGCCCCCTTTCAATTCCATTGACTTGAATACTATTTGAGACTGGATTGGGAAATACTACAAACGAAGAAAAATCAATAGCAGTCAAACTATTTCTTTTTAGAAGACTGTCAAATTCACATGTTGCTTGCACATTTCTTGGTTCAAACCCATTAAACGAATTGTCCCAAAAAATCAAACTATCGTTTTTGCAAATGGCTTTTAATTTTGGAGTATTTATGAATTGTAAATCATATCGCAGCCAAGCAAGCTTTTTTTCGCCCAATCCTCTAACCCAAACAATTGGATTAGATGTGTATAAAGATTTTAAATACCAATGTTTATAAGCCTTATTGTCATTCAACAAAATCAATTTAACAGAATCTACAAACATGGTATCGATGCCCATTGTTCTTTTAAAAAAGAAAGTGTCGCCAGCATTCAAATCGTAATTATAGTACAAAACACTGTCTTTTCCATTAAAATAATATATCAAATTATTGTTTTCTGCAATAGTTTCTGTATTAAAAGTATATCTATTTGATAAAGGATTTATTTTTTGTATTTTTTCAATAGATACCTTTTCGCCTCCTGTATTGTTGTTAAATGTTAAATATAAAAACCTTGCATTGTCAATGATATTTTGAGATTGAATACTTGTGGCAAACGCCAATAAACTAATGATGAATAATAATTTTATGGGTTTCATGGTGATAAATGTTTGAGTTTGATATTTTGATTAGATAAGGGTAATTAGACCAGAAATACAAAATATTTTTTTACCTTTCGGTTTTACAAACTAAATGCTTTTATTTTAATAAAACAAATTTATTTTAATTTGTATATTTTAGCAATTATCAATTCACCTTGCAAATGCTATTGGGACAATGCAACAAATTAATTCCAACAATAACAATTCAGCATTGATCATTAAATATTTATCATTAACCACTTATCCATTTATCATTATCCATTTATCATTAACCACTTATCATTAACCATTTATCATTAACCATTTATCATTAACCATTTATCATTAACCATTGATCATTAACCATTGATCATTAACCATTGATCATCAACTCTCCCACTACCTCAAAAGCGTTACGGTTCCCTTATGGTACTCAACATTTTTATGGTTTTTATTTTTATAAGTAATTTTGAATTTATAAAGATAAACGCCTTCTGGACAATTTTTGTTTTTATATGTGCCATCCCAGACTGGACTGGTTCCGCTATCATTAAAAACTTTTTCTCCCCATCGGTCATAAATTTCGAGCTCAATATGAATAATGCCACTTCCTGAAATTTTGAACACTTCGTTTTTATCATTTTCATTTGGACTAAAGGCATTGGGAATATAAAAACTACCACAAACTAAATTTCCCAAAACGGGAGTAATTGTTAATGTATCGGCACAGCCCCATTGATTGGATGCAATAACTGTTCTTGGGTTATTGTTTTTTAACTCTATAGGATTGGCGGTTAAATTATCGGGCAACCAAGAATAAAACAATGTATCTGGAAAGACTTTTTGTATGGTTCTATCATCACAAAGTGTGTCTGTTTGAATAACATTGATTTGTGGAAAATTATGCCCAAACACATAGACTGTGTCGTTTGCGATACTATCAGAAACCACTATCATATATTTGTTTTTATCTACTTTTAACAAAAGTGTTTCATTCACAACTTGAACAGCCTCTCCATCCAAATACCATTTCAAAGATTTGGAAGAATGGCTTTTTATTGAAACAAGGTTTCCCAAACAAACATTGGTGTCATTGGGCAAAAGCTGGTCTGGATAAGGTTGCAAATTGAAGTTATCAAGCAAGAAACCATGCTCTAGACTAGAGTACCTCAAATGTCTAGGGTAATCGGGCAAATATGGCGGATAAATTTCATAACATTTAGTTGTCTTAGAATAAATATGATTGGTTTTTACATCGCCAAAATAACCAAATACAAGATATTGATATGCACTGTCTGCAACAAAGTATTTAGTTACATTTTTCCATGTTGAAGACTGAAATGGTTCTAGAGGCAATTGGGGTTTAAAATTGGTTTTAAAAGTAACGGGATCTTGAATATAGTTGGGTTGATTAACCGTAAAACCAAAGCCAAACATCTTGGTTTGAGTATAATCTATTTTATCGAATGAGCAATAATCAGGGCCACTGTTATAAACCCCGACAAAATTTTTAAAATCAAAATCAAATTGATAAATTTTACCTTTAACTAATGGTTTTTTTAATTTCATATAAATTACTGTTCGATACTGGTTATTATAAAATGGGGTTACGGTATCAAATACATACCCCAACCCAATAAATGTCTCTCCTTTTATTGGAATTTCATCTGTTAAAAAATGGTTTTTTAGATATTGAGGATAACACGCTTTGTAAGAAACTGGCCAATGTCCAAAACTAGGCCAAATTCTAAATTGTTGATTTTCGTCTTTTTTAAATACCCATCTACAATAATTTATATTTTTAAGAGTCGTAATTATTCTTTGTTCGTTTAAGTAGTTTTTTGTCAAATACTCTCTACATAACACACTATCTTTATTCAGAAACTCTGTTACATATCTACTGGTATCCCATTGTTCAAAATCGCCATTAAAAATTAAATTACCTGTTTGTGCCTGGGTTTTTAGCCCAAGCACAAATATGGCAATCACAAAGATGAACTTATTGTTCATGGATAAATTTAATCGATTTTTTACTTGTATTGGTTTCTAAAATCAAAACATAAACACCCGAAGAAAAATCAGACAAACTAATAATTAGTTGGTTGTTGTCTAGTGATTTTTTATTAAAAACTATTTGACCTAAAGTATTAATTATAGAATAACTAACAACTTTTTGGTTCGTCTCAAGTATTGAAATACTTAATGAATTAGCTTGTTTAATAATATTTATATCTTCAAATATACCATCTGTTTCTTCATTTTTATTTTGAATTACTCTATCAAGTGCATTTTCATATAACGAAATATTCTTTTCATCATAAGATTCATCAAACTGCCCTTCTTGTCCATCATCATTTAATTCGCCATCGGGCAAATCTCTTACTCTGTTATTTGGATTGTTAGCATCACAACTACCACGATAACAAGCTATGTCTCCAGGGTCTAAAACATCATACAAAACCCCTTCATCGTTATTGGAGGTCCATCTAAGGGTTGTTGAAAAGGGGGGTAGATATTGCTTAAATTCAATTTTAAGAGGATTGACTGTAACAATTGTTCCTGCTTTAAATTTTAAATTTGTTGGCTTTAACCCAGATGGAGATTGCGCAGATCCTTTCATTTTTTCAAACATTGGTTTACATTGATTTGTATTATACAGATAACACAAACTTCTGATTTTACCTCCTTTGAATAAACTACTTAGTCTAAATTCATCTGTTGTCTCCTCAACATAAACATCATATTTTAGAAAATCATAATGAGAAGTATTTAAGCCAACTTGCGAAATATTATTAGCATTAGGAGCAGAACTTAATGCCAAAAACACAGAATCACAATTACAAATATTAGTAATTTGAGGTTGAATGCCTCCACTTGTTGAACACCAAGAATATGGCAACGGCAATTGAATATTATTATTCTCATTATTTTCCCCTTCACTTTTTCCCTTAAAACCAGACTGACCACCATAACCTGCTTTGCCTGGTTTTTTTTGAGTTACCATGTTTAAGGCAGCTAAACCACTAAATGTTCCTGATGAGTTTATGAAATTGAACCCACTTTTTAAATACAAAGATAATGAACCAGGATTTCCACCATTGCTTCCATAGCCACCTTGCGCTCCATTTCCTGCTTCTCCTGGTGCTCCGTTGCCTCCATTTAAATATATTGTTGACCCTAAGGCTGTTCCATTTCCGCCAATGCCTCCATTTCCTCCATTTCCGCCTTTGCTCCCATTTTTCCCGTTTTCACCATTGCCACCATTAATATAAAATAGTTTTTTAACATCAGAATATATATGACCAAGCTCAAATATAACTTGTGAGGCTCTAATCAAAATAATTCCTCCACCTGCTGCACCTTTTCCAACATTACCTCCTTTACCTCCGCTGCCTCCAACAGCTCCATTTGTTCCTAAGTTTCCCGAATAGGATAACCCACCAGATCCTCCGTGTCCTCCTCCTTCAGCACCAAAACCAGATTTCTGACCAGTTTTATAATATCCTGCCTCTCCCATTATTGGTCGTATATAGGGATTGGTATGAGTTATTCCGTATTTTATTCTAATTGTACCTGATGTATTGCTGCCAACTGAAAAATTAGTGGTTTTGGGGTCGCCACCCGTTCCATAGGCTCCGTTAACTATCGTTAAACCGTTTGAATTAGGACAAATTGGTCTTACAATTTTATACTTATTTGTAATAGTTGTATTATTTAAAACATTATCCCCTAATGAGCCATTTCCTCCAGTAGCCCAAGTAACATTTTCTGGTCTATATCCTTTTGCTGCCGCATCAAAATAACCTGACTTTAGATTTAAGATTCCAGTTCTCAATGCTAGAACACCACCCGTATATCCATCATAAGGATTACATCTTACAATACCTCCTCTTAAAAAAACAGAATAATAAATTGGAATTCTAACTATTTGCACTCTTGCAATGGATGGATTAGCTAATTCAAAATAATTAGCCAATCCTACATTTTGATTATCGACATCAATAGTAATTGTACCTAAATTATTTACTGCGTTGCTAATCCAAACTTCGGCAATGTGTCCATTGGTATTGTCGCCATTATTACTCCCATTACTTGAAATGGGTTGAGACAATTTATTTTGAATTATAAAGAACCTATATTTATCATTTGAAGATTTCATAGATTCAATATCAGAAAATAATTTAAATTTCCCATATCTATACTGCATTGCATTTAAAGTTAATCTCAATCCACCTTGTATATTTGAGATTGATACAACACTTGCTCTGTCTTCATCAGTTATTAATTCGTCTCCTTCATTTAATGTCAAACTATTTCCATCAGGTGTAAAAAAATATTGATTAATGTTTGATGGCAAATAAAAGCCTGTCATCCATGGAAATGAATTTTGTTGTCCATAACTTGTTTGAATTCCGACCCACATAATGACGAGAAAACAAAAAACTTTAACTAATTTTGACTGCTGACTGCTGACTGCTGACTGCTGAAAGCCTTGACTGGTGCTGAATGTTAGACATTGGCACACTTTTTGACGGGGTTTGTAATGCTTTTTTCATATTTTTTTACCTTTCGGTTTTACAAACTAAATGCTTTTATTTTAATAAAACAAATTTATTTTAATTTGTATAAATACAAAAGGAACTTAACGCAAAGCAAAGAGAAAAAAAACTTTACTATCTAAAAAAAAGGCAAGGCTTTGCCTTTAACCCCCACCACTAAAAAACCATTCAAACCAAAAGCGCTCGAATTATTTTAACACTGCGCGCGAAATAACCAGTTTTTGAATTTCTGAAGTGCCCTCGCCTATTGTGCAAAGCTTGCTGTCTCTGAAAAATTTCTCAACCGGAAAATCTTTTGTATAGCCATAGCCACCAAATATTTGAATGGCATCTGTGGCCACTTTCACACAAACTTCGCTTGCATAATATTTTGCTATAGCTGAAACTTTGGTTACATCTTGTTTAGTGTTTTTTAAATACGAGGCTTCATTTATCAACAATTCTGATGCTTCTATTTGCATGGCCATGTCGGCTAGTTTAAATCCTATGGCTTGAAATTCTGAAATTGGTTTTCCAAACTGTTCTCTTTCTTTCGAATATTGCAAAGCTGCTTCGTAAGCACCTTTAGCAATGCCTAATGACAAAGCTGCAATAGAGATTCTTCCTCCATCCAAAATTTTCATGGCTTGGATAAATCCCTCGCCCACTTCGCCCAAAATATTTTCTGATGAAACCCTACAGTCTTCAAATATCATTTCTGCGGTTTCGCTGGCACGCATGCCCAATTTATTTTCTTTTTTACCTGCTTTAAAACCAGGGGTGCCTCGTTCAACAACAAAAGCCGTAATGCCACGAGAGTCTAACAAATCGCCTGTGCGAGCCAAAACAACCGCCACATTACCTGAAATACCATGTGTTATCCAATTTTTAGCACCATTCAAAACCCACTCATCGCCATCTTTTTTGGCTGTTACTTGCATGCGCAAAGCATCGCTTCCTGTGTTGGCCTCTGTTAGTCCCCAAGCACCAATCCATTCGCCACTTGCCAATTTTGGCAACCATTTTTTCTTTTGCATTTCGTTTCCAAATTGCATAATATGTCCTGTGCAAAGGCTATTGTGGGCCGCCAAACTTAATCCTATTGAACTACAAACTTTTGTAATTTCTACTATTGCATCTACATATTCAAAATATCCCATACCAGCACCGCCATATTCCTCAGGCACTAAAATTCCCATAAGGCCCAATTTTCCCATTTCATGAAAAACATGCGAAGGAAACTCTTGCGACTCGTCCCATTCCATTACAAATGGTCTTATGTTTTTTTCAGCAAAATCTTTACACATTTGCTTTATCATTGTTTGGTTTTCTGAAACTTGAAAATTCATACTTTATTTATAAAAAATGCGAAAATATGACTTAAAAATGAGGATTTAAAGAATATTCGATAAAAAACTTTGGATATTATTAAGATTCAATTTAACAGAATAAATATTATTAATTTCCTTAATTTGAATCCATTGATTTTCAAATCAATAAGACAAATTCTTTTATTTCAAAACTCTTATTGATTTATTGAAGAAAAAATGAATCTTTTTAGTTTAAAACGGGCAAATAAAAATAAACAAGTAAAAAAAAATAATTTGTTTGCGGCCTATTGTTTTTAATAACCAAACAGTTTTAGTGAAATTATTTGTTGCATTTGTATATGGTTTCTATATTTTAGCCTTGGCTTACGCTCCTTGTTGGGACGGGAGCCATTGCGAGAAATAAATGCACAATTATGAAAAATAATACCGAATATGCTTTCAATATAGTCCAAACACAGCTGCGCTTGATTGTTCTATTTTCAGGCTATATCTCCGTTCAAGAAAATGTACTTTTTTATTTTATAAAAAACAATTTCTAAGGCGGAGCTGGGTGGCATTTAAAATAGTTTGGACTATTTTAAAATTAGAATTGGTATAAGTTATCAAGAACAAGATTTTATATTTAACATGAAAGATAAAATGCCTGCCAAAAATGATTCAAAACAGACTGATAAAACGATTACATTCAAAAAAATCCTTGTGATGAAAGGCAGCAGGGATTTGGGATATTCTCAAATAATACCGAATATGCTTTCAATATAGTCCAATCACCGCTGCGCTTGATTGTCCTATTTTCAAGCTATATCTCCGCTCAAGAAATTGTATTTTTTTATTTTATAAAAAAGAATTTCTAAGGCGGAGCTGGCTGGCATTTACTATTCTAAAATAGTTTGGACTATTTTAAAATTAGAATTGGTATAACATTGCTTAAAGAAATTCCTGCAAATAGCAAAATAGTGTCAAAAGGGGCTTTTTTCATACTTGCAAAAATAACCAATCAAGGCGAAGCACACTCGCATTGATGAAAGATAATATAGGTCTAACTAAAACTTCAGATAAGATGAAAATTTCTCTAACTCTTGCTCTTGAATAACTTGGGTTTTCAATAAATCTTGGGGTTTAGAAAACAAGCCATGTTGATTGCGGTAATTTACAATAATTTCTGCCATCCTTTTTTTGATATATGGATGTTGCGACAACTCAGAAATGGTTGCAGTATTAATATTAATCAATTTAATTTGGGATAAATCCAAAGTAATTTTAGGCAATATTTTTTCTAAGACTTCAGGTTTCAAGCCATAAACTTCGCTCAGTTGTGAAAGGGAATTAAAACCACCTAATTTTTCTCGATAAAGAACAATTCTAGCTGAGAGGATGTTTCCAATACCCGGCAAACGGTTAAAAAGAGCCGTATCCGCTGAGTTTATGTCAATCAGCGCAGGTTTTTGATAGACAGGTTTTTCGTAAGTGCTTTTGGTGTATATATTTTGTTTGGGAATAACAGTTTCAGGCAATTGAATAAAAGCATACAGTGATTTTACCAAAACTGTATCAATACTATAAATTTTAGCTAAATCTTTTTTCGTCCTGAAAACAAATCCTTTTGTTCTTGCATTGATTATTTTATTTGCAGTATAAGATTTAAACCCAAGCTTTAATAAATTTTCATAACTAACATCATTGGGGTTAAAGTCAAATTGAGAATAACTTTTATAATATTTTTTTTCTTCATTTTTAAACTTAGTCCTTCGCTCCTCAACAAGATTGCTGTTATTTTTAAACGCCATAAAATCAGTTTTGTCATATTTATGAGGTTTAAACATAATTGGAAAAGCTATAATACAAATGACAGCAACAACTAAAAGAAAAAAGACATTTCTTTCTGCTTTTGAGAAATTAAAATAATCTCTGTAAAACTTAAGAAATGTCTTTTTAAAGGACATGGTTTTAATTAAATAAAATTAGAATTAATTATGCAAGAGCCACATTAACAAGGTCTTCCTTTTTATATTTTCCTGCCTCAAGGTTTTGTTTAATTTCTTTAAAAGCCGTGATGGTTCTTTCCACCTCAGCCAAAGTATGCGCAGCAGTAGGAATTAATCTAAGAATAAGAATACCCTTTGGAATAACAGGATATACCACAATGGAACAAAATATGTTGTAATTTTCTCTTAAATCAAATGTTAAGTGGGTAGATTCCGCAACCGTGCAGCTTAGGATAACGGGAGTAACGGGCGTTGTAGTTGTGCCTATGTTAAAACCAGCATTTTTTAATCCAAATTGTAGTGCATTTACATTTTCCCACAATTTTTCTTTCAGTTGTGGTTGGGTTCTAATTAAATCCAATCTTTTTAAAGCACCAACAACCAAAGGCATTGGTAAAGATTTGGCATATATTTGCGAACGCAAGTTGTATCTAAGATAATCTAAAATAGCTTTTGGGCCAGCTACAAAAGCACCAATACTCGCCATTGATTTTGCAAAGGTAGAAAAAATCAAATCAATATCATTGGTTAAATTTTGTTCTTCGGCAGTTCCGGCACCAGTTTTTCCCATTGTTCCAAAACCATGGGCATCATCAACAAACATTCTGAAATTATATTTTTGTTTTAGTGCAACAATTCCCTTTAAATCGCCTTGATTACCGCTCATCCCAAAAACACCTTCTGTGATTAAGAAAATACCACCACCAGTTTTTTCAACCAATCTGGTAGCGCGTTGCAGTTGTTTTTCGCAGCTTTCCAAATCATTGTGTTTAAATTGAAAACGATGGCCTTGGTGCAAACGAACCCCGTCAACAATGCAAGCATGAGATTCTGCATCATAAACAATTACATCGTGTCTATCAACCATTGCATCAATAATTGACAAAACGCCTTGGTATCCAAAATTCAAAAGGATTGAATCTTCTTTTGCCATAAAAGCAGCCAACTCTCGCTCAAGTTGTTCGTGTGGATTACTATTTCCACTCATCATTCGAGCGCCCATTGGATATGCCATTCCGTATTGTGCAGCAGCGTCAGCATCAGCTTTTCTTACCTCAGGGTGATTGGCCAAGCCAAGATAGTTATTTAAGCTCCAATTAAGCCTTTCTTTTCCGTTGAAAACCATATTAGGACCAAGTTCTCCTTCAAGTTTTGGAAATGTAAAATAGCCATGCGCTTCTTTAATGTGGGCACCTAAGGGACCCATGTTTTTAATTACTTTTTCAAATATATCTGACATTGTGAAATTTTAAATTATGTAGTGCAAAATTACAAAAAATAATTAATAAAAAAAGCCCCCGTTTCCGGAGGCTGTTAAAATTATTTATTTTTATTTTTAATATTTTGTTAAACTAAAGAATTGACATGCATGGTTAAACTTGACTTCAAGTTTGCCGCTTTGTTTTTGTGGATGATGTTTCTTTTAGCTAGTTTATCTAGTTTACTAATTGTCTCAGATAGCAATGTTAAGGCTTCAACTTTATCTGAACTTGTTCTTAGTTTTTTAACTAAATTACGCGCAGTTTTATGTTGATAACGATTTCTTTCGTTTTTAACCTCAGTTTGTCTGATTCTTTTGATTGATGATTTATGATTTGCCATTTTCTCTAAAAAAGGACTGCAAAAATAGTATTATTTATTAGAAATACAAATTATTTTAGACTTTTTTATTCTTTTATTATAACAAACGACTGATGACCTGTCAGAACAAGACTATAAACACCTGATTTAATGTCTGTTACATCCAAATAGTTTTCAAAATCTTCTGTCATTTTAAATGTTTTTATTAATCTTCCACTAAAGTCATACATCTTTAAATCGCTATTTTTAACATTTTCGGTAGTTTCAATATTTAAAAACCCTTGGTTTGGATTGGGATAATACTTGAAATTTTTGGACAACACATTTTTCAAACCACTTGTTTCTATGCTAATAGGAATAACTGTGGAATCTTTACAACCGTTGGCAAGAGCAGTTAAAATCAATTTTACATTATAAGTGCCTGCCGTTTGAAAACGGTGCGTTACTGTGCCTTGATTGCTGGTAAACCCATCGCTGAAAACCCATTTTATTGAGCTACTTCCTGCATTTATTGGCGAAACCCGCACTTGCTGCCAAGTTAAAATCTCGAAAGAAAATCCTGAAAATGGAGCTGCCCTAACTAGTGGCTGGGCATTTAATCGTTGGCCTTTACAACCCATATATTCGCCTTGAGCAAAGTATTTTTTAGCCGAATTAATTGAAGGAGAAACGAATAATTTTCCGGTACCTAAAACAGTTTGCGATGTGTCGGAATCAAACCAAGAAATGACGCCCTGTCCGCTACTAACAACTCTAAATTTAGCGGAGTTTTTTGCGCAAATTGTATCACCCCATATTTTTGTAATTATAGGAGGCGCATTAACGATTTGGGTTAGTTTTTGTTTTGTAGGGTTAACACAAATACCATTCGTAGCTAACACAAAATAGTCTGTATTCATTGATGGTTTCACTCTCAAGGTATTTCCCATTCCTAATAGGTTTCCTCCGCTGTTTGCATCAAACCATTCAATTGTTCCTTTGTTTGTATTTTGAACTAAAATTGCAGAATCTCCATTACAAATAGGCCCCAATGTTTGGGTTGTAAAGCTAGGCGCATCATTTACTGTTACTGTTACAAATTCTCTTGAACTGCCACAAACACCGTTGAAGGCATCTGCATAAAAAAAGAATGAACCAGGTGCCGTTGGGGTAAATGAGATAGTAGAATTAGTGCTGATGGGACTGCCTCCGCTAGTTGCATTGTACCATCTTGTTGTTAATCCGCTGCCCACCGTGGCTTTTAGCGTCAATGCGCTAGAACCACTTAAACATACATTGGTATCATTAGACATGACAGGGGCTTGTGGCGCAAAACTATTGCCAACATTTACTTTAATTTCTTTTCGTGGCGAAAATTTACAACCAAAATTATTAGCTTCAACATAAAAAGAAGTTGTATTGCTTAAAACAGAGGTTTGATATTTTGTTCCTGTAAAAAACGGGGTTAAATCATTGATATTATTAAACCATAAAATATTACCAAAATCGGAACTTGCGGTTAAATTTGCTTTTGAACCAGAGCAAACAGAATCGTCTTTTGTGGTTAAAAAACTAGGATAATCATTGGCTTTCAAAACAAACATTTGGACTCCGCTCAAGCAGGTTTTGTTTTTCGCTCTCACATAAAAAGTGTCGTTTTTCGAAACATTTTTAAAAGTATAATCTTTTCCTGTAAAAAAAGGAGTACTATTTGGTGTTTTCAACCATTCATAAACCACGCCTAAATCATTAGAACTGGCGGTATATTTAACACTATCGCCTTTGCAAACATTGACAAGTCCTGCAATTGAAGGCGTTTCTGGTCTGAATTCTAAATCTTTTATAATTGTATCTGAACATCCATTATTGTTTACACCTCTGTATCCGTATATAGTAGAAATTAATCTCACCTGCAAATTTTGACGGTTTGTGTATTTTGTTCCAATGTTAACTTGGTTAAAGTTTTGAAACTGATTGACCCCTAAATTCCAATTATGACAAATATACCCTAAATTGAAATATTCATAACGGTTATACACCCTAGAACCACTTACGGTTTTCAAATATTGATTTGCAAATTTTACTGAATCTTGTAAATTATAGCAATTAGAAACAATTTTAAAATCAGCGCCTAAATCATATTTCACATGAGGCTGAAGCAAAATGTCGCAATCAAAACGCACACCACCGATATTCAAATTTCTACCGTTATACCAAAGCCCACTTACAGAACCACAATTCAAATTATGGCCTCTTCCGTTGCCTGCCGAATAACTATTTGTAACAATACCCGCAGAAAGACCAACACTGTCAGTTTCCACAGTAAGAATATAATTGCTAGACAAAGACAATGGCTTGAAGGTTGCATGTTTTTCTATCCTTGACAAAACCCCGCCTGCAAAAGTAGAATCTATCGTTATTGTATCACTTCGCAATGGCGAACCTGTTGGCAAACTATCGTTTCCGGCATTGTAAACATTGCAAATTAACCGCATTCTTTTTTTGGATGGGGGCGAGCCAATAACAAAAGCATAAAAACTAAATCCATTTAAAGTAATTGGTTGCGGACATTCATACAATTGCCCCAAACTGCTTCCTTTTGTAACCGAAACTGTAAAATATGCTGTTCCTCTATATCGCGCAAACTCAACAGTGTCAACGCCACATTTTCGTGGATTAGAAACGCTCCTTTTGGAAGGCGTAAACTGTGAAACCTCGTGTTTTTTAAGGTCGTCAATTATCTTTACATCAACCGCTTTCAGTTGCCCCTGCAATTGGTTGTTGAATAAAAAGAGAAGGCAAATAATAAATGCGTAGTTTTTTTTCATGTTAATAAAATATTTAGCGAAAATAAAGTATTTTTCTAAAACTAAAAATATTATTTTTAATTTCTTTCCAAATATTCTAAAACTTCGCTGACTTGAATAAGCGAAACACAAGGACTTTCGGGTCTTACACAATGAATTTGATTGCATGGATTACAATCTAAAACATAATGAAATACTTTGGTTTTTTCTGAAAAAGGATAAAAAACAACTGGCACGCCTGGGCCATAAAGCCCAACAATCGGCACATTGAAACAAGATGCAATATGAATTGGTCCACTTTCATTTCCAATAAATAAATTGGCTTTAGACATTAAAACAGAAAGCTGCGCCAAACTAAATCCATCTGAAAACGAAACAGAATCATTTTTCATAAAATGTTGGACTAATTGAATATCCTTTTCCTCGCTTTTTGTGCCAATAAAAACAATTTTCATGGTTTTTTTTTCTGCTAAATAATCTGCAACAATAGCAAACCTATCTAAATTCCATTGCCTTAATATTCTTCTTGCCCCAACATGAAAAACAGCAAAATTTTGCAAGTCATTTTTTAAAATAAATTGTTCAACAATTGTTTCATCAGTTTTAGAAAAATACAATTTAGGTTGAATATTTATTTGACGACTTAAAATGGGCTTGATTATTAGATAATTGGTTTCAATTTCGTGCAATTGCTGCCCCTTGTTTTTCAAACGAACCTCTGCCCTACTTAATCTTACACATCCAATATTTAATAGTGCTTTAAACAATGTTTGCCAAGTGCCTCGCATTTCTATAATGGCATCAAACTTACGAAAGCTAAAATTTGAATGCTCCAAAACACAATCTAAATTGGGGTCATTTTTAATTAATGGAATAACAAAAGACTTACAAACTAAAGTGATTTTTGCCTCTGGAAATTCATTTTTTAGTAATTGAAAAATATGGCTACTAACCGCCATATCGCCTATTTCATCTAATTTTATTATCAGAATTTCTTTTAAGTTTTCTTGTGTTCTTTGTTTAAAAAACAATTTATTTGCCAAAATATTGGCTAAAAACAACAATTGTTCATTACTAGGCAGTTTTAAACGCATGGATATAAAATAATATTTGACGGCACAGCATCTGTTTCAATTTTGGGCATTTGAATATTCACAACGAAAAGACCATCTTTTATCTCATTGTCTATAAAAACCAATTCTGTTATTGTATTATGGTTAAAATCAACATCCTTAAACCATGTTTTATGCGACAACAATTTTCCCCCATCGCTTTCCTTGTCAATACTTGGCAAATCTGTTACAATGTGTTTAAACCCTTTTTCCTTTAATACCAAAATGGCTTCGGGCGAAATAAATGGAGGATTGGTATCTGAATAATCCTTATTTAACTTAAAGCTATCATTGGGCAGCGTTCTTAGAATTATAACTTCGGCTTGTTCTTTGTTTTGAATTTCTAAAATTTGTTCCCTGGTGATGCAAAATTCATTATTGTTTTCCGTTGGCACAAAACTTTTGAGCAAGCCCAATTGAAAGATTGGCATTTTAATATCAAGCATTGTGAAGGAAACTGGGTAAACATGCAATGCACATTCTGTATGTGTGCCACTTGCGTGTGGATAGAACGAAATTTTTTCACAATTCACGCTGCCGCCATTGCTCAAATTCCCAGAAAAAGCATCGTTTTCAAAGTATTGAAACAATGGATTGTCTAAAAAATAACAATTTACATTTCCGCTTTTTTTGATGGGAATCGTAATATTTAAACCATTTTGGGTATCAAAAGAGTACTTGTTTTTTTGATGTTCGAAATCTATTGTCATTTTTGAAGCGAAAATAAACAAAAAACTTACAATTTAAGTGTTATTTTTGAATCTTTAATTCAGTGAACTCCTACAAGCTAAAAAAATACATAAAAATCACCCTTTTATTTTTGGCAATTTCTATTGGCGTTTTTTCTTTGTATTACTCAAATAGCATGGTTAAAAAGCTGTCAAATGAAGAACGAAAAAAAATTAGTTTGTGGGCCAATGCACAGCAGCAAATTATCAATGCTGAAACAGAACGAGAACTAAATTTCTATCTGCAAATAATAGAATCCAACACAACAATACCTGTTATATTAATTAATCAAAACAAGATAATTGACCATCGCAATTTAGATTCATCAACAGGCAAATCGAAAAAGAAAGTGGCTGCTTTTTTTGAAAAAATAAAAACAATAAATGAGCCAATACCAATAAAAATATCCGAAAATGACATTCAATATGTTTATTATGACGACTCTAGCACGCTGAAACAATTAAGAACCTATCCTATTTATCAATTGGGAATTGTTGGCTTATTTATAGCAGTTAGTTATTTTGCATTTAGTTATAGTAGAAAATCGGAACAAAACCAGGTTTGGGTTGGCTTGGCCAAAGAAACAGCGCATCAATTGGGCACACCAATGAGTTCTTTAATGGGTTGGGTTGACTTAATAGAATCTGACATTCAATTTGCCAATGAATCTTCTTTTATAGAAATGAGAAAAGACCTTGAACGGCTGAAAATCATCACCGATAGGTTTTCTAAAATTGGAGCTGTTCCTATTCTTGCAGCAACAAACATTAGCGAACAACTTAAAATTGCAGTTGATTACATAAAGACAAGGGCCGCAGACGAAGTTGTTTTTGAATATATAAAAATAGAAGACAACCTAATTGCAGAAATAAATGTTCCTTTGTTTGATTGGGTAATCGAAAATATTTGCAAAAATGCAATAGATGCAATGGCCGGCAAAGGCAAGATTTCTATTTGTTGTTACCTCAAAAACGAATTGATTGCCATCGAAATTTCTGACACAGGAAAAGGGATTCCAAATGGATTGCAAAAAAGAATTTTTAAACCCGGATTCACCACCAAAAAAAGAGGTTGGGGTTTAGGATTATCATTAGTTAAAAGAATCGTAGAAAATTATCACAAAGGACAAATTTTCGTTAAAGAAAGTATTCCGAATAAAAAAACAACCTTTAAAATTTTATTAAAACCAATTAAAAATGCCTGAATTTATATTAGTAAATCCACAAGTTGCCCCTTTTGTTGGGCATATTCAACTGAACAGACCCAAAGAACTGAATGCGCTTAATTTAGAATTGATGCTTGAAATAAAACAAGCTTTGCTAGATTTTGATGCTGATGACAATATCAGAGCCATTGTTTTGAGTGGCAACGAAAGAGCATTTGCTGCCGGAGCTGATATTAAACAAATGGCAGGAAGAACAGCAGTGGACATGCTAAAAATCGACCAATTTACAACCTGGGACAGCATAAGAAAAACGAAAAAACCGATTATTGCAGCCGTGAGTGGCTTTGCTTTGGGTGGCGGTTGCGAGTTAGCAATGATTTGCGACATGATGATAGCTAGCGAAACCGCCCAATTTGGACAGCCGGAAATAAACATTGGCGTTATGCCTGGAGCAGGCGGAACGCAAAGATTGACAAGAGCCATAGGCAAAGCAAAAGCCATGGAAATGGTTTTAACAGGCGGATTTATTAGCGCAGAAGAAGCGTTGAAATATGGATTGGTAAACAAAGTAGTGCCCGTTGAATTTTATTTAACAGAAGCCGTTAAATTAGCGCAAACAATAGCACAAAAATCGCCAATTGCGGTGCAAATGGCAAAAGAGAGTGTTCTTAAAGCTTTTGAAATGCCTTTGCAAGAAGCCTTGTTTTTTGAGAGAAAAAATTTTTATATGCTATTTGCCACCGAAGATCAGAAAGAAGGCATGGCAGCTTTTGTTGAAAAAAGAAAAGCCGATTTTAAAGGACGATGAGATTAAAAACAAGAATTTTATTGGCTGCGTTGTCCTTGCTTTTGTTGGGCAGTATTTTTACTTATAAAATATTAAAAGCATCGGCAACTAAAAGCGATTATAAAACTTATTTTTTTGTAAAAGAAAAAGAAACCCTCGCTACATTAATTCCTAGATTGAATAAAGAACTGGGTTTAAAACATCCTTTTGTTTTTAGAAAAATGGCTGAAAAAATGAATTTAGAGCCTTGGTTAAAGAAAGGACGATACGAAATTAAAGCAGACATAACAATGCGAGAATTGATTAAAACCTTGAGAGAAGGAAAAGCCAAAACCGTAGATTTTGTTTTGCCATCAGTGGCTAGTTTAAACAAATTTATTGAAGTTTGCGACAAGAAATTAGAACCCGATGCAGAGCAATTTAGATATTTGCTCAACGACTCAGTTTTTCTAAATAAATTAGGATTTTCGCCCACCACTGTTTGCGCTTTATTAATTCCAGATACTTACAATTTATATTATCACACGCAGCCTGACGAACTATTTATTAAACTAAAGAAAGAATACGACATTTTTTGGAATGAAGAAAGGCAAAACAAAGCAAAGCGCCTTAATTTAACACCCATTGAAGTAAGTATCTTGGCCAGTATCGTTTGTAAAGAAACCAACAAAAATGATGAAATGCCAATTGTGGCTGGCCTGTATTTAAACCGATTGAATATTTTAATGCCGTTGCAATCTGACCCTACCGTAATTTTTGCGCACAAGGATTTTACAATAAAAAGAGTCTCCATTGAACAAACAAAAATTATTTCACCATTTAATACATACAACACACTTGGCTTGCCTCCCGGCCCCATTTGCATACCCAGCAAACAAGCTATCGAGGCGGTTTTAAATCCAGTGGCCAACAATTATTTATACATGTGTGCCAAAGAAGATTTTAGCGGCTACCATAATTTCACAAACAACTATCAGCAGCACTTAATAAACTCGAGAAACTATCATTCGGAGCTGAATAGGTTGGGTGTTAGGTAAGTTTTTAGTGTAATAAGGTTTTAAAATTTATAAAATTAACCCGAAACCCATTTTTAAATCATTATGAATGTCTAAAGGATAATTGGGGTTTAATCCATTAAAATTTTCATTTTGTCGAACAACATGATTAGTTTTCTATTTTAATAATTTTATATTCTACTTTTGTAATGAATAAATAAATAAATAAAAATATGCCATTAAAAAAAGTTGCAATCGTGTTATTAAGTGTTTTGTTTTTGAGTAGTTGCGCTGTTATCAGACCCGGAGACATTGGGTTTAAGCAAAAATTTGGAAAAATGTCTAAAAAAGCGAAAACAGAAGGATTGATTCTTTACAACCCCTTTGTTACTAAGGTTATAAAAACATCTCTACAAACCAAAAACATTGAGCTATCCATTACCCTGCCTAGCAAAGAGGGATTGAGTGTTATCTCTCAAATCTCGATTCTTTATAGGCTAGACAAAACCATGGTTCAAAAAGTGATTAGCACCTATGGTTTTGATTATGAAAACATTATTTCTGTCATTTTTCGTTCTGCCTCTGCCGATGTTTGCGCGCAGTTTTTTGCAAAAGATATGCACTCGGGAATGCGTTCTAAAATTGAGCTTTCAATAAAAGAAAAAATGGATCTAATTTTAACCAAACAGGGTATTATTATTGAATCTGTTTTAATGAAAAGTATTCAATTGCCACCCGGTTTGGCTTCCTCTATTGAACAAAGATTGCAGGCCGAACAAGATGCAATGCGTATGGATTTTTTAAAGCAACAAGCCGAGCGACAAGCCGAAATAAAAATAATTGAAGCCAAAGGCGAACGAGATGCTCAAAAAATACTGTCAGAGGGTTTAACCCCAGAAATTATCAAAATTAAAAGCATTGAAGCTTTTAAACTATTATCGGATTCTCCTAATTCAAAAATTATTATTACCAACGGGACTACCCCGTTTTTAATAACACCTTAAACTAAAAAAAGGATTTAGTTTAGAAAACAACCTAAAACCAACCCACATAAAAAAAGGCTGCCCGAAGGCAGCCTTTTTTTGGTTAAAAGTATTGGTATTGGTATTATTGTCCAACCATTAAATTTTTAGAAAAACCAACAAAAAAATAGAAAACGCACACAAATGATAAAGCCCAATTACTATATTTTGATTGGCGTATTTTTGAGTAAACACAAACACACAAACATAATTTACTGACTTATTGCTTAATAAACTTGATACTGTTTATAAGCACATTGTCTAATAAAGTTTGTATAGTGTACAATCCACTTGCAAAACTACTTAAATCTATTGTCTCGGCAGTGCTAGTTGCATTTTGTGTAGCTATTAATTTACCGTCTATGCCTACTATTTTTATTTGCATGCGTTTTTTTAAGCCGCTAATGTTTATTTCATTAATGGCAGGGTTAGGGTAAATAAGGGAAATCAATTTTGCCATCGGCAAAATTGATTTCCCTTATTTCACTGAAAGTTATTTTTCCATCGCTATCTTTAGTTAATAGTCTATAATAATTGATACCTTTTGATAGATTGCTGTGGAGAAAGCTATAATATTTTAAAGTAGTAGAATTGCCTGCCGCAGCTACGACACCTATTTTTCTAAAGGCTATGGCATCGCTGCTATGTTGCACTTCAAACGAAATGGTATTTTGCTCCAAAGTGGTTACCCATGTAAGCAAGCCTTTGTCAGATTGATTTTGGGCATTAAAACTTAGCAGCGTTATTGGCAATGGGATAGGCGCATTTACGGGTATCGTTATAACACCCCAATTACTCAAACTACCCGTATTGTCCGTTGTTGTAAAGCCAAGACTTACATTGCTTACATTTAGGCTAGATGCCGGGGTAAATACTACAAGTGCTGCCTGAGCAGGGGTAAGTTGTTGCCCTATTGTTAACGGCACACTAGAAATTGATAAAACGCCTTGCGTTGATGGTGGAATACTAATTATATTATAGTGTGCCACCGAACCTGTTGATTCTGCATCATAGCCTGATATAGGTGTGGGTACAAGTGATCCACCTAACGTTATCGCTGCCGTAGTATATGAAATGGACACGGGCGGGTTGTTGATTACAGGAATATTTACATTGGCAATATTGCTGTTTAGGCCTGTATTGTCAGTAGTCTGATATGTAAAGTTTACCGGGCCACTGTACCCAGGGTTTGGATCAAAACTAATGGTGCCAACTTGTGCCGCTGTTAGGGGTGTATTTATGGCCAAGGCCGTGCCACAACCTGTAGAAGGTGGTGTAATGCAATAATACAATATACCCTGACTTGCTGGTGGCAGTGTTAAAGCATTGTAGATCATCCCTGTTACACCATCCGGATCGGTGGATGTAAGTGCCACAGGCAAGTTGAGATTTGAAGCGCTATTGGCATTAATAGGAGCTGATGTATAATCATAAGCCGTTGGGGGGCTAATAACTACCAATACATGTGGCGGTTGAATTATACCTACAGGAATAGTGAGGTTAGCCGTATTGCTTACTGCACCGTTATTGTCGGTGGCAATATATGTCACTACAATAATACCTGTAAATCCTACTACTGGCGTAAACACCATACTTGCCTGCTGCGCAGGGGTAAGTGTTACCCCATTAGTTACGGTGGTTAATGTGCCGCCTGTGCAAGTTGGAGCTGTTGCACCATTGCTGCAATACCTAAGCGTACCTTGCGTACCTGCATTTGGCGCTGTAGCAATGGTATAAGTTGCCACGGTATTGTTGTCTGTTGCCAAAAGGTTGCTTACTTGCACATTGCTGCTGCCAAGGGGTACTATTAGATTTATAACATCAAAAGCTGTTGGTGGTGGGTTAAGAATTGGGACAGTAGCTACCGATGTGTTAGATACTAAACCAAGATTATCTGTACAAGTAAAATTAAATGTAACCGATGTGCCTAAATTGGCTGGGTCTGGTGTGTACACCAAGCGTGCTGCTTGTGCTATGTTAAGCGATTGCCCTACCGATACTGCGGTAAAGGAAGCAGGTGTTGTGCAAGGCGTACCCGGCAAGCTGCTGCAAAAGTATAAAGTACCTGAGGCTGGTAAACTAGTAACATTAAAATTGTTCACCGCACCATCAGGATCCATCCCTACTAAACCTGTTAAAGGACTGTATGCAGCAGTATTTAATATTGGCGCAGTTGTAACTGGGCTGGTAATAGGAGGCAAATTGCCTGCAGAGCCACTAGGATTTATTACAGGAATGGTGTGCGTAGCAATGTTGCTCACATTAGAATTATTGTCCGTAACCGTAAAGGTAAGGGTGGTATTACCTGTAAAACTTGCAATTGGTGTAAAGTATAAATTGGCTGATTGGGCAGGTGTAAGTGTAGTATTTGCCACCAAGGTAGTTAAACTGCCACCGGTGCATGCTGGCACCACGCCAGTGGGGGCATTGCTGCAATAGGTATAGGTACCCTGAGTAGCAGGATTAGGCACGCCTGCTATGTTAAATTTTGTTTCGGCCATTTTGTTTTTTATATTTTATGTTGAAAGAATACAAAGGTTTTTGCTTGTGGGGGCGGTTTTTTTCTTTT
>Ga0105051_10002380_pt1 | contig 24133 bp, 17 predicted proteins | sample FRY02_FD_78383 | JGI IMG/M metagenome (GOLD analysis project Ga0105051, IMG submission 78383) | Freshwater microbial communities from Lake Fryxell liftoff mats and glacier meltwater in Antarctica - FRY-02 (megahit assembly) | ecosystem: Environmental > Aquatic > Freshwater > Ice > Glacier... | reverse complement strand
TCAAGCTGGCGAGCGAGCGAACTTCATCCAAATTCACTTCGGGATGAAACCGCAAACCGCCCTTCATCGGGCCGCGGCTGTTGTCATGCTGGACGCGAAAACCAACGAATGTCGCTAATTCACCGTTATCGCGTTCGATCGTCACTTGAACCTGAACCTCGCGTTTGGGCATCAGCAACACTTCGCGAATGGAGTCGGCCAAGTTCAGCCGTTCCGCCGCTTGATCAAAAAAGTACTGCGTCGCTTCAAAGGCTTTCATCGGGTTTCGCTTACGGAAAAGATGGCATCGGGGTTTGTTTGAGCGAGCTGCAACTAATTTGATGGTGCAGCCGACACTAAATCATGCCAATCAACAAGGAATAACCCAAGACGGGGCACATCAGGTGGGCTATCTTCCCCCAGACTAAATAACAGTTATCCGTCCAAAGTGAACGAGATGGCCACATTGAAACGATCGAGGTTTTTGGTTGATACCCAGGTTCAATGGGCGATTGGCCGTCGTGTTATCCCGCACTGGGCCTTGTTCGCCTTTTGCCTGCTCCCGATCCACGCCACCTTCCTCCTCCTCATGACGGTCAACGACCCCATTGAGGACCCGCTAAACGCCGCCGCGATCAGCCAGTTACCGGTGTTAACCGTTTTGCTTGTCATGCTCCCGATTTTCGTGGTCGATACCATCCGACTCACCAATCGCTTCGCCGGCCCGATGAGCCGTTTAAGGCTTGCCATCGGGGAAATGTTGACGCAGCCGAGCATCAAGCCGATCCGCTTTCGCAGCGGCGATTTCTGGATGGAGATGGCTGATGACTTCAATCGGCTTGCCGAGCATCACGCGTCACTTCATCGCCGCAATGAGGAATTAGAAGAAGCTTTAAAAACGGCCCTGCGGCAGAACGAACTGCAATCCGTGTGAGCGCGCCGGTTCGAATCAGCAAACCGCTGCGGGCAGTGGTTCCCCAAACAAGCCCGCGATCAAGTTTTTCGCACAAATCTCCGCCATCGCATCGCGAGTCCCAAACGTGGCGCTGGCAATATGCGGAGCGATGATGCAGTTGGGCAAAGCAACCAGCGGATGGTTTGCGTCTAACGGTTCTGGATCCGTGACATCCAATCCGGCCGCGAAAATTTGTCGACTCGCGAGTGCTTCGGCAAGTGCATCTTGATCGATCACCGCACCTCGCGACGTGTTCACAAGTACCGCGTTCGGTTTCATCAAAGCGAATTCGCGTCGCCCAATCATTCCCCGGGATTGGTCGTTCAAATTCGTGTGAATCGAAATGAAATCGCTCGCCGCCAGTAACGGATCAAGCTCAACCCGGGTGCTGAACGGGACGCCTAGCAATGGTTTTTCACTGCGCGACATATAAAGCACATTCATATTCCAACCGCCCGACATCCTCATCGCGACCGTCGCTCCAATGCGCCCCATCCCGATAATGCCAAGAGTCTTGCCCGCAATATCGCAACCCAACCAACCCGTCGGCTCCCATGTTTTCCAATTTCCGCTGCGAACTTCATCCGACGCGGGTTTGAGATGCCGAGCGGCCGCCAACATCAACGTCACAGCCATGTCCGCCGTCGCATCGGTTAATACGCCTGGCGTGTTGCCAACCGCAATCCCTCGACGGATCGCTTCGGGCAAATCGATGTTGTTGACTCCGACGGCGTAGTTGCTGACGACGCGTAGCTGCGGCCCCGCGGCATCAAACACCTGGGCGTCAATCCGATCGCTCAGCAACGTTACCAATCCGCTGCAACCGCGAACGGCATGAAGCAATTGCTCGAACGTCGGCGGCAACCGGTCTTGCCAAACTTGGGGGTCGCAGCGGCTGGAAATTATCTTCAACCCAACGTCTGGCAGTCGCCGAGTGACAAAAACTTTAGGTCGAGCCGACTCGAGTGCAGTCGCGTTGGAGGAACTCAATCTCTTCGCCTTAGCAATGGATTCTAGAAAGTTGTCGTTTCGGTGTGGTCGGTCACGTTGCCGATCCGGTACGATAGAACAATTGCGGTGATCAGAAAGTACAACGTTGTAAGCTTTCGCCAATTTTTTTTAGCAAAACCGTCAGCCATTCGAGTCGCTCGATGTCCTCGCACAAAAAACTCACTCCGTCACTGCTGATCCTTGGCTTTACAAGCGTCTGCATCCCCTTCGCTTGCCTTTCCTTCGCACCGGTTGCGGCTCAGGACGCCGCAGTCGCCGATGCAACCGCGCAAACCGCCGATGCCAAAACCGCCGATGCGACTCAGGCCGGACAAGCCGACCTCGATGAAGCGATGGTCTTGCGGATCGATGCCGACACGCCTGAAAAACTTGAAGAAATCACAACGCTTGTTGAGTCCGCGATTGCCAAAGGGCTGAGCAACGAGAGCAAATCGTTCGCGAAGAAAATGCTTGGCTCGATCCTGTTGGAACGCGGCCAAACCATCGCGGCTCAAATCATGCAGGGTGGTGGTCGTCGTCTTGCTCAAATGCGACAACAAGCGATCACGAGCCTCCGAGCCGCGATCGAAAACGATCCGGAGCTGGTCGAGGCGTACATGTTGATCGGGCGTTTGAATCTGCTGCCCGAGGGCGATGGGGAAGATGTCCGTAGCGCCGCCACGAAGGCGATTGAATTGCTGGAAGGCAACCCTGCCGAACAAAGCGATGCGTATTTGCTGCGAGCCCTTCGTCAAAAAGATGACAAGGACAAGCTTGCGGACCTCGATGCCGCCATCAAGGCCGATCCCACCAGCAGCGACGCTCTTCAAGCCCGTGCCCTGCTGCGATTGCAAGGCGCGGACGTTAACGGCGCGGTCGAGGATCTTCAGGCATTGCTCAAACAAGATCCGACCAACCAAGCGATCGCTCAAGCTGCCGTTGAACAATTGGTCAACATGAATCGCATCGATGATGCCGTGAAGCTTTTGACCGAAGCTCTCCAGGCTAACCCAAACGAAGGTTTGCACCGACTGCGTGGAATCATCTACCGTACGCAAGGCGAAGAAGAGAAGGCGTTGGAAGACTTTGGCAAGGCACTGGCCATGCAACCCAAGGATCCCATTTCGCTTCTCCAGCGCGCCGAAATTTCACTCGCTCGAAGTGACGTCAAAAGTGCAAAGCGGGATTTGAAAGAGGCAATTCGCGTTTCGCCACAAGTCGCGGATTCCGTCGCCGCCGTTCGTGTACGTTGCTACATCGCCGCGGAAGAAGGACGAATGGCGGATGCGATCAACGACATGAAATTACTTGCCTCCAACGCGCCTGAAGACCCATTCTGGCAATTGCAGCTCGCGAATTTATTTCTTCAAGATAAACGTCCGCGGGAAGCGATCGAAATCGTGACCGCCGTCATCGATCGCGACGCGAAAAACGTTCCCGCATTGCGATTACGAGCCGATACCCTGTTGGGAATGGGTGATCATGCAAGCGCGATCAAAGACTATCGAAAGGCCCTCGAGTTTGGGATCGAAGAAACGACGCAGCGAAGCGGAGTGCTTAACAATCTCGCCTGGGTCCTGGCGACATCACCCAAGGACGACGTTCGCGACGGTGACTTGGCCATCAAGTTTGGTACCGAAGCGGCGGAATTGACAGAATTCAAAGAACCCCACATCCTCAGCACCCTTGCCGCCGCTTATGCCGAAAAAGGCAACTTTGAAGACGCGAAAAAGTGGAGCACCAAGGCGGTTGAAATCGGCCGCGAAGAAAAGCACGAACAGATCGAGCAACTCGAACTGGAACTAAAAAGCTACGAGGAAAGCAAGCCTTGGCGAGAAAAACAGGAGACCGAAGAGAACAAGGTGCCACTGCTTGGGCCCGAAGATTTGATCGACACCTGATCGCATCAAACTTGTTGATCTCCAAGGCATCGCCGCGGATGTAAGCCTCCGAAGCATCGCGATGAAGTATTTCTTGACTCGCTTCGTCTTCATCGCTCATGCCCAAACCGCCCGTCGTCGATACGCACGCGCACCTCACGGACGCGTCATTCGCCGAATCGTTACCTCGCGTGCTTCAATCTGCCAAGGATGCGGGGTTGGTTCATATCGGCGTCATTGGGTTTGACCGAACGACCAGCGAAGCGGCTTGCTTGCTCGCTGAAAAATACTCGGAAATCCTCTTCGCCAGCGTCGGCATCCAACCCAACAGCGCCGCCGAAGCCGCCGCCGACGACTGGGATCATATCGTCCATCTAGCCTTGACTCATCCGCACGTCCGGGCCCTCGGCGAAACGGGTTTGGATCTTCATTGGGATGACACGCCGTTCGAAGTTCAACAAGATTACTTCGATCGTCACATTGAACTTTCCAAGACGACGGGACTGCCGCTTGTGATTCATCTTCGCCAGACGGGACGGCAAATCGTTGAGCAACTTCGGCCACACGCGGCCGTCGGCAAGGTTCATGGCGTCATGCATTCCTTCACCGGCGACATGCAAACCTGTCGGGATTGCCTGGACATGGGCCTGTACATCAGTTTTGCGGGGATGGTCACGTTCAAGAAATCAGACGAGCTTCGCGAAATCGCCGCATTCGTGCCCGCGGATCGAATTTTGGTGGAAACCGATTCGCCCTACCTCAGCCCTGAACCACACCGCGGAAAACGCCCCAATGAACCCGCACGAGTCATCCATACGCTTGAGACGATCGCCAAAGTCCGTCAGGTTTCTTACGTGGACCTAGCCCACCAAACCACCCGAAACGCAGAAAAACTTTTCGCGATTGCCACTTCGGTTTCCTGAAAACTTCCCCCGTCGGCTTGCTGTTTTTGCCTCGGCGATTTACCTTCGCGTAAACCTCCCCTAGCCGCACACCACACCCAATGACCACACAAAAACCCGCGAAGCTTGCGCTCGAAGACGGCACGATATACGAAGGGACCAGCTTTGGCGTTGATGGCGAAGTCGATGGCGAAGTCTGCTTCAATACCGCCATGACCGGTTACCAGGAGATCTTGACCGATCCCAGCTACCGTGGCCAAATCGTCACGATGACCTACCCGCAGATCGGGAATTATGGCGTCTGCGAAGCTGATAACGAACACCGCGCCCCGTCGCTGGCTGGCTTCGTGGTTCGCGAAGCGAGCCGAATTCACAGCAATTTTCGTGCAGACTCGTCACTCGGTGACTTTCTCTGCAAACACGGTGTCATCGCCATCCAGGGAATCGACACGCGAGCCCTCGTCCGCCACATCCGTACCCAAGGATCGCTGCGGGGCGTGATTTCGACGGTTGATTTAGACAATGCGTCGCTCGTCGCCAAGGCCAAAGCGTCCCCAGGATTGGTCGGTCGCGATCTGGTGAAAGAAGTCATGCCAGCGGCCGAAGCAAGCTGGGAAGCGGAACTGGACCAATGGACGCCGGTACCTCACGGTGACTTGTCCAAGCCGATGCCACACATTGTCTGCATGGATTTCGGGATGAAGTGGAATATCCCGCGTCACTTCCGATCCCGCGGCAACCGTGTCACCATTGTGCCGGGCAACCTGTCGGCCGCGGACGTGCTTCGTCATAATCCCGATGGTATCTTTTTGTCCAACGGCCCTGGCGATCCCGAGCCGCTGACTTACGCCCACAAAACGATTGCCGAGTTGATTGCCAAGAAACCGGTGTTCGGAATCTGCTTGGGGCACCAACTGTTGTCGATCGCTTGCGGTGCAAAGACCTTTAAATTGAAGTTTGGTCATCGCGGTGTGAATCAACCCGTGCTCGATCTAACAACCGGCAAGGTGGAAATTACAACTCAAAACCACGGTTTCGCAGTCGACGACGCCAGTCTGCCAGATTGCTTAGAGGTGACTCACCGCAATCTTAACGACGACACGATCGCTGGCGTTCGCCACCGAGACTCCAAAGCGTTCGCGGTGCAGTACCACCCCGAAGCCGCATCGGGTCCCCACGACAGCCATTACCTGTTTGAGCGGTTCCAGAAACAGGTCGCGCCGTAGAACGCATGAGTGGTGTGTTGAGGATTTGATGACCTAAACTGTGGTCATCGCCCCGCAGCCTGCGGGGGTATCGCTCCAACAGAGTCTCCCATCATGAAAATGCATCGCCATCTCGCTGACGTTGCTTTGCTGTTCTTTGTGCTCGCGATGAGCTTGCTCGCGTCGTCTGCAAGTGCTCAAGCGACGGATACACAATCGGCCAAAGCTCAAGCAGATCCGCTTCCTTCATGGAACGACAAGGCGGCGAAACAGGCGATTCTTGAGTATGTCGAAAAGGTCACGCGGGCCGACTCCCCAGACTTCGTGCCCGTGCCTCAGCGTATCGCCGTGCTAGACAATGATGGCACGCTTTGGCCTGAGTATCCGATCCCGTTCCAACTCGCATTTGCCCTGGACGATGTGAAACGGTGAGCCGTTGAAGACGCAGTCGTGGCCCGAGATCCGATGGTTCAAGCGGCCCTGTCCGGAGATTTTACCACGTTGATGGCTGGCAAGCATCACGATGGCTTGATGCGAATCATGGCACTCACGCACGCCGGAATGACGACGGATGAATATGCCGCCCGCGTGAATGATTGGATGTCGACGGCCCAGCATCCTCGTTTTCAAATGCCTTACAACCGACTCACCTATCAACCGATGCAGGAACTTCTGAGTTACCTCCGGGCAAACGAGTTCAAAACGTTCATCGTCTCGGGCGGCGGAGCGGACTTCATGCGAGTTTGGTCGGAAAAAGTTTATGGGATCCCACCGGAACAAGTCGTCGGTTCAACCGGTCATGCAAAGTTTGAAATTCGTGACGGGGTTCCGGTGTTGGTCAAAACGTTGGACCAATTGTTTGTCGACGATCGCGAAGGAAAACCGGTCGGCATTCATCAATTCATCGGTCGCCGCCCGATCGCGTGCTTCGGAAACAGCGACGGCGACCAAGCGATGATGGAGTACACGACGATCGGAAATCCACTTCCAAGTTTCGGAATGATAGTGCAACACGCCGACGCCGAACGCGAATACGCCTACGATGCCGGTGCAAAAATCAGCGGTAAGTTGACAACCGCACTCACCAAAGCGAATGAACTCGATTGCACAGTCGTCGACATGAAGTCAGATTGGAATAAGGTCTGGACGATGACCGCGACCGAAGATAAACCCGCCCTCAATCCTCTGGCAGGCAAATGGCTCGTCGAAGACATCGCCGGTCGTGGCGTGGTTGATTCAGGCCAAACGAGGATGGAATTTAATGACGATGCAAAGGTGGGAGGAAGCACTTCAGTGAATCGCTATTCCGGATCCGCTACGATCAATGCAAACAAGATTCAATTTGGAAGAATGCTGTCCACGCGCCGCGCGGGTCCCCCGGCGTTGATGGATCAAGAGGCAAAGTTCTTGCTTGCAATGGATCAGGTCAAAAGCTTTCGCATCGGCGAAACGGGATTGCTCTCTTTCACCGATGCCGAAGGCCGAGACGTTCTTCGTTATTCGAAGATGAACGATACATCGCAATGATGATCCTTGACTTCGCATTGGCGACAATTCACTTGCAACCGATGCCTGGGCGTTTGACTAACGCTGATAGATCGGCAGATAGTGATAAGTGACGCTGAGGCTTAGCACCGCGAGGCTGGTGGCATACGCTTCGCCATAATTGCGCTCCTCGCCACGTTGGCTGATCCATGAGCCATTCGCATTTTGTTCTTTCAAAAGAATACGACTGACTTTCGCAGCAGCTTCGTTTGCGTGCTTTCCACCGCGTTGGTGCATTCCCTGGGCATAATAATAAGTCCCATAATAGAAAAAACGCTCATCCAAATCGGGTCCGTGTTCAAGTAACCAATCGGCTGCACCGGCAACAAGAGGCGAGTCGTATTGACCGCAAACCTGCATCGCCAATAAACCGGCGGCTGTCATGGTGTAGGTTGGATGATTTTGGCCGGGCGTGTAGCTGAATCCTGCCACGGCATCGCGTGGAATTCCGGCTTCGTTTACAGGCGAGGTATAAGAACGTCGCAAATACTCCACCGCCTCATCGATTGATTCCGCTGGTATCGCGATGGAGTCATTCTTAGCAGATCGAAGTGCCATCAATTGCCAAACCGATACTGACAAATCGGAATCATTGGAATCGGGTGAATATCGCCATCCGCCTTGATAGGCTGGCGGCTTACGGACGGATTGAGCGGAAAGGATGACGCCAATGGCCGCATCGAGAGCATTGCGAATTTGCTGATCCTGTTCCGCATCTGCCCCCATGCCCACCATCTCGGTCAACATCAATGTAACGATTCCGTGACCATACATTCGCGACCCATCGGCGCGGCCGAAGTAACCCTGTGAATCCTGTCTCGGTTGTCGTCGGGATTGTTCCGGATTAACCACAAAATCGATCGCTCGGCGCATCGCCGTTCCCTCAGGTCCCGGATCGTTGGGTTGAATGCCGATGCTTGCCATCGCCATCACCGCGAGCGCCGTCATTGAGGTCTCATGGCCGCGGTCGTGGATCGAACCGTCGGTATGTTGCAACGAAATGAGATGTCGGATTCCCGATTGAACGGATGTCGCAATCGCCTGGTCATCAAGTCCTTGAATGACCACATTTTCATCCGCCGCTTGTGTTTGTGAAACGCATGTCACGGTCGTAACCATCATCGCCATGCCCCAGAAAAACGCACGGTAGATCAACGAACGAGGTAAAGTCATTGCTTTGCCTTTTCCGCGATGACGCGAAAGTAAGCTTCGATCTGTTTTCGATACTCGGGCGAAATCTCGACGCGTCGTTCTTCAGCGACATCTTCAGCTTCGCGACTTCGCAATTTGCCCCACTCCTCATCACCGGATCGTTCGACATCGTCCAGATTGAAGAAGTCTGCCATCGCGGCAGAAGCTCCGTCTCCCGATTCCGTCGCATCGGTTGATGGTTCGCCTTCACCTTCGGAGGGAGCTTGCCCTTCGCCCGGTTTGCCCCGCTTTTTCGCCATCGCTTGAGCTTGCTTTCTTGCCGCGGCGGACAAGGTAGCCGGTGGCGACGAGGGTGAAGGTGGCGATTCTGAGTCCGCCGAAGATGGGTCTTCACTCTGCTGTGCTGCCTTTTGCGACGCGGAGATCGAACGATCAAGTTCGTCCAGCGTTTGTGCTTTTTGACGCGCGGAATCAGCTTCCGCTGCGCTTTGCTCAGCGGCGGTTGCGGCCTCCGCGTCCGCCATCGCCTGTGCATTCATCGCGGCGTTCGTTTCGCCAAGCTTCTGAGCTTGTTCGGCGAGGGCTCGCTGCGACGCCTGGAGCGCAGTTTGCGCCGCCTTGGATTCCGGGAGCCCCGCGTTGGTAGGAGCATCAGCCGCGGTCATTGCGTTTTTTGCGGTTTGCAATGATTCACCTGCCTTAGCGACTTCACCTTCAGCGATCGTCTTCACCGCTTCGGACGCTTGCGAGATGGCTTGAGCGAGTGGTAGATCACCGAGTCGTTGCTGGTGCCGCGCGGCGCGAGCCATATCTTCGGCAATCTCTTCAACTTCTTCGCCGACTTTTTGTTGTGTATCAGTGGCGGAGGAAACCACATTGCTTTTCGGTTGAATCGCATCCGCCGCAGTCGCGGTTTGGGCAACCTTCAACAAGGCGTCGCGCACCTCAGTAAGTTGATCGCTCGACTTCTGCTGCATCATCTGCGCAAGTTGCGCCGCGGGTTGCGACTGATCAAGCGGCACGATCGCCGTTTTAGCGACTTCAGCAGCACGTTGTTTAGAAACGTCGCTGGCCTGCTTCGCCATCCGTTCCGTCGTCTCCGCCGCTGCTAGAATCGCCTCAGCATTTTTGACCTCGCCTTGCAATCGTTCGGTCTCGTTGGCAAGCCCGTTGTTGGTTGGCTCGCGTTGTTGCTTCTCTTCGGCGCGACGAAGATTTTCATTTTCACGTTGAAGCCGTTGCTTGGCGTTTCGAACTTCTTGTTCTTGTCGCTGTTGTCGTTGAGCCGTGCGTCGCTGTTGATCACGTGCAATTTGAACTTGGTTGTCGCGGGCGCGGCGTTGGATGTTTTCCATATTACGACGTTCGTCACTGTGACGTTTGTCGTCCAGCTTTGCATCATCGTCCTTCAGTATTTCCTCAAGTGGTTGGGCGGTTGCCTGAAGCGATTCAACGGCGTCGGCAAGCGTCTCGGCCACCTGCTCACTTCGCTCTACCAGGTCCGACATCAATTGATTATCTGCCGATCCAACTTCATTGGCTTCATTGAACGCCTCACGAATGTTTTGCGTTGCCGCCTGCAGATCTCGATTCGCTGATTCAGCTCTCTGTCGACTTGTTTCTGGCAATTTACTAATGGACTGTGCGGCTTGGTTCGCGGCCGACATGAGCGATCGTTCAACTTCCTGTGTCAACTCACCTGACCTGCGAATCGCCTCCTCCAACTCCCGCTTGGCAGCTCCCAATTGAGGATCGCTGCGTTCGAGCTGCAGTTGCAAATCACGCTCACGAGCGGACTGTTCTTCGAGCCCTCGTTGAGCCTCGGTCAAGGTTTGGTCTGCAATTTCGTCGAGCTCTTTTTGCATCAATGGATTTCGTTTCAGCTCTTGTTGCAACTTTTTGAGCAGCTCCCGTGGATCACTTTGAAGTGCCTTTGCAATCGCGTTGCTTCTCGCAAAATCTTGATCGAGCGATTCCGTTAGCCCCAGTTCATCTTCAAGCTCCTTCAGCGGCGATTCCGCATCGGGTGAGTTGGGATCGATCAAAGCGTCGATTTCTTTGTCGGGATACTCCTGCTCGAAGTGCTTCGCGATCTGCTCCAACGTGCGGATCGCTTTGTCGGTTTGTTCATTCAGCGCATTGCTCGCTTCGGGAAGAGTCTTCGCATCGGCTTCCGCGGCGGTTTCAGCGGCCGCTTGGAGCTCATCCATCCGCTTCTCGATCGCCTTGAGCGAAATGTCCGCGTTGCGTGCCTTGCGTCTACCCTCATCGCTCATTAATTCCTGCGTATTGGCTTCATCGGTCAAGCTTTCTTTCAATTGTTCAGCCTGAGCGAGCGCCACATCACGTTTTTTCTGTTCGCGTTTTCCTTCTTTTTCAGCGGCATTTTTCGGTTCCTGCTTAGGCTTCGATTCTTCCAGAGTCGCTGCCGTTTTGCGGGCAAGTTCAGCGATTGAGGGTAGATACGACTCCAGCTTTTTGCGAGCCGTGATCATCGCGGCTTCCAGCGGCTTGGTCGCAATCAGGAATTTCGCATGATGTCGTTCTAATTTATCGGCTGCCGAGATCGCATCTTTTGGACCCCACATTCGCGCCGTGATTTCGGTACGAATCTCATTAACCAACTCATTCCATCTTAAGCTTTCGATCGGTTCAACTTGTTCTCCAGGCATGCCCGTTTGTTTCAATCCATTTGACGCGAATTCCATTCCTTGCATGAAGCGTTCGATTCGGTTGGGACCATCAATACGTCCCGCTGAACTGTTTGCGTTCCAGCGATCATCATCCGCTAATGAACGAAGTTCGCGGCCCCACTGCAACACATCATGACCAGATTCAAGCCAGTGATAGGCCAATGAAATCTCGCGGTAGACATCCGATATTCTTTTATCGTCGGCGGGTTCAAACGAAGCTTCGCCAACCTGATTCAGCACGCGTTCCAGCAAATGGGTATCCGCGACGTAACGCTGGTCCGCTTCGGGACGACCACGATGAAGTTCGCCATCGAGCTTCAATCTCGCAACAAGGTTCGTTTGCATCGTCCGCCGTTTTTCCTGCAGCGCTGCATCGGCTTCCTTGGCCGCCCTTACCTCGTCGCTGTTCCCGTTGTTAAGCTTCGCATTCGCTTTCGCGATCTCGTCCGACAGCTTCACCATTTCATTCAACGGCTCACGACTCCAACCGACAACGTTCTGCAACCGCTTCAACAATTCACTCTGCAACACGCTGATGCGTTGATCGATAACGCCTCCGTGTCGTCGGCTTACGAGGTCCGACGTTGTGTGCCGAGCCATTTCACGAACCTCGGATTCCGAACCGCCCTGCTTGATGGCATCGGTTAGTCTTCGCTGCTCGTCATCGATCCAACGAAGCAGGTTTGTGTTGTGTTGGCGAGTGGAATCAGGAACCAACTTTGCCGAACTTTCGATCACGGTGGCGAGCTCTTCAAATTGCTCCTTTGTGACCTCGAAGTAGCGAGTGAACGTGGTCCAGTCGATCGGATCGTTCTGCCGAACGATCGGCTCGATCGAAGCTGACATCCGCAGCAAGTTATCCGTGATGACCATCGTCAATTGATGAGCGACTTCGGCCTTGATCGATTCAGTGACCGCGTCGGAAGAGGATGTAATCGAACGAAATTCAAGCCGTTTTGCTTCATCGACCAGGCTTGCCACCGCCAGCGTATCCTCGACACGCCAGATCGCTCGCGCGGCCAACTCAAGCTTCGCCGCTTCGCTGTCCGTTGCCGATTTTTCGATCATCGAAAAGATTAAATCGAGACGAGTTTTGCCAGTCGCTTCATCGTTTATCGCGATCGCAATTTCGTCGACCACGTTCTCTGGCACCTTGGGTTTATCTATGATGTTCAGACGAACCGCTTCCTGGCGAATCGCCTTGTTCCAGTCAATGAGGTTTGACGCAAGCGAAATCCAAACGTTCAATCGTTCACGTTTGGAATCGTCAAACTCTTGGCTGCTGACGATAAACTCCTTCGTCAACGACTCACCGCGCAGTCCTTTTCGATCAATCGCCACAACTCTCGTTTGGACCACGTCACCGGCTTGAAGTTCGCGATCTTGGTATCGAATCAATTGCAAATCCCAAGACCAATCGCGAATGATCTGTGAAGCTTCAAGCGAACCGTTCAGTGGCACCGCTTGCCACGGTCCCCCATTGATCGCGACCTCTTGCTCGACTCGTTCCAGCGGCATCTCGTCACTGAAACCAGCCGACAGTTGCATCTTGCTAAACGCCGTGATCAGCTCACGACGAGTCTTGTTTGACATCACGCCGCCGATGTTTGTTTCTTCCTTGTCTTTCCATCGAGCAATCGGCGGGTTGTCCAGGATCGGCGTAATCGTGTACTGCGGGCTGAGCGGATTATCAAAGCCGGTTTCGACTGCCATGGCCAGAACTTGGTAACGGTCATCAAAATCGATCACCGTGTTGATCACCCACTGATCACCTTCAAGCTGCAACGGAAAGCGACGATCAGTATTCATTCGCCGCATCACCACGTTCTCCACGGGCATGTTAAACCGGAGACGAAGTGAAACCATCGTCCCCGCCAGCCCGGTCAAATTTCCATCGCTGGCGATCGAGTTTTCGGACGGAAGCCGCGTGTATCGTGGCGGCGTCATCTGAGTTTCGAACTCCGTCACCTCCGGCCGAACGCGAGGCTCCAACTGTTGCCACCGTGTCACACCGTCGCCAGCGATGATGCGATACGAAACCGGGGACTGTGATACCAATAAGTTCGCCACAAAGTTTGACGGCACCGGTTCGCTTGCGCCACGCAGACCCGGTCCCGACGGATGCATTTCAACCTTGCCGCTTGCCACATCGTCTGATTTCCACTGCAAACTTGCACGGTCCGCGATGGCTCCCTCCAGCCGAACGACGATCGCGGTGATTTCATCCGCGGGAACCGTTCTTGATGCCGGAGCGGGACGCTCGATGACAATCTTCGTTCGCGAAACACGATCGATATCGAATCCCGGAATGATCGCTCTGGCGAACCGATTGCCATATTGAAGTTGCGGAAAAATTACCAATACCACACACGCCGACACAACCGCGCCGACGATGGCGAGTGGCCGAGACAATTGCGTCAGCGGTAACAACGATCGAACGTCGAGACCGCGAATCTTTCCTGCCACCATGCCTTGAGCCGCGGAGATAAACGATTGCGATCCGTTGGAACCGTGACCACTGGCAAGCTCAACCGCCGACAACAATTGGTCACGAAACTCAGGCCGTTCCTTTTCAATCTCAATCGCCGCCCGTTTCAGCGGATCTTCATCGCCTAGTCGGCTCACCACCAGAATTCCACCCGCAAGTATCGCTGCGCCGTACGTTGCCAGAGACAGCAATGAACGCATACCACGTTCCAGAATCCAAACCGCATCGATCCAGGTAAACAGCAATACACCGATGAGCCAAACAACGATGGCAACCAGGGCAGCGTGCAGCATCGTCCAACGACGACGCCGATTGACGAATTGCTCAAGCTTGATGCGAATCAGCGGATCGATTGCTATGCTCATGTCAAACCAGTCCCACTTTTTTCCTGAGCCACCATTCGATTGCCAGTAAGCCCAGCACCGCAAAGAACCAAAAGAACGATTGGGCGAGTGCGAATCGCTTGATTTCAATTTTGCCATCGCTGAGTGGCGCGATCGCATCCCATACGGCCTTCGCATCGGACGCATCGGCATACACGCCACCCGATGCACCGGCCATCGCGGACAACAGTCCTACGTTTTGAGCCAAACGAATATTCTCGCGGTTCGTCGGTTTCGCGACAAGGAATGAACTCGTCACCGACGAAGACGCCGCGTAACCCGCGGCGCGGACGGACGTCACATAATCACCTGGTTCCAGCGGCCCGCTTTCACCCTGGTAGATGCCGCGAGACTCATCCATCAAACGCAGTGGCGTGACTTCGGCTTCGGATCCGTCACGTTTCAACATCGCATCCACGACGACATCTGTCGCTGGATTCCCTTCGGCATCGCGAAGCTGGACGCGAATCGTCGCTCGTTCGCCAGCTCGATACTGCGCCGCTCCGGTCGCGAGGGCAACGTATTGATCACGGACATCAAACGGTGCTTGCATGATCGACTCGAGCAATTGGTTCCAAAACCTGGCATGATACAAATCCGCGACGCGGTATCGCCATCGCCACGTTTGATCCATGGCCAAATACACCACTTGTCCCGCACCAAACAGACGTGTGACTAACACCGGTGCATCGGTTTGTTCAAGACCCGCGTTTGCTTCCAACCAAACTTCTGCACCTGGCAATGCCTTGACACTGCGGATCGATGTCGGAGGCTGCAGGTCGGCCCAAACGGCTTCCAGTTCACCCGCCGTGGTCGCCGCATCGGTGAGCAATTTCATCGCCGCTCGCCCCGAACCGGTTGAGGTCAGCGACAATCGCATCGGAGACTTGATTCGCTGATTCGCACTGAAGCGAACCGGGATCAAATCGCCGATCGGCGTGTCTTTCATCATGGCCAAAGAATCACGTTCGCCATCGACGAAAACAATCCCGCCGCCTTGTGAAACGAAGTCGCGAATTAACCCCAATTGCTCGCTGGTAACCATCTTGTAATCGACGTCGCCCCAGACAATGACATCAAACGCCGCCAATGTTTTTTGATCATTGGGAAACGCCGCTTGCTCTTCATCAAGCGTTGAAATGCCGACGCGGTCAGGCCAAAGCAGTAATGTTTCAACCGACCAAGTCGGGTCGCGATCAAACACGTTTCGCAAGTAACGCGTCTCCCAACGACTTCGCGAATCAACAATCAAGACACGACGCGTCCGAGTTGATGCCGACAGTCGGTAGTCGATCGAATTGTTGCTCAAGTCATACTCACCGCTTACCGGTTCAATGGAAGCCTGAAGCGGCAGCGTGGTCCGAGTTCGTTCGACGATTCCCGTCACTTGTTTGGATTGGCCGGTGATAAGGTCGGCAACGGGAAAGTCAAATGCAACGCGGCGAGTGGCTTGGTTCTCCGTCGTCAGCGTGCGTTCCCAAACGGTCTTATCTCCCGACGTGATCCGCACTTGGTATCGATCACCTTGATTGCCCAAATCCTTGATCGACAATGCTCCGGCAACTCGACCGTTGGACGCGACCAGCGGTGGCGTATCGATGTCCAGAATCGCCAGATCTACGGGTTCGGATTGCCGTCCAAAACCGATCGTGAAGACCGGAACGGACGCGTCACCCATTCGCTTCGCGATTTCCTCCGGTGATTCTCCTGCGTTGTGTTGACCATCGGACAAAATGACGATGACCTGATCACTCGCTTTTGATTTCGGCGGCGAGTCCTTCGATGACCCTTCAGGCGAAACCGTTTCCGTCGACAAGCCACCGATGGCGGCCTGCAGACTGGCTCGAACAGGCTCGCCGAGATTTGTACTCAGACGATCAAGCGAATCTTCAGGAATCGCGATTGCTTTGGGAGCGGGTTGGGGTGAAGCCGAATCGTAAATCGGTTGAGCTGAGTCGCCGCTGAGCAAAAACAGTTTGACGCGGTGGGTGTCCGTGACAGAACTCAACCATCCCGGCATCGCGTCGTCACCGAGCAGAATCCCCGCAGCTCGATCGAGGCGAGTCAATGGATTCACGTCCTGATTTGTCTTCTCAGGACTGACGTCCGCACCTGCCTTCGCATCCTTGTACTTCATACTTTCGCTGGCGTCGACAAACACGTTCACCGTGGGAATTGTGCCCGTTTCCCGTCGGTATTCAATCGTGGGTCCGGCCAGCATCAAGATCACAAGTGCGATCGCGAGGCCGCGGAGGATGGGTAGCAGCCAGCGGTGAGGCATGGCGAGTTCGCGAGTTTCGCGAAAATAGTAGGCAGCCACCGCGATGGCAACAGCAAATGCGATTAGGACGACAGTCGTTGTCGATAGTTCACCTTGGAAAAATAGTCGGATCACGAAGCCGCCCTCGCGCTGCGTTGTTGCAGGAATGGCTCGATGATCATCATCGCAAGCAGTCCCAGCAAAAGGTATCGCCAGACGCCACGTCCGAATCGTCGTGTCGTATCATCACTCTGGAATGCGGTTAGGGACTCGTACTGAGTCGACCCCATTCGCTTTGCGGCTTCGTCTCGCACCGAAGGTTCCGCCGCAGCACGTTTCAGTTCCGATTCGGGAACATTAACCGCCGCGTAGGCAATCACTTTATCATCTGATTCGAACCGGTAAATTCCGGCGGCATGGGTGCGATCCAAACGCAGGCGTCCGTCGTTCATCGTGATGGGGATCGTCTCGCCCAGCGGCGTCGTGACGTTCCATTGATCGGATGGACTCGCTTCATCGGCGATTAATTGCGATTGAGTCATTAGGATCGGTTCACCCGACGACACGGTTTTTATTTTGCTTTCGCCGATCGCGAGGTGCATGAACAAACGCTGGATAAGCGGAACGAAGGCGAGTCGTCGAGGCAAACTTGTCCAGCGATCATTTGCCGTGGTCGCAACTTGCATGATGCGGCCTTTGCCAACATCCGCGACGGCGATCAACGGTGCACCATTCTCAAGTCGCATCACAACGTTCGCATTTGCCGTGCCGCCAATTGTGCCGCCAATTGTGCCGCCAATTGTGCCGTCACCGACGGCGACCATCTCACGGTACGACACCATGTCCACCTTGTTCAATGTCCCTTTGGCTTCGCGAGCGAAAGCGGCCAGCGGCGGATACGTCAAACGACTTTCATCTATCTTCGTTCCCACATTGGAATCCGGCGACGTCTTCACCTCGCCCCACTGCATCGGCAGCATCGGCTTCGATTTGCTGGTTACCAATTGTTTATCCCAGATCGCGGCACTCGTCGCTGGACCAGCGAACATGACAAGCGTGCCGCCTTGATTCTCGACAAAATCAGCCAGCCATTTTGCGGACTCGGGCGGCAACCCTCCGACATCGGCAAGCACAACGATCTTCGGCGCGTCGCCTTTTTCGTCACGTAACTTTGTCCCTTGAACGCGCGATGTGCGAAACAGATCAACGGCCTTCGAACCTGACAATGAAAACGGGCTTAGCGCAATCGCGAGATAATCGCAATCGCTGATCAGCGGCTTATCACTGGGGTTCCCATCCACCAACCAGACATCGATCGGCGGCAGCGTTACAAAATCGGCTCGCAATTGATCATCCGCTGCGAAATCATCATCGGACGGCAAGGCAACTTCAACCGCATGACGTCCCGCATTCTCGAACGTCGTCTCAAACGTGGTTCGGGCGAGTCCACTGCGAAAGGCCAACGTTTTCGACTCTATCGCTTGGCCATTGACACGTATATCTATCGAACTTGTCGTCGGCGTCTCGCCATCCACGCGAGCTTCGACTTCCCAAACCATCGTTTGACCGGGGACGGATGCCGATTGTGACGGTTCCAAGCGAGTGATCCGTCTATTGTTCGAAGCCTCGTTGTTTGTTTTCCACCCGTCAATCCAACTGATCATGGGAGTTGGTTTCTGCGCCGCACGACGCTCGCCAATCGCCTCCAGCGCATCGATTTGTAATCGCGAAAGATCACTCGCCGTATCATCGGTCAACAAAACGATCTGCCGTCGCTCGGTCGCTCCCGAGGATGCCTTGCGAAGTGATTCCGACAGCATCGTCTCGATGTCAAGCGGACCGCCACCGATTCGCAGCGATCCAAGAGTGGTCAACGTCGATTGGGGATCGCCTTGCGATAACGCCGCTTGTTTCGTTTCACCATCCTGACGACTCGCATCGGCGCTCGTCACGATTGAAACGTCAGAGCCCCGTGGCAGCGACGAAACAATTTGCTCCGCAGTTGAAATCAACTGACGAAAGCGCGTCGTATTGGGATCAATTTTTGCGGCCAGCGAATCGCTCATATCGATCGCAAGCACCATGGAAACGGGCTCATCGCCCGGCAATGTTTGCCAACCCGTGAACACAGGCCGCGCCAGACAAAACGCGAGCAGAATCGGAATGGCGCATCTCACCAATAGCAACAAAAGATTGCGAAGTTGCATTCGTCGTCGATTGACGCGAACGACCGATTCCAAAAATCGCATCGCGCCCCAATCGACGATCTCGAACCGATTGCGAAACAGCAAATGGATCGCCAGCGGAACGGTGAAAGCGAGGGCTCCCAGGGCGAGTAGTGCATTGAGGAATATCATCGCAACCGCCTTCGGGTAGCGAGATAAGCGGCAAGGCCTTTGTCAAAAGGTTGGTCGGTTTGCATGTTCAACAAATCGATTCGCGAGCGGCCGCATCCCTCTGTCAACTCGTTTTGAAACGCCGCGAACTTTGCCCGATAAGCATCACGTAGCGACGCCGCATCGACTTCTTCGTAACCATCGATCCGTTCAAGATCGCGAAACCGCAATCGGCCCGTGAATGGGAAGTCAACCTCGTCGGGATCAACGACTTGAATCGCGATGACTTCATGGCGAGCGTGGCGAAAATGCGTTAACGCGTGAATCAACTTCGGAACGTCGCCGAAGCAGTCGGAGATCAGGATAATGACGCCACGTCGATGCAGTTGCGACGCCAACGAACCCAGCACATCACCGAGCTCGGTCTCGCCACCAGGCGGACGTCGCAGCAGCGCCGCGAAGATCGCTTGCAGGTGCGAAGGTCGACTTCGCGCGGGTAAGAATTCGTTGACTTTGGTGTCAAACGTTGCCAACCCCACACCGTCTTGTTGTCCAATCATCAAGTAAGCAAGCGATGCGGCCAAACGGATCGCGTATTGATATTTTGAAATGCCGCCGGCTCGCGATCCGACGTAGTTCATCGAACCGCTGCTATCGACCACAAGCGTTGCGCGAAGGTTGGTTTCTTCTTCGAATTCGCGAACGTAGAGACGGTCCGTTTTTCCAAACACCTTCCAATCGATCGCGCGGATTTCATCGCCTTGCACGTACGGTCGATGTTCCTTGAACTCGACGCTGTACCCTTTGTGCGGCGAACGATGCAGCCCCGAACAAAATCCTTCGACGACTTGTCGAGCCGTCAATTGCAAACCTGCAATTCGGTCACGCTCTAACGGTGAAAGGATTTCACCAACATTCATGAGCAAGCTTTCAAACGCGGATGAGTAAGTTTTTGAATTTTGGTTTTTGAATTTTGATTGACTATTCCCAGCAGGCAGATTCCCCAGGCCCTCTCCGGAGCCTGAGAATTCGATCTTTCCCGCAAGCGAGAAGGGTGACAACCATCGCGGGTGAGCTTGCTTGACCGTTAAACCGAAGTGGGACGAGGCACTTCTTTGAGGGCTCGAATCACCAAGTCATCCGTCGTCATCCCTTCGGCTTCGGCGGTGAACGTGGGGACCAAGCGATGACGAAGGACTGGCAACGCCAACGCTTCGACGTCTCCGATCGTGACGTGATGACGACGATGTAACAGCGCTCGCGCCTTACCACCCAGCACCAATTGCTGACACGCTCGCGGTCCCGGACCGTACTCAACCAACTGTTTCACCCACGCCGGAGACGTTTCATCTTTGGGCCGGAGCGTGCGGACGAGATTAAGCACGAACTGCTTCACGTTGTCAGGAAGCGGCACGCTGCGAACAACTTGTTGAAATCGAATGATCTCTTCACCATCGATCACACTCTTGCATTTCGCAGCAACACCGCCGGTGGTTCGATCGATGATCTCACCTTCCTCGTCTCGGCTCGGATAGCTGACGACGACGTGGAACAGGAACCGGTCACGCTGCGCCTCGGGAAGCGGATAGGTGCCTTCCTGTTCGATCGGGTTTTGCGTCGCGAGCACAAAAAACGGCTCTTCAAGTCGGTAGGTTTTTCCTCCCGCGGTCACTTCATGTTCCTGCATCGCTTCCAAAAGTGCGGCTTGCGTCTTGGGCGGCGTACGGTTGATTTCGTCGGCGAGAAGGACTTGGGTGAAAACGGGACCCTGCTGAAACACCATCTCGCGGCGACCCGTTTGCGGGTTTTCTTGAATGATGTCAGTCCCGGTGATGTCGCCGGGCATCAGGTCGGGGGTAAACTGGATGCGGCGAAAACGCAGGTCCATCGTTTCGGCAAGCGAGCGGATCATGAGGGTTTTTGCCAACCCCGGCACACCTTCGAGCAAGCAGTGGCCTCGTGCCAGAATCGCGATCAACAATTGCTCAATCACCTCATCTTGGCCGACGACAATCTTGCCTAATTGCTCGCGCACCGCTCGGCACGACTCCACCAGTTTGGCAGCTCTCGCCAAATCGTCATCACCGATTGCAGATTGGACGGGCGGAGGAGTCGTTGCCATTGGCTTTTTCTAATCAGATTGGCGGGAGGGAAAATGACGCGATTTGCATCAGTATACGAAAACACGTCTATTTTCGTGCGGCGGGAACGCTGGTGCGATTCGGCGGGCAAAATAAGCTAGCCAGCGAACGTACATTAGAACTGCAACGTCCCTCTGAATCAAATCGTGGAGGCACGGGGACGCATGAAATCAGTGGGGGAAGTTAATTTAGTGGGGCATAAGGCGGAACCATTTTTTGTCCGATGGGTTACAATCAACTGGCGGACGAATGGTCGTCTGCGACCCACCCCCACAGAAAACCTGCCTGGAATTCGATGTCTACTCCCAATCCTCAATCTCGAATTAACCTGTCCACCGGAAGCAAGTCTCGTCGCCGTGTCGCAAGCTCTCGCCGAAACGCTGGTTTTACGTTGCTGGAGTTGTTGCTCGTGCTGGCGATTCTCGTTGTCTTAGGCGGCATCGTGCTGGTTAACTTCACCGGCGCACGAACGGACGCCAACGTCAATGCGACCACAACCCAGCTCAACGCGTTGAAGCAATCCGTACAATACTTCCAAATTCGGATGAATTCACTGCCACAATCACTCGAGGAACTGAAAGACGGACCGAGCGATTCGTCCAAAAAGGCCAAGTGGACAGCGCCGATCATCACCGAAATTCCTAAAGATGCCTGGGGCAACGAAATCGGCTACACCGCCAAGGGCAATAGCTATGAGCTTCGCAGCGGTGGCATCGACGGACAATTGCAAACGGATGACGACATCCTCGTTTCAGGCTGATTTTTTACGGCGGCTTGCCGTTGATGGGCAGCGGATTTGGAGGTTGCTGCAGTTTTTGCTTTGAAATCCTTCAAAATCCCAACCCGAAGCTTGAGCGAGTGTGAAACCCAAGCCGAAATTTAAGCGAGTGAAATGGTGATGGTCTTAGCTCATGCGACGGGTCATGAAAGCAACAGCCCGTTGAGAGAAGTGGCAACTCTGGCTTGTCGGAAATTCCTCGGAACGCGAAGTTGGAAAGCGAAACCTTTTTTGGCTGATGGTTAACGATGATATGCAACGATTTCGAAATCAAACCAGCTCCGGCTTCACCCTAATCGAACTGCTTTTGACGCTTGCGATTCTCGTCAGCATCGTAGCGATGGTCGTGCCAATCTTTGGAATCTTGCTTTCGGATCGTCGTCTCGCTCGCGCTGGAGATCAAATGCGAGTCGAGATGATGCAGACGCGATTGCTGGCGATGCGAACCGGACGAACGCAAATGTTGCAGCTTCGCATCGGCACCGCAGAGGCTCGTGTAAAACCTTATTTTGACATGAACGACTTGACCGAGGCAGTCGATCAAACGGGCAACTCCTCGGCGTTATTGACCGGTGGCACCGCGACCCCCGCGGTTTTCCAAGAGACGGGCGCCGAAGAGGTGACTCGAGCGATCGACTTGCCTCCGGATGTAATGATCGGTGAAGCCAAGGTTGAATCGACTCAGCGAAGTTTCATGATCGATACGCAAGCGCTCGCGGAGACAGCGGACGGTTGGAGTCAACCGATTTTGTTTTATCCCGATGGTACAACCAGCACCGCGGGTGTCACGTTCACGCAATCCGAAGCGGGACGGATCATCGTCGTTTTGCGAGGTTTAACTGGCGAGGTGATCGTCAGCGAAGTGTTGGCCGCGGACCCGAATATGGTGACGGCATCATGATAAAACGAAACGCATTTTCGATGCTCGAAATTCTGCTGGCCCTCGCCATTCTTGGCGGCGCACTTGCGGTTTTGTCACAAATTGTTGGCACAGGCGTCGATTCGGCCAGTTCGGCTCGCGACTTGGCACTCGCGAGATTGATTTGCCAATCCAAGCTTGCCGAGACGATGCTGAGCGGTGTGACGCCAGTTACAATCCCTTCGTCTCCCGTCGAATCGCCTGATTCATCATCGACGACGCCGTTCTTTTATGCGGTCGACGTCGCACCAGCGTCGCTGGATGGAATGCTCGCGATTCGCGTTTCCGTCGAAGGCCAAGATCCCGATGGGGGACCAGCGCTGGCGAGTTTTTCGTTGACGCGTTGGATCATCGACCCGGCGTTGGGATTGGAAGAAGCCGAAGCTGAAGCGAAAGCCATGAAAGCCCTCGAAGCGGAGTCGCTTTGATGAAACGTCTCCCTTTTGCCGTTACCGTTCGCTCTGCGTTCACATTGATCGAAGTCGTTTTGACATTGACGATGGCTGTGGTGCTGATGTCACTCGTGGGAGCAACGCTATCGTTTTATGCGAACAGCATGAACGTCAAAGATACCGATGTTCGTCGTGTTCATTTGGCGTCATCCATTATGCAAATGATCGCCGATGATTTGCGAGCTTCGCTTTATGGATCCACCTTCGACGCGTCGACGCTTGAATCGTTTCTTGCATCAGCGGTCGCTGGCCAAGTCCAAGCTGCCGTGGCGGCAGTCGATCCCGCTGCCGCCGAAGTACTCGGCACATCGACGCTTACCGAACCATCCATGACGGATGAAACCGGCATGACGACCGACCTTGTGGCCTCGACGTTGACATTGACCAAACCGGGCATGATCGGAAACCAATATCAAATCCAATTCGACATCAGCCGCTTGCCGCGAATGGAACAATGGTCGCAAGCGATCAGCGCCACGCCTGGCGTGATGGCGGACGTTCCCAGCGATGTGAAAACGGTGACGTATTACGTGCAAGCTCCCGGCACCATGGGAGGCATCGTCGATCCCATTTCAAATTATCTGCCTCCGAATGATTCCAGCATTGCACAGACAGAAAACGGTGGTTTGGTGCGTCGAGAGCTGGACCGCGCGGCAAGCAACTGGGCCACGGAGTCCGGCGGATTGACAGGCTTGATGATGACGGGCGACTTGATTGCAACGGAAGTAATGGCGATCAGCTTTGAGTACTTCGACGGAATCATTTGGCAGATTCTCTGGAACAGCGACGAGATGCAGTCGATGCCCAAAGCGATTCGCATCTCGTTGACGATGAGCGATCCCAATACCGTGACAGATACCGCAGCGATCGCGAACGGTCTCGAAACGGGATCCCGAGTGTTCACGCACGTCGTGATGTTGCCCGTGGGCATGAACGCGAGCCAATCTGCCACCGATGAATCCATGACCTCCGAGGTGACCGGCGCCGCCGCTCCCGCAACCACGTCAACCACAGGAGGTGCGCTATGACTCCATTCGATTTCGAATTCGTAGCTCGTGATTTTAGGTTCTTCTCG
>Ga0105051_10002377_pt1 | contig 24138 bp, 23 predicted proteins | sample FRY02_FD_78383 | JGI IMG/M metagenome (GOLD analysis project Ga0105051, IMG submission 78383) | Freshwater microbial communities from Lake Fryxell liftoff mats and glacier meltwater in Antarctica - FRY-02 (megahit assembly) | ecosystem: Environmental > Aquatic > Freshwater > Ice > Glacier... | reverse complement strand
TAGTTAGTTAGATGGTTAGATTGTTAGCTGTCCCAAAGGGATGCATTAGCATTATCGGTTTTCTGTAAATTCTACTAGATGTCAAATGAAATATAATTTTCATTCTCAATTGTCAAGTATCAAATATCAATTATTTGAAATTACCACTTCAATAGTCCGGTTACTGGTTAATTTTGCAAGATTGTCATCGCGATCCGCCCTTCGCGGTGAGGGATCTGTTGAAATCAGCACAATGCGGGCAGGTAATGTTTGACTAATTACTAAATTATCACATCAGTAATTCAAAGGCTTGGCTTTGAATTCTTGTTTCTTGAGACCAATCTCACCTCTCAGTACTAACATCTCAATACTCAATACTCAATACTCACATCTCACATCTGACATCTCTACTAAAGCTCTTTCCTTAATCGTGCTACAGGAATATTCATCGCTTCGCGGTATTTTGCAACAGTTCGCCTCGCAATATTGTATCCCTTTTCTTTAAGAATTTCAGTCAGTTTTTCATCTGCTAGCGGACGGTGTTTATCTTCATTTCCGATACATTCTTCAAGTATCTTTTTAACTTCCTTGTTTGAAACTTCTTCTCCGCTATTCATTTGAATAGCTTCAGAAAAGAATGATTTTAAAAGAAAGGTTCCGAATTCAGTCTGTACATATTTTGAATTGGCCACACGCGAAACAGTTGAAATATCCATACTAATACGGTCGGCAATATCCTTTAAGATCATTGGCCTTAAATTCTTATCGTCACCGGTAAGGAAATACTCGTACTGATAATCCATTATTGCTTTCATTGTTTTTAGCAGCGTTTGTTGCCTTTGTTTGATTGCATCAATAAACCATTTTGCTGAATCCAGTTTTTGTTTTACGAATTGGACAGCTTCCTTTAGTTTTTTGTCCTTTTGGGCCGTTTTATCATAATGTTCAAACATGTCCTGATAGGAGCGGCTTACCCTTAGTTCGGGTGCATTTTTTGAATTTAAGGTTAGGAATAATATTCCTTCATTATTACTAATATGAAAATCAGGTATAATCTGAAGCTGTTTTGTAGTTACTGCATTCGAATCGCCGGGCTTTGGATTGAGTTTAAGTATTTCATTCACAACTTCCTTAAGCTCTTCGGAGTCCATATTTAATGAACGTTCAAGCTTATCGTAATGTTTTTTTGTAAACTCATCAAGATAATCCTCAACAACCTTAATTGCTTTCTGAATTATTAAACTATGTTCTTTTTTTCTTAGTTGAATCAATAAACACTCTTGTAGGTCTCTTGCTCCAACTCCTGCGGGGTCAAAAGATTGGATTACTTTAAGCATTTCATTTACCTCTTCATCTTCTGCAAAGACGTTTTGAGAAAATGCAAGATCATCTACCAGAGAGGTAATTGGTCTTCGAAGATATCCATCATCATCTAAACTGCCGATTAATTGTTGTCCGATTCTGAAGTCTTTATCAGAAAGTGGGACGAGATCTAACTGAGCCTGCAGACTTTCAAAAAAGGAGTTTTGAACGGCTATAGGAATCTCTTTGCGGTCATCGTCATCATCACCATTCTGCTCATACTTGGAGCCGTAATCATTAATGTTATCATCTTGGAGGTAATCATCCACGTTAAATTCATCTGAACTTTCCTGTGAATCTTCCTGATTGAAGTTGTCATCTTCCGGATCTCGGTCAGGGTATTCTTCAACAGGCTCATTCATGTTCGCCAGACTTAAATCTTCAAGAGCCGGATTATCTTCCAGTTCTTCCTTAATTCGGGTATCCAATGAAACTGTGGGAACCTGCAATAATTTGATGAACTGAATCTGCTGTGGAGATAGTTTTTGAAGAAGTTTTTGTTGAAGATTTTGTCTTAACATAAGATGATTTCTACGGTAAATTTACATAAATATTGATGGATGAAATAACATCCTTGAAATATGTTTGTAATAGCAAAATTTACGAGCATAAATTGTATTTGTTTTTTAACAATAATCTATAAATTTAAGAAAGAACAAACCTCGTAAGAATTATGGCTATAGTAAAAGAATTTAAAGAATTCATCTCAAAAGGAAATGTTGTAGATCTGGCAGTTGGTGTTATTATCGGAGCAGCATTTGGGAAAATTATTACCTCATTGGTGGATGATATTTTGATGCCTCCAATAGGCTATCTGCTTGGTGGAGTTGATTTTGCAGATAAAAAGATACTGCTTATTGCTGCAGATACGGTGAATAAGGTTGAAGAAGTTTCAATCCGTTACGGAAATTTTATGAATACTGTCATACAATTTCTCATTGTTGCCATGTGTATTTTCGCAGTTATAAAGGCCATTAATGTCTTGAAACGTAAGGAAGAGGCAGCTCCGGCGGCTCCAGCCCCTCCAAGTGCTGAAGAAACTCTATTGGCTGAAATCAGGGATTTATTGAAAAGCCAGAATAAATAATCAGTAAGTTCTTTTAATATCTGGGTTGGTTATGATAATATAATCACCCAGATTTGAGAATTTTGCCCAGTCAGGATTATTGAACGTACTGTCTGAGAAAGATGAAATATTTCCAATAGTTAATGAGGGCTTAAGTTTCAATAATTGGGCAACAGTGCCAAGCTTCTCATCGCTGTGAAAGCGACCGACCAGATGTAATATTTTATCCCTCTTATTTTTTTTAGGTATGCGCGTATAGATCAGGCCATGCTACTGTCCCATAGATTTTGAGCTTGGTATATTTCTATACCCGGAACTTTATGACCACCCATAGTCTTTAAAAAATAGTCATAATATTTACCTGTGGCAGTATCTATAGGCAATGGGGGAAGCCATTTTCTGGCTAATTTATTCAAGGAATCCAACCCGACTAATCCTTTTCGAGATACAAGGTTTACGTATCGGTTAGGTGTATTTGCAGCAATTACATTTATACCCTGCAGGCGTGAAACTCGACACATAGGTTTATAATCTGTATAGTTATTCCAAGACCTTGCTTCCTTTAAGAAATTCTTTTCCCGAATCAGGTTTTTGAGGTATTCATTCATTACCAGCTGTACATCAGTTTCGAACATTTCCAATGAAAGCGCTTGCCTTTTCCTGTTTTTAAGGTGAAGCATTTTGAAGATTTCTATTTCGAGCTGATGTCCGGTTGGGTCATTATGTTCTTCTCAAAAAAAACAACATCTTTCTTTGAAAGTATTTCGATCGCTTCTTCAATTTTACAAAGCTTTTTTGCTTTGCTATCGTATATTTTATAATTCTCTGGCTTTAACTGTGATAAAGCAGGACTTGTAAAAAAAAACGAATAAAATAAAGCAACAAAATTTCATAAATTTGATCTGTTTCAGACATTATTTAAAGGAAGGTAAGGATATTTTGATTCAATTGTTTGAATTGTGAAAAATCAACCTTATATTTGCACTCCTGTTTTTTAGAGCAGTAATAGATAAATAAGTCATGAAAAGAACATTCCAGCCTTCTCAAAGAAAAAGAAGAAATAAGCACGGATTTAGAGAGCGTATGAGTAGCGCAAACGGAAGAAGAGTATTAGCTTCAAGAAGAGCTAAAGGTAGAAAAAGAATATCTGTGTCTGACGAGCGTCGCCATAAAGCATAATTTTGATTGTGTTTTCGTAGCCTTAAGAATTGCGCAGATCAAAATCTGTTTGTGAATCAGGCTAAATAACAATCAAAATGTATAGTTTTAAAAAGGAAGAACGGTTATGTAATGTAAAGCTTATCGAAAAGCTTTTTACTAGCGGTTCTTCTTTTTTAGTTTATCCCTTCCGCATAGTCTGGCTTACTGAAGTTTCAAACTCCGATATTCCTGTTCAGGTTTTGATCAGTGTTCCGAAAAAGAGATTTAAACGTGCGGTTGACCGAAACCTGATCAAGCGTAGAATACGCGAGGTTTATCGCCTGCATAAATCCGAATATCTTTATCCATTCCTTAATGAGCAATCAATAGTGCTTATATTGGGAATCACGTATATAGGCAATGAAATAGGAGACTATGTTTTTCTTGAGAAAAAGTTTAAAGACGCATTACTCCGTTTTAAGAAATTATATCCTAGCAGTCATGTTGAAAAGGGTAGTTAAATCGGTATTTTCTACTTTTTTTCTGTTTCTGATCTGGATCTATCAGAATCTGATTTCACCAATACTTGGAAAGTCATGCCGTTTTACTCCAACTTGCTCGCATTATGGGATCGAAGCGATACAAAAGCATGGGCCTTTTAAAGGTGGCTGGTTAACAATAAAACGGATCGGCCGCTGCCATCCCTGGGGAGGGCATGGTCATGATCCTGTTCCGTGATTTTTTTCTTTATGGATAATTTCAAGTTTTGCAGCTATGAATGATCAATTAATTTTACTTCTTGAAACTGCTACCAGCAGCTGTTCGGTAGCCTTAACTGAGAATGGAAAAATCATTGCAGTCAAAGAAGCGAATGAGCAGAATATTCATGCCAGCCACATTACACTTTTTATTCAAGAGTTGATGGTTAATATGGGTAAAAAATATTCTGATTTAAAAGCTGTTGCTGTAAGTAAGGGGCCAGGCTCATATACAGGCCTAAGAATTGGGGTTTCAACAGCCAAAGGGCTTTGCTACGCCTTGGATATTCCCTTATTAGGCATCGATACACTCGAAGCAATGGCATCAGGTCTGCTCTCCAAAAATGATATTCTGGATTCGGATCTACTAATCCCGATGATCGATGCTAGAAGATTGGAGGTTTATACAGCTATTTTTCAGAATGATCTCAAACTATTCGAACCAGTGAATGCAAAGATTGTGGATGCCTTCTCATTCGATCATTTTGAAGGTAGAAATCTTGTATTGTTCGGAGATGGAGCCGAAAAGTTTAGAGATTTATTTTTTGCTAAAAGCAATATCAGGTTCATTGATTTTACCAATTCAGCAGCAGATCTTAATGAAATAGCCTGTAGAAAATATAGGAATAATGAAACTGAAAATGTGGCATATTTTGAGCCTTTTTACTTAAAAGATTTCCTGCTTTTAAAATCTACAAAGAATAATTCTTAATCTTTTTTTCCAACCAAGCCTTTAATAAATTTCCCGATTGGATTTTTTCTAAAACCTAGTATTTTGGTTGCATTAGCTTGATGCTCTAAAATGCTTCCAAATTTTAATCCAAATCCCAAATAAAATCCAACACCGGTATACCCACTCGAGTAGGGTGCTGCGCCATTCCTAATGTTTTTTATTATCTCATAACTTTTAAAGAGCTGATCACTGCCCATATAGAATTCAATATTTGGTGTTTTAATCATATACTGCCCACCAATTTGTAATGAACCGGTAGTATTGTACGCAGCTGTTCCTGTAATGACATGGTTTTTTAAATGGAAATTATTCACCAGAACTAGATCCCCTCCTCCGTAGTATATGGATTTGGAAAGAATAAGGTTTGGTTTATAACTTCCAAATTCCTTGCTAAGCATTAATTCAGCCCTACCATTGATCATACTTACATACGATCTGTTAACTGATTTTGTACTTATTCGGGCATCCAGACTGTCGGCCAATCTTTCATCTGCATCTGAGTTTGATGCATTGTCAATAATGATTTTACCCGTGTCAAAATCATACTCATAAGCTTCTTTGTTCCATTTTATGAAGCCAATGTCCTTCAGATTCCCTAAGATGGACCATCCGTCACGTAATCGATATGAAGCTCCCGCTGTGATTGAGAGTCCTGGATTTTTAAAGTTTGGATTGACCATCCCTCGCTCAAAATTATCAAACTTAAAGCTTGACCTAAGCATTCCTCTCAAGGAAACATCGAACTCATCAATAGATTCATCAATGTTTATTTCAGATTTATCGACTTTTAATGAAGTATAGTTTATTCCGCTCAGTAAACTGAATTTTGCGCCCACCGAAAAGCGCTTGGTATAATTTTGCCGGTATGCAAAACTGAACTGATGGTAGGATTGATTATATCCATTTACATTAAAAAGGTTGTTGAGGTTAGTGGCATTAAATACTTGGTAATCGTCGAAAACGGCAAAAACTTCATTGGTCACCCGTGCTCTTCCATCACTTCGTATCTGCCAGCTAATTCCCATTTCCTTATATTTTTTCACAGCCTTCAACATACGTAGCATAGCGACATAATTATTTGAACTGAAGGCTAGCGTATTCATTCGGTTTTCACCCAGGGTGATGTCGCGGCCATTCAATACGCCGTCATAAATCAGAGATTTGAATGCAGATCCTGCCGGACCGGAGAATGTTGCATTCAGACTAATTGTAGGAATTAGGAAATTGAATGCAAAACGACGACTTGTATCTACCTGATAAGCTCTTTGTGAAGGATTTTCAAAACTATCAAATAGGGTACGGCTATTATATAGAGAATATTGTTGGGAATAGCCGATTCTAACTATACCGAACAATAAAAATAGCATTAAAGATAGTCGGAGTAAAGATATTTTGTTTCGGCTAAAAATCATCTTTTAATTAGTTAATCCAGTACCGTCTACGAATAAATCAGGGTCAGTTGCTGGTATTAAATTTTTATAACCGGTGTAAAAATTAGTGAAAAAATATTCATTATTACTTGTAAGCTGATAAGACAATGCATACAGATCTTTTATTCCATAATTATTACTTCTAAATATCTGACTATAATTACTTTTAATAGAATTTCTTAATAGGTTCTGTGCGTTGTTTAAATATACAACAAATGAAATATTACTTTGGTCTGCTACCAACTGATCAAATTGAATATAAGCCTTTGTTTTATAGATTAAGCGGCCGGAGTTATAATCATTCAAAAAACGTTGAATGCTTGAAGGCGAATTTGAAAGGATTAGCAAATTATCTGTTATGGTAAAGAAAGGCTTTGAATACTTTTTCATCGGATCTCCAAAGTAAAAATAAAATAGATTGTTGTTATTCATTCTTCTCTCTGTTGGTGAATAAAACGAACTCATCGGGTCAAGTAAGAATTGAAGTTTGCTGCCATCACTTACTTTTAATATTGCAAGGCTCTCGGAAGTTGAAAGATGCAGTGTGCTCAATTCCTTAGCCCATAGTTTTACCATATCCCGTTCGGGATTTATACCCGTTTCGGCTGTTATGGTCTTTATTTGTTTCTTAAGGGTGTCAAGCTCATTTCTGGCCTCAAATACTTGGTCAAGGTCTTTTTTAAACATCGGATAATCGGAGATGCCATAAGTGATCGAACTTGCTGTATTATAAGGCATTATAAGCTTGATAGTATTTTTAACGGGTTTCTGATGAAGAAATATTGGGATGTATCTGTCTTTTGCTAAAGATATTCTGCTTATGCCATTAAACATCATGACATCAGTTTTGTAATTTAACTCCAGACTTGAATATCCTGTAAAGCTTTCGAAAAGCTCCATATTATCACTTAATTTCCGCTTGAAGAAGGGTTTTAGAAAGCCTACTCTATTATAATTTATAAAAAGTTGTGCCAATGCATTTGCATTTTTGTTGAGTCCGTTATTGATCTCCTTTATAAAAGCCTTACTGATCTTTTCAGTTTTCTTGTCAATACTCTGGCTTAGTAGATCAACTGAAAAACTGCCTCTTGCAATTCCATTATCAATTCCTAGAAAAAAAGGACGATTTAACTCAGAATAATTGATTTCTAAAATAGCATTTCCTGACTTTTCTTTCATGTTTAACCTAATATCTGAAAGCTGAGAAAGGGTATTTTGAAGTTCATTGATAGTTAATGACTGCTTTAACTGAATCGACCATAAAAAATGCACGGTGTCTGTTTTAGATGGATGAAAAGACAAAAAGACTTTTTGCCCATCCGTGATATCGGACAGTTCCTTCTTGCTGATCAGAAGTTTTTTTAACCATGCCAATTCCTGTTTATGATATAAACCTATGATTGTATCGAAAACAGTGTATTCTTTAAAGATATCGTACAGACTTTTGTCATTAGGGTATTGAAAAACTAGGGAGGCATCAGCCGGTATTTCAGAAAGCACCCGGTCATTATTCCGGCTTTTAATGTTAAGGCTAGAAAAGTATAAATATGCAAGAGAAATCACAGTGAGGACTAAAATTGTTGTAATTCCTATTATTTTCTTCATCAATCAGTACTTTTAGCAAATTTATATTTTTATGTCATAGCAGAAGAATTGCGGACATGTTTGTTAAATTAGCAATCTAATCTAACAATATGAACAAACAGGTAATTATTATCGCTTCAGTGTTTGGAATGCTTGCTGTTATTTTAGGGGCTTTCGGTGCTCATGCATTAAAATCATTACTGGATCCAGCCGGATTAGAGGTCTGGAAAACTGCTGTTAGTTATCACTTCTATCATACTCTTGCCCTGCTTTTCGTCTCAACACTTCCTGCAAGCAAAGGCAGGGCGGTAAATATGGCTGCCTGGTTTTTTTCACTCGGGATTTTACTTTTTTCGGGTTCTTTATATCTTATTTCTGCTAAAGAAATACTGAATATCAGTCAGCTTTCAGTTCTTGGACCGGTAACTCCAATTGGTGGTTTATTTTTTATTTTAGGTTGGATCAGCCTGATTTTCGTGGCATTAAAAAGTATTAATGCTTGAGTTTAATGAAACGGAAGGCATTGAAAGGAAAACTCTTTTTATTGAGGTTGTTCTGCCCTTAGCTATTCCCAAAACCTATACCTATCGAGTGCCTTTGGAAATGACCGGAGCTATCTCAATCGGGAAGCGTGTAGTCGTTCAGTTCGGAAGGGCCAAAATTTATACCGCCATCGTTTATCAGGTGTCCGAAACTCCTCCGGCACTTTATGAGGCTAAATATATTATCGATGTGCTCGATGATGAGCCAATTGTGAATGAGTTTCAGTTGAAATTATGGAAGTGGATGTCTGAATATTACCTATGTCATATAGGGGAAGTAATGCAGGCTGCACTTCCATCAGCCCTCAAACTGGCTAGTGAAACTCGTATTATCCTCAATAATTCAACAGAGTTCGATAAGTCTGAATTATCTGATAAAGAGTTCCTAATAATTGATGCTCTGGATATTCAATCAGAACTGAAGGTAAGTGATATCAGTAAGTTACTCGGACAAAAAACAGTATTTCCTATACTCCGAGCTCTTTTAGAAAAGAATATCATCATCATATCCGAGGAAATTTCTGAAAAGTTTAAACCTAGGAAAAAGGCATTTATCAGCCTTCATCCTCAATACAAGGATCCCGAACAACGCAAGGCCTTATTCGAAATTCTTGAAAGGGCACCTAAGCAACTCGAACTTTTGCTGGCTTATTTTAAACTTGAAAAGCAGCAAAAAGAAATTTCCAAACCCGATTTATTGGAAGTCAGCGGAAGTGGAGCAGCTGCCTTGAAGGCTCTGATTGAAAAGGAAGTCTTTCTTCAGGAAGATAAAGTGGTAAGTCGCTTAAGTGCTGAGGAACTTGAAATCCTGCATGATTTTAAGCTCAATTATGCACAGGAAATTGCATTGGGAGAGATCAGAGATCAGTTTAAAGAGAAGGATGTGGTTTTGCTTTATGGTGAAACATCCTCGGGTAAAACACAAATCTATATCCGTCTGATAGAGCAAATGTTGCTTGAAGGCAAGCAAACATTATATCTTTTACCTGAGATTGCCTTAACCACACAGGTTATTGAACGTCTGCGCGAACATTTTGGAGGGCAGGTTGGTATTTATCATTCCCGTTTTAATGATAATGAACGTGCCGAAGTATGGCAGAAAGTATTAAAAGGTGAGTATAAAATGGTTTTAGGTGCGAGATCATCTATTTTTCTACCCTTCAAAGATCTCGGTCTGATTATCGTCGACGAAGAGCATGAATCTTCTTACAAACAATATGACCCGGCACCCCGATACCATGCCAGAGATACAGCAATCTATCTCTCATATCTGCATAAGGCAAAGCTAGTTTTAGGATCTGCAACCCCAAGTCTGGAGAGTTTCTATAATGCCAAAATTAAGAAATATGGATTTGTGACTTTAAAGGGTAGATATGGCGGAGTGAAATCACCATTAATTGAAGTAGTAAGTATAGCTGAGGAAACCAAGCGCAAAACCATGCAATCGCATTTTACCACAGTTTTAATAAATGAGATTAAAGCTGCATTATCGCGTAAGGAACAGGTGATTCTCTTCCAGAATCGTCGTGGATATACACCGCTTTTGCTTTGCACAACTTGTGGGTTTACGCCCAAATGCATCAACTGTGATGTAAGCCTTACCTTTCATAAGAGCAGTGCAAAACTGCATTGTCATTATTGTGGATATAAACAGGATGTTCTAAGTGCCTGTCCTGCCTGTGGATCAACCCGAATAGAACAGAAGGGCTTTGGCACCGAAAAGATAGAAGATGAACTGCAGCGGATCTTTACCGATGCGAAAATTGCCCGTATGGATCTCGATTCAACCCGAACTAGGAACAGTTTTCAGGTCCTGCTCAATGATTTTGAAGAAGGTAAAATTGATATTCTGGTGGGTACCCAAATGGTTGCCAAAGGACTTGATTTTGGGAATGTAAGCACAATCGGGATTATTAGTGCTGATAGTATGTTAAACTATCCTGATTTCCGAGCATTTGAACGGAGCTTTCAGATGCTGGCTCAGGTTTCCGGACGCGCCGGAAGGCGAGCAAAACAGGGGAAGGTTATCATCCAGGCCTACGATACCAGCCATCGGATCATTAGTCAGGTAATTAGAGGTGATTATGAAGAAATGTTCGATACTGAAATCCTCGAGCGAAGAAATTTTCATTATCCACCACTCTACCGCCTTATTCAGTTGAATGTGAAGCACAAGGATCTCTCTAAACTTGTTGTCATTTCAGATTCTCTGGCTAAAGTTTTGAGATCGCAGTTTGGCGACCGCGTGCTGGGACCTGAAGCACCACTAATCAGCCGTATCAGGAACTATTACATTCAGACGATTTTGATCAAAGTTGAGAAAGAGGGAGTATCAGTTCAGAAGATTAAGGAAGCATTACAGCTTATTTTGCGGAACTCCGATTCGCAGCCTGCAAATAAAGGCGTTTATATCCATATTGATGTTGATCCTTATTAAAATAATTCCCTTAAATAATTCTCAATTTTATTTTCAAAAACTGCCTTCATAAGACTATTTTTGAAGAGCAATGGCACATAAATTAGTAGATCGCTACCGCGAAAAGGGAGCCCGTAAAAAGTTGGTTGAACTGCTTAGAGATAAGGGTATTGGGGATGAGAAAGTATTAAAAGCTATCGGAAAAGTCCCTAGGCATTATTTTTTTGACGAAACTTTCTGGACTCAGGCTTATAAAGATATTGCCTTTCCTATTGGCGACAGACAAACAATATCCCAACCATACACCGTAGCCTATCAAACTGAACTTTTACATATCAAACCCGGTGAAAAGGTGCTTGAGATTGGCACCGGTTCAGGGTATCAAACCTGTATACTTTTGGAACTGGGTGCAAAAGTTTATACCATCGAAAGGCAGGAAAATCTGTACAAACGTACCAGTCAGGTTTTGCCGCATATCGGTTATCATGCGGAGTTCTTTTTTGGCGATGGATCAAAGGGGATTGCAGAATATGCCCCGTACGACAAGATTATTGTGACAGCAGGAGCCCCACTGGTACCTGAAATTATGCTAAAACAATTGAAAATTGGAGGAATTCTGGTTATCCCGGTAGGCGATGAGAATTCTCAGAAAATGATAACTGTAATAAGAGTAAATGAAAAAGACTATGAGCGAATCTCTTTGGATACGTTTAGGTTTGTTCCGCTGGTGGGGGAGAAGGCTTGGTAGTTAATTGACAGTTGATAAAATTTACTGACAACTGACAACAGACAACTGCCTACCGTTTCATCGCCCTACTCATCTCCAATTTTGCATCTCGATCCTTGAGTGTTTCGCGCTTATCGTAGATTTTTTTTCCTTGCGCTAATCCGATTTCCAGTTTGGCAAAACCCCGTTCAGAGGTGAAGATTTTTAAAGGGATGATGGTAAAGCCCTTCTCCTCAATTTTTGTCCGTAATTTGGTAATTTCCTTTTTATTCAAAAGTAGCACTCTATCGCGTTTGGCTTCATGGTTATAAAATGAACCATGTGAATATTCAGCGATCTGCATATTCCTCACAAAAAGATTGCCGTCAAAAAAAGTGCAGAAAGCGTCATTGATATCTGCCTTACCCTCACGTATTGATTTTATTTCAGTACCAAGCAGTTTTATCCCGGCTGTATAAGTCTCAAGTATATGATACTCGAAATATGCTCTCTTGTTCTTAATATTTATTCCAGCCGACATAGACGCAAATATCCGAAAGATATTCCATAACCGGAATATTCATATTTAAAGATTATTCAAATATTTTTTTTAAGATTAATAAAATAATATTTTTAGATTAATCTAAATTTGTATTTTTGGGAATCTAAGATGTTAGTTAATGAGGTTGTTTATCTTTTTCGTTCTCCTATTCGGGCATATATTGACTGTAAAAGCACAAACATCTGCTTTAAGTGGATTGATTAGTTCTGGTCTGAAACCTGTTGCCTATGCCTCTATAATGGTTCTTAATACCAAAATTGGTACAAAAAGCGACTCACTGGGTAAATATTCACTACCTAGTCTTGAGCCAGGTAAGTATTTAATAAGTTTTTCGGCGTTGGGTTATAAATCACTTAAAAAGGAGATCATCCTAAAGGAAAATGAAGTACTTAATCTGGATGTTAATTTACAGGAGTCGGGAGCTGCAATGGAAGAATTTGTCGTGACAGGAACTATGAAAGAGGTAAGCCGTTTGGCTAGCCCCGTGCCTGTGGAAGTATACAGTCCTGCCTTTTTTAGGAAGAACCCTACAGCGTCTATATTTGATGCTTTACAGAATGTAAATGGCGTAAGGCCACAATTAAACTGTAATATTTGCAATACAGGTGATATTCATATAAATGGCTTAGAGGGTCCGTATACCATGATTCTCATTGATGGTATGCCTATAGTCAGTGGCCTTTCTTCTGTTTATGGCCTTTCGGGAATACCAAATGCTTTGATTGAGCGGGTAGAGATCGTCAAAGGACCGGCTTCATCACTTTATGGTTCAGAAGCGGTGGGAGGTTTGATCAATATCATTACCAAAAAGCCTCAGAATGCTCCTGCATTTTCAGGGGATGTTTTTTCAACTTCTTGGGGAGAGGTAAACACTGATCTTGGCTTTAAATTCGATGCCGGTAAAAGCGCTGAAGTACTAACGGGCATCAACTACTTTAAATTTGGAAATCCTATCGATAATAACGGGGATCAATTTACTGATGTAACGCAACAGGACAGGATATCAGTATTCCAGAAATGGAATTTTAATAGAAAGCAAAACCGGCAATTCAGTCTGGCGGCAAGATATAATTATGAGGATCGTTGGGGTGGTGACGTAAATTGGGATCCTTCCTTCAGAGGAGGTACTGATCGTTATGGTGAAAGTATTTTTACAAATAGATGGGAACTCTTGGGTAATTATCAGCTTCCCTTAAAAGAAACTGTTATGTTTTCATGGTCTCTGAATGACCATGCTCAGAATTCTGTTTATGGCAGTACCCTTTACAATGCCAGACAAAAGATTGGGTTTGGGCAATTAAGCTGGGATAAAAAGCTAAAGACGCATGATTTATTATTTGGTGCTGCCCTGAGATATACCATGTATGATGATAATACTCCAGCGACAGCACTGTTAAGCGGACTCAATAAGGCAGACAATGTTTGGCTTCCGGGGATCTTTATACAAGATGAAATTGCCCTTGCCGAAAAACATAAACTATTGCTTGGAATGAGATACGACTATAACTCCGTTCACGGAAATATTTTAACTCCGAGATTGGCATATAAATGGGTATTGAATGACAACAATATTCTTCGTTTAAATGCTGGAACCGGTTTCAGGGTTGTAAGTCTGTTTACTGAGGACCATGCCGCACTTACGGGCTCAAGGGAAGTTGTGCTCACCGAACAGCTGAAACCTGAAAGAAGTTATAACGCAAATGTAAACTTTATCAAAAAGATATTTTTTAACAGCGGAAGCTTTATAAGTATCGATGCCTCTGCCTGGTATACCCATTTCGATAACCAGATCATTCCTGATTATTTCAGCAATCCGAACCAGATTATTTATAGTAATTTACAGGGGTATGCAGTCTCACGGGGTTTGAGTGCTAATTTTGATATGAATTTTACGAACGGACTTAAAATTATTGCCGGGACTTCCCTGCTGGAAGTGTTTTCTAAAAATGAAAGCTCCAATAATAAAATCAGGCCATTTCTAAATGAAAAATGGACAGGAACTTGGGGGGTTTCCTATAAATTGGAAAACCTGAATCTTGGACTAGATTATACAGGGAATATTTACGGGCCCATGCTTTTGCCTCGATTAAGCAGTGCAGATCCCCGAAGTGGGGTATCTCCGGTATGGAGCCTGCAAAACATACAATTTACCTATACCGGTCTGAAAAAAATTGAACTATACGGCGGTGTAAAAAATTTATTGAATTGGATACCGGGTAGGAATGAACCATTTTTAATTGCACGGAGCAATGATCCTTTTGATAAAGGAGTTCAGACTGATGCTTCCGGAAATGTTGTTACGAGCTCTTCTAACCCTTATGCTTTAACATTCGACCCGGGATATGTTTATGCTCCAAACCAAGGAATTAGGGGATTTATGGGTGTTCGTTTAATCATTAAATAAGATGTCTAGGATACTGATTATATTCTCCATTTTCCTGATCTGTTCTACTGATTTGATAGCTCAGAATCGCAAATTTGAATTTGAAGAGATCGAAATTTTACAGAAAAAAACACCTAAACCGCTGGTGGTGCTGATCATGACCAGTTGGTGCAAATATTGTCATGCTATGAGTAATACCATGCTAAAGAACGTCAAGGTAGCTGCGTTATTGAATGAGAAATTTTATGCTGTATTTCTTAACGCTGAAGAAAAGAAAGATATATACTTTGCCGGCAGGATTTTTAAGCATAAAGCAGGATTACATGAGCTGGCTAGAGAACTAGGTACAATCAAGAAACAGATCTCTTATCCAACTCTTTCTATCCTTAATAGTAAAAATGAGATTCTCTACCAGAATCAGGGTTACTTATCGCCAAGTAAAATGCTGTATATCCTTGAAAAAATTGAACAGAAGTGATATTTCAACTATTCGTCGCAATAACTAGAAGTATCAGACTGGCTAAAATAAACGAGCATATTAGTGGAATATTTTTAATTTAATCCAACGTTTTCTTGCTTGACGACGGCGGCAATTATTATCGCAAAACTTTATTCCAGAGTTGTAACTAATTGTCAAGTTAAATGTCTTTTGGAAAAGGGTCGCAAAATAACATTTTACTTTCAAATTGTTTTTGTTCGTTGTCTTGCAGTAAACATTTTTCTAGGTCAATAATCATTTTTTCTTTTTCTATATCCTGTCCTATAAAGACCAGTTCGTTCATTCTGTCACCCCAATTTTTACTCCATTTGCTTTCAATAAATACTTTGTTATCAGCGAATGCTTGGTGCGTTATTCTTTCATTATAGTTCATACTTGCCCACCAAACACCTGCTTTTTCTAGTCGTGATGAACCGCCTGCTTGACTAAAATTAATTGCGTCGTCGGGACGAGAAGCTAGCCAAAACAAACCTTTAGATCTAATTACACCACTTGGATAGTCTTCATTGATGTATTTCCAAAAACGTTCGGGATGAAATGGTTTTTGATTTCTAAAAACGAATGATGAAATGCCATATTCTTCTGTTTCGGGAGCGTGGGTTCCGCCTTCTAATTCTTTTTGCCAACCTGCTGATGATTGAGCTTCTTCAAAGTCAAATAATTTCGTGTTTAAAATTTCTTTGGGATCCACTTTGCTGAAATCTGAAGTAATAATCTTAGCACTTGGATTTAGTTTTTGAATAGATGCCTTTAAAAATCCAACGGTTTTTGCATCTACTAAGTCTGTTTTGTTTAGAATAATTACATTGGCAAATTCAATTTGGTCGGTTAGCAAGTTTACAATAGTTCGGTAATCACCTTCCATATCGGTTAGCTTACGGTCAACCAATAATTCGTTGCTGCCAAAGTCGTTGAAAAAGTTGAAACAGTCCACTACAGTTACCATAGTGTCAATATAACTGAATTTGGAAAGGTCAATGCCTTTTTCTTCGTCCACAAAACTAAATGTTTGGGCTACAGGTACTGGTTCACTAATTCCTGTACTTTCAATTAGTAGGTAGTCAAATCTACCTTCGTTGGCTAACTTTTCTACTTCTATCATCAAATCTTCACGAAGTGTGCAGCAAATACAGCCATTGCTCATTTCTACCAATCTCTCTTCGGTTCTTGAAAGTACATTTTGCTCATTTATAAGCCTTGCATCCACATTTACTTCACTCATATCGTTCACAATTACGGCTACTTTTAAGCCTTCTTTATTGTGAAGAATGTGATTGAGCAAAGTTGTTTTCCCTGCTCCTAAAAATCCGCTTAATACGGTTACTGGTAATTTTTTTGTTGCTAGTGATGGCATATTATTTATTGATATTAGTTTTATAGAGTATTTTATTTAGATGATATTACTTGTAGATTCGTTGTGTCTTTTTGGAGTTTAACGCTCATAAACCCGTGTTCTTAAATTGGAAATTTAATCTGTGCACTGTCCCAAGTAACAGGTCGAATTTCACTTCCTTCACCGCTTACAAAATAATGAGTATGCCCAATTGGTTTTTGATGTTGCAAAGCGTGTTCGTGACCTGTAAAATAGATTTCAGAAGTTCTCCAGCGTCTACTTACTTTGCTGTAATCTAGTTGTGCTTGAATACTGTCCCTATAATCGTGATTACCGAAAGCAGTGTACCAGAGAATATTTAATCTATATGCAGAGTAAATATTAATGCTGTTTTCCTGTAGCCAGTATTGATGCCCTTTTTTTGTATTTTGAGTTGTGGCGCGATGGATATGACTGCAAGTTGGAGCTAAAGTGCAGCAATAAAAAAACATAACTATTTTCATGCATACTTTATTCTGTTTCATTATTACATGTTTTGCAATGTTTAATGTTTAGGATATGTCCTATAATGATTTGCATTGCGAAGAAATATCCCGAATAGTGTAGCCAATGATATTCTTCTTTAAATAAAGTTGAAAACAAAAATCCCCAAAAAGAAACCCAAAGAAATATTGCAATCTTGGTATCTGTTATCTTTTCAGTCGCTTTAAAAATTGAAGCAAAAGAGATGATCAGAAATAAATATTTGAAAAATGGATTTGTTATAAACCCTGCTCCAAAGGCTATTAATAATGGTGTTGCAATACAATGCACCACGCAAATTGATGAGCTTAAAATACCTATTATGTCTGCTTTATTGATTTTAGTAGGATTAATCATTTTTAATTTTTTCGAACCAAGTGATAATATTTGAGTGATGTTGTGAACCATACAGCAAAATGAATTTCTTCGTTTCTTCGTTGTCACTATTTTGGTAAATTGATAAACGTTGTTCAGCAAAATCCTTTGTAAGATTGATTTTGCAGTCGTTTACAATGCAATTCGTCCAATCGGTAAATGTTTGTGGTATCATCTTAATATTCTTGAATAGTTTTCATAAGTATCCTTATTCACTTTTTTCTTATCCCAACATTCAAAAACAAGCAGTTGAATTTTCTTATCAATGGCTTTTTGAACATTGTCACGATAAACTTTATAGGCATTATAATCTGTGGCTAATAGACTGTTCCATTTGTTTTGGGTAAATGAAACCGGATTATACCAATAACTTGAAACTATAAACTTATTTTTCATTTCGTTTTGCAATTCAATTTTATCAATGGCAACTTTGTTCATTTGATTGATAATAGCACTCATCGTATTGTTAATAATACCTTCATCAGCAATTGAATCTTGCCCATGTTTGGTTTTTGTCAAGTCAGGATAAATAGTTTTCAACCGAATGGCAAGTGTATCAGGTGATAATTTGAATATTGCATAGGCTTCTTTTCTATTTACATCCAAATATTCAGTCATGTAATTTGCCGGGTATTTTATGCTCGCAAGTTGATGTACTCCTCCGGGAATTAAAACACAAAGCAATAACCAAACACTAATCATTAGAAACGCTTGTGCGCTGCTTCCTTTGCTTTTTGTAATAATGAAATAAAATGTTACGGCCCAAAAGATGATGTAAACTGTTGAAAGAAGAATCAAAGATATAATTTGAGAGAAATGACCTTCAAATGCGTCATTCATAACTGCTGTTGTTACAATAAAAAGAACAACAGTGAAAAGTAAAAGCATGGTATAAAAGTTTAACCGAGCCATAATCCATTTTTGGGTACTTCCAGTCTGTACATGAACCAATTTGTCGAAATTCAAATCTTGTTCTAATCCATAAATATCATAGGTTAGAATGATAAGCAGCATGGGCAATAAAAAAATCAGAAGAAAAGAAAAATCAATATTTCCATTTAGTAATCGTTCAGGGTTAGACAGCTCTTCTACCATGTCGTTATCGTATGTAGAGCTCCAATTCGTTACTTGTTTATAATATCCATATTGCTCGGTTTGCCCTATCCCTAGAGGTAATAATGCAGTTGGTTGTTTAATAGCATATGTTGGGGTGTACCATATGGCCCAAAAAGGAATAGTGACATCAATCCATGGCCTGTCTTCGGGTCCTTTTTCCCCTTTATCAAACCATGAAAGAATTTTGGTTTTAGCTTCTTGTTGTTTTAGCTCAATACTGACAATAGTTTCTTGTTGTTTTTTTTGAAGGTTTTTGCCACTATATAAGGCATAAAAACAGGCAAGTACAAACAAGAAATAGGCTAGTACTTTAGGTTTATTTCTATAAAAATGTTTGAATTCGTATAAACAGATATTTAAGGCTTTCATAAAATCGAAATTCGTTTTGATAAATAATTAACAAGAGCTAGCAGTACAAGAACCCAAATAAGAAGAATAAGTATGTCTGTGAAATATTTCGACCATAAACTATGTAATGAAGGAGTATTGTATTTGAAATCTTCTACAGATTTAAAAAATTTATTGTCAGCTTTCCAGCCCCAATTACCAGTTTTGGAGCCGCCATAAGCATGTTTATCATTGAGTGTTTTAATAAAAATTCTTCTGTAGCTTTCTGCTTGTTTTAGAAATTCTAAGTGATGAAACATATCTGTTCCTGCCGTAGCCATACTCATATTTTGCAGCGAGGAGAATGGATTTACAATTCCGCTACGTTGATAATTCTTTTTTTGTGCTTCTAATTGAGCATAAAGTTTTCCAAAATGCTTATCCCAAACCATGTTTCCATATTCTTCATCTGCTTGCATTACTAAGCCATCAAAATTGATAGGTAGTTGAGAGAGACTATCTACTTTGTATTTGGCTAAAGTTTCTTTTTCCATTTTCTTTTCTCTTTCGCCTGTAGGGTTGTGCCCATCTATACCTTTCGAGCGATCTTCATTCATAGCTTTCTGAAATTCAATTCGCGTAGGAAGTGGTGATATATTTTCTACTGCATTACCTACTATTTTTGGTAAGAAAATGCTCCACATTACCCAGATTGCTATTGTTAAAGTCAAAGATGAAGTACTACTTTTAAATACAAATGAAAGTAAAACAGTTAGTGTGGTAATAATCAAATAATAAATAGCATAACTTGAAACTAAAGCCAGCAACCGAAGTAAAGTGTTAGTGTCGTAAATGATTGAACTGAAAATTATCTGAATAAATGTAGCAAAGAATAGCAATGTAATTCCGATGAGCCAAATACTGAATATTTTGGAAAAGAGTATTTTTTTTAAATTCAAACCTTGTATGAGCAATAGTTTTATTCTTCCTGACTCTCTTTCTTTTGTATAAGTGTTAAATGCAAGAAAAATGATAAATAAGGGAATTATAAATTGAAACAATAGGGAAGGCTTTAACTTTCCAAATTTTGATATCAGCAAAGATTGTGACGCCTCTGAATATACCAGATCGTTTTGAGTGTGACCTTCGAGTCGTAATACATTTCCTGTAACAGCATTGATGCCTTCATCCATGCTGTTTAAAACTGTGTTTGGTTTGAAGGCATAACTTCCATAGTGAGCCGCTCCATGCGGGTTAGTAGGTTCCATTGCATCCCATTGAGCTCTGATATGTTTTTTTGCTTGTTCTTGGGCTTCCTTTTGTTTTTGATTTTGAACAATACCCAACCAAGTAACTACTGATAATGCAAGAATAAAAAATAAGCTCAAGTATAGAAATAACTGATTTCTAAACAGCCCTTTCCATTCATTAAAAAGAATATACTTCATATACTTCTAAAATTAATTTTGCATAAAATTGAGATATATATTTTCCAGCTCATTTGAGCTTACTTCATCGGCATTCATTTCTTTCACAAGTTCTCCATGTTTAAGAATACCTATCCGGTTACATGTTTCACGAACTCTGAAAATGTCGTGTGAAGCCATTAATATAGTCGTCCCTTCAGATGCTAGTTTTTTTAGTAACTCAGAAAGTTCGTTGCTAGCCAAAGGGTCTAAACCGCTTGCAGGTTCGTCTAACAAATACACTTCAGCTTTTTTGGCATAAGCAATAGCAATTCCTACTTTTTGCCGCATTCCCTTGGAATAGCTGGAAGTGGGTTTTTGATGTGCTTCCCTTTGCAGTCCGCATACATAAAGAAAATCTGAAAGCTCCTTGGTGTTGTATTTTAGCCCAGCCAGTTTGCAGAAGTAGTCTATGTTTTCAATGCCACTTAAATAAGGATATAGATTTACATTCTCTGGAATATAACCAATGTTGTGAAGTATTTTATTCGATCTTTTAATATTATCACCAATTTGAATACTCCCACTATCTTGCTTTAGGAAACCTAAAAGCAAATTTAACGTTGTTGATTTACCGGCACCATTGGCTCCAAGTAATCCGTATATTTCTCCAGCCTTTACTTCAAGAGATAGATTGTTGAGGGCTCTTTGCCCTTTGAATGACTTATAAATGTTTTGAAGATGTATCATTTAAAAAGAATTTAGATTAATGCAACAATGTTGCTAAAGTAATAATTATCATTTTAAATGCAACAATATTGCAATAGTTTTTTTAAAAAGATAAAGTCTACAAGAAATCCCATCGAAAAACCAGAAACTTAGGATAACATCGTCTCTTTTCAAATTGCCAAAGATTTACAAAATCAGAGAAATGAATTTTGCCTTGACTGGTCTTTGTTTGCTTTGATGTAAGGGTTTTGTACGGTTCAAAAAAATAAATGTGATTCAGTTTCCGGTGAATTACTGAGGCTTTGCAACTCTTTTAATTTTAGAAGGGTTGGTTTTCTGGGGGTCAATTTTATTATTATTATCGGGCGACTTATAATGAGTCTTTATTTCGGTCAAAGAACTCACTTAACAATCATAATCGGTATATTCACATTATGGCGAACAGTATCCATGGTAGTTCCAAAGATCAAATCGCTGATACCCTTATGCCCGTGAGCGCCCATCACCAGCAAGTCCAGATTTTTCGCTTTCACAAGTTCTGATATGGCTTTCGCGGCTGTGCCGTAACCTATTTCGATATGTGACTGGTAGCCTAAATCTTTAAGATTTTGCTGATATTTTTCTAGGTTATCGGTATCACTTTGTGTCTCATGGTCAAGTACTTTCTCGCCATGAAATCTGGCTGCCGCAGTTTCAACGATGTGAATCAGATAATAATCTGCATTTTTCCCTCCCTGAATCAAGGCGTGCCGGAATGTGTTTCTGTCGTTTTTTGAAAAATCTACAGTGATGCCGATCTTTTTATACTCCAAATTCTCAAGTTCAGCGATTTTAAGTGCCTCACCATGTGGAACATTTGATACTTTACGTTCGTGTTTTCTGAAAAAGGGCAGAAAAAAGACATAAAGTAATAATAAACCAATGGCTATTGCCAAAGGGATCACGAGTAAATAGATCCACCAGATGCTGATAGTATTATTTGTGAGCCAGGAACCAATCTCCTCAATTACAAGCTGGACGTTAAGGCTTACAATGATTAAGGCAGTTAACCATGCCAGTATTTTAACCCAGTTTTTGATGGTATATTCCTTCATTTTTTCCCGGTCAGAATTGAAGTGAATTAATGGTATCACCGCAAAACCTAGCTGTAAACTTAAGGCCACTTGACTTAATATAAGTAACTCGCCTAAAGCTTCCTGCCCGAAGAAAATTATAGTACAGAAGGCAGGGACAATCGCCAGCAAACGCGTTAGTAATCTCCTAATCCAGGGCTGTATCCTAAGGTTCAGGTGCCCTTCCATAATAATCTGCCCTGCTAGCGTTCCTGTGATAGTTGAGCTTTGACCGGAGGCAATTAAGGCAATAGCAAATAGGGTTGGAGCTACCGAACCGAAAATATTCTCCAGTAATTTATGCGCATCCTGAATTTCTGCAACCTCAAATAATCCGTTTTTGTAAAATGCGGTTGCAGCTAGAATCAAAATGGCAGCATTCACGAAAAATGCAAGATTTAAGGCAATAGTTGTATCGATTAGGTTATATTTCAATGAGTCTTTTATTCCTTTGGCCGTGCGTTCAATTTTCCTTGTCTGTACCAAAGATGAATGCAGATAGAGGTTATGTGGCATTACTGTTGCGCCAATGATGCCGATAGCAATGTATAATGCATTTCCTGAGAGAAAGGATGGCTCAAATCCAGTCAGTACTTCGCCAATAAGGGGCTTAACAATGAACATTTCTGTTAAAAAAGAGATCCCGATTATAAAAACCATGGATACAATGAAAACCTCCATCATTCGCATCCCCTTATTCATTAGGAAAAGGAGCAGAAAGGTGTCTAGAATGGTTATCGAAACCCCCCAGATCAAGGGTAGGCCGAAAAGCAAGTTAAGTCCGATGGCCATACCAATGATCTCCGCCAGGTCGCAGGCAACAATGGCGATTTGTGCAAGTACATAAAGCGGGAAATTGATGTAAGAAGGATATGCATTTCTGGATGCCTGAGCAAGATCAAGTCCACGGACAATACCCAAACGAGCGCTTAATGATTGAAGTAATAATGCCATTAGATTTGACATCAGCAAAACCCAGATCAGTTTGTATCCAAACTGGCTACCACCTGCAATATCTGTTGCCCAATTTCCCGGATCCATATAACCCACACTAACAAGGTAGGCCGGACCAATAAAGGCCATCAGCTTTCGCAAACCAGTTTTGCCCGAAGTACTTACTGAGCCGTGAACCTCACTGAGCGATTCTGAACGCTCTTTACTCATAAAATAACTAGGATGTTTTTAGCCACTTCGCGACTTATTGTCCGCTCAGTTTTTTGATCAATCATAAGCATAATTGATCCATCGAATTCAATCAGTTCCGAGATTGTAATTCTAGTCCCTAAGGTTAATCCCATCTTTTCAAGGAGTTTTAGAAACATAGAAGAATGTTCGCTTACTCCCGAAACTATTCCACTTTCACCCGGCTGCATATCTGAGATTTTAACTAGTTTTTTTTGTTTAATTTTTCCGCTTCTGTCGGGAATTGGATCCCCATGCGGGTCGGCGGCCGGATTCCCAAGGAAATCATCCAAACGGTTAATCAGTGTTTCAGAATTGATATGTTCAAGTTCTTCCGCAATATCATGTACCTCATCCCATTTGAATCCGAGCTTCTCAACCAGAAAAAACTCCCATAAACGATGCTTTCTGACGATATTAACGGCAGCATTAACTCCGCTATCTGTAAGAGTAACTCCCTGATATTTAATGTAATTTATCAGTTTTTTCTCCGAAAGTTTTTTTAGCATATCAGTAACCGATGCTGCCTTTGTATTGGTCATTTCGGCGATCTGGTTCGTGCTCACTGCCATCATATTTCCCTCACTCAGGTGATAAATAGCTTTCAGGTAGTTTTCTTCTGTAAATGAGTGCATAAGCATTGAAATTAAACAAATCTAATAATTTATTTAGATTAATCTAAAAATATATGACTATTTTGAAGACCTTTTTTAAAATAAAATTTGGTCATTCCCTTTTAAACCTTACTTTTGAGCTTATTATGGCAATAGAACTGGATAAAATAGATCTGAGAATTCTTAAGATTCTTCAGGAAAATGGTAGGATTACCAATTTACAACTTTCTCATGAAGTAGGTCTATCCCCGGCTCCAACGCT
>Ga0105051_10002369_pt1 | contig 24186 bp, 21 predicted proteins | sample FRY02_FD_78383 | JGI IMG/M metagenome (GOLD analysis project Ga0105051, IMG submission 78383) | Freshwater microbial communities from Lake Fryxell liftoff mats and glacier meltwater in Antarctica - FRY-02 (megahit assembly) | ecosystem: Environmental > Aquatic > Freshwater > Ice > Glacier... | reverse complement strand
GAATCCCAGCCGGATCACTAAGGGAAGCAAAAGCTTCCCTTTTTTTTTGTTTAATAAATTGTGATTATATTTCTTTGACTGATATGCCTAAAAGAAGTCGTGTATGTTAAATGACTTAATTTAAAAACGTACTATCGAATACTTGGTTAAATGGAAGTACTATAAAATTTAAACTATAATTATACCGAATTCGCTACATTTAAAAACAATTTCAATAATCAAAAACTAAATAAACATGAAAATAGGAGAAAGTGTTACAATTAAAAAAGGTGTAAAATCTCCAGATTACGATGATTTATTAATCGAGGGCTGGGTTGGTAGGATAATAGAAATCGATGAAAATAATTTGACTATTGAACTAGATAGTACAACACTTTCTGAATTGAAGGAAGAATATATTACGGATAGTTTCGTGAATGGTGAGGCGTTCGAGTTGTTAGTTCTTGATAAAGAGGAGGTTGAGATTACAGCTGCTAGAGATTCTAAAAGTGATGTTATTCTTCAATTGAAAAAAATAACCGCTAAATATTCGGTAGATGAGGAAGAGGGGAGAATTAATGAGATTCTAAAAACAGATAATAATTCTGTAAGCGTAGAGAATTTAATGAAATACTACGATTATCTTAAAAGTAATTTGACTCAGCCATTCATTTTAACAGGAATGGAAGATTTTGATTGGGAAGAACCTTATGTATTAGGTGGTTGGGATGAAAAAGAGTATGAACAATTAAAAGAAACAAACCCATCTTATACTGATTTTTTTGAATTTATTGATCTAATTGAAGAGTTTGATGATTGGAAGGGCATTTACGCAAAAGTTAAAAGAATATCAGATAATAAAATATTTGATATACCTCTGTGGGATTTAAAAGGAGTAGATGAAACGAATCCGAATTTTCAAATTGTATCAGATTTTTCTTCTTGGATGACAAATTATCAATAATTCAATAATTCAATAATTCAAAGCAATCGTTCCTCAAGTTTATCTTTCCAATGAATAAACCATTTTCGGAAACCTGCGATACAGCTAATATTTATTGGGTTAAATTTAAATAATAATTGATTTGTAAATTGTTATTTATTATTATATAAGTGGCTTATTTTTATTGGTTTAATATAGTTATAGCGGAAATTTATCTATTCCAGTAAGCAACTGATCAAGCCTTATTGTTCTTCTAGTATTCAGAAAAAGCCAAGTAATTAAAGGTTGTCGTCTATAAATAAGTAGAGCTTTTGTGAAGGAACTTAAAAAGCAATTTGAAATCAATGAAAAGTTACTCTTCATATTGAAATCAAATTATAGATTTATTACTAAATTCGTTGTATGCTATTATATATATCTGATATTTCGTTATTTTGGTTATTTCCTATCGCTTTAATTTCTATTGCTTTAAGTTATTTCCTATATAGTTCATCAGCTAAAAATTCAGTTTATTCTAAAAAAGTTTTATGGGTTTTAAGATGCATCAGGTTTAGTGCTTTTTTTTTGGCTGGTTTAATTCTGTTAAATATATCTTTATCAAAAACTGAATACAGGGAAGAAAAACCAATCATTATTACCCTAATCGATAATTCATCATCTTTAATGAATTATAAGGATAGTGCTTCTTTATTGAGAAATATAAATGCAATTAATAGTAAAATTAAAGAAGTTAGTGGGGATAAGTTTACGAGTTTAACGTACACTGTAGATTCTGAAGCAAGAGCTAATTATAAAGTTGATTTTAAAGGAGAAGTGTCTAATCTTTCTAAAGGATTTGATTTAATTCATTCGAATTTTTTTAATAAAAACACAGGAGCTATTGTCTTTATTTCAGACGGTAATTTTAATGCAGGACAAAATCCAATTTATTCAGCTGAAAAAATAATTCAAACACCAATATTTACAATAGGTGTAGGCGATACTATTGTTAAAAAAGATCATTTAATTAAAGATGTAGTTGTTAATAAAGTAGCTTTTTATAAAAATAAATTCCCTGTCAAGATTGAGGTTGAGGCTGTTAAAATGAATTCTGTAAGTTCTAAACTTAAGATATATAAAAAAGGGAAATTACTTATTGAAAAAACTTTAAATTACAAAGGGAATAATTATGATTTCAAGGAGGTTGATGTTGAACTTGATGCAGATGAGGTAGGAACTCATCAATATGAAGTGGTATTGTCTGAATATGATGGAGAAAGGAATCTTAAAAATAACAAGCGAACATTTTTTGTTGAAATATTAGAGTCTAGAAGTAAAGTTTTGATTGTTTCCAGCATTCCTCATCCGGATATAGCTGCTTTTAAAAATGAAGTTCAAAAAGATGATAAAATTGATGTGAAATTTAAATTAATTAACGATTGGGATAAGCAAATTGCTGATGTCGATTTATTAGTTTGGTATGAGCCAGGTGTAGGTTTCGACGAAAAATTAATTCAAAACATTAACCTGCATAAAACTTCCGTTTTGTATATGATTGGTCCTAATACTGAACCAAGTATTATTAAAAAATTAAACATTGGGTTAGATGCTAGTTTGAGATATCAATTAGATGAAAATCAAGTTAAATTAAAAGAAGATTTTCAATTGTTCACTTTATCAGAAGAGTTAAAAGGGTTTATTCCAAATTTACCTCCTTTAGTTTCTCGTTTTGGAAAACTTGATTTGAGTCCTGCTAACCAAGTTCTTTTTAATCAAAGAATAGGAGGGGTAACAAAAAATGATCCCGTGCTCTTTTTCGGCAAGAAACTAAATATGAAATATGCTGTTGTTTATGGAGAAGGTTGGTGGAAGTGGAGGTTGGCTGATTATCAACAACATCAATCTCATCTGCTTTTCAATGAATTAGTTCAGTCGATTACCCATTATTTAATTGTTCAGAAAGAAGAGTCATCACTTGTTATAGATTGTCCAAAACGAATTAATAAAAATGATGTATTGAAAATTCGTGCTGAATTTTATAATGAGTCGTATCAATTAATTACTGATCCTACAATTAAATTTTCACTAAAAGACAGTAAAGGGAAGGAGCAGAAAAACTCCTTTTTACCCAATGGAAATCATTATGATTTAACTTTAGGGAGATTAATTCCTGGTATTTATAATTGGAAAGCTACAGCTAGACATAACAATAAAAATTACACAAAGTCAGGAAGTTTCCTTGTGGAAGATGTTTTTATAGAAGATTTAACTTCTCATGCTGATTTTAGTGTTCTGAGGGCTGTTTCAGATAAATCGAATGGTAAGTTTTATGAATTGTCAAAAGTTAAAGGTTTATATGAAGATTTACTTAAAAGAGATGATATTACTTCAGTTCAATATGAAGACAAATCATACAAGAGTTTTATTGAATATATATTGCTTTTAATTATTATGTTCCTTTTACTCGGTACAGAGTGGTTTCTGAGAAGATGGTACGGGACATATTGATTTCTATTATATGTTGTGTTGAGTTATGGGTCAAGTGAAAATTCTGGGGATAAATAAATTCTCTTCTCTTTCTTCTGATACTTTTTTTAGCTGAAAAAAGTATCCAAAAACAGCTTTTTCAATTTTACAAGGAACTTTTTACGTTCCGTTTCACTCCACAAAAACCGCGGATAAATGTTGAACTACATGCCTTGTTCCTTACATCTCCATTTCATTACGATGTGGAACGCACTTCCGTTCCAATGATAAATCTTGAACTCCATACTTTTCTTATTAGTAGTGTTATAATTTTGAAAAGTATTCCGTTCCATTTATCAATTCTGTGCAAAATTGGATTTAACGCTTCGATGTTTGAAATTTTAGATCTGTATTGAAATTTCAAATCATCTATTTTAAGATCTTATTTGAATTTATTCAAACATTTTAAGTGTCTGAAAATCAAATTTTAAAAAAAATAAAATAAGGTGAGAATATTAAGTTTTAACTAAAAATAATAATCGAAGCATTTTTTTGTCAAGCAAAAAGATATGAGAAAAAACTTTTTACAAAGTCATCATTATTATGCCCATAAAAATTCGTTGGCCCTGAATTATTGCTTAGAAATAAATTTGTGTTAAAAAGATAAATATATTTTGATTTTGTTGTTTTGGTTTTAAGTTGTTGATTATTAAGTTTTTTTTTGATTAAAGGTTATTAAATAATCGTTAACATGATTGATGTTTATTCTTAATTACCTAGATTTACGCTTTAATTTTTTTAAAAGCATTAAGTCAATTATAAAAACGAAATAATCAAAAAGAAAAACATGAATAAAATCTATTACATTTTCATTATTAGCATATTACCATTTATTGGTTTTTCACAAACTCAAAGTATTGCATATCCTACAGTAGGAAAAGGAGTTGCTACAACTTTTGTGACGGATTATCATTGTCTTGGTATCAATACTTCAGCTTTAGGTTGGGGAACGGGTTATGACGGACTTAAAAAAACAATGGGTATGAGTGAGTTTGCTTTTGGTATGTATTCAGATTCTCTGAGTTCAGCTAAACTAAAAAACTTGTATGGAAGTATGAAAGATCGTTTCATTGGAAATGTACCTTCAGAATCTAATCCAGATCAAAAAAAGACTACTGTCGCAGATTATGCTGAAGCTGGAGTTTCATTATTTTTTGATTACAATTGGGCTGGTTTTTCTTATCAAGGTAAACGTTTAGGGGGAATTGCCTTTAATATTAAGGAGAGTTATCAGTATTCTTCAACTTTTAGCAAACAATTTACAGATTTAATTTTTAGAGGAAATACATCTTCTTATTTTGATTCTCTTCAAGTAGTATTTGCAGGTGATACTTCAATGATTGCGAATAGAGATAATATTTCTCAAGATTCTTTAAATAATGTAACACTTGGTACTGTAAAGGTTCCTCTTAATTTATCTGAGTTAACAAGAGGGTCTAGTGTTCGTATGGTTTGGAATCGTTCTTATAATATTGGATATGGTCGTAAAATATTCGGTATTGATTCGGTATTTGTTTTATATGGTGGTATTGGTGGACGTTTTATTCAGTCAATGGCAATGTTTAACTTAGAGTCTGATGAAAATGGATTAAGAATGTATTCATCTACTTCTCCTTCAATGGGAATAGATTTTGGTGCAATTGCATCAAGTAATCCATCAAGTCGTTCGGCAGTAACTAGTGGACTTCCAAAAGCTATTGGAAATGGGTATGGGGTAGATTTATCAGCTAGTGTGATTCTATTTTCTAAATTAAAAGTTGCCGCTTCTGTCAATAATATTGGTCAAGTTAAATATAAAGGGAATGTTTATTCAGTAAGAGATACCTTGGTAGGTAGTTTATCTTTAGCAGGTTTGGCTGATTATGATGTTACGCAATCTGTTAATCAATTATTGTCATCAGGAGGTTTGATGAATCTTCAAGGAGAAAAAGAATACATTCTTAAAAATGCTGCTGATTTTAGATTTGGAGCTAGTTTTCAACCTTTTAAATTTATCAATATTGGATTTGATATGGTAGCACCTTTTAATAAAGAGGTTCCAGGAAGCATTCAAAATCCAGTTTACTCTGTTGGTGGAGAGATACGTCCAGTAAAATGGTTAGCTATTAGTTGTGGATATTTCGGTGGAGGAGTTTACCAAACGAATGTACCTGTTGGAATCAATTTTATTTTGAAAGATGGTGGGTATGAATTTGGAATCTCTTCGATAGATGCTGTTTCTTTCTTTACACAAGAAGGACATTCGATATCAACTGCTTTTGGTTTCGCTAGAATTAGATTTTAGAAATTAGTCATAAAAACACAATCGTAAGGTTTTGATACAATTTTATCAGCTTACGATTGTGTTTTTTTTTGTTTATTAAATTTTGATGTTCTAGTTTTAATTATTCGCCCAAATCACGTACATACCGACTTAATTTTCTTAATGACTTGATGTTTCAAAAGAAATTATTCCTGATACTGCAAAAACTTTTTTAGTTTAGTTTTTCTATTTTACGCTTAAACTCTTCATAATTTACAGGTTCGAAGACTAAATCATTTAAAAATTCAATTGAAGTAGAAGTTTCTTTAATAGCAATGTAAAGTTGTTGATTTACTTTTTTAAGTGCAAAAATTGTAATTTGTTTATTAGTAGGGATGTTATTAAATGTATAGCCATTTCCTTGTTGAAAGCCTGGTAATACGGAACGTATATCTTTGAATATGATTTTCATTTCCACTATGTCTGAATTTGCCAATTTTACATTGTAGTTAATTTTAGGATTCTCATCACCGTAAAAGCGATCGCAATTAATCCACCCTAAATTACTGCTACTTATAATGTAGTAACTGATATTTTTAATTGAGGTTGCGTTCAATTCTTTTTCTGTTTTGATGGAATTTGTGTGTTTGTCGATACTATAATTGAATTTAGTGGATGCTATGCTGTTATTACTGCCAGAAAGATTGAATTTAATAGGGATTGTCATTGTTGAATTGACATCTTCGCCATTTAATTTTGCAGGTATTAAATTCGGTAATTTTCTTAAACATAATAGAGCTGCGTCATTTAATGTTTTGTGTTCCCCTTTCAGGATTTTAAAATCACTTAATTCACCATTAATATTTACTTTTAAAGAAGTGTAAACAGTTCCTTCAAAATTACTGTTTACTGCATCTTGAGGGTATTCGATGTTCAAATCCAAAAAACGATAAAATTCTGATAAGCCTCCAGGATATTGAGGGCTTTCATCTACGTATTGAACTAGATACTCTTTTTTTGCTATGCTTACTTTACTGATTGCGGTACTGTCTAAAGTCCAATTAATTTCATTTGAAATCCATTCGCCTTTAAAAGGTAACATATTCTCTTTTTGATTGAGTGTAGGAAAGGATATGGACAAAAAGCAATTGTTTTTTAGATGACAAGTTTGGTTATCAGCTAAAACTTCAATATGAATCATTCCACCTGTTTCAAGCATTTTGTTGTTTGAATAAGTGGTTAAGTTCGCTGAAAGGATATCAGCATATTTATAGTATTCAGTGATATCGATTCTAATCTGACCTTCAACTGATTTATTGGTATTTGTAAGGAATGAATTAGGAGGGATGTTTATTTTAGTGCCTTCTTTGCACGTAAATTCGATTGTATCGTTTGAGTTGAAGAGAAATGATTGTGGCGGTTTTTTGAATTGGTGATTAAGATCTCTAAATAATTCTTCTTTCGTTAACGATAAGTTATTTACTTTTTTGTTGCGTGCTATTTTGGGAGAGTTTTCCTGTTGTATGGTATTCCCTAAATTATTGTTTTCTGCAAGAGTAGTGTCCTGAACTATGCAATCTGTGTCTAAAAGATCATCAATTGCAGTTAAATTTTGAGTGTTTTCTAATTGTTGATTACAAGATAAAGCTACTATTCCTATAATACTAAAGATTAACTTTTTCATGTCTTTTAGGTTTTAGAGTGTTGAGTATTGTTTTGAAAACGAAATGTTTAAACTGTTCGTATGAAGCAATGTTACTTAGTTATTCAGAGGTTGTACTGGTGTTTTTAAGTGTTTGGTTTCTGAAGCGATCTAATAAAAAATGATGATGATTATCTACTCGCTAAAAATAGTTAGTATGTTGGACCATCATGAATATATAATCGGTATTGTTGATGAAAAAGAAGTTTGGCGCGTATGGACTCTAATTTGAAAAACTTAACAAATATTTAGGATTTTATACAATGAAGCACATCAATATAAAATAATCCCGTTGGTTTTAATATTTACTCCTTTTAGAAGATAGTCGAGCTTTTATATTATTATATTTGTAAAAAAAAACAAATTAATGGAAGCAATAATTAAAACAAACAAAGGAGTAATGAAGGCATCTTTTTATGATAAAGATGCTCCAAAGACAGTTGCGAATTTCGTTAAATTAGCTAAGTCTGGATATTATGATGGTTTAAAATGGCACAGAGTAATTTCTGACTTTGTAATCCAAGGTGGTTGTCCGAATTCAAAAGATGGAGCAAAAGGTATGGCAGGAACAGGTAGTCCTGGTTATTCTATTGATTGTGAGACAAAAGGAGATAATCAATATCATGATGCAGGGGTTTTATCAATGGCTCATGCAGGTAAAAACACTGGTGGTTCTCAGTTTTTTGTTGTTCACTCAAGAAGAAATACTTCTCATTTAGATGGGGTTCATACTTGCTTCGGGAAATTAACTGAAGGGTTAAGTGTTTTGGAATCAATCAGAGAAAATGATTCAATCGATTCAATCGAAATTATTGATTAAGATTTGAAATAATTAGTTTTAAAATGAGTACCAGTTATGGTGCTCATTTTTTTTTATAAAAGTGTTTTTGTAACTTCTACACCTCAATCACAATATCCGTCTTGAAAAGTTTGTTTTTATTAAATTTTACATATCCTAATTGGTTGTTAATCAATTTTGTATTGTTTATTTCGAATTCAGGAACATGACTGTGATGATGTCCGTAAATCCAGTAATCAATTGATGATTCGTAGATTAAATCGTGAAGCTCTGTTGCAAAACCTTGGTTCACATTACTTTGTCGGTGTTCTTCTGGGTAATTTAAAAAAGTTGGAATGTGATGTGAAATGACAACATTCTTTTCATTTTTAAATGTGTTCAATGTTGTTGTCAGAAAATCGACAGCGTTTTTATGTAATGAGTTGAATTTCTCAATTTCAAGTAAATATTCACCATCTTTTATCGCTTTAAAATCGGTCAATGTATTTTGAATGATAAATCGATTTTCTTCTCCTATTTTACTCCATAATGTAGAGAAAATTAAGTTTGTATTGTCGATTTTAACCGATTGATTGTTAATTAGATTGATGTTGGTTCTAATTTTCTCACAAAATGAATTAGAACGAAAGTTAATGTCAGCTCCATAGTATTCATGATTCCCTGGAATCCAATAAACATGCTCAAATTTATCAGAAAGGTCATCAAAGAAATATGAAAAATCATCGATTAATTGAAAAGGTAGGATATCACCTGCTAGAACTAAAGTTTTAGCCGAAGGAATTATTGGATTGTTTTTAATAAATTCTTTATTATGAGGGAATTCTAAATGTAAATCAGAGCAGTATTGTATTTTCATTCTTTGTATCTTTTTAAAAGAGTGTCCTATTTATTTCTTGACCTTGTTTTAGTGATAAATCTTTCTGTTTTTTTGATAGGGATTAATGATGGATAGGAGTGGTGGTGGGAGTCGTATTTTTTGATCATATATTTTATTGTAATTTTGAATATTTGAAAGCGTTTTAATACAAGTCAAGTTTTAAGTTTACAGTTTTTTTCAAAAATACAATTTTAATACGCTCAAATTTTTAATTTGTTTATGAAATAGCCATAATTGCAAAAAAAAACAATGAAAATTGCAACATGGTGTATTTCATAACTTGCACCGAATCGTCGGTATGATAACATAAAAAAAAATAGGGTCAGATTTAAATCCGACCCATTATGATGACTTTAACCTTTGTGAACAGCTAGTTCTCTTTTAAAGTTTGATTGTTAAACCAAATTTACCACCATTAAACGCATTTCCACCTCCGAATTCAAGATTTAGACCTACTTTATTAGATAAATAATATCGACCACCTATTTGACCGCCAATTCCTAATCCTGAATTATGATTGCCATTGTATTCATGTGGAGAAGTCCAAGAAAAGAGATGTGTTTTAGAAGGTGTTTTTGTTGATTTATCCGTGTGTTTTACCTTTTAAAAGTCCCGTTATCAGCTTTAGAATAATGTATGGATTTTGGTGGTCTACAGTATCTGTAAAATTCAATCAATAAGGGTTAGTAAAATGTTGATATGTTAAAGTTTAAAAGTGTGTAAAGAATCATTTAAAATTTTAATTTTAGGAATTGAAAGAAATGTGTTTTATGAAGAAATTCCTTTTTTTATTCCTATTGATTTCACCTTTTTTGGTTAAAAGTCAAATTCCAACATATAAAACGTCCTTCACATTGGAGGTGGGTATGCCTCCTGCTATTTCAAATGAAGCATTTAAGGGAGTTGTGAAGCCAATTGTATGCTTGTCGCCTTATTTGCAGCGAAAAGTGAAAGGAGATTTCTCGATTGGATTTGGCGGTCATTTTACTTATTGGCAAGTGAATCCGTTTAAAGTACCTATTTCAGAGCCTGCAAAAGGAGGTATTAATAGTTTTGGATTGTTTATAAAGCCTTCATTTGAGAAGTTTTATTCGGATGTTTTTGGGGTAGATTTTGGAGTGAAGATTGGTTATTCTGAAACCTATTTTAATACAGATATCAATACAGATGTTTTAGGGGAAGCTCAGAAAGTTCAAGCGTTACATATTGCACCAACTTTTGGTTTTGTTTTTACAAGTGAAGAAGGTAATTCTTATCGTTTTGTTTTCGGTTATAATATTCAAGGTTTTGGATATCATCCTAATAGAATTGGTGTGCAAACTATTTCCGATTATGATATCACTAAATTTTCTAATCCAACAAGTTATTTAGTTGTAGGTTTTGGATATACTCATTATTTTAAAAAATAGATTAAATGTTTGTACAAACAAATACAGTTTCTTCAGTTAAAAAATATATCAAAGAAAAGCTTGAAAATCATTTTTCAGACTCAGAAATAAAAATGATGAGCAATGAGTTTTTAAAGAAAAGGTTGAAATTAAGTCATTCGGATTTAATTGCTTCTTCTGATATACTGGTTACTGAATCAGATTTACTTTATTTTAGAAGCTGTGTCAAACGTTTATTGAGTGAAGAACCTTTTCAGCATATTGTTGGAACGACTTTTTTTTATGGTTTGGAGTTTAAAGTTGATACAAGAGCTTTGATTCCTCGACCTGAAACGGAGGAGTTAGTCGATTGGATTGTTTCAGATTATAAGGAGCAGTCGAATCTAAGAATAGTGGATTTGTGTACTGGTTCTGGTTGTGTTGCAATATCTTTAAAATCAATACTTAATGACGCCTCAATTGAAGCGATTGATTACTCTTTAGATGCTCTTGGTTTAGCAAAAGAAAATAGTAATTATACAAATTTGACAGTGCAGTTTAGGCATTTAGATGTTTTAATTGAAGATGCTTTCTCTCCAAAATTATTTATAGAAGAGTCGTATGATTGTTGGGTTTCTAATCCACCTTACATTCCAAATTCTGATAAAGCTAAAATGTCGAGAAATGTCCTCGATTTTGAACCAGAAATGGCATTATTTGTTTCTGATACTGAACCGCTAATTTTTTATTCTAAAATAGCAAAAGATGCATTGAGGTTTTTAAAATCAAAAGGTCATTTGTATTTTGAAATACATGAAGATTTAGCGAAGGAAGTTGTCGAATTATTGTCAGAATTAGATTACACGAGTATTGAAGTTAAAAAAGACCTACAAGGAAAAGATAGAATGGTTAAGGCTGTTAAAAGATAACGAAATCTCTTTGGGTTAAAAAATAAATATGTTTGGCATAGCATGAATATAGAACAAGCGAAAATTGAAATTGAACAATTGTCTGAAGAAATCAACAGACACAATCATTTATACTACATAGCTTCACAACCAGAAATTTTAGATTATGATTTCGATATGTTGTTGGAGAAGCTTCAGAAATTAGAGGGCGATTTTCCTGAATTTGCTTTTGAATACAGTCCCACCAAAAGGGTAGGTGGTGAAATTACTAAAAAGTTAGAAGCTGTTACGCATCGTTACCCAATGTTGTCTTTATCGAATACTTATTCCGAAGAAGAGATAGTTGAATGGGAAACGAGGATTCAGAAGATATTAGAGAAGCCGACAGAATATGTTTGCGAACTAAAGTATGACGGTGTTGCTATTGGTATTCGATATGTTGATGGAATACTTAAGCAGGCAATTACAAGAGGTGACGGAACAAAAGGGGAAAATGTAACCACTAATGTTAAAACAATTAAAACGATCCCTTTAAAATTAAATGGAGACTATCCGCAAGATTTTGAAATAAGAGGAGAGATCTTTTTCCCATTGAATAATTTCCAAAAGCTTAATAAGCAAAGAGAAGAGAATGGTGAAGAAATGTTTGCTAATCCTAGAAATACAGCATCAGGAACATTGAAAATTCAAGATTCTAAAATTGTAGCTGAAAGAGGATTGGATTGTTATTTATATGGAATTTACGGTGATGATTTACCTTTAGATAAACATTTTGAAAGTGTTCAGAAAGCTAGAGAATGGGGGTTTAAATCGCCTGAATCTGAAAATAATTTAATCCATAAAACAAATTCAATTAAAGGAATTATGGATTTTATTCATTATTGGAGTGAAAACAGATTGAATTTGCCTTTTGAAATTGATGGAATAGTAATTAAAGTAAATGATTACCAGCATCAAGAAGAATTAGGTTTTACAGCAAAATCACCAAGATGGGCGATTGCATATAAGTTTAAGACAGAAAGAGTTGAGACCGAATTAGAGTCTGTTGTCTATCAGGTTGGTCGTACGGGTGCAATTACTCCTGTAGCTAATTTAAAACCGGTTCAATTAGGTGGTACAACAGTAAGAAGAGCATCGTTACATAATTCAGATCAAATTAAAAAGATTGATTTGTACGAGTTTGATACAGTTCAAGTTGAAAAAGGAGGGGAGATTATTCCTAAAATTGTTGGTGTGAATTTAAGTTTACGAAAAGAAAATGCTTTAGCTGTTCAATTTATTGATCATTGCCCTGAATGTTCTACTTTATTAGTGAAACGAGAAGGTGAAGTACAGCATTATTGTCCCAATGACTTAGGTTGTTCGCCACAAGTAAAAGGTCGAATAGATCATTTTATAGGTCGAAAAGCTTTGAATATTGACGGCTTAGGAACTGAAACAGTTGATCTTTTAGTTGAAAAAGGCTGGTTAGATTCGTATGCAGATTTGTACGATTTAACTTTTGACCAATTACTGACCTTAGATAGAATGGCTGAGAAGTCTGCTGATAATCTTATAAAAGGGTTAGAAATTTCTAAAAATATTCCGTTTGAGCGCGTGCTGTTTGGATTAGGAATTCGTTTTGTAGGAGAAACAGTTGCGAAGAAATTAGCGAAAGCTTTTAAGAATATTGATGCAATTAAGTTGGCTAAATATGACGATTTAATTAATGTAGATGAAATAGGAGAGAAGATTGCTATTTCTGTTCAGCAATTCTTTTTGGAAGATAGAAATATGCAAATAATTGAAAAACTAAGAGCGAATGGTTTGCAACTTTCGATTCAAGAGAAAGAAAATTCTTCTGAAAAGTTGAAAGGAAAAATATTTGTTGTTTCAGGAGTGTTTTCAAGTTTTTCAAGAGATGAGGTAAAGGAATTAATCGAGTCAAACGGAGGAAAAAATGCTTCCTCTATATCATCTAAAACAAATTTTGTAGTTGCAGGTGAAAATATGGGACCAGCAAAACTGAAAAAAGCGAGCGACTTAGGTATTCCTATTTTGTCTGAAGATGATTTTATTAAATTGTTACAGTCGTAAAGTATGCAAAAGGAATCTATCTGGAATCGTACTCAAAGTTTGTTAGTGTTTTATGTTTTTACAACGTATGATGACTTTCAATCTTTTAGAAATGATTTAGATAAAGTTCTTGATCAAAGCAATGTAAAACGTTTAAAAGTTGTAGTTTTGATTAAGGATTTAAAAGAAAATGTGTTGAAGCATTCATTGTTTTCATATATAACTGAAAAAGATATTCATTTCTTTACTTTAGAATTAAAGAAAAAAGCAAAAAATGAATTTGGTTTTCAATTAGATATAATTCGACATACAGCTTTTGATTTAATACTTTGCTATGGTTTACCTTCAACAAAAGTATTGAAGTGGTTGTTTAAAATTGAAGCAAAAGAAAGGATAGGAATTAATGTTCAGGATTGTAAATTATTTGATTTAAAATTGAATAGTTTTTCAGATTCTAAAAGTGGATTTGTTTCTTTTACAAGAGAGATGTTATTAAAAATTGAATAAAATGGATAGTGTTTTTAAAGGTGTTGGTGTTGCAATTGTTACTCCTTTTAACAAAGAGAAACGAATTGATTTTGATGGACTTAGAAAGTTAGTTCAGTTGCAGATTAATGGTGGGACAGATTATCTAGTTGTACAAGGAACAACAGGTGAGTCGCCTACCTTATCTCAAGATGAAAAGAAAGAAGTTTTAGCTACTGTTATTGATGAGAATAAAGGTCGATTAAAAATAGTTTATGGTGTTGGTGGGAATAATACACTCGCTGTAGGTGAACTTTTTAAACAAATACCAGAAGGTGTTGATGGAATTTTATCTGTTTCTCCTTATTATAATAAACCAACTCAAAAAGGAATTATTGAACATTTTAAGTATTTAGCAAGTTGTACTCAATTACCAATTATATTATACAATGTTCCAGGAAGAACAAGTTCGAATATGGCGGTTGAAACGACTTTAGAATTAGCTAAAGTTTCTAATATTGTTGCTATTAAAGAAGCTTCAGGTAGTGTTGAGCAAATTATGGATTTATTGAAAGATAAACCTGAAGGATTTGGAATTATTTCAGGAGACGATGCAATTACATTTCCATTGTTAACAATGGGGGCAGATGGAGTAATATCAGTTGTAGCAAATGCATTACCAGAAATTTTCAGTAAAATGGTTCATTCAGTACTTAAAGGTGATTATAAAGAAGCTAAAAACATTCATTTTGATTTAATTTCGATTACTAAAAAGTTTTTTCAAGAAGGAAATCCAGCAGGTGTAAAAGTTGCTTTAGCTAATCGTTCAATTTGTTCAACTGAACTTAGATTGCCTTTAGTACAAGTATCAGAAGTGTTAGCAAGTGAAATAGAAAAAGAAGTTGCATTACTTCTAAAAAAGTATAATTAAAATGATGAATCAAAACAAAGCGATAGTAGAAGAAATATTAAAAGCAAATCACATTGTAATTACAGCGCATAAATCTCCAGATGGTGATTCTGTTGGTAGTTCTTTAGGATTATTACATTTCATTACCTCACTGGGTAAAAGTGCTGTAATCTGTCATCCTGATCCTACTCCTGATTATTTAAATTGGTTAGACGGAGTTAATGAAATTAGAACGATTACAAATAATGAAGAAGAAATTTCAGAGTTATTTGATAAGTCAGATTTGATTTTTTGCTTAGATTACAATGCTACAAATAGAGTAGGAGATGTAATGAAGGGAATGTTAGAGAAAAGTTCGTCTAAGAAGATTATGATAGATCATCACCTTGATCCTGAAGATTTTCCTTTTATTCGTATTTCTGAAACTTCAGTTTGTTCAACTTGTCAATTAATTACAGAGCTGATAGTTGAGTCTGGAAATGAGTCGCTTTTGTCTGAAAAAATAGGAACGCCACTTTATTTAGGAATTCTTACAGATACTGGTTCGTTTAGATTCCCTTCTGTTCAAGCAAGAACACACGAATTATTAGCAAAGTTATTAAAAGCTGGAGTGAAACATTATTTAATTCACGAGGTGTTAAATGATAACAATACTATTGAACGTTTAAGATTGCAAGGATATGCGTTTAATAAGAAATTAGAGTACTTAAATGATTATAAAATAGCTTTGATTTCATTAAAAGAAGAAGAGTTAAAAGAATATAATTACAAGAAAGGAGATACAGAAGGTTTTGTAAATATCGCATTGTCAATTAAAGGGACAAAAGCAGCAATGTTTTTTTCAGAGAAAGATGGGATGATAAAAATATCGTTCAGATCTAAAGGACAAGAAAACCCTGTTAATGTTTTAGCTTCTGAGCACTTTGAAGGCGGAGGACATGCTAACGCATCTGGTGGAATGAGTAAATTATCCATGGAAGAGACCTTGAAAAAGATAAAAGATGTTATTCCAATGTATTTTGAAAAAGTATAAATAGTTAATAAAATGATGCTTATTATTTTCATTTTAATTGCATTTATTAGTTCATGGATTTGGATTGATTATTTTAGAGAAATCAAAATAATTGACAAATCTAAAACGCCATACCTATTATTGTCTTTTTCGATAGGGGCTATCGTTTATTTTTTAAACTATTTTCTAAATGGATTAATAAAAGATATACAATATACCGATTCAAATATTTTGAATCATTTAATTAATAGTGTTCTAAAGGCTGGTTTTGTTAGTGAGTTATTAAAGTTAATTCCAATTTATATTTTATACCATCTGGTTAAAACAGAATTAACAGAGCCAATATCTATTTTTTTATACTTTACTGTCTCTGCATTAGGCTTTTCTTTTTCTCATAATATATTTTATGTTTTAAATAATAACCTATACTTGTTCAATGACTATGTGATTTTAAATACTTTAAACGACCTTTTTTGTTCAGCATTTGTATCGTATGCAATTATCAATTATAGGTTTTATAAGAAAAGTGTCTTTGATACTGTTGTTTTAATTTTGTTAGTTATTTTATTGGCAGGATTGTATGATTTTTGGTTGTACTTTGAACGTGTTTTTGTGTTTGGAGTGCTAGTAAGTATTTTTTATTTTGCTTATCTAGTCTCAATTTTTTCGACCATTTTAACAAATTCGATTAATATTTCTAGCGATTTTTCGTATTTAAAAGTAATAGGGTCAAAGAAAGTTTTTAGAAGGTACTTTTTAATTTTTGCAAGTTTAGTTTTTGTTCAATTCATCATATTGACTTTTACCAAGCCTTTATCCGATGCTTCAACTTATTTGTTTGAGACTTTATGGTTTACTTTTTTAATTGTTTTAATTGTTTTTAAAAGGGTTTCAAAGTTAAAGTTAATAGAGGGCTATTGGTCTAAACCAAAGTTGAAATTGCCATTTACTTTTTATTATTCTGACGCGTTTAATGGAAGGCAATCAAAGTTTAGGTTTAAATTTAGAGGTGAAACATTTAACGAAGCAGCAATTGACTTTTATTTGAAAAATATTTGTAGTATTAATCCTTTGTCTAAAAGAAACTCTTACATTTTAAAAGTAAAACAAGCGGAAATTAAAGAGAAAATTTTCTTGAAAAATCATGAAACCTTTTATCTTGTTAAAGTCTTAAACGATGATAAATTTGATGAAATGCTTTTAAAACCTAAACTTTCAGGAAAGAATTTAGTCAAAAAAAGACACGCAATCGCTGCATTATTGACTATACCGGAAGGTGTAGATATTACGAACAAAGAATTGAGCTCACTTGACTTTGTTTTTAGAGAGTGGGTTTTTATAAAATACAGATAAATTATAATAATTAAATAAATTAAAAATGAAACAACTTATTTCTCCTTCAGTTTTATCTTGCGATTTCGCTAATATCCAACGAGATGTTGAAATGATTAATCAATCAAATGCAGATTGGTTTCATATCGATGTAATGGATGGTGTTTTTGTTCCGAACATATCTTTTGGTTTTCCAGTTTTAGAGGCTATTAAGAAACATGCTATTAAACCGATGGATGTTCATTTGATGATTCAAAACCCAGACATGTACATTGAGCAATTTAAGAAATCTGGCGCTGATATTTTAACTGTTCACTATGAAGTATGTTCGCATTTACATAGAACAATTCAAAAGATAAAAGAATGTGGAATGATGGCTGCAGTAGCACTTAATCCTCATACTCCTGTTTCTTTATTAGAAGATGTAATTACTGATTTAGATATGGTTTTGATTATGTCAGTAAACCCTGGTTATGGTGGACAGAAATTTATTGATCATGCAGTTGAAAAAGTAAGACAGACAAAGAAGATGATAACTGAAAAAGGCTTAAAGACTCTAATTGAAGTTGATGGTGGTGTCAATGACATTACAGGGAAATTATTGATAGATGCAGGTGCAGATGTTTTGGTAGCTGGTAGTTATGTTTTTAACTCAGAAAACCCATCTTCTAGAATAGATTTATTAAAGTCATTGTAACTTTTCTTTTTTAGCTTTGTTCAATGAATGTTAAATGTATATAAGCTTTATTCTAATTAAAAACGATGAAAAAAATATATTCTTTCCTTTTAAATACTTTACCAAGACCGTTATTAATTAGGTTGAGTTATCCTTTTAAAATGATCGCTCCAATTCTTTATAAAGGGAATGCGGTTGAGTGTCCTGTTTGTGAAAAGTCTTTTAAGAAATTTCTTTCTTATGGTTCAAAAGTAGCACAAAGGGATAATGTTTTATGTCCGTATGATTTAACATTGGAACGTCACCGATTGATGTGGTTGTATTTAAAAGATCATTCAAATTTCATGACCGATAAGTTACATGTACTTCATATAGCGCCAGAACAATGTTTTCATGCCCGTTTTAAAGAACAAGAAAATTTAAAATACCTTACAGGAGATTTAGAATCACCAATTGCTGACATGCATTTTGATTTGCACCATATTCCATTAGAAGATAATCGTTTTGATGTTGTTTTTTGTAACCATGTACTAGAACACGTGGATGATGCTTTACAATGTATGAAAGAATTACATAGAGTAATGAAACCAGGAGGTTGGGGAATCATGCAAGTACCTCAAGACATTACAAGAAAAGAAACATACGAAGATGCTTCTATTACTTCATCTGAAGATAGGGAAAAGCATTACTGGCAAAAAGATCATGTTCGTTTGTTTGGTTTAGATTACCCAGAATGGTTAAAGAAAGCTGGATTTACAGTTACTGAATTCAAGCCATCAGAAAATTATTCAAAAGAACAGATTACTCGCTATAGACTTCAAGAAGGAGAAGTGCTTTATATTGTGAGTAAGTAGAGGGTGATGCTATGAAAAAATACAAATAGTTATTAAATTAATACAGGAACAAAGGAATATATAATGTTTTCACAACTGTAGGAACATATTGTGTCAGTTAAAATTCTGTAATAGTTTCTGATGGAACGAATTATATTACTCCAATTTTAGAAGATTAGATTATGATTAGGTTATTGAGTTTTATATTATTTTGTGTGTATGTAATTTTAGGGGCAAAAATTATAACTGAAGCTAAAGTATTTGATGGTAATCTAAGAGATTTAAAGCGTAAGTATTCTTGAAAAATTTTAAAAAAAACATTTTTATTCTTCTTTTTATTATACTACTCTTCTTATTATTGGTAATTTATTCTTGTGTAAAGTTCATATTTGTGTGTTTTTTATGTTATGATTTAAAACTAATAAATATTTACTTTACACACTTTTTTAGGACAGTATCAAGTTTCATAACCCTATTCTTTTTATCAGTATTCAAAAGTTTTGACTCTAATAATTCACGGAAAAACTTAAAATCAATCACCAAACTAATTTTTTCTAATGGGTTGCCCATTTCGTTCATTTGCATTTTGCTCATCAAAAAGCCCTTTTTTCCCTTGTTTTTTATACTTTACAGATTTCATGTCTATTTCATTCAAAATTACACGTAAATATGCGCATAATTATTTGAAAATCAAAGTGTTAAATTATAGAGCTCCCCTGTAGTTTACTTTTTTTTAAAAAGCTTCTTCAAGTGAGCTTCCTTCTGTTTGAAAATTACCATTTGTTTGAGTGAATAATGTGTACTCCATGACTTGATTATGGAGATATAATATATTAGGGTCTTTATCTACTTGAACATTTGAAACAAAACCTCCTATTAAGTTTCCACAATTTGTTTTCTTAATAAATGCTTTTGGATTCCATCCACGGCCATAATAAAAATGAACTGAGTAGCTTCCATTCTCTATGTTTAAGCTAAAAGAATGGTTAGCCTTTACATAAGCATGTCTAATGACTTTTCCGTACATGTTTTTAATTGAAATCAATACATCACTATTACCTGCTTTTATTTTGACTGCACTACGTCCTGAATTCCGTGTTCCATAACAATATCCGTAAGGCATGGCTCCGTTATATAATGAGTTATCTCCGTAAAATTCTCTATATAATGATTCTAATCTTCTGTTTAATCTTTCGTAATCTAAATATGTAACATCTAAAGAATACTTTACCTTTCCGAAAACTTCACTTGAAAAACTCAAATATTCTTTTTTAACTGATATGAGTGACTTAATGTTTAAATCAGCTTTTGATATCTGTGATGCCGAAAACTGAGTTTTTAATCTATTAATTTCAGAATTTGCGTCTATTAAATTTATCGAGTCTAGAAGTTCAATGTAACAGTAATTAATAACATATTCATTCATAAAACGTTTATAATCAACAATTGAATTTTGTTTTCTTTTTTTTAATTTGATATCATCAAAATATTGTGAACAATTACTATTTGTAACAGTACTAAAAAACTTATCTCTTGGAATTATTGTGAGAAGTGAATAAGGGTAATTACCATATTCTTTTGATAACTCTTTTATATCCTTTTCTAATAAGTCATCAGCTCTCTTGTTATTAGCTTTAACTGAAGCAGCTTCATAAGCACATTGGAGGTATACCGGATTCATTCGGTTAAATGAAAAGTTATCTCTATATATGAAAGTACTTATAGTTGTGTCATATACATCAATAGGCACGTTTAAATTAGTGATATCTTCAAAATAAAATTTTTCATTTGTGTTTATTGCTTTAAACTTTTCATTTAATCTTATTTTTAAATCATTAAATCTTTTTTCTTCATTTTTTTCTTTTGTCTTATACAAGGTTTTAAAGTCATAGAACTTATAAAGGTGATAAGAATATGGTACACCAAAAAACAAGAATATTGAGCTAAAAAGAATTATTAGGTTCTTACGATTCATTCTGATTTAATATTTAAGAAAATGGTAAATATGCAATTGAATCAGCAATCCAATTTAATAGAAATGGTCTTAAAACAAATAAACTTATTGCATACCCAAAAACAAGAATTAATATTGAAGCTAAAAGTACATTCTGTTTTTCATCTAATGAAATTGAATTATATAAGCCTTTTTTTGAAACCCCAGCTATTTTATAAATCAAATGACCGAAAACATTTGCTATTATGTAAGTCAAACTACTCCCTACAACTTGAACACCTAAAAAAGCCCAATTCTCTTTGGATTTATTGCCAAATAAATCTATATCGGTAACAAAAGCAAATGTTTGACTGTCAAAACTTGAAAAGAATATCAATGATAATGTAATAATTTGAAACAAAACAAATACAGAATAAGAGTAAATATTCTCTCCTTTACAAAAAGGATACAAGAGTTTACTTTTCCAATATTTAATTGATAAGTATATCAAGGTTGTTAATAATATTACCTCACTAAAATTAATCGCTACATTTTTCATTTTAAATCACTTTTTTAATTTAACATTATTTTCCAATAATTTATATTTTGCATAGTATTACCAAGCTCACCAAGATAACAATTCATCGAAGTAGTTTCCCAGAAATAATATTTTACTCCATTATTAAATTTATACATTCCTCTCGCTCCTTCAATGTTCAATCCTAACATAGAATGACCATAAAATTGACTATTAATAATTGCTACATCATAAGAATAATGTTTTAAAATTGTATAAAGTAATAAAGTCCTTGTATCACAATCTCCATTGAAACTTGTTAAAAATTCTAAAGGTGTTTTTATACCATAAGGAGCATTCCCGTCGCACGGAATACCACTTTGCAGCATCTTTCTAATTTGCTCATTTCGCAATACGGTTTTATCATTACATGACCTATCTAAAATCAAAACATAATCAATGTTTTGTATCATTGAAACAATTGTATAGGCAAAGTTTATTTTATTTTGTTGATTTGAAATTCGAACGCTATCTAACATTTTATATAGATTGTCTAAATAATTTTTATCTAAATTAAATACCTTATTATAAACTTCTGAATAATTTTGTGTGCTAATATTTCTTAAGTTTTGTGTGCTTTTATTTAAATCGCTTTGATGAATTATAAAATCTCCTTGATATTTATTTTTTTTATGGTCTATCCATTTTAAATGTATTTTGATTTCACCTAATTTTACATCATTTTTATTATCAGTTTCTTTAACATTGTTTTTTTCTTGGTTACTCCATTTATCATCTTCAGGTGTAAATTCTTTTCTATTTTTAGGATGAAAGGTAAAGGAGTCATATATACTTTTAAAAAGGAATAAAATAAACAAGAGTAAAAGTGTTTTCCCTATAAAAAAAACAATTTTCCCGAAAAATGATTTCAATCGAAAGCTTCCTGACAAAAGATAATTTGAAATTAAAAAGAAAAGTGGGAGACCTATTAAAAAAAGAATTGGATAAAAACTATGGTAAGAAATTGCCCATGAAATCGCAAAATAAATTAATAATACTAAACCTAGAATTCTGAATAGTTGTAAAATACAATTTGGTTCTTTGAAAAAATTTGAAAAATTATCTCGATAAAAATTTTGTAATTTTGAGAATAAACTTTTTTTAAATCGATTACCCCAGCTTTCTGGCTCAACTTGAGGAATAATTTTGTCTTCGACTTTTATAGAGTCAACTTTAAAACGTTTCTCCCCTTCAATTACCAGTTCTTTTTGAACCCAATATTTAGAACAATCCCTATGGCAAAATTCTTCTTCAATTATTCTATCATTTAAAATTCTTGAATTGCCTGTAGCTTTTCCTTCAATACACACTTCTTTTTGTTCTATTCTGTGCATTTGAAATACTACATCAACATTCTCAAAATATCCGTGAACAACGTCTCCTTCATTTTGAATATGGCTAGGGATACAGTCAATCTTCGTAAATATGTGATCTATTTCTAAATTGAAGTCTTCAATCCCTATTTTATGATTTAAAGTTCCTATTGTACTTTCTTCTATATTTAAAATTTCAAATTGTTTTTGGCTATGAACAAAATCATTTTTACTAATTTGATTTATTTTTACAATCTGAAAATCATAATACCTGAAATGATTGTAAATAGAAGTGTTAGTTTCTTCTGATTTAATTGAATTATAAATTGCCTCGTATTTAAACGTAGCTTGCCCTTTAAAATATAAATATTTTTTAAAATCAACTATTTCTTGATACTCCTCCAATTATTTCCAATTAGATAAATGAACAAACGTTAAGGAATCTTGGCATTTCTTATTTAATGATTTCAACTTAGTATTAAATGGCTCGTCTTCATATTTTGAAATATGACTTTTGAATTTTTTAATTTCATTATACTGTTTGTACTCATTGTAGAGAATAGCATAACTTTTTTCCTTTATATTCTTTGTTTCATTATAATGATTCAAAACAATTTTTGAATATATTTTAAATCTATTACGATAAAATTCATTTCCTGTTTTTAATCTATTAGCAAGTACAATAGGAATTATAAATAAAATAAAGACTATTAAAGATATTAATTTTAGCGAGAGTAAATGTTTTGAAGTATTAAAAATTAAGGTTATTTTCATATCCTCTAACCTTATAGTCGAAAACAAATACATACAGTATATTTCAATAAATTTTCCTATAAAAAAAGCAAACAAACCTATCGTTAAATACCTTATACTATTTGATAAAAATTTTGATGTCTTATCATCTTTAATAGGTAAAGGATTTGGCTCTAAGCTTATCATGTTAATTCGATAGATTGTACTGATCAAAAAGCCAATCACTAAAGTTCCAAATAGAGTGAAAATTAAACTTGATTTGAAAACAACCGTAAATAGTCCAAAAACACCAAAATAGATCAAAAAGAAAATTAAAAACAACAAGACACCAATTACACTAAACAAAAATTGACTTTTTTTGCCTGATTTATTTAATATCTGAATGTCAGCTCCTGCTAATTTCCATAAAAAATAACGCATACTCTTACTTTTCTTCTATAAAACTATCGGGATCGGCATCAATTTCGTTTAATCTTTTTCGTTTCCAATTATCAATAATTTTATTGTTTATTTCTTCTTGCGCCTTTATGATTAATAACTTTTCTTTTTGTTTTAATACCGCGGCATGATTAATTATTTTGTGAGCGTCAACACCTTCTTTATCTTGATAAAAGTTATACTCTATTTCAATTCCTGACTCTGCTTTAATTAAATCTTTTACATTTTCATCCATATAATCATAAGGGCCTTTAATTAGCATCATCTTAAAGAAAATTGGTGTTAACTCAATAACAATAAATAAAAGTGTAATGAAAAGAGAAATGACCCATCCAGCCTCTTCATGAGCGTATTTTAGTCTTAATAATAGTCCATCCATTGAACTTTTCATTTTCACATTATCTAGATAGTCTTTCTTTTTACGTTTTTCTAGTTCCTCAATTTCAGGTTTTAATTCGTCAATTCTATTTTCATTAGTGTTTTTTGATATTAAAAATTCAGCTTCCATCTTATCAAGATTGTCCTTCTTATCTTGCCAAGCAGGCCCTCTACTTGGTTTATAAGGAG
>Ga0105051_10002351_pt1 | contig 24302 bp, 22 predicted proteins | sample FRY02_FD_78383 | JGI IMG/M metagenome (GOLD analysis project Ga0105051, IMG submission 78383) | Freshwater microbial communities from Lake Fryxell liftoff mats and glacier meltwater in Antarctica - FRY-02 (megahit assembly) | ecosystem: Environmental > Aquatic > Freshwater > Ice > Glacier... | reverse complement strand
TACCATTTATCAATCAAACATGTGAACGAACCAGGAGAAGGTTCGAGTTTATCTTTCTTTTGAAGCCGGTAAGTTTCACACCAAGGAATTGTGAAGCAAGTCGGCGAGAGGATGCTACTGATATGTTGACGCCATTTCGCTTGTGGGGCTTGATGTCCTTACTTTTGATTGCAGCCACTGGTTTTGCCATCGTCGTCGCAAACGCGGCCGATGGTGAAACTCAAACCGCTGAGAAATCAAAACTGGCAGAGGTTGACGTGGATCCGGCGACGGCACCGAAATCATACGTGCCGAAATCTAAGGTCGAATTGCGCCGCAAACTCACGACGATGCAATTCAAGGTCACTCAAAACGAGGATACCGAACCGGCGTTTCGCAATGAGTACTGGGACAACAACAAAGAAGGCCAGTACAACTGCGTCGTGTGTGAGCAACCGCTGTTTACTCACGATGCCAAGTACGATTCCAAGACGGGTTGGCCAAGTTATTGGGCCCCCATCGACGAAGAGGCCGTTGGATACAAAAACGATTGGCATCTTTTCTATCAACGCACCGAAGTGCATTGCAGTCGTTGCAAAGCACACCTTGGTCACGTCTTTGACGATGGTCCACAACCGACGGGCAAGCGTTACTGCATGAATAGCGCTTCGCTGAAGTTTGAGCCCGTTACTGAGAAAAAGAAATTGACTAAGTAGACTTTCACAGCCATCGACTTCGATCATTCGCCAACGCTTCCGCCAATCGCTCGCGGAAAATCTTGCTGTTGTGGCGTATGTCTACAGGCAAACTCGTGGGGTGAATTCGAATATCCTCAAGCCGCATCGTTAATGGATTTCGACTGGCGAGTTCACGCAGTTCGGTGAGCAATTGTTTTTTCGCCAAAGCAGTCACGGGACGTTTCTCAGCATAAGGTTCGACAATCAACACGGGTGACTGCTTCCCCTTTTCACCAACGCCCACCATCGCACTGCGATACACCGATGGATGAGCATTGAAGATTGCTTCACACGGGATGGTGAACCATGTCTTCTTCCCTTGCACGACGCGATGGCCTTTTCGTCCGCAGAACCAAAATTGATCCTCGTCGTCCAAGTAACCAACGTCGCCCATGCGGTGCCAGGTCACGTCACCATCAGCGACCTTGTGCAGCGGATTTTGATCTTCGCGAATCACATAACGAGTTGTTACCATCGGTCCCGCCACCATCAACTCGCCGATTTTTCCATTCGCTAACTCAATGGTATTTTCGATCGAAGCAATCGGGCCATCATTGATTTGAATCACTCTCCATCGCACATCCTTGAAACGCGTTCCCACACACACGCCGCGCCCCTTGGCGGCGGCCGGACCGGTTTGCGAGATCACCTGTCGCGACTCGATGGACGCGATTGGCAACGCCTCGGTCGCGCCGTAAGGTGTCATGATGTTCGCTTCCGGATTCACGACGGCCCGCAATCTCGCAAGTGTTGATGCAGGAACGGGAGCACCGGCTGACATCACGCGGCGTAACGTTGGAAACGTGGTCTTCGTTTCTTCGCACCAACTGACGACACGGTGCCAAAGTGCCGGTGAGCCGAACGCTTGATCGATTTCCCACTGTGTGATCGCTTCATGAATGCGTTTGGGATTCACACTTGCTGGACGAGCCGCATCCATATCAGGAATGATCGTGGTCACGCCCATCACATTGTCGAACAAACCGAAAAGCGGAAAGCATGCCAAGTCGCGAGTGCCGGGACGAATTTCATAACGATCGCGTATCCGATCGACTTGCGCATTAAAAGTTCCATGGGTGTAAGCGACGCCTTTGGGCGGTCCGGTGCTGCCGGTGGTGAAGATGATGGCCGCATCGGTGGCGTCGTTTGCGTGTGGCAAGGCGAATGAGCTTGTCTTACCCATCGATTCAATCTGGCCGAGTGTCTTTCCACCCCAGAAGTATCTTCGCCCCAGCGTCACGTTCCACGTTGCCTTGCGAAACTTTGAACGTAAGACCCGCACGACCGCTTGTGCTTTTGGAATGCCCACGATGCCATCGGGTTCGGCGGCCGATAAACATGCGACGAGATGTTTTCTTCCGATCCCAGGATCGACAAGCACGACAACGACACCGGCTTTCAACAACGCGAACGCCAGTCGAATGAACATCGCGCCGAACGGTACCAGCATCACGATCCTCATGCCCGGCTTCACACCCCACGCAAGCAGACCGCGGGCGATGTTTTCGGAGGACTCGTCAAGTTCCTTATATGTCGTCAAGGCGTACGAACGCGAGCCATCTTGTTGAACGGGACCGCTTGGTTCGGCGATGGCGATCGCGCCAGGCAATCGCTTTGCCCAACGCGTCAACTTGGCCGCGACATTTTCACCGCATCCTTTGTCACCGAAGTCGCACGCGTCATGATCGTGATCATGCGATGCACAGTGATCTTGGCGTTGGTTGTCAGCGTCGTTCGTTGTCATGAAACAGTCAAGCGAGAATGGCGGCGATCATTTTTTCAGCAATGTTGAATGGAACACACTGCTGTGCTCCCTTCCACCCCGGCACGCCGTTCACTTCCAGCACGGCGGGCGGTCCATCATCATTGTCCAGCACGTCGATGGAGCCGAGTCGAAGCCCTATCGAGCAAGAGATACGCCTCGCCATCGCTATTTCGTCCCCTGATAACTCGATCGCTTCGCAACTTCCGCCGCTGGCGACGTTGGTGCGAAAATCATGCTCAGCCGTCCGCCGGACGCCGAAAACTTCATCCCCCAAAACCAGCATACGCGTATCACGACCACCGGGGGAAACGAATTTCTGAACATAAAGAATCGAATCAAGCTGCTGCAAGGTTGAGAACGCGGTCCAGGCCAATTGCGGGTCGCTGACCCGCATGACTCCGCGCCCCTCGCCGCCGAAAATCGGCTTCACGACGACATCGCGTCCAAGAAACTCAAACGCTTTCATGCCTTCGCTTCGAGATTGCACCACGATCGTTTGCGGCACTGGGTAACCGAGCGCCGCGACAGTCGCCAACGTTGCGTACTTATCAATCGCCGTCTCCAGCGTTCGCGGCGGATTGACGATTTTTACTCCTGCGGCGGCGAGCGTGTGCAGCACGGCCAAACGAAAAATGATTTGCTCCATTGAACCCGTTGGCATCGTTCGGCAGAGGATCGCTTCGAACGATTTCAAATCGCCCGCGGTGCACCGTGCTAGGTGTCGGCCACCTGCATCAAAGCTGCTCGACAAGGTTTCGTAATCGGCATAGTCAAGCGAGCAGCCGTGTCGCGTCGCGGCGAGTCGAAGTTGATCTGCGTGCCATCCATTGCCGGGGCCGAGTGCGAGAAGTCGTTTGAGCAATGGTGAAACGCGTTTAGGGGTTGAGATGAAGAATGACGTTCACCGCTCCTCAACGGACGAGGTGACTCGTCACAACTCATCCAAAGAAGGACTGACGCAAAACGTCCGTATTGATCACTCCATATCGGCTCGCTTTGCCGCTGCGACGATTGATGATCGTTACTACCGCCGGGCTGAACAGGTGCGGATCCACTTTATAAAAGTCGTAATCGTAGTCTTTAAAGATTGTTGCGAACGGACGTCCGTAATCTTTGGAAGCACCGCTGGGAACTTGGTCTGCGATGGCATCGATCGCTTCTTGATCGCAGTCCACCCACAACGTCACTCGCCCGCCGTACAACATCGCATCATTGGTTCGTCCGATGCCACCAATCACATCACTCGGCTTTGCAGGCGGTGGGAGCGGCGCCAACCCAACGGCGGAGAAAATCGTTCGCACATCGAACTTCAACGTGTGCAACTTGTGCATCGCCGTTTCGATGCTTCGCGCCACGACTTGGATCGAACCAACCAGGCTTCCGGAGGGAGCGACGACGATGGCAACTTTATCCCGCGGACTGTTCGTCTCATTACTAATGACGTTGATGACTTCCGTCGTCGGCAGGTCCGTTGATTCGAGCACACCCGCGACGGCGGGCGGCGATTCGTGAATTTGCAATGCTTCCAACATCGCTTCACGGCCGCGAGCCATCCGCATCGGACCGCTTCCCATTGCAAAATATTTACCGGCTGTCACAGGCCATCCCGCGTATTGGCCGCCAAGGCATGCCAGCAGCGGCGAATCGGTTTGCACCATCACGCCGATTTCGCTTACCAATCGGTCCGCATCCTCCGTGATGATGGAAACTTTCGCCGCATCGCCCATGCAAACGCGTGTGACGAGAAGGCCCGCATCGATCGATCCAGGAACATCGATTCCTGCATCAATCACCAACGCATCGGAAACAACATGAGATTGCACGCGTAAGGCCGACGAATCGGCTCGCATCAACTCGAGCAATTGATAGGAAGCTGTATTTAACATGCTGCAAATCGTGCCGCGAATGTCACCAGCGGTAAAGGGGCGTGGCGTTTTTTAATTCACTACTCCGCGGGCGTCGGTGCCGACAGGATGATTCGGTTGCGGTCCTCGTCGGATAGTTTCTCGAGTCCGTAATTACTGACTCGGTCGAGTTCACGATAACGAATCGAAACAACGGCGACAAAATCGCTGAATACGCGGTCCGATTCATCCTTGACCAATCGATTGCTGATTCGAGCCAAATCTTGTGGCGAAGGCTTCCCAGAGAATTCGTCCTCTTCCTCGTCCAGCACCTTCGTGACCACCGCGTTCCGTTCCTGCATCATCGACTCTAACAATGCCGGCAACCACGGATCGGCGGAAATGCGAACATGGTCAAATTCGTGAAGCGCCAATCGCTGGTCGAAAAGATCGTCGCGGATCATCTCTTGGGGCAGCAAGATACGGTGCGATCGCTTAAGTTCGATATCATGGTACCGAATCGAAATCTCAATCCCCAGCTTACCGTCTTCGTCCTTGCGTTTCCAACTGGAGCGGCTTTTGTAGGTATATTGAAACTCGAATTCCGTTTCGCCGGCGAACGAACGGCGAATCACTTTCGGGTCGTAAAATTCAAAACGAACTTTTCCCGTTTTGATCCATTCCGCGATTTCACTCGGCGGCGGCGGTAAATCAACCGGCCGTCCGTTGGCGTCAACGGCGTCCAGAAAGATGTTTTTTGTGACATTCGAGCGTGTTTTGAGCGTCCGTGAATCAGGTTCTTCCGCAAAGACGGAAGTCGTGGTGATGGCAAAAAAGAAGAGAACGGTAAGGGACGCGAAACCTTGAACCGCGTCAACTACAATGTTGATCCTTCCAACGTTCAGTTTCCCCACCCCAGCACCCACCTTTTCAGGAATTTGAAAAATGTCGCGACGATTCGTTGTTTCGCATGCTCCATTGTGCCTCATCGCCGCGTTTGTTGCGATCGGATTGAACCCAGGCTTCGCTCGATCTCAAGAACAAGCCGCTGCACCTGCCAAAGCCGAAGCCATCAAAGAGGAGACAAACGCACCCGTAAAGCAAGTCGATCCTCCCAAGGAATCTGCGGAGACGGTAGGTGCCGAGAAAAAGGCTCCGGAAAAGAAGGAGACTGCGGAAAAGCCCAGCGAAGTACCAAATAAAAAAGCGGAATCGCCGGATAAGCCCGAAAAGGAAGCCCCAGCCAGTCCTGAGGATAACGCGAAGAAGGGCAATAAGACGCAAGAGGATAAAAAGCCCCAGCCAACTGAGCCAAAGAAGTTGTCAAAGCTTGGATCGCTCACCGGGCCGATGTTGCCAGGCCAACCGTGGCGAGTTCACGACATTCGACGCCCTCGTCCAGCGATGGTCACGCCGGGCGAATTGAGCACCTACGAGAAACCCGGCACACCACCCAGTGATGCGATCGTATTGTTCGATGGTAAAGATTTGTCGAACTGGTGCCACATCAGCCCTGACGATCCAAGCCAATTACTGGAAGCACAGTGGAAGGTTGAAAACGGCTACTTCGAAGTCGCCCCAAGAACCGGTTCGCTCCACACGATCGACAACTTTGGTACCTGCCAATTTCACATCGAATGGCAAACGCCCGCAGAGGCCAAAGGCGACAGCCAAGGACGCGGCAATAGCGGCGTTTACTTCATGGGTGAATTCGAAGTTCAAGTGCTGGATTCTTACAACAATCGAACCTATGCCGACGGGCAAGCGGGTGCCTTGTACGGCCAATATCCGCCCATGGTCAACGCGAGCCGCAAGCCAGGCGAATGGCAAGTCTATGACATTCTGTTTCAGGCCCCCAAGTTTTCGCTTGATGGAAAACTGACCCGCCCCGCGCTCGTAACCGTCATTCACAACGGCATCTTCTTGCACAACGCGCGAGAATACGTTGGTCAATCCGGCGGTGGCGGACTTCCAAGGTACGATCTGATCAGCCCCGCGGCGCCGATTCAATTGCAAAACCATGGTAACCCAGTGCGATTCCGAAACGTTTGGGTGCGGCCACTGCCAGAGTAACGGACCATCCATACAAACGATCGAAGTCAAAGTGAAACCGAATTCGCGACAATCTTCGCTCGATTTTCAGGATGAAGGGACGTGGTTGACGAGAATCAAATCACCGCCCGTCGATGGTAAAGCGAATAAAGAATTGATCAGTCTTGTGGCTGATCAATTCGGTGTCGCAAAGTCGAACGTATCGAATGTATCGAATGTATCGATTCGCATCGGTGCTTCAGGCAGGTTAAAGCTGGTCATGATCGACCAGCTTTGAACCTGCAAGCGGATCGCGACTGGCTTCTGCCAACTTATCGGCAGGGAATGGATCCCTAAAGCGCATCGAAACAGTCGGCCACGGAATCCCATGGCTTTGGATCGACCGGTTGGTAAACCACAGGCGAGAAACTCGCTCGCACCAGTGCCCGAGCTTCACCGATATCTTTCAGCATCCCTATACCGAGCATCTGCACGAGAACATTTCCCGTCGCGGTCGCTTCGACTGGTCCCGCAACGACGGTGCGGTTGCAGGCATCAGCGGTCATCTGACAAAGCAACGCGTTGAGCGAGCCGCCACCGACGACGTGAATCGTATCAATGGGATTGCCCACAATCGTTTCCAACATTCGCAAGCACGCGCGATAGCGAAGGGCAAGCCCTTCGAGTGCCGCGCGATAAAAAACCCCACTTTCCGTGGGTTTGGGCTGATTCGTACGCACCGCATACTCTTCGATCGCCGTCACCATGTCCGCGGGTGCGACCAACGAGGGGTCGTCTGGATTGAGCAACAGTGAATGAGCCGGCGCGGCTTCGGCGGCTCGCACCATCGTGTCCCACGACACCGCGATATCCCTTCGCTGCATCGCCGCACGAATTTGTTGAAAGACCCAAAGACCGCCGATGTTCTTAAGCAATCGCGTGCTGCCCATCACCCCACGTTCGTTGGTGAAGTTAAATCGCGAAGCGGTTTCGTTAATGATCGGTGATGACAATTCACAACCCATCAATGACCAAGTTCCGCTGCTGATGTAGCACCACTTCGGATTCTGCGGTGCAAACTCATTCGAGGGAACCGCGATCACCGCCGATGCGGTATCGTGAGTTGCGGGCACAATCACGGGCACCTCGTTCAACCCCGTCGCCGCCGCAACCGCGGGATCAAGTAATCCAAGGTTGGTCCCGGGCTCAATCGGCGGGCCAAAAATTCTCGCGGGCAAGCCAAGCCGTTCGATCAACTCCAATGACCAGTTTCCGGTGTGAGCGTCAAGCAACTGAGTCGTCGAAGCGTTCGTCACTTCGACACTTCGTTTGCCGGTCAGCAGCCAATGAAAGAAATCGCCCATCATCAAAAACGCATCAGCATGCGCGAGCGCTGGTGAGCCACTTAACGACTGCGCGAGCAGTTGGTAGATGGTATTGAGCTCCATAAACTGGATGCCGGTGGTCGAAAAAATATCGGCCTTGGGGACCAGTTTAAACGCCGCATCGTACATGCCTCTGGTTCGTGCATCGCGATGATTGAATGCGGGCCCCAGCATCACGTCGTTCTGGTCCAGCAACACATAATCGACGCCCCAGGTATCAACGCCGACCGATTTCACATTGTTAAACTGGCCCGAGGCGGTCGCAAGGCCGGACAGAATGTGCTGCCACAAGCCAACGCTGTCCCAAACCAAGGACTTGCCCATGCGAACGGGACCGTTGGCAAACCGGTGAGCGGTATCGAGCTGGAGCTTGCCATCGACGACGTGACCGGCGATGACTCGTCCGCCCGACGCACCCAAATCGACCGCCAAATGAACTGGTTCTTTCGTCATTCCTATGCCGCCACTCAACCGTATTTCGAGACATCATTGCGAAGAACAGGTCGGGATTATGCGCTATTGGCTTAAACGATGGAACACGCGGTAAGGGCACCACCAATGGCTCTCTCTCCGCAAGATCACTCGAAGCTCTCCTTCGTCGTCAATCACCGCGGCCTCGTCGGACGACTCAGACGCGACCTCGGCAACGGGAAGCTTGATGCCATGCGAAACGCGAACGATTTGTTCCGTCGACAGCGGCAACGTTGGCAAATTCACGACGCCGTATCGCAGTGGCAATAAATGTGTGGAGAGCGACTCCGAGGACAACGATTCTGTCTTCACGCAGTTGTCCAACACAAAATTACCGATCGCGGTTCGTCGCAATCGGCTCATCACCGCGCGAGTCTTGCACTTCTCGGCCAGGTCCATCCCTAAAGTTCGAATATAAGTGCCGCTGCCGCACTGGATCAGCAAGTCGACCTCAGGATACTCGTACCGCGTAATCGAAATCGAATCGATCCTGACCACTCGCGAAGGAACCACCACCGCTTCTCCGCGATGCGCGTATTTGTAAGCTTGCTTCCCATCGACACGGATGGCGGAGGTGGCCGGAGGCGTTTGCGTGATGTTGCCAATCATGCTTTTGGCGGCATTGAAGATTTTCTCCTCACTGGGAATCGAAGGCTCCGCGTCAACAATCAGCTCGCCTTCCAAATCTCCCGTTTCGCTCCAGCATCCCAACCGAAACGTCGCGTCATACTGCTTGGCCATCTGCTGGATGTAGGGAACCAATCTTACGCCCGAACCGATGCCGACCACCAGCACGCCGGTGGCAAGCGGATCAAGCGTCCCGGCATGACCGACCTTGGGAAGCTTCGCCGGTTTGGGAAACGATTCACGCAGCAGTCGCTCGATCCGATTAACGCAATCGCGGCTTGTCATCCCGATCGATTTATCGATCGCAAGTAAACCGGAGATGGCCGGCAGCGCGTTGTACGAACTGGCTTCAGTACCCACGCTGCAGTCCGGGTTGGATGTCGAGATCCAAGGACGCAAATTCGCCGCGCCGGATTTTCTCCCACGCGATCGCGCCCATCACCGCATTGTCCGTGCAAAGTTCAGGTGGCGCGATCGTCAAACGAAATCCGTCGCGTTTTGATGCGGCTTCCAGTTCACTTCTTAAATAGCGATTCGCTGCAACTCCACCACCAACGCACAACTGCGAAACTCGATGCTTACGAACCGCTCGCCGGGCTTTGCTGACAAGCACGTCGACCACCGCGGTTTCAAACGAGGCACAGATGTTGGCTTTCTGCTTGTCATCCATCCGCACGTTATCGAAGTCTTGCTTGCCAGGACCAACGATCGCATAACGAACCGCAGTCTTTAAACCGCTGAAGCTAAAGTTGAAATGATCGTCATGGATCATCGAACGAGGAAATGAATAGGCGGTCCGACTGCCTTGGGCCGCCAAACGTGAAACGGCGGGACCTCCGGGAAATCCTAATCGCAACATTGCGGCGACCTTATCAAACGCTTCGCCAGCGGCATCGTCAATCGTGCCCCCGAGATACGTTAAATCGAGCGCCGAGGTGCAGTGATAAAGACTCGTATGACCACCGCTGACAACCAATCCGATGCTCGGATAAACGTCCTGCGTCGACGACAATTGGCACGCGTAAAGATGAGCGTGCAGATGGTTAATTCCAACCAGTGGTTTTCGCCAAGCTGCGGCCAAGGTCTTCGCCGCCACGACACCAACAAGCAGCGACCCGGCGAGTCCGGGTGTGTATGCGACCGCGATCGCGGTCAACGCTTCGGGCAGGATTCCAGATTGCCGAAGAGCCGCATCGATGACCGGGAGAATGCGTTCGACGTGGGCGCGTGATGCGATCTCGGGAACAACACCGGTGAATCGTTCGTGCAATTTTTCTTGGGTTGCGATCGCGCTGCCCAAAACTTTGCCGCCCTCACTGATCACGGCCGCGGCCGTCTCATCACATGTCGTTTCAATCGTTAACAGTGACATGGATGAAGACGAATGCAAGCGGCTCGGTGATTTTGAATCAGGTTACAACTAGGCTCATCGTTGGAATGAGCTTCACAATACTTCCACTGATCCTTATCGCCTCGTTGCGAACCAACGATGCGAATGAAATGTCGCGGACAAGTTGATCGACTTACAACTCGATCATCGTAAAGGTCGATCAACGCCTTCGAAATTAAACTTCTTTTTCAGCGATCCAGCTCATCATTCGGCGAAGCTTCTTGCCGACCTGCTCAACCGGTTGGTTGCGTTCGCGGCGACGGGTGGCCTTGAATGAAGGAGCGTTGGCCTTGTTTTCAAGAATCCACTGGCGAGCAAAATCGCCATTTTGGATTTCCGTCAGAATCTTCTTCATCTCTTTGCGAGTTTCGTCGGTGATGATACGTGGACCGCGAGTGTAGTCGCCGTATTCCGCCGTATTGCTGATGCTGTAACGCATGTAGCTGAGTCCGCCTTGGTACAACAAGTCGACGATCAACTTCAATTCGTGCATGCACTCGAAGTAGGCCATTTCAGGCTGGTAACCCGCTTCGACGAGCGTGTTGAAACCCGCTTTGACAAGTTCGCTGACGCCGCCGCAGAGGACAACTTGTTCGCCGAATAAGTCGGTTTCGGTTTCTTCCGCAAACGTGGTTTGAATCACGCCACCGCGGGTGCCACCGATGCCCTTGGCATAAGCCAGTCCGATCTGCTTGGTCGATTCGGCCGCGCCGTCACCCAAAGCGATCAAGCAAGGAACGCCGCCGCCCTTTTCGTATTCGCTGCGGACCAAGTGGCCTGGGCCTTTGGGAGCGACCAACAACGAATCGATTCCCTTGGGTGGATCGATTTGGCCGAAGTGGATATTGAACCCGTGCGAGCACATCAGCACATTGCCCTTGCTCAAGTTGTCTTGAATTTCGCCGCGAAAAATATCGCCTTGAACTTCGTCAGGCAGCAGCAGGTTGATGACGTCAGCCGCCTTGGTTGCTTCGGCGATCGACATCGGCTTAAAGCCATGCTCGACGGCCAAGTCATAATTTGGCGAACCGGGACGCTGGCCGATGATGACGTCGACGCCGCTGTCGCGAAGGTTTTGGGCCTGGGCGTGCCCCTGGGAACCGTAGCCGAGAATCGCAACCTTTTTTCCCTTGAGGTGGGATAGGTCAGCATCGTTGTCGTAATAAATTGTGGCGGCCATGGATTCGGTGTGCTCCGATTGCTTCGGTTTGAGAGTTGGGGGGAGATCTGTATATGACGGGAGAAGAATGCGACTGGATCAAGCCGATTCAGCGACATCGCCGAGTTCATCGTCGTTCATCGACTCGGCGCTGCGAACCATCGCAATGCGTCCGGTGCGGACCATTTCCGTGATTCCATAAGGTCGAATACGGTCGATAAAGGCCATGACCTTGTTTTCTCGGCCGCTGATTTCGACCATGATTTCCGTGGGACCCACATCGACGATCCGGCCGCGAAAAATATCGACTAATTCGCGGATTTCGCTGCGCACGTTGCCGGCTTCCGCTTTAACCTTGATCAAAGCCAGGTCGCGTTCGACGTAGTCCTTCGAACTGATGTCTTGGACCGCGACGACGGTCACGATCTTTTGCAGTTGCTTGTTGACTTGTTGTTGAACGCGATCATCACCGACAATGACAAACGTCATGCGCGATAAATGCGGGTTTTCCGTTTCGCCGACAGCCAGCGAATCGATATTGTACCCTCGGCTTGCAAGCATTCCCGAGATGTGAGCAAGCACACCAGGAACGTTCTGGACGAGGGCGGAAAGGACGTGACGTTTCGCGGGCGGTGCCATGGAGGTTGCGGACGCGGTTGGAGTTTGGTCGGAAATCGAGCGTGGCATGATAATTTTGGAGTGACAAACCATCAAGGGCCACCCGAATCTCGCTGGTCTGACGGCTAAGTCGCGGTTAGGCTGATAAAGGTTCGCTTTGCAATGCCATATTTGACACCGCCTTGCATTGCATTGCCTTGCATTGCCTCAATTATTCCGCCGGGGAACTAAAGTCGGAATCACGGTTTTACAGCTATTTTTTTCTGTTTTGGGTGCCTCGAGTTTGATCCATGACGTTTGTCGTTGAATTACCTGCTTACCGCGGCCCGCTCGACCTGCTGCTCTATTTGGTGCGTCGGCAGGAGTTGGGGATTAATGAATTATCACTCTCCAAGGTTGTCGACCAATATTTAGCGTCGATTGAGCTGATCGCGGAGTTGGATCTTTCCGATATGGCGGATTTTCTCGAGCTCGCCAGCACCCTGGTGGAACTGAAAAGCCTCTCGGTTCTGCCCAAATTGGAGGCCGATGAGGAAGAGGAAGCTCCGATCGAGGACGGATCACCAGCGGAATTGATCAGCCGCCTGCTCGAATACAAACAACTTCGCGACGCCGCCGAAGTGCTCGATGAAATGGGCCAAGCCTGGCAATTGCGGTTCTCACGCCAAGCCAACGATCTGCCGACCAGGCAACTCGACCCGGGAAGCCAACCCATTGCCGACTTGCAACTTTGGGATTTGGTTAGCATCTTTGGGCGAATCATTCGCGAAGCGGGCGGACCGCCACCGACGCAGCTCATCTACGACGACACGCCGATTCACGTCTACATGCAGAAAATTCACCGTGAATTGGTCGACAAAGAACGCGTGATGTTGATCGACTTGATCCCTCCCGGTGCTCACAAATCATCGTTAATCGGCTGGTTTTTGGCTGTTTTGGAACTCGCCCGACACCATGGTGCCGTCGCGGAGCAAGATGAACATGGCGACATTTACGTCGTCCGAAGCGCGAATTACAGCGACCAGTTGAACGTGAACCAGGTCGATAATTACGATACGTCGGCGATCCGAGCCAGCAACATGCCAACTCAAATGCGATAGCCTTTCCTGCGGTTTACGCGTTGACCCAGAATCTTTTTCCGACGACACTCCGAACACCCCGACCGCCGTCTTTTGTCATCGCATCCATGTCATCCACATTGTCACCGTCGAGTCTTGCCCAAGAATGCCGCCAAATGGGTTTGGCAGCGAAATCGGCGTCTCGGCAATTATCGATGCTCGACACCTCGATCAAGAATCAATGGCTGATCGAATCGGCTGACGCATTGGTCAAGGCGGCGGATGAAATCATTTCCGCCAATGCGATCGACATCGCTGCGGCGCCTGATTTTGGCCTCTCCGAATCCGCAATCGAGCGATTGCAATTGAACAAGGCTCGAGTCGCGCAAATCGCGATCGGGCTTCGTGAAGTCGCGGCGCTACCCGATCTGATCGGTGAAGTCATCGACGGATTCACGCGCCCCGGCGGCCTGCAAATCCTGAAACGACGCGTGGCTCTGGGCGTCGTGTTTTTCATTTACGAAAGTCGTCCCAACGTGACCGCGGACGCCGCCGCCATTTGCGTCAAAAGTGGCAACGCCGTCATTCTTCGCGGTGGCAAAGAAGCGGCTCACAGCAGCCAAAAGATTGTCGAAATTCTGCAAGCGGTCGGCGAGCGATGCGGTTTGCCCGCCGGAGCCGTTCAATTGGTGCAGACCGCAGATCGCGATGCCGTTGGTCACTTCCTCAAGATGAACGATTGCATCGATGTCACTATCCCGCGGGGGGGCGAAACGTTGATCCGACGAGTGGTCAGCGAAGCGACGATGCCGGTGATCAAACACTACGATGGCAATTGCCACGTCTATGTGGATGAATCGGCTGAAATCGACATGGCGGTGAAAATCGTTATCAATGCGAAGTGCCAACGGATGGGCGTTTGCAACGCGGCGGAGTCAATGATCGTTCACGAAAAGATCGCGGAGACGTTTCTGCCGGTCGTGGCCCAACAACTTCGCGAGCATGGCATTGAAATGCGTGCCGATGTTCGCGCGTCGAAGTTCATTGAAGATGCGGTTCCTGCGACGGAACAAGATTACCGCACCGAATATCTTGGACCGATCATTTCGATCGTCGTGCTTGATTCATTGGACGATGCCTGCGATCACATCAATGAATACGGTTCGCATCACAGCGACGCGATCGTGACCAGCGACTTGCGAGCGGCTGAACGGTTCACGCAGGCTGTCGACAGCAGTGCCGTCATGGTCAACGCAAGCACACGATTCAACGACGGGAGCGTCTTTGGTCTTGGTGCAGAGATCGGCATCTCGACGGACAAGTTTCACGCTCGTGGGCCGTGCGGTTTGCGCGAGCTGACGACTTACAAATACATTGTTCGCGGTGACGGGCACATTCGCCAATAGTTTCAACATTGGCAGCATTGCAAGGAACGCAAAGGGCGACATCATGGAAGAGGAAGAAGCACTCTCACAAAGCCAAGTCGAAGGTTTGCTGAAGGCGATGGAGATGGGCCAAGCCAGCCCGCAAAAGCCGGCGACCCCGCCCCCTGCTCCCGACGCCGCGAAAGAGCCTCGTCGCGCCGCCGTACCACCGCCACCGTCTCGCAAACCGATCACCGAGCGGATCACGCCCTACGATTTCAAGCGGCCTGAACGCGTCGGCAAAGAGCAGATGCGAGCGATGCACTCGTTGCACGAAACGATCGCGCGTAATTTTGGCGCCGTCGTCTCGGGAATGCTCCGCACCATGCTGGAAGTGAAGCTGCTTAGCGTCGACCAGATGACGTATAGCGAGTTCGTCTTCAGCCTCGACAACCCAAGTTGCTTCAACGTCATCAAAGCGGATCCGCTGGAAGGCAACTGGATCCTCGACATATCGCCCGCGTTGTCGTATGCCGTTATCGATCGAATGCTTGGCGGTGACTCAGAACCCGGCGCGCCGATTCGTCGGCCGCTGACAGAAATTGAAACACGTTTGATCGGCCGATTGGTCAAAGCATTCCTGGAACAGCTTCGCGAAGCATGGGAAAATATCGTCCCACTTGACCTTCACATCCACAGCGTCGAAAGCAATCCACAACTGGTTCAGATCGTTCCACCGAACGAAGTGGTGATCTTGATTTGCTTTGAAGTCACGCTGGGGAAAAACCGCGGGATGATCAACCTTTGTATTCCATTCAACACGATTGAACGATTCAACAGCCAATTATCCAACAACGGCTGGGTCGGTTACAGCCGCACCAAGCCGACCGATGAGACGCGAGCCCAGATCGGTGGAAATGTTGACTCCGCATCCGTCGAGGTGGTCGTCACGTTAGCGAGATCCAAGATTCGAACGGGCGATCTGCTGGATCTTGCGGTCGGCGACTTGATTACGACGGAAAAGGATGTCGCAATGCCACTGGAATTATCCGTGCAAGGCGTTCCAAAATTCAACGCTCGTCCCGGTGCTTTTCGAGGGAAGAAAGCGGTCCGAATCGATGGCACTATCCAGCCATAACATCACTCCATCCGAAATGCGTTTCTCCACCGATTATCGGAGCTGAGCAACTGCATGAGGTGATCATTGACTTCCCGTTGATCAAGCGGCTCCTCTTCGAGCGAATGTTCAAGCAGTTCTAACTTCTTGCGAACGATAAACCCTTGCATCTGCTGATAAGGCCGCACGCGTCCGGTCCGCAGAAATGTTGCGACTTCCAATCGCCGGCTCCAATCGTCCCACAATTCTAGCCAATGCAACGCTTGCTCCGCGTTACCACTTCTTGCCGCGGAGAAAACCTCGCCGCGAATCGCAGAGATCTCCGCCAATGATTCTTTGGGATGAGGATAGTAAGCGAAACAGGCGACAACACTAAACGCAACCAAACCTATCAACACCGTCACCGCCAGAACTGGCCCAGGGACGATGCGATCATAAGCGGTAATGGCTTGAACCTCCCTATCGTTGAACCTGTCTTCGCGCACGCCTAACCATCGAAACAAAAGCCCAATGCTTGCGACAACGGCAAGGCCCAGCAGGCCGGCATACTCAGCAATCCCGATCGGCTTAAGAAGCGTGTCCTTGAGAGTGGGCCACGATAAAATTGACGTGGGATGCAATGGTGTTGCATATCCATCAAACGCATGCGTGTGCCCCGCGGGTTGAGAGCCAGGCAGCATCAATGGTCTATCGACCGCGTATGCGAGGGCAAGCACAATGGCGATCAGCGATCCAAACCAAACGGCGGTCGACTTCCAGCCATACTTGCTGATCAACCATGCGATGGTCGCAAAGTTGACTCCGGTGCCGAGCAGTAGCAGGGCCAGCGCCGCGCCTGGTGAATTGCAGTGCTGGAACATCATGCCAAGCTGGCTCATTGCCAACATCGGCGTCGCGTAAATCGGCACGGATAAAAACGTCATCCTTGCCGGTGCCATGATATCGTTCATCTCAAACGAACTTTGCAGCGCGCCGTAAGGTAGAAACGCGCCAAGCAATCCGAGCCCCAACAACGCGATCAATACGAACCCAGCCAGACTTCCTACCGACTCTCGCGTCACCATCACCAATAATGCCAAAAGACGCTTCAAGCCGATCACCTTCGAACCGTCTTCACTGACCTCTTCGCTTGAATCGGAATGATCGTTCGACGCATCCCGTTTGCTCGCGACGCGGTCCCAAATCGACCCCAAGAGCGAAACAACGGCAAGTGAACACAAGGCGAATGCGATCACGACGATTGGGCGAGATAACGTCAATCCATAAAGCAGCGACAGCGGATTGAATAACGGAGCCGACAACGCAAATGCGGTCATGGCCCCGGGCCGAACTTTCGCGCGATGCATCTCCCGTAAGATCGGCAACACACCGATCGAGCAAACCGGCAGAAGCATTCCAATCAACCACGAAACCGGCAATGAAGCGATCGATTCACCACCAAAAAATTTACGGAGCTGCGCCGGTGTCATGTAGAAGCGAAACACGCCCGCAACCAAAAGCCCCACCAGCAACGTTGGCGCCGACATCGCTAATCCCTGCGCCATCCGAATCAATGCACTGACGATCGCGTGACTCATCGTATCGACTCCTGGGTCGTTTCATATCCCGGATTTGAGCGTTGAATCGCATCGAGAATCGTGACTCGCTCGACGAGCAAGCGATGAAAGCTTTCAACTTCGGCCAACTTTTCGCTTCCGGCCGAGTCGATACCGCCGACAAGTTTGCTCGATAACGCATCGCTAGCATGGTGGATCGGAATCCAATCTTCCTCCGTCAATTCCGAGTCTGCCGCAATTTCCGGAACCCAGCCAACGATATCGGAAAGCTCATCAAATGCTTTCTCGTTCTTTCCTTTTTTTAACGTCACGACGCGGGCCTCAATCTTCGCCGCCGCATCGGCAAGGCTTGTGGGCCAGTGTTCAGCGACGAAGTGATCCGTCTCATGCAATGATTCACGCTGTTCATTGGAACAACCCGCGAACAGCATGGCAAAAAGCATCAAAGCAGGGATCATGGAGAGCGATTGTTTTTTTTGTTTCTTCATCGGTAATCCGGGACAGGAACGTCTCGCATGAGAGTCGCGATCATCGCATTCGTATTGCCAGAGCGGACCACCAATCGCACTGACAAAATCGGCAATGCCACCTCCTGCACATCGCTTGGTGTGACAAAATCACGACCGTGCAAGAAGGCCCAAGCCTGTGCGACTCGCTGCCAAACCAGCATGCCGCGAGGGCTCACGCCAAGTGCGATCGACTCGTGTTTGCGCGTCGCGTCAACCAAATCGACGAGATACCCGCGTACCTTCTCGTGCACATGCACGGCTGCCACCGCTCGCTGCAACAATCGCAATTCTTCAATGGTCATCTTTGCCGGCTCCGCTTCGCGATTCGCATACTCACTCGGAATCGCCGCAAGCATCGCCATCTGTGCGGCGCGATCGGGATAACCGATCTCAAGCCGCATGGCAAACCGATCTAGTTGCGCCTCGGGCAATGGATAAGCGCCATGACTGTCGATCGGATTTTGCGTCGCGATCACAAAGAAGGTATCAACCAACGGATGGGCAACGGCGTCAATCGTGACTTGTCGTTCAGCCATCGCTTCCAGCAGCGCGCTTTGCGTTCGTGGTGTGGTGCGATTAATCTCATCGGCAAGCAGAACGTCGGAAAAGACGGGGCCAGGATGAAATTCAAATTCACGCGATTTCTGGTTAAATAAGCTGAAACCAGTAATGTCGCTCGGCAATAAATCCGGTGTGCATTGCAGTCGACCAAAGCGACCTCCCAGTGAATCCGCGAGTGCTTTTGCGAGCGTTGTTTTCCCAGTGCCCGGAAGGTCGTCAAGCAACAGGTGACCACGGGCAAGCAAGCAAGCGATCGTCAACTCAATCTGCTGTGACTTGCCAAGCAGCACGGTGTTCAATTGCTTTTGCAGTGCGTTGACCTTCTCGCGCGGTAAGTGCGGCAACGCCGCAGCCTTCCCGCGCGCATCGGCATTGGCAATCGTCATCAATTCAGTCATTCGTCCAACCCGTAAAAATTCATCACAACACGATCATCTTTTGTTTTATTTGCAATTGGCGCACCGTCAATTGCCTTGCGACTCGGTCTGCGTCCGCGATCCAATTGCGATGAAGCGAAATGTGAGGGGCATAAAACACCGCATCCGCGGCATCAAAAAAATTGCGAGTCGCTCGCGAAGTTATCTCGTCCGAGCTTGCCGTTAATTCGGTGAACCAGCGACGCGGTGTGATGCCGATCGGTCGCTTCGAACCTGCCAAGCGACTTCGCCAATCAAGCAACCGGACCAGCACGCTCAATCGCGAACGATTACCAAGCGGTCGCGACGACCACCAAACGAATCGGCAAACCCATTCGCCCCACCATGCTTGCGTGCACCACGCACTCACCAATCCCATCGACGCCAAACCCAGCCACGGCAACATCATCCAGACTACCGACAATGCCCGATTCCAAAGCGTTCGATGAAACCGAGGTTGGACAAAGCTTGGCGTTGGTTCGATCGGAACCCAAACCTCTTCACCCGCCATCACCTCGGCCCACACATGAGCGTCGTCGATTCCGATTTCCGTGTGTCCGGCAAAAGAATCCTCTTTCTTGGGGTCACAATAAAAACCCGTTGCCAGCCGCGCCGAATAGCCTTGAGAATCGAGCATCGCAACCGCCGCGGTTGCGAAAAGATGATCGCCGCCGTGCTTCGTATTCAAAAATGCAAACAACGGGTCTTCCGTGTCCAAAGTAACGCCGCGATCAAAAACAAATTCGCTGCGAAGCCGTTCCACGATTTGCTCAATCGCCGGCCAACCACGCGGGACACTTTGGGTCCACTGGTTCGCTAATTCTTTGGCAAGCCGTAGACCATTGGTTTCGTAATCATTCTTAATCGCATCGCCTTGGTTCGCGTTCAGGTCAGGGAACGGTGCCATCGACAACGCGTCTGCGTCGATCTCGCGGCTGATCAAACGGACAACGGTCAGCGACGGAACCGTTTCTCGATCCGGCATGATCCAGGAACCGTCGGGAGTGAATGCAAAGAAGTCGTCTCGATCAACATCCGCGACGTGCACTCCTTGCGTTTCTGCCGGCGTTGGAATGCGAGCGGATTTTAGATTGATGAACTTTACCGCATCGGGGCGAGCTTTACCGAGCAGCGCACTGGTTTTGGGGCGATCGTGGAAATACCAAACTTGCTTCCTCTTCTCGCCATCCCATTCTTTGCGATTCAAGTTTGAAGACAACCGATGACTTGATGCCGAGTACGTAGCGGTTTGCGACCAATCGACGCCATCAAAACGATCAAAACGCTCCATCGCTAAACTGATCCCCGAAGGGCCGACCCAGTGCAATACGGCGGCTGAATTCTTGTCCTCCAACTTTCGTTTTTCCTTCACCGCTTCACGCGCGATCGAGAAGGATGCGTTGCCCTGTTGCGTTTGGGAAAACTTCTGTTCTTCACCGACGGGCGTTTGATTGGGAAGCGCCATCGCCTTCTCACTTCGCTTCTTCATCGTGATCTCGCCGAGCGTGTCGTCGAACATGTCAAACAAACTTGGCAGATCCGACTGCAAGAAAAGCTCGGACTCCACCGGTCCAAACGACGCCGCGTGTTCCTTCGCCGCAACGACCGCGTCACCATCACCGACTCCTGATCGCGCCGAAGGATCGTTCCAGCGTTGGCCACCGCTGGTTGGCATGATGCCCCACTGAATCAATCGCGTCGCCGGCTCGCGTCCCCAAATTCCAATGCCCGCTATTCCGCAAATCAAAACGCCCATCGCCGTCGTGCCAAATCTTAAGCTCCGCTCATGTCGGACGGATTGCGCCAGGTGAACTTCGAGTCGTTCCCAGTGGTTAGCGACTAACCAATACAGACAAACGAGAACCCATAGGATCGCGAAATAAAGGGCTTCCCGGTGGTCGCTGATCGAGGTAGTGAACAACATCAGAAACCCGCTGCAGACGACCGCGATCGCGGTGTGTCGAAAGTCGCGACTGCAAAACACAAGTACCATTGCCGCGATACCGAGCGTCGTCAACATCACCATTTCCCACGCCGAACCGTATTGGGCCAGGGAGTGCGTGATGAAGCGATTAGCCGTCGGAACGAGCGTCGCCGAGCCAACAAAACTCGCGCTCGCGAAAGTTCTCGTCCGCGTTGAAACGTGAATGACAAGCGGCCGCCACCACAGCGACACGGCGGCGAATCCGAACAGAAGTAAAACGGATATCGCTTCGCTTCCCACGACGACCAACGGTTCGCCGTTCCAGCGGCGATGAAGGACGACAAAGAATGACAATAGCGCCATCAACATCGCATCGCGCCGACGCCGTGAACGAAGATCGTTGGCTTCAAGCGGCAGACCGGGCATGGTTCACCTCTCGCCAAAAACGAAGCAACTGTGCCGCGACACTCTTTCGCAAATCAATCTTTGCCGCTTGGCCGCGCGAATCTTCGACAACCACATGACTGCCTGCCTCGTCGCTGCCAACGCGCAGCACCATCCCGCTGGCAGTATTGGCCTGCCGCAACGGTGTCGTCACAACGCATCCGTCGGTCGCCAGAATTCCATCCACCGGCAGAATCGCGAGCTCTCGCAACATGCGGCGCAGGCCGAGCGGGCCCGCGCCGCCATGAATCACCTTTTGATCCATTCGCAACGTGACCGGAACGTGACGCGCATGCAGGTGCGTGACCAAGCTCGCCGCCACCCGAACTCGCCAAGCCACCGCATTGCGGTTCGTCATCCGATTCGATTCTTGCGTCCCCAAAGCCGAAGCATTCAGCGACCGCGTATCGAGCACCACTTCGATTCGTTGCTGCTGGGGTCCGCCACGCTCACATACGACCAAGTTGCCCGTTCGTGCGGTGTGAACCCAGTGAACATTGCGCAAGCGATCCCCATTTCGAAACGGACGGACTCCAAGCAACTCGCCCATCTGACCGGCTCGCGAACCGTCTCCACAATCAGACATCCGGTTGCCCACCAACGTCGCTTCGTCTTGGATCAAACTCACTTTGGGATAAACGATCAGCGGCGAAAAATCGTTGACGATTCGTCTGGCCGTGCAAATGCCGAATGGAAATGAACAGGCGAGGGTCGGCGCGGCAATCGGATATTCGCCACGCATCTCTGGCTGAACCGTAAGCCGATAGTCCGCTTCGCTGACCGGCGGCACACATGCCAACGCTACCGTCGGTTGGCTCTCATCGCCTTCGCGGTCCAGGTAGCCTTCAATGGCTAAGCCCCACAGCGGAAGTGGCAATCGGTTCCGCACCGAGAAGACTAAATCGCACGAATCACCTTCATGAATCTCTGCGATCACCGGCGATAACCGACACGTTGCCACGCGGATCGCGATCCATGGCCACGCCATTCCGACGGTAATGATGCCAAGGATCGCGGATGCCAGTACCCAACCGACCGGCGAGACATGCATGCCGACCATGATGCTTGTGACAAACGCCATCACAAACCAGCCGATCGGCTCTTTCAACCAGTACACATAACGGTTCGCCCAAGGACAGAAGTCTGTCGTGAGCGCATGATGCAACACGCCATCGGACATGATTTGATTTTAAAAACCTGCAAACGAGCTTCATACGAGCACTGGGCAATAGGTCACTCAAGAACAAGTAACGTCGCCCGGCAATTTCATTCACGCAAAGAAGCCAGGCACAGGCGGCCCACGGCGTGATATGTCTTGAAGCAGAGGTCGAGAAGCAGGTTCCGTCCAATCGCGACCAACAAACGCCGGGAACACGATCAGATCAACCGAGGTCGTCGCGATAGGCAAGACGACCGGATCGCGTGCAGTGACAAGCCATCGGCAAAGCGAGCACTCGTCCGAATCATGTTTCGACTCACAGGGCAACGCGAGATCGGTGACGTCAGTCGTCTCCGTTTGAGCGATCGCATCAGCGTCCTGCTGTCGACGCTTTGAAAACGGATTGCCGATATGCGAGCAGCTTGCGTGGTCTGCGTGAGCCGATTCGCAGGCCATCTCGCAGGCGTTGTCACAATGACCAACGTGCCAGAACGTCATCACGTCGCTGGCAATCAGCGATGCTACAAGCACCAAGGCGACGAGGTGGCGACGGGGAAACACAAAACACTCACGAAAGAGCAAAAACCAAGACATCAAGAAACGCTATGTTCCCTCGTACGCTATCCGACGTCAAGTTGTTCTTGCATCCAAATTGTGATTGAATCTTCGGAGGATCCGATGACGCGTCAGGTCGGAGGCCGTTTCGACCGCTGAGAATAAGCCGCTGCCGACTAATTCAATTCAGCGTCTTTTTTGCCGTCGCTGTTCAGATGCCGTTGCAGATAGGTCGCGCGTTCGATATTTCGATCCGACGCACCCAACAACCGGCCACGAATCTTTTGCAAATGTGCGGGCTGCGTGTGAATGAAAAGCTTATTGATCGTCTTCACCGATATGTTGTTGATCAAACCGAGGTTCACGCCCATGCGGACTTTGGACAACAACTGCATCGTCTCTTCGCTGCTGATCTTCTTCGCCGTGCTCAAGATTCCCAGCGCCCGCGAGACATCGTCGTGCAAGAATTTTTCGCTGTGCTCGACCATGAATTGCCGAGCCCGACGCTCGTAATCAATTAACAACGGCACGACTTCGGAAACCTGCTGAATCAAATCCTCTTCGCTTTTGCCGAGCGTGATTTGATTGCTGACTTGATAGAAATCACCGGTGTTTTGAGAGCCTTCGCCAAATAGGCCGCGAACCGTGACGCTGATCTTCTGCAAGCTGCGGAAAACCTTGTCGATCTGCTGCGTCGCCAAAAGCGCTGGCAAATGCAACATTGCACTGACGCGGACTCCGGTTCCCACATTCGTCGGGCACGCGGTCAGATAACCAAATTGTTTGTGGAAGGCGTACGTAATGCTGCCTTCGAGCAAGTCGTCCAGTTGATTGATTCGTTGCCAAGCCGCTTGAAGATTCAGCCCACTTTGCATGACTTGGATTCGAAGATGATCTTCTTCGTTGATCATGACGCTGAACTGTTCATTTGGATCGATCGCGACGGCACGAGAACCATCGGTTTCGGCAAGTTCGCGGCTGATCAACTGCCGCTCGACCAGAAATTGACGATCGACTTCCGACAATTCATCGACATCGACATAGCGAACGTCCGCCCAATCTTCGAGCTTTTCCATGCGTGCCCGGACGGTTCGCTCAATGCTCAAGCGATCTTCGTCGCTGCACCGGCGGATGAAGGGAAAATCAGCCAGATTACGAGCCAGACGAATGCGGCTGCTAATCACGATGTCCGATTCCGGACCATTCCCGCGGAGCCATTCGCCGCAAGTTGTCGCTAATTCGTCAAATGCCTGATTCCGTAGCACGCTAGATAACTCCCGCCGTTAGTTCGAATCCTCTTTGAATTGTGTCCGCTGGAGCGATATCGCGAAATGCCTGGTCGGAGATTTTACCGAGATGTGAAGACCAGCGGCTTCGGAGACGTAGTTTAGAGACTGCGAAAGTTCGTCAACACTCAGCCCTCGGCGGACCGCTCAAGCTTCTTGATCGCGTCGCGGATCTCCGACGCCTTTTCGTAATCTTCAAGCTCGACCGCTTCTTCCATCTGACGCCGCAATTGGATCAATTCCGCCTGCGAATTCGCGGACACGGCGACGCGATGCGGACGTTTGCCGACATGCTCAATCCCATCGTGAATGTTCGTCAGCAACGGCTCCAGTTCGCTTTGAAAATG
>Ga0105051_10002341_pt1 | contig 24368 bp, 33 predicted proteins | sample FRY02_FD_78383 | JGI IMG/M metagenome (GOLD analysis project Ga0105051, IMG submission 78383) | Freshwater microbial communities from Lake Fryxell liftoff mats and glacier meltwater in Antarctica - FRY-02 (megahit assembly) | ecosystem: Environmental > Aquatic > Freshwater > Ice > Glacier... | reverse complement strand
GTTACATTTTATATGAAGTATCCATCATCAATTGCAAAAAGCAGACAACTTACCTATCAAGGTAAACCTCACCAAACTATTCCAGATCTTTCAAATCTAATAAAATTTATAGAAGATATATGTTCAAACGACGTGGTATATCATGACGATTGTATTATATCTTCTATAACCTCTAAAAAAGTATATGATGCCAATCCAAGAACTGAATTCTACTTCACGGAAGCGATTTAATAAGTATGAAGAAAACAACGCATAATACATCTAAGGACAACATAATTAAACCTTTACGCAAAACCCCTAATGCTAGCACATCAAAATCTATTGTCACAAAAACTCCCACGAGAGACCTTGAATTGAACGAATCAAAGTGGATAGCTGACTATCAGGACTGTTTTACATTCAAAATGAAGCCGATTACCGAAGCTTTTATAAATCGTTTTACAAATGAAATGGTCACATGGGCAGAAACCAATGAAGATGCATTATTTATGGGTAAGTTTTTGAGAGCTAAAGGTATTAGTAGATGGACACTGTATGAATGGGTGCAAAAGTATCACGATATCAAACAAGCTTATGATACTTGTTTATGGATTCTTGGAGAACGCAGAGAGCATGGAGCTATAATAAGAAAATACGATTCATCAACTATTGCCGCAACGATGCCTCATTATAGTACAGAGTGGAAGCAGATGATTGAATGGAAGTCTAAGCTTGCTAAGGATGCAGAAGAGTCAGGTATTAAGTTTGTAGTTATTCCAAGCATTGATCAATTAACAACCAAGAAAGAATAATATGTCTAAGAAATATACGGCACGAGAAACAAAAGAGATACTTTCGGATGTCCTTGCAGGTGCCTTTGAGCATATGGATGCGGTGGTTACTGAGCTTAAGAAGCTGGGTACGTCAGAAGAGATACAGGCTGATCCTAATAAAACTGCACGCGCAAAAGTTTTAACTCTTACACTTGTTTGCATCAACGATATTGTTCACCCTGCGCATAACATTGCTTATCAGCTTTTCAATGATCGTGATGAGATTTTGGATATATATAAGAGAAACCATAAGGTGTCGGTAGATAAGAAGCTGGTGCCTACGTGTTACTGCGCTACTTGTCGGGGTATGAAGAAGTCAGAAGGTAAAGAGGAAGTAGTAGATGCGTAATATTATTTTAACTTCTCTGCTTTTTGGGTCCTTGGTTTTTTCTGAGAAGGTATCGTGTGTGGTTACGTATACTTCTTTTGATGATACGGATACTTCTTTTGAAACAAAAGGATGTATTACTGTGGATAACAGGAAGCGTTTCTGCCAATGCGGCAATGATCCTGTGGCATTATTTATGGTATATGGATATATACAGTGTTACTGTTATCAGCATTTAAATGAAATGATTGTTCAATGTAGTAAGATTGGCGTGGAGAAATGTGAAGATGGTATATCAAAGTGATGATCTAACAGGACATCGCTTTGGTGATTGGACTGTAATTGAAAGAACTTCTGATCGTAAATATGTTATCAAGTGTAAGTGTGGTCACACACGAGAGCGTCATAGCTGTTATATTGGCAAGGTTGAATCTTGTAGGAAATGCGCTATGCCTAAGATTCAAGAGTTTAGAAAAAGAGGATTTAAGTATTAATGTATATTCCTATAGAATCTCAAATCACTTTGGATAAATTTATACCCAGACCCTACCAGATTCCAATGTGTAAAGCATTTGAAGAACAGGGCTACAAGAAGATGATTCTTGTAATGCCGAGGCGCGCCAGGAAAAGATGTAGTGGCCTGGAACTTGTTAATACGTGCTTCCCTTCGTCGTGTGGGACTTTACGTTTATGCTTTGCCATCTGCGGTTCAAGCTCGTCGAGTATTGTTTGATGGGATGACAATGGTTGGCCAGAAGTTTCTTGATTTTATACCAAAAGAGCTGGTTAAGAGTGTTAATATACAGCAAATGAAGATCATATTGCATAATGGGTCAACTATTATCTTTACGGGGAGCGAAAACTTCGACGCTTTACGCGGAACTAATCCACTTGGTGTTGTTATTTCTGAAGCCGCTTATACGCATCCTCAGTTCTATCCTACTATTAGGCCTGCTTTGGTTGCTAGTGATGGCTGGGTTATTCAAATCAGCACTCCTTTTGGCGAAAATCATTTTCATACAATGTTTGAGATAGCTAAAGAGAACCCGAAAGAATGGTACTCATCATTTCTAACGATACAAGAAACAGGTCATATATCAGCTGAACAAATACAGGCTGAAATAGAGTCAGGTGAAATCAGCCCTGATATGGCCGAACAAGAATATTATTGTTCCTTTGGTATTGGTGCTATTGGTGCTTACTATGCAAAATATCTCAATAGGATGGAGCTCAACAACCAGGTTGGACATATTGACTGGGAACCTAGCTTTCCGGTGCATAGCGCTTGGGATTTAGGTGTTCGTGACGCTACTTCTATTTTGATGTTCCAGTGTATTGGTCGACAAGTTAATATAATTGATATGTACCAGAACTCAGACGTGGGTATGGAGCATTACATAAATGTCCTTCAGGCTAAACCATATACTTGGGGGAAGCATATTGCTCCCCATGATATCCAAGTACGTGAATTTACGTCTGGAGGACTTTCTAGGTTTGAGAAAGCGGCACAGCTTGGTATAAAGTTCACAGTTGCACCAGATATGTCTATTATAGATGGAATCGAGTCAGTTAGAACAACTTTACCTCGTATCTATGTTGACAATGTGAAATGTAAGATATTGATTGCATCTCTTAGAAATTACAGGAAGCAATATGATTCAGGTACGAAGACGTATAAGCCGCGTCCACTCCATGATTCAAACAGTCACGTGGCAGATGCGTTAAGATATCTTTGTACAACGCTTCCTAAGGTTCAGAATGTATCTGATCCTGTTGCTCTTGATAAGAGATATCAAGAGGCGCTGTATGGCAGTGATAATATCGGAGTACCGAGAATATTTTCTGATGGTGAGAAGTTTTACAATAATTTCTAAAAGAACTTAATTCTCGCGCGGGCTGCGAGAGAATTAAAAGAATTAATGAACAATAAAGTAATTAAAGGATTAAATGGAAAATAGATTAGATGAAGTAATACATTCAATTGAGGATATTTATGCAGATCTATTAAGATTATTATCGCAGCCTGAAAAAGATATAGAAATAACACTACTGGGAGAGAAGTTTTATTTCTATCAGCCACTTACAACTCAAGAGCATGAAGATCTAATTCTGTTGCGACATAGATTTATAAAGATTGTTTTAAAGCATTGTGTTACCAAGTATATAGAAACTGATGATGTAGAATCGTTTAGTGTTATTAACGATTTATTTCTGGGACCAGATCCTAGAGAGTTCCAATTAGAAAAGGTTGATTCTGGAGACTCATATATTGTTACTGATCTATGTGGTGATCCTATAAAATCAGTTGCGCTTGATACTGATACTATTTATATTCAATCTGAAAGACCTGACTTAGATTTCGAAGATGAATCTGTGCGGTCTGAATTTATGGATGAATGGGCTAAGAGATTGGAGCATAATAATGCTAAAGAAAATCAAAATGATTCTGGCAGCTTGTAGAATAATACGTGATGATAATCCTATAAGGATTTGTACTCCTATTGATTTAGTTCAGCAGGATGTGGATACTTTAGCTCGCATAAAGCGTGTTCGTAAAATGTTTGATGCTCAGTCTGCTCAAATGAATGCACGAGCACTAAGGCCGCATTCCTGCATTGATCTTTTAAGCTGCAGCAAATCTAAGTGCTGGAAATGGAAGCCTGATAAGATAGTCGGTGATTCTTATGAGGTTGAGGATGCTAAAATCTTGCGTGATCGAATAAAAAGAAATGAAAACATAATAGATAGTCTATAAATTGCTATACGGCAATAAATTGCTATACGGCAATAAATTGCTATTTTTGTATCCAGATCTTACTATTATTGATATTTGTGATCAATAAAATGTAGGAGTGTATCTATGATATTTCCGCAGCTGGGGCCCCAGTATTATACGGAGGACCATCAGGCTATTCTTTCTCGCATGGAAGCCTTTTATGCTGAAGCAATAACTATAAATCAATCTTTTTGGGGTGAAGCTGATACCGATACTAGATTTGAGGTAGGAGATCAAACTTTATGGACAGACCTGTATGGCAACCTCCCAGCTAATCGTCGTCGTCAGTTCAGTTTTAACCGTATACGGCGTGTTGTTAACATGATTTCTGGTCATCAAAGACGAAACCGTAAATCTACTATTGTGACTGGGGTTGAAAACTCAGATAGCGAGACTGCAGATCAATTCTCTAAGGTATTAATGTGGGTTAATAATCAAGAGTCGGTTCTTGAAACAATATCTGAATCGTTTCATGGTGCTTTAGTTACAGGAATGAATTTACTTCAAGTGTGGTTAGATTTTAGAAATGATCCAGTATCGGGTAATATTCGTGTCGACAATTGTTCTTATAATAGTTTCCTTATCGACCCTTATTTTCGTAAGTCAGATTTATCTGATTGCAATGCTCTCTGGAAAAGATCGTTCTTAACAAAAAGAGAGTGTATATCGTTACTGCCTGGAAGTACTGATGAGATTTTAGGGCTAAACAGCAATGATTCAGGAACTGGTCGTGATGGTAAGTTTCAGTTTATGCCAGAAAGTTATAATTACGGTTATAAAAACCTACTAACATATGATGAATTCTATTACCGTGATTATAGAACTCAAAAGATGTTGGTTGATTCTGAAACGGGAGAGACTCAGGAATGGAAAAGTGAGAATAAGGAAGGTCTTGATGACTTTCTAGATATGTATCCAATGATAACTATGATTGATCAAGAGGTTCCTACCGTAAGGCTAGCAATCGTGGTTCAAGGAAAGGTAATGTATGATGGCACTAATCCACTTGGTATTGATAGGTATCCTTTTGTTCCTGTGCTTGCATATTATAACCCACAGATGCCGTATTTCCCGTACAGAATTCAGGGAGTGGTTCGTGGTCTTCGTGATGCTCAGTATTTGTACAATCGTCGGCGTGTTATTGAGCTTGATATTTTAGAGTCTCAAATAAACTCTGGATGGATATATAAAGAGAATGCACTTGTTAATCCTAAAGATGTATTCTTATCGGGACAAGGTAGAGGTCTTGCGCTTAAAGATGAAGCAAATATGAGTGACGTTCAGCAGATTCAGGCTCCTCAGGTTCCACCATCAATGATACAACTATCAGAGCTGCTTGCTAAAGAAGTGTCAGAAATATCTGGCGTTAATGAAGAACTGTTGGGGAGTGCTGTTGATGACAAGGCTGGTATTTTGTCCATGTTGCGCCAAGGTGCTGGACTTACGACTTTGCAGGTACTTTTTGATCAGCTTGATAGGTCTCAAAAGCTTCTCGGCAATATTATGATCGATATCATTCAGGCTAACTTTACACCAGGTAAAATCAAAAAGATTCTAGGAACTGAAGAGCCAACTGATCAGTTCTATAATAAAGCCTTTGGTAAATATAATGCAGTAGTAGAAGAAGGGCTGAACACTTCAACTCAGAAACAAATGCAATTTGCTCAGATGCTACAACTTCGTGAAGTTGGTGTTCCTATATCAACTAATGATCTTTTAGAAGCAGCAACGCTTGTTGGTAAAAAGAAGATCATTGAGAATGCGATGGCTCAAGAACAGCAATCATCTCAAATACAACAACAAAGAACTCAAGTTGAAATGCAAGAGATTCAATCTCGTATTAAATTGGCTGAATCTCGTTCGGAAGCGGACCTTGGGCTTGCAAGAGAAAGGACTTCAAGGGTTGATGAAAATGTTTCTTTAAGTATAGAGCGTCTTCATCAGGCAAACAGAGATGATGAGGCAGCTATGCTTGATAGAGTAAGAGCGCTAAAGCTATTAGAAGAAATGGATTTAAGTCATATTGAGAAATTAATTAAAATGTCTAACTTGCTTAAACAATCAGAAACTCAAATTTCTGAATCGGGAGTCGGCGAGGTTGTATCTCGAGGATTTTAATGGAAACCTGTTGCTAAATTCTTTAGAACATTTAAAACAAATAGAAGGGATTGATACTCATCATCTTAAAAGATTAATCACTTTACAGAATGTAATGAAATCTCAAGAGGAATAAGTATCAACCCCGAGTATTCAGCTATCATAAAAGATAGAGGTAATATTTTAACCTTGCCCCTAAGAAGGCAGTATCTTATGAAAGGGCCATATATTATGGCAAAAAATGGTAAATACAGTTCAGCAAGTAAGCCGGTAGGTTATAGCAGATATGACAAACCGGATCCACGACGTTTGGGAGAGCGCATAGATTTTTTAATGGCACCAGAAGGTTATACTTCGACGGCAAATCTATCGACCAAAGTAGTCTATAAAGAGTTTGATCAGGTTGGTTATAAACCTGATTATGCTCTGGATAGTACGCGTCGGGATTAGTTCAGATTTATTATAAATTTTAGATTAGAAAGGCCTATTATGGCAAAAAGATATCACGCATCAGAAAGAAAAGAAGAACGTAAAGATTCAGGAATGTTATCTGAAGATCATTCAGCTCCTGCAAATATGCCGCAAGATGTAAAATATCATGCATGGCCAAAAGCTGGTAGCTACGCTGATTACGATATTAATGATTCCATTAGCGGCGTTAATCGTCAGATGGATGAAGATGGAGCAGGAATGAAACGTCATAAAGGTGGTAATAAGTGGTAGTTGGAGGTTATTATGCCAGCATCTCCAAGAGCTAAAAACAAAGCTTCTAAGATAGCCCTTGCTATTTTAGGGAACCCTTCTAACTTGAAGGATAAGCGATCTGCTCGTGAACGTGAGATTGATCGAAAATTGCTATTTGATTATACTTCTCGTGTAAGATAATAATTATCGTCGGGGGCTCTTTTTGGGCCCCTTATTATATTGGAGAAACTATGAAGAATTTACTCATTTCTTTGTTATTTTTTTGTAGTGGTAGTCTAGTTTTTTCATCTAATAGTACCGAAGGAAGACGATTAATATCTGGCGATAGCTATAGTATCCGTGAGTACTTCATGAATGAAATGATGCGCCTTAAAAAAGCATCTGATCTAGGTGATGATAGTAGCACTTGCGCTTATGAGTATTTATGGTCTCTTGTTCAGCAATCTCGACGTCCAGAGCTTACGAGCTTAGCAAAAGAAAGATTAATTTCTAATGGGTTATGTGATGATAATGGTAATCTATTAATATATGTTGTTATTGCAATAGAGGCTAAAGTGGAAGATGAATCGGAACTGATTCATTAATTAATTTTAAGGACCAATAAGTAAGGTCTCCTTCCAGATTCACACTGGTTAAGCCTTATCTTATTTGATATACGACTTACGCCTAATAACGCTATTAGGCTGCTTACTAATAACCCTATTAGGCGTAAGCCGTTTTTATTGATTTTTTCATCGAATATTAGCACACTGTCTATAAATTCAAATATGCCAAGAGGGATCGATATGGATAAGCAGACTATTGGCTCTATTGCTCCAAAGTTATTTAATTCAGATCATGGTTCAATAAATCCTCAAGAGATACAAAGAGCTCAAGAGAAAGAATATTTAGATAATCTTATTTGGTGTGTTAATCATGCACGCAAAGAGGTAGATTGTTCTACAATTGACGGACACGATCTGTGTAAAGATAGAACTCCATTTGATAAAGATTTTTATATTGCTGCGCTGCTTAAGAAAGAAAAGCTACTTGAAAACGTTCTTCGCAATTACTTTGTTCCCACTCTCAGTTGTCCTACACCTCATTATGATCAGACTGTTTATAAATACTCCCATAATAAAAGTGATGTTGAGTTTTTATGGGTAGTTCCAGATCAGGAAACGTGTGAGATATTTAGAGAGAATGCAAATATCATAGTGCCTGCAGAACGTGGACTACTTGAATATGTTTTAAAGTATTATGACGGCACTTTATTTCAATTAGCAAAGAAGCTGAATGGTGAAACTAAGTTTGCTGGTAGCATGTTAGAGTCAGAGATTAAATAATCTAGAAAAGGAATAATGAATGGCGTCAAAACCAGGTAATTCGTACAGCAAATTAGAAAAAGGCGTAGATGACATCGCAATGCCACCAGTTGGATTTAATTTAGGCGATGATAATAATCCAAGCACGGTTCCTGCTAAAGAAGAGCCGAAATCATTTGGTGGGTTAGCAGCGCTTCCTGAAGAAGAGTCAACTCAATATGAAGCGCAGGAAGAAGATCAAGATCATGAGAAATCTTCAAATCAAGTAGAGTCTGATGATTCAGAAGATGTTGAAGAAGTTGAAGAGAAAGCTCAACCTGTAAAGAAAACAAAGGAAGATAACCTTCGTTTAATGCGTGAAAGATCTGAGCGTGCTGAGCGTGAGCGCGATATGATGATGAATCGTATGATAGAAATGGAAGCTCGACAAAAACAATATCAACCTATAAAACAGCAGGAACCAGTTGAAGAAGTTGAAGAAGATTTTGATTTTAATATCAATGAAGACGATCTTGTTGATGGAAAAACTGTTAAAAAGGTTGCTAATCGTATTAAGCAGTTGGAAGAAAGGCTTAAAAAGCAGTCTTACGAGTCTAGGGAAGTTGCAATCGAAACAAAGATAAAGTCAGATTTCCCTGATTTTGATAAAGTTGTCTCTGTTGATAACGTTCAAAAACTTAATGAAGAGTATCCTGAAGTTGCTACAATGTTACGTGATACTCCTGATCTTTATAATAAAGCAGCATCGGCGTATAGAATTATGAAAAAATTTGGAATACATAAAGAGTTGTATGGCTCGGATAAAGCTAAAGCTATAGCTAACTCCCAAAAACCAAGACCACTTGCATCAGTTTCTCCTCAGCAAGGCGATAGCCCTTTAAGTAAAGCTAATGCGTTTGCTAATGGCATGACTAAAGAGTTGCAACAACAACTACGTAAAGAAATGGATGCCGCTAGAAAATCTATTTAATTTTAATGAAACATTTGTTTCTGTTAGGATAGTTATGCTTATTTTTATTTTAATTATGATTCACGTTGTAATTACCGCATCTCAAAGTGATATTTATAATGCATCTCCATTTCCTTATGGACATAGAGATTCGTCGACTGAAACTATTTTGAGTGAAGAATCTGAGCTTTGTGATATTGCATTAGCTCGTTATGCAAGTCCTCATGGAGATTTGCGTAAATTTGTTAAACCTCATTTGATGAGCTTTGTTGTTTTGTCTCCTGATCATCCTCTTGAATATGATAGGTCTAATTTAGAGCTTTTTAGAAGATTTAAGTCGAATGACAATATTCCTGGTGGAGATTTGCCATCTGTAAATGAAGATTCTCAAATTCATTCTATGGTTATAAAAGCAATCTTGGATGCTTTTGAGGAAAAAGAGAAGGCTGCTATTGAGCGAGAAGCTTGTATTAGGGAGAAGTATGAAGGTAGAAGTGTTGCGGCAATTGCTGCAATTACGGCTGCAATATCAACAACTGTAACTACCGTATGTGCTACTTTGATTACGCTGCATGTTAGATCATAAATTGTAGGAAAACAATAAACGAGTCTTGATAATTTAGAAGTTAATCAAGACTCGTTTATTTAGGTCGGGTAATGCAATCTTATTTTTTATTAATATTACTCATTTCTTGAGTATGGTGCTGGTCCTGATATTTGGTGGTTTATTTCAAATAGTTTTATTCTATCGCTGGTTTCCATTTGTTTTTCAACTTTGCTCAATTTTTGTTGATGCATAAGATTGAGTTTGTAAACACATGCTGCTGCAATAATTACACCTGTGGCAATACTCAATGATCTATTTGATTTTATAGATTCTAATGCTTTCTTTCTTGGGTTTTCAGTCACTTCTTTCAGCTTATCTGAAAGTGCGAGAGCTGTTGAATCTCTTGCTTCTGATACAGATCCAAATAGATATGTTGCAGCTACCCCGGCAGCTATAACTGGAGTTGCGAGAATTGCTGTCGCTGCTCTATATATTTTATCAACCCGTATTTTTGGAATACCTGGAATTGTATGCAAACTATAAGACATAGAAGGAAATATAGACAGTAAAGTGAATAGTAATTTTATTTTCATATTTAACCCTTGAAACTTAGTATATTTGTAACCTATAATACAACTATATCAGTGAGGTATTTTGCTGCAAAAGGGTAGCTATGTTTTTTTTAATATAGGCTCTGTACCGTATTATTTTAAGTTATCTAGAGGAGTTTTATATGAAATTGCAAGTTAAGCAGGCTATCTTTGCTAAGAATGTTGGATTACTTTTAGATCGAATATTTCAGTCTCCGTTTACGTGTACTCTTGGTGATGCTTATCGATCTGCAGAGCAGGCTGAAATTAACGCCAAAAAGGGTATTGGAATAAAGAATAGTTTGCACTGTAAGAGGCTTGCTATAGATTTAAATTTGTTTAATAATGATGGTGAATATTTAACTTCTGGTCCTGATTATCAATGTTTTGGTGAGTACTGGAAAAGTCTCCATCCTTTGAATAGATGGGGTGGGGATTTTAAATTAAAAGACTTTGGTCATTTTGAAATGCAAGATTTATAAATGTTCTTGTTCATATAATTCTTTTAAGTGGTCATGCTTATCTATAGGTATGACCACTTATTTATAAGCTTATTGGAGGTATTATGCCAATTGTATTTTTTCTAAAGCTACTATTACTTGTCGCAGCTATTGGATCTGTTTTTGTAGGTAAAAAAATATTACATCTTAAAGATGATAATCTTGTCGAAGAAGTAGTGGAGGAAGTTATAAAAAATAAATCTGGTATAGATATTGATTTTACTCCAAATAGTCCTGAAACTGGTGAGTCATTTTTAAAGGTTAAAAAGATATCGCAAACAGTTGTGGATAATATAGATAAGATTTGAAACTTTATTTCTTGCTTTCCGTTTAGTTCTTTATATATAATTGATTTAGCGTATCGAGAAGTCGCTACCCTCAAATCTTTCGACGTAACTGGAATTCGTCATCCCAATTCGACGTAAAAGCTTCGTCAGCTATAAGACAAAATATTATCTGAGTATGATTAGTAAGGAATAGATATGTCTATTACAACTACTAGTTCATTGCCGGCACCGGTACAACAATCATTTAGTTATAAATTATTGAGTGTCCCAGTTCCTAATATGATTCATAAAATACCTGCGATGTTGAAGCAAATGCCTCGCAATGGTGGTACAACTTTACGTATGCGTAGATATAATCCTCTTGCGGTTGCAATGGTACCACTTGGAAATTCAGGTATTACTCCTCCAGCGCAAAATTTAACAGCAATTGATATTGATGTTAAATTAAGTTTCTACGGTTTTAACTAGGTGCCGTAGTCTGGTTCTGTCATTTAGACCTACGTAATCCTTAATGAACAGGTTACGTTACAGAATCAGGATCCCGTTAAGTGAAAGCGGGATTAAAACCTGCCCTAATTGACTTGGAAGCCTAAGGCGAAAGCTATGGTGACAAGGGCCAAGGACTAGTAAAGCTATTAGTCCAGGCTGAACGACTTAACGGGCGGGGACTCTTACTTACAAGAGTCATGCGAAAGTCTGAACAATATTCGAAAGATATTGAGGCGAATCCGAAGAGGTTTGCCCGCCACGTAAGTGGTCATAAAAGTAACAGAATGTTTAAATGAATGTGCAGCCAGATTAGGAGTTTCACTCCGTCAAACAGAAGATCAGTTAACTCGTGACATGTTGGCTTCAACAGCTGCGTTCATTAACTGTACTGCTGGTGTTAACGGTAGAATTGTTGCCGTTGTAAAATCTCTTTTAATTGACTTGAAGTCCGAAGTGGCATTATTGCTAACCGGTAACAAGGCGCAAGCAAGCGTAAGCTGTGCAGCGTGAACGACTAAACAAAGAGACTCGTCATAGAATTATGATGAGATGCGATAGTACTGATCTCATGGGATAACCATGAGAGGTGACAGAAATGGTCATCCGCTTTAATGCTTAGAATTGCCTTTAAGGTTTAACAGATGAATAGTTTTTACAATGTCTTCTCTTTTATTGATGACTTCGGCATAGGAAGATCTAAATTCTTCAGTATGTCGAGCTCCACCATTTTTGAGAGTTGTATTGTAAAATTCAATGAGTTTTTCAAGAACAGGCTTTTTATGTTTGATGAATGGATGAATTTTATGCAATATCTTAGAAAGAGCATTTCCGGAGAGTCTCCAGCACAGTTGGTTTCTTCTCCCGTATCCTTTGCTGATTCTATTGATAAAGTTTATATGTCCTCCGAATCTTTCAAGAAGCCATTTGAAAACTGGCGCTTTTGTATTATTGAGTTGCAGCATTATCTTGTAAGTATAATTAGGGTTATTTTTAGGTTTGTATTTGCTAATTCCAAGACAACATTCAGCATCTATAAATCCAGCAAGGTATGCATAATCTTCTTCAGATGGATTAATAGTGCTTTTGGATGGAGTAAAAATATCTTTATGATGTTTCGAAACCAAATTACAACTATCTTTTTTAAGCCTAATATCCAAAAACAATCGTTCTTTTTCTTTGATATCTTGAACATTTGCAAATTGTTGAAATATAGAAAGCTCTTCTTTCTTTTCGACAATATATATCTTTATCAGATCACAAAGATTAAGAGCATTTTGTTTTCTTATCGTAAGATAATGAAGTGGTTTATGGTCCAGGATTGCTTTCTGAGAAAATATAGACCCTCCAAATTGATCCTTAAATACTTTAAGAACCTCAATGTTTACAGAAGAAATATTTATAGAGACATTATATTTTGGTGTTATTTTGTTTTTTGTGTTAGACTTACCAATGAAGAAACACCCGTCTCCATCGATATATCCAGCTGCGTATGCGGCGTCAAATTTATTCATTATGTTAAAATTATATGTTCTTATAGCGCTAAAGTCAATAAAGTAACAGATTCGGACAATCCTACAGAATTAACACGTTCTGATGTTGATGATGTTGTGCGTGCTCTTTTAGGAGCTAACGCGTATACAATCCTTGATAACATTGAAGGTGAAGATAAATTTGGTACAGCGCCTGTTCGTGATGCGTATTTTGCGCTTACACATACAGATATGACCAAAGATTTGGATGCTGTTGATGGATTCATTCAGAAGAATCAATATCCTTCACCTATGAATGCGTTGCGTTCTGAGTGGGGTGCTATTGGTAACCTTCGTTTCCTAGTTTCATCTATTGGTTCTATTACAAAAAATGCTTCAAATCTGAACTCTGATGTGTATAACATCTTCTGTGTAGGTATGGAAGCTTATGCTTGTATTGAGCAAGATGGATATTCAGCTCAATTTATCTATAGACCACCGGTTTATGATGGACCATTAGCCCTTAATGCGTCAGTCGGTTACAAGTTTTCAGAAGCGCCTCGCATTCTCAATGACCTTTGGGTATTGAATTTGCGTTCAACTTTAAGTTAAGAAGGGATAATCGATGGATAATACTATTATTCAACAAGGTAGATTTACTTCTACCGGAGCTTCTGTAAGAGTTCCTATTCGATCTGATGTAGATTGGATGGCTGTTTATAACGTAACTCAAGCTGCTGCGTCTCAAACAACTGCTATTGGTGTTAAGTATTACTGGCAACGAGGTTTCCCGGCTGGTGCTAAATGGTCAACATTAAAATCAAATTCTGCTAACGCTGCTAATTTAGAAGCGTATGCAACAACTCTTGGTTTTACATTGTTTGATACATCTCTTCAAACAGTTGGCTCTTTAAATGCAACTATTACTGCAATATCAGGCGCTGCTATACCTGTTGTTTCAAACTCTGGAACAAACGGTATAGCTGTTGGTGATGTTGTTAGAATTACAAATGCTGTTGGTGGAGCTCAGCTTGGTGGAATCGATTTCACTGTTGGTTATAATACACTAACATCTGGAACATTCAGCCTTGATTATATGCCTCAAATAGTTGCTTCTACAACTGGAGACTGGAGAAAGATTAACTTTCAGCCACTATTTTATCCTCGTCGTAGAGTTATTACAAATATTACAACAGCTTCTCAAGCTGTTGTAACTTTATCAGTAGTTCATCAATATATTGTTGGACAATCTATTCGTATGGTAGTTCCAGATGTATTTGGAATGACAGAGATGGATGGTATTTTAGCTAATATTGTTGCAGTTGATGAAACGCCAACTACTGGAAACACAATTACTATAGATGTTGATTCATCAGCATTTACAACATTTGCATTCCCGTTAACAGCTATTTCTCCATTTACTCCTGCTGAAACAGTTCCAGTTGGTGAAGATACTTCGAGCGCTCTTGCTCTTGGTGCTGATATCCTAGCTGATGCTACTGTCAACAGAGGATCAATTGGAATGATGCTACAGGGTGGTTCAAGCTGTCCTGCTGGTGCTGATAACGATGTAATCTACTGGGTTGCTGGTAAATCTTTTGGTGTTGATAATCTCTAACACTTTAAGGCGGTCTTTAATTTGTAATAATATAATTTATTACATATAGAATTACATGGATGTAGGGCGTAGTTTTTCTACATCCATGTAAAAATTGAATCAGATTCCGGGATTACATCCCAAAACATGAAAGGAACTTATGGCTACAGAAGCAAATGTAAAACGTTCAACTAAAGAGAATCCTTTAGCGACACCTGAGTTCAAAATTCAATTAAAAGAACTTAGAGATAAAGAACGTGAGATGGTTAAAGGGATCTTTAGATTTCATGAAGTTCCTAATGGAAGAATGGATTTTATGTTTAAGAAATATAAACAAGATCCAATTGAAAAATTTAGTATGATTGACGGTCAAGTTTATACGGTACCTCTTGGGGTTGCTCGACACTTAAATACTAATGTTAAGTATCCTATCTATACTCATTCAAGAATTGACGAGCAAGGCAATACTGAACTTGTTGTAAAAGAGCATATACGTCGATGTAGTTTTCAGAGTTTAGAATTTATGGATCTTCAGGATCAATCGACTACCGCGAAAAGCAATACAATACGTGGTTAGATAAATAATAGGATAAGTTATGGCTATTCTTGCTCAACAGTTTCCCGTTTTTCAGAAAGCAATGCGTATTATTGATAGTATTACTAATGCGTATCCAGCTGCTGTTACTACGACATTTGATCATCAATATATTACAGGAATGATTGTTCGATTAAATGTTCCTACTGGGTTTGGAATGCTTCAAGCTAATCAATTGTATGGACCTATTATCGTAACGGGCGATACTACCTTTACAATTGATATTGATACCACTTACTTTGATGCGTTTTCTGCTCCTGTGACGTACCCTTTAAGTTATCAATATGCCCAAGTAACACCAATTGGAGAGGTATCTTCTATGTTGACCGCTGCTACTCAAAACGTGTTACCTTATATCGCTTCATAAGGTAATTTATGTCTCCTGCTACTTAAATTTATAAAACTTATTATTATGAGGTTTAAATTCATGGCTTTAAATATGGGAGTATTAAATGCCTACTTTTGTACCTGATAACACTTATTCAACTTTAAGTCGCATTCAGATTAAAGTCAGACGACTCACACGTAGCCTTTCTGAGAATCAACTTTCAACGTCTGAGTTAAATAATTATATTAATACTGCAGTTCTTTATGACTTCCCAGAGCATCTAAAACTTTTCAATCTGAAAACAACGTTTACTTTTTTTACTGATCCTTATGTCGATGTGTACGAAACGAGTACTAATACGGCGAGTCCTTTATATAACTTCAGTAATAAATACAGCAGTGTTAATCCACCCGTTTATATTGCGGGATATCAAGCACTTTTCAGTGAGTCTCGTGACCAGTTCTTTGGTATATATCCGATGCTTAATAGTATCGCTTCTATTGGTGTAACTGGTAATGGAATACTAAACTCGTTTTCTGGAGTTATTAATTCACAGCAAGCGATTTCAACAGGTATTAGTGGGCAAACTATATGTTTGTTGAAAAATAACGTCTTATTTGATTCTTTAGCTACTGATTTAAGTGGTCTTAAAATGATAGATTATCCTATTAGTAGTTCGCTTGGTAACTTGTATATTCCTGGTGGTGCACCTACTTCAACAACAGTTCAAGATACTGTTAACTATATTAATTATATTACGGGTCAATTCGTTGTAACATTTCCATCTGCTCCAGGATCTGGTCAGCCAATTAACAGCCAGACTGTTCCACAGCAGCCAGCATTGCCTCAGGCGATACTTTTCTATGATGGGAAGTTTACAGTACGTCCAGTTCCAGACCAGCCGTACCGTGTAAATATGGAAGTGTTTATGAGGCCTGATGAACTCCTTGCAAACAATGATGAGCCAAAGCTTGCAGAATGGTGGCAATATATATCGTATCTCGCCGCAAAGAAAATATTTGAAGATCGTATGGATATGGAAAGTGTACGGCAGATACTTCCTGAACTTAAACAACAAGAAATATTAGTATTACGTAGAACTATAGTTCAGCAAACATCTCAAAGGGTATCAACTGTATATACTGAACAGACTGGATCTGCGGGTGCTTATGGACCTGGTGCGTTTAGTGGCGGCGGACAATCTTAAACTTATAAATAATATAGGATAAATTATGGCATATAATGCAAATATTCCAGCTGCAGGAGATTTAATATCGCAGTCTCAGTCACAAATACTTGCTAACTTTCAAGCACTTTCTTCTGTTGGTAATGGATACCTTGATATGACGGTGAAAGTAGCAGCTCCAACTTTAGGTTCTGGTGACACGGGTCTTTATAACCTCAATAATGCAACGACTTTAACTAATGAGACGTATTTATCTCTTAATAGAACCGCTCCTGCTGATGCTCCAGCTTTTGCTCCCATGTCAGCTTCAGTGCTAAGCAATACGGTGATGGCAAATAGTAGTAATGGTTGGACTTATCTTCCAAGTGGAATACTTATTAAATGGGGATCCGTTGCAGCAACAACCGCTACAGTTTCAATCACTCCTACAGTTAGCTCTGGTGGCCCTAATTTTAATTATATTTTCCGAGGAATGCTTACCCCTTTTGATAGTTCAACTAATACGAACTTCACTTGTGGGCAAAGAACAGCTTTTACGCTGGTGAGTGGAGATTTTACTGCATATTGCGCTAATCCATCTGCGACAACTGTTATAAGTTATTTGATTATAGGGGTATAATATGGCATCTGCTATAGATAGGTTTCTGATAGCACCTATTGAAGGTGGACTTCAGACAAGTCTAAAGCCATGGCTAATTCCTGATAGTGCATTTCAGGTTCTTAAGAATGCTTATGTATTTCGTGGTCGCGTTATAAAGCGCTTTGGTGCACGATTGATGGAAGGAACCTCTGCTTCAATTCCTGGCTACGAACAATTAGTTTCAAGGCTTGGCATTATTGTTGGTACGACTCATGCTATGACGGGTAATTTTTCTGGTACGGTTCCTGGAGCGATATTTGAAGTAGGGCAAATGTTTTCTATTGGATCTCAGGTTTATACTGTTCATCAATCAGGCAATCCTGGTACTATGATTAACACTGGTACTGGAACTGCAACATATGATACGACTACGGGAGCAGTTGTAATTACAGCGGCTGCAACTTCGTCTTCAGTTTATTTTTATCCAGCTCAGCCAGTTATGGGAATCATCAATTATGAACAAGATGGACTTTTTTATGATCCCGTAATTGCTTTTGATACTCAGTTTGCATATAAATTTACTTCTAGTGGATGGTCAAGACTCGGGACAGCTGTTTGGACTGGGGATAATTCTCAATTCTTTTGGGGTTATAATTGGCGTGGTTCTACCAGCGATCTAACATATTTGTATGTAACGAATTATAACTATTCAACTACACTTAATGGATCAGATTTTATGAAGTATTGGGATGGTTCTTCATGGAATGACTTCAAACCTATATTTAATAGCGGTGCAGCTACTAATACTATACCTACATCACGCATTATTGTTCCATTTAAAGATCGTCTTGTTCTTCTTAATGTAGTAGAAAATACTGGAGCTTCTCCTGGAACTAATAAGGTCTATGTGAATAGATGCCGTTATTCTTGGAATGGCGATCCTACTAATGTCGCTGCTTTTTATGAAGATGTTCCTGGCGGTGGTGGATTTATTGATGCTCCTACAAAGGAAGAGATTATCACTGCTCAATTCCTAAAGGATCGACTTATTGTTTATTTCCAAGAAAGCACATGGGAGCTCGTTTATACTGGTAACCAGATATTGCCGTTTGTATGGCAACAGATCAATACAGAGCTTGGCGCAGAGTCTACTTTTTCTCAGATCCCATTTGATAAAGCTGTATTGGGTATTGGTAACGTTGGGGTGCACGCTTGTAACGGTTCAAACGTTGAACGTATTGATGATAATATACCAGAAACTGTATTTCAAATTCATAATCTAGACGGTGGACCTCAGCGAGTATATGGAATTAGGGATTATTTTTCAGAAACAGTTTACTGGGCTTATCCGCAACAGACTCAAGGTTCTTCTGACCCATTTCCTAACCAAATATTAGTTTATAACTATAAGACTGGTTCTTGGGCCATTAATGATGACTCTGTAACAGCATTTGGTTACTATCAGTCTGAAACGTCTGCTTCGGGAACATGGCAAGAAACGAACTTAACATGGCAAAACTCATCATTTCCATGGGTAAATGCACCGATTCAGGCTCTATTTAGAAGTATTATCGCTGGAAATCAAGAGGGATTTGTATTTATCGTTGAAAGTGGTTCTGAATCAGGTTCTTCTTCAACTAATTGCCAATCTTTACAGATTACTAATATTGAAAATATAGCTAATGTTGGTATTTTTACCGTCATTAATCATAATCTTAAAGATGGTGATTATGTTTTGATAGAAGGATGTCAAGGATCAACAAACCTTAATGGGTTTATTGCTAAGGTTAATCCTTATGATTTAACTACAGGAAATTATACTCCCAATAATTTCTCTGCTATTTGCTTTAATACTTTGCCAGTACCTGGTTATTTCTTTGATGCTATTCCGGTTGGCACTTATTCTGGTGGCGGAACATTAACAAGAGTTACTCCTCCAAGTATTGCTACAAAGCAATATAACTTTTATGTTCAAGAAGGTAGAAATGCCTATGTGTCCAAGGTTGATTTTCTTGTGACAAGAACTGAGCTTGATGATAATAATTATGGAGGCCAGTTTACGGTAGATTTTGCAACTTCATCATCTGATGAATCACTGGTATTTTCAGGAACTTTAAATGGATCTATTGTTGGTACGAGCATTGTAGAAACAACTCCTTATGCATTGGTACCTCAAGAGAGTAATCAGGCCCGATTATGGCATCCAGTTTATCTTTTGGCAGATGGTGAATGTATACAGTTGAGTATATATCAGTCTGATGAGCAGGCTATGAATCCAACTATTTCTAGCTCTGAATTTGAGATTCATGCCCTTATTTTTTATAGCCAAAGGGCTTCTTCTCGATTGCAATAATATTAATATCCATAGCTATCGAAAATTAATAGATAGCTATGGATATTTCTTCATTATGTCTTTGTTGGTACTTTGTTAGGATTTTATAAATTCTAAAACTATGTAGCAAATAGTATATAAGCTATAGTCTATAGCTGTTGTTATGGTTACATTCGTAGTATCAACCTCGAGTTTAATGTTTTCATTAAGTGTTGGGCTTGAGAATGGAATTGGTATGAACGATGTTGTTGGTTTAGTTGCTGCACCATATATTCTCGTAAATGAGTATCCAGGGTATGATCCTGCTGCTGCAATAATATCTATATTATGTGCTACGCTTTTAGTTCCAGCATTAGGCATTGCTCCAAAGTCAACTACAAGTCTAAATACTTGACGCATAGTTGGTGACTGAGAAGTGGTTGAGTCGAGTGCTGGATTTGGATAATATATCTGACCATTTAAGAACTCTTCTTGTACATAATATCCAGCATCTCTGGTATTGAGAGATATCGATATATTGTTTATGTTTTGATAAAGCCTAACGAGTAATTCTTTAAGTTTTGGGTCAATATCAAGCTGTTGAAGTTGCTGGACGTCCCATATATTTGTGCTTGTGACGAATGATCCAAAGTTCGACTGAGGGTTTATTGATGGATTTGTTGCCATATGTACTATCCCATTTTGATGAGTTGTTATTTTAATTACTACCCATAGTATATATCTGTTATTGTTTGAAGATTATTTTTTGAAATTTAATTTATTTGTGAGGAGAATTTATGCCGTTTCCTATTTTAGCTATACTTAGTGGGATATCTGCAGCCGTAGGGGCTGGTTCTGGTGCTTATGGTTTAGGAAAAGCTATTAAAGATAATCGCGCTGCAAAAAAAGCTCGAGTAGCAAAAAAATTAGCTGCAAATAAAGCTCAATCCAAGAATAAATCAGCATTAAGTAATACTGGTGGTGCTTCTGCTGGATTTACTCCTTCACAGGCTCCTAGTAGTTTTTGGGGTGGAAGTCCTGCTGGTATTGAGACGTATAATAAGTATACTCCGCAACAGCAACAAGCTTTTTCTCAGGTTCTTCAGCAAGCTCTCAGTGGTCTAGGTCAGAATAAATTTGATTTTGCACCAATTGAGCAGCAAGCTCGTGAGGGATTTGCTCAAAAAACTATCCCTGGAATCGCTGAAAGATTTACACAGGCTGGTGCGCAAAGATCAAGTGCGTTCCCGCAACTTTTAAGCCAAGCTGGAAGAGGACTTGAAACTGATTTAGCTGCAATGAAACAAGACTATGGTCTTCAGCAGCAATCAGCTCTTCATAATCTTTTAGGTATTGGTCTACAGCCTCAGTTTGAAAGCCTTTATAATCAAGGGAGCCAAGGAGCTGGTAGAGGATTGTTGGAAAATCTTTTAGGTTCTTTATTGTCAGGTGAAAACATTTCCGGAGGATTTGGAGCATTAAGAGATTTGATAAATAATAGAAAAGGCAGACAGAAGCAGCCCGGAGCTTCTTCTGGTGATGCCGGAGCTTCTTCTGGTGATGGCGGTCAATATTCTGCTCCGTTTATGCCAACACTCCTATCTCCAACAACCCGTTTAGGTTCTACAAGTTCCATATATAATCCATCAAACATTGTTCCTGGTACTTCAATGCCTAGTAACATTGTTCCTGGAATTGGAGTTCAGGCGACAATGCCAGGAATGCCTACGAGCAGTATTGGTGCAATGCGAGGTCTTTACGGGATATAACTTAACTATGATTAGCTATGATTAACTATGATAAGGATATAATATGGCGATTCAAATACTGCCTAGACAACAATCTTTTGGTGAAAACATCGGAAGGACCATTGGAACTGGCCTTGGCCAAGGCCTTGGCATGCTTGCCCAGCATAAGTTGCATGATATTTTGCAGGAAAAAGAAACTAAGAAACAGACTCAATTCTGGAAATCGTTCAATATACCAGAGCACGTAGCTCATCAATTAGCTATGGCTCCAAAAGAATATCAAAGAGATATTTTTGAGAGACTTCAAGGTATTGTAGGAGAGCAGCAACAGCAACAACAGCAAGATCAACAACAGATGGGATATTCAACACCATCATCTTATTCTCAGCCTCAGCAACAAGCACAGCCTCAACAGCAGATGATGCAATCACAACAAGATCAACAAGCTCAACCTCAGCAATTAGGCGCATATGGTCAATCAGGTCTTACTTTTGCAGGAATTCCTCTTGGTCTTAGTAAGGCTCAAAAAGAAGATCTTAGAAAAGAAAAAGAGCATAACTTTAAGGAAACTAAGGAAGAGCGTCTAAGATTGATTGAATCTGAGAAGGTTGCAGTTAAAAAACTTAAAGACTATGACGAATTTCAAAAACTAAATGAAAAAGGCGATCTAACTTCTAGTGCATCAGTTGCTTTCATGAAAGAAGCAGGATTTGATATACCTAGTTTAATGACTCCTGATGCTGAACAATGGGAAAAATTAAATGGTAATCAAGTATTGAAGATTGGTAATTCATTTAAAGGTTCTATTACAAACCAAGAAATTGTACAATTCATGAAAACTATCCCTACCTTGCTTCAGTCGCCTGAAGGAAGAAAGAGACTTATTGCTATGCAAAAATTAGAAGCTAGGGCAGATATTTCTTATGCTGAAACAGCTCGAGAAATAATGGCTAAAAATAGAGGCATTCCTCCTTTAGATCTTTCTGAGCAAATTGCTATGAAAGTTGGACCTAAGTTAGATAGAATAGCAGTTCAATATAGAAAAGAATTAGCTAAGCCTATTCCTGCGGGATCTAACAAGGCGATAATAGCGCTTGGCCATGTAGCAGGAAAAGCTATTGGTAATCTTGGTAAAGGATTAGCTGGAGCAGGAGCTGGAGCTTTTACAGGAGGAAGATTGGCTGGTGTCCCTGGAGCGATAGCAGGTGGAGCATTAGGTGGTCTTGCTGGGCTTTCTGGTGTTACCGGTAAAGGTATATCTAGTAGTCTTGGTTTTTAACTGGACGATAAAGGCTGTATTGATTTGCAGCCTTTAATTCTTTACCGACACAATCAATAATGCAACGATAGGTATTGTAAAAAGAAGTACCATGAATAACATGAAATGAGTAACATCTTTGCAGTTCATGCAAACTGGTAAAGTTCTTGTACAGTTTTCCATTATTATTCCTTTTCTAGTTTCCAAACTATTACTGATGGATTTCTATGTTGTTCTAGATTTAAACCAACAAGTTCAGGAATTAAGGAATAATCTATATTTCCCTTACGCTCTAAATAGCTAAATAAAAATCCATTTGCTCTTGATGGAGTATTGTTTGAAGAGATTTTAAGTTTATTTAAAAAATCTTGCTCAAGCTTTTCGTAATACATTCTTTTTTTACGAGCTTCCCATAAGTTATGGGCTATTGTCGCCCATTCTTGCGTTTGATGTGTAAATTGTAATGATTCCATAAGTCCCCCTACAGGATTATTAGATTCTTAACTTATTAATAGTATAACACATATATATACAATTGCAAGTATATATATACATATTGATTCACTTAGTTTTGTCTTCGAATTCGATCATGTTGTATAATATGCTGATTACATAATCTCGCATAGTTATCCCTCTATTTGCTGCATATTCTTTCAGTTTGTATTTAATTTTCTCTGATATTTCAATATTGAGTCGTACGATTCGGTCTGGTTTCTTATTCATAGTTCCTCGTTTATTTTATTATCATTGTATCATTTCAATAGCTTTCTTTAAAGTAACCATGCTTTAATGGGGGCATAGATTTTTTGATATTATTTTTTCAGATATAAGGATGTTGTATGGGTGTAAATAATAATTTTCGTGTTACGGCTTACGGGGAAAAGAATCCAAGTCAAAGTTTATCTAAGATTCCTTTAGTTGCTCGAAGGGATCCGAATAGTGCAGATTCTAGTCCTATTGGTCAAATTTGGATTAATAAGCTTACTGATGCTTACTGGATACTTACTTCGGTAACTTCAGGTTCTGCTAACTGGACTCCTCAGTCTACGGGCTCTTCTACGCAAGCTTCTCTTACTATCACCGGTGGTGCTGGTGATGTATTAGTAGTTGATTCTGGTGGTGATACTGATTTGGGCGGTACTCTTGATGTTGCTGGTGTTACTACATTTGCATCTGATGTAGTAGTTAATGGTGACCTTGTAGCTAATGGTGATTTTGATATTATATCAGCTTCAGCTATATCATTTACTTCAACAGCAAACGCTGCTCCATCTATTTTGTTTGAAACTAATGGTGGAACAGCTGAAACGCTTGAGATCTACTCTAATCAAGGTACATCTCTTGAATCTATAGATATTCATTCAGATGTTGGTGGTATTGCACTTAATGCTGCAAATAAAGCTGATGTAAAAGCTATTAATTTGATTGCTGTTGCTGGTGGTATTACTTTTGATGCTGTTCTTACTTCAGCATGGAACGTGGTTGGTACTTCTGCGGATATTCAATTAAACTCTACTGGTGGCTCTATTAATCTTACTGCAACTGAAGCTACATCTGGTGCTATCACTATTTCAGCTTCTGACGTTGCGGGTACTCTTATTTTAGAAGGTGCTGGCGGGCTTACTGCTCAAACAACGAATGCAACTATGTCCGTTCAAACAGGAACTGGTGCTTTAAACGTAAATACTGCTGCTGCTGCTAACGTTACTACTATTGGTAATGGTACTGGCGCAAGCCAAGTAGTTGTTTCTGCTGGTACAGCTGGTGTTACAATTGGTGCAAATTCTATTGCCCACACAGTTGATATAGGTAATAATACTGGCGCTACATCTGTTGTAATTAATGGTGGTACTGCTGCGGCTGGTTCAGTTTTAATAGGAACAACTGCAAATGATGTACCTGTAACTATTGG
>Ga0105051_10002323_pt1 | contig 24461 bp, 14 predicted proteins | sample FRY02_FD_78383 | JGI IMG/M metagenome (GOLD analysis project Ga0105051, IMG submission 78383) | Freshwater microbial communities from Lake Fryxell liftoff mats and glacier meltwater in Antarctica - FRY-02 (megahit assembly) | ecosystem: Environmental > Aquatic > Freshwater > Ice > Glacier... | reverse complement strand
GAAATCGCCGGTAAGTCCACGATCTCCGAGTGAAGGATAGCGACTGACGATATCTACTTCCTTATTCTTCACCAACTCTTCTACCACATGACGAAACATTAAATTGATGCGAGGATCGACACGAAAACCGATTCTGAAATCGACACGAATCAATTTCCCTTTCATGATCTCTTTGACTTTATACTCGAGTGTATAAGGCTCATCCAACACATCCACATGAACAAACCAATAAATATCGGCACGCTTCGGTTGCTTGTATAAGATGGAATACATCACCTTTCCTTCGATTTCATTCGCATAATTTGCGCTGGTTAAATAAACGAGATGCGTGGCATATTTGGGGATGGTAGTATCCTCACTCAACTTTTCCAGCAAGGGCAAATATTCGTCAATCTTCACAAATTCAACCAACCTATTTCGAATTTTGCGCGAGTAATAAAGCACCATCATTACTGTAACAAGAATACTTGCTATTAATAATGTTACCCATCCCCCGTGTGGAAATTTATCAAGATTTGCAATTAAGAAAGCGATTTCAATGATCAAGTAAAATGGTATTAGCAGATAGACAACCCACTTCGGATAATTATTTAAGAGTAAATAATTCGCCAATAAGATGGTGGTCATAATAAAAGTAGTTACGATTGCTAATCCGTAGGCAGCCTCCATTTTCGAGGACTCACCGAAATACAATACCACGATGACACATCCTACATACAACAACCAATTGATGGATGGAATGTATAATTGACCGCGCACATCACTCGGATAAACCACTTTTACTTTCGGCCAGAAGTTTAGACGAATCGCTTCATTGATCAATGTAAAAGAACCGCTAATCATTGCTTGCGATGCAATTACTGCAGCCACTGTAGCCAAAGCAATTCCAAAAGGAAGGAACCAATCGGCCATTAATAAATAAAAAGGATTCGTTCCATTCAACAACTCACCATGATGCTCCATCAAATAAGCCCCTTGACCAAAATAATTAAGCATCAAACAAAGTTTAACGAAGCCCCAGGTAAGACGAATATTTTCACGCCCGCAATGTCCGAGATCGCTGTAAAGAGCTTCTGCTCCCGTAGTACAAAGGAACACTGCACCCAGTAACCAGAAGCCACCGGGATGATCGAACAACAAATCGGCGCCATACATCGGATTGATAGCACGGAAAATTGTCCAATCGTGACCGATACTAATTAGACCCAATATTCCGAGCATACTGAACCAGGCAAACATCACAGGACCAAAAAACTTCCCGACGAAATTGGTACCGAAACGTTGAATCACAAACAGAAACGTGATGATACTAATCACGATGGGAATAATAGGAATATCGGGTTGAATGGCTTGTAGACCTTCGATGGCAGAAGAGACGGATATGGGAGGTGTGATGATACCATCTGCCAACAAAGTACTACCACCAATTAATGCAGGAAACACCAGCCAGGGCGTCTTTCTTCGACGCACCAAAGCATACAAAGAGAAGATACCACCCTCACCTTTATTATCGGCGCGCAGAGTAATAATTACATACTTTAAAGTAGTTTGAAGGGTGATGGTCCAGAAAATACAGGAGATGCCACCAAGTATAACAGTCTGATCAATAGCGCCAAGACCCACAATCGACTTCATCACATACAAAGGTGAAGTACCGATATCACCGTAAATGATTCCGAGGGTTATAAGTAAACCTGCGGCGGATATTTTCTGTTTAGTGGTAGCTGTGCTCACGGTAGTGGAACCGAGGGGCAAATGTATGTTTAATGTTTTAAGAAAAAATAAATTGGGGAAATTTATTTTTGAGCTTCAAGCTACAAGCTTTCTTTGAGCTTCAAGCTACAAGCCTCAAGCCGCAAGCTTTTTTTGGGCTACAAGCTATTTTTTAAGCCGCAAGTGAGAAGGACATGAATCGTCTGCACCTTCACCCTAAGGCATCAAGCCGCCAGCCGCCAGCTTTCTTGGAGCCGTGAGCCGCAAGCTGTCTGTCCCTGATTAGCGTTGACCTTTTTAGGAAAGGATTGCTCAAGTGAAAGAAAAAACCCGTGAAAATTTGGTTAATCCGGTAAATCCGTGCCTGCATGGTGCAGGTAGGTTCAAAATCAGGGAAGAATAGCTATTAATATTACTCATGAAATATCTAAACCTCATCAAATAATTGAATTTTCCTTATTATTGTATATCAGATTTCTAGAAAATGAACATGCGTCACTTAACAATCCTTTTATTAATAATATTAGGCCCATTAAATTCATACTCTCAATCTTGCTTTAATTCAAATAATGAGTATAAAACTAAGAGTTTTATTAAAGAAGAGAAGTATTCAGAAGCTTTAAAATTAATTAATACCGCTATTGAGAAAGACAGCCGCTGCACAAAAGCGCTTTTATTTAGACTAGATATAAGTCGCGTACAAAACAATGAAGAACTATTCGTTAAAGATTTAGAATCATTAAAAAACTCGCCACCTTTCGACTTTAAAGAGTTAGAGAAATTAGGTGACTTCGCAGATACTTTAAAACGTTATGAACTAGCCAAATTCTATTACACTAGCGCATTTGAAAACAAAAGAGAAAATTCCAATGAATTGTTCTTGAAAATTCTTACGTCAAAATTTAAAGGAGGAGAAAACTATACTCTATTGCCTGCAATCGACTCTATTATAAATCTTGATTTACCTAAAAAAGCACTAATGATTGAAGTGCGAAAATTAAAAGCTGAAATTTGGAGATTGATTTACGAGAAAGAGACCGATCCTGAATTAAAATTCAAACTAGGTTTTGAAGCAAGAAGTGCCTACGTCATGTTTCTAAGATTGCAATATCAAACAATTGGACATACTGACAAACTACCAAATATTTTTAATAGTAATTCCTATTGCGACATATTCTACTTTTTATCTTGTAGATACTTGGACAACAAAGAATCCGAATTATCAAATCGTTATATCAATTATCTTTCTCAATCCAACTGTGATCCGGGATTAAGCATTCTTGGCGATAGTCTAAATTACTTAAACTATTTAATCTTGGGTGACGAAAAGCAGATACAACTTTCGTTAAACAATATACTTTATAAAAATCCTAAAAGCGCATTTTTTTTACGGGAAGACTTTAAACGGAGAAACAAGTCCGGCGTTCACTATTTAACATCAATTGAACCACTAAACCGAGCAATAAAATACAACCCTTTAGATTCAGCAAGTTTAATTTTACGAGCTAGAACATACGCAATTAACGCTGAATATGAAAAAGCATATATTGATTTAAAATCCATCAGAAAAATTTACGACGACAGTGCATACACTGACGATTTCACAAGAATCTATAAAATATTTTATGAAAGTAATAGAGAGGCAATAAATCCTAAAATATCAATCAATGATGTAGACAATCTTGCAGTCAACAAATTCCAAAAGAAAGTTCATGTTGATGAAAAGAAAATTAAAATTGCCGGATTCCTAACTGATCAAAGTGGACTAGACTCACTTTTTTATAATGGGAAATATATAAGTTTTACAAACAAAAGCGAAAACGAGGATACTTGCTTTTTTGAATTTATTGCAGAAATCAAAGACAGCAGGAGCCTATTACTTTTCAAATATTTCGATATTTATCAAAACGAGGATTCGGCTCGTCTTACAATAATTAAAGAATCTCTTGAAAATCGTTCAGTCTTAAAAATAATATATCCTGCAAATTTAAACCAGAGTAAAGTCAGAGAAATTTTTATAGATAAGGAGGCCAGCAAAAATATTCTATTTAAAGGTTCTATCGAATCGCCTTATAAAATTAGCTCCGTTAATGTCAATGAAATAAATGCTATAATTAAGAAAGGATACGGAAATGCATATGATTTTGAAACGGAAATAACTATTCAACCCACCGATAGTTTCGTATTAGTGAATTATACAATTGAAGATGCCGAAACGAATTATATTAATTTCAGAATTAACACTGAGGATGAACAAAAAAGTAAAAAGCAAATTTCAGGTAGAACTTGGGTTGTTATTATTTCAAACTCAATTTATGAAAACTTTATGAGTTTAGAAGGAGTTGGGAAGGATGCTAATCTATTATATGAATCTTTTAAAGATTATCAGATTCAAAAAATCGTGCGTAAAAGCAACATGAATTCCAAGGAAATGAAGGCCTATTTAACCAGAGAACTAAAAAAAGAAATTCAAGATGCGCAAGTCAATACTTTAATATTGTGGTACGCCGGGCATGGCAAATATAAACCTTCAGAAGAAGAAGCATATTGGCTTCCTACAGATGCGAAATCAGAAGATGACCTCGACAATTATTTTCCACTTTCTGATTTGCAAAAGAATTTTAACAAAGCGACCTATTTAAACAATCTTTTGGTTGTTTCCGATGCTTGTGAAACCGGCATTGCTTTCAATGATATTAAAAGAGGAGATGAACAATTCGGTTCTTGTAATTCATATATTCCTCAAGTTGGTAAAAGTTATTATGTCCTTACGTCTAGCCTTGACCGTGGAACAAGCGACAAATCAAAATTAGCCGAACTATTCGCTTCCAATTTAGAAACTGAATATAAAAACAAATCCAATTGCATTAATGTATTGGACATCGCAAAAAAGGTACAAACGATACTTCAAACTAAACAGGATGCATTATTTGGTAAATTAGTAGGTATTGAAAGTCGGAAGGACGGATCATTTTACTTAGAAAAAGCAAAATAATTTAAATCCATGAAGTCTTTTCCAAAGACATTCGGCTATATTTTATGGATTGTACTAATATTAAGTACTGGTTCGAGTAATGCTCAAAGTCCTCCTCAAAATATTTACGAATTTGAAAATATTGATATCTCCAATGATAAAATCATTAAAAATGCATTGTACGACTCACAACAAAACTTATGGCTATATACTGAAAATGGCATTTACCGAAGTTCAAAAGTCAATTCTAAAATCAAACAGTATTTCATCAAAGACAGTTGGAATGTAGAAAGCAGCATTTTATTTGAAGACAAACAAAATAGAATTTGGTTTTGTGACGAAAGGAAAGATAGCACTCTAAGATACATTTTTCAAGATACCATTCATAGTATAAACCTTCCTTTTCAAATTAGAATTACAGGCATCATTGAAAAACCAACTGGGACTTTTTGGATTTCAACTTTAGGACGTGGACTACTTCAGTTACAAAGCACGCTAAACAACAAGTGGACCTATCATTTTTATAATAATAGCAACAAACTTCCACTAGACATTTACTCAGCTTTTGCTGATAATCAAAAAAACATCTATCTAATAACCAGAAAAGGTCTAGTAAATTGGAACGCAAATGATGAAAGTTCAAATTTAATACCTCTTGAATTACCTAAAAGCACACAGCTCAGTTTCGGAACTATACTAACTGACTCTGTTATACTTCTAGGAACTTGGGGAAATGGTTTATACACGCTAAATTTATTTACTAATGAATTCTCTCCATGGAATACTGCTAAAGCGATAGACAATAATCAATTATTTATCGCCGGTATCAACAGACTAGACAAAGAAATATTGATATCAACTTGGGGAAATGGCAGTTTGATTTATAAAGATAATCAATTATATGAACTCTCCAATAAAACCGGTTTACCCGGCAACAAAATTTATAATACTATACTAGCCCCAAAAAACCGATATCTTATCATCCAAAAAAACTTAGGTATATCGAGTATTGAAAACTTGACACTTTACAGATCCTTTTCGATTTCAAATAGCATAAGCAATTATAATTCTATTACAAAAAATCAAAATAATGGATATCTACTTAGCAAGAATGGAGGAATTAGTTTCTTCTCTGAACTAAATACTAAATCTATTATTGATCCTAAATGGAATATCATGTCATGCCTTCAAATAAATGAGCACGAATTCATACTTGCATCCTATGGCGAAGGCTTAATTCATTACAACGACAAAAGCGAGAAAGCTATAACATTGCTAACATTAAATGGCAAATCCAATTATATCCTTACCAGTATTAAAGATTCCGATAATGATTCAATAATATGGATGGGCTCACTAGAGGGACTCATGAGTTATAATTTCATTTCCGGTGATAAATTTTTCCCTGCCGTTTTCGAAAATAATAAAATCAATCAAATAATTTCACTGGAAGGAGGACATCTTCTTTTAAATTCCGAAGATTCCGGTCTATTTGATTATAACAAATATTCAAATGAAGCAAAATTAATTACTGACACAAAACATAAAACTCTATTCGCCTCTAGTTTAAGAAAAACAAATAACAATGAAATATATTTCTCTACCTATGAAGGGGAAATTTATACTTACAAAGCAAACGATCTATACCCAATAAAAATTTGCCAAACAAAAGAAGCAACAAAAATAAATTACTACGCTGTTAATTTCAACAAAATATTAATTGGCACTGACAATGGCATTAGCCTATTTGACATGCACACCAAAAAATGGCTAGGTTTAAACGATCAATTTGGAGGAGTTTTCAAAAAGAAGGTGCACCCTTTAAATCTGTCAGGATTGAATGTCAAAGAAAATATTTTTATCAATGAAAATGGAATTTGCTTGCTATCCAATTCCGTCTATTTTTTACAAGCAATTATACCTGAGTTCCTATTAGACTCTATTTATGTTGCCGGTGTAAACACTAAAATAAATAATGGAGGACTTGAAATAAAATACAATGAATCTATTGATCTCTACTTAAGTTTTACAAAAGTACCCATACCGGAAAATGTCAAAGTAGAATATCGATTCAACAAGGATTCAACCTGGCTAGCTAGCAATAACAACAGACACCTACTTCTGACTAACTTGTCGACTGGAAATCATCAATTGAGTATTAGATACTCAATAGACGGCTACAACTGGACAGAAAAAGAAATATGCAAAATAGCTGTGACCTTACCTTGGTATTTAAATTTTACATTCTATATATACCTAGCAGTTTTTGCGATTTTTCTTACCATAGCAATTTATAGAAAGAAAATCGAATACATCAAAGCAGAAGAGAAAAAGAAAACAATACATGCCCAGCAAATTGCCGAACAAGAAATGAAAGTATTGCGGGCACAAATGAATCCGCACTTTATATTCAATGCTTTGAACTCCATTCATAATTGCATCCTTCATAAGGATCCGCTAACAGCTGCAAATAGTCTTACTAAATTTGCTCGTTTGGTTAGGAATATTCTCGATAACTCCATGCATAATTCCATTTCATTAAGAAAAGAATTAAATAGTTTAGAGCTATACATTCAAGTAGAACAATTACGATTTAGTAAAAAATTGTCCTATGCAATTGAATTAGATCCTTCGCTAGATGCAGAATCGATTCAAATTCCACCACTAGTATTACAGCCCTTTGTTGAAAACAGCATCTGGCATGGATTAATACCATCTGAAAAAGAAGGTAAAATAACTATTAAGTTACATGATTGCGATCAAAGCATTAATATTTCAGTTATAGATAATGGAATTGGAAGAAAAAAATCTGAAGAGTTAAAAAACAATACAGAGGTGAATCATAAATCACATGGGTTAAACATTACAATTGACAGAATAATAAAATTCAATGAAGAAAATATTGACTTAACAAATTTCTCAATCGTTGATATTTTGAATGATTTTAATGAGCCCGCTGGAACGAAAGTAAGTTTCAATTTAAAAAAGAAATATAATTAAAAGAAAACAAAATATCAATTCAATTCGACAAATGGTTCTTCCCTATTTAACAAATCAAATTTTATGTCAAAGAAAATAAAACTCCTATTAGTCATTCTGATTTTCACATCAAATTCAGCGTTTAGTCAAAAAAAACCGAATTTAGATTCTCTTATACATCAAATAAATATTACTGTTGATGAAGTATCAAAGCTAGAATTGATACTTCACACTCTTGACTTGAATAATGAATATTATCTTTATGAACCTTATCTTTCAGATAATTTATTCTATCTAGCTCAAAAGGCCAAACTTCTAGCCGAAAAAATAGTGAAGGAAAATAAAGATCCTAAAACACTAAAGCAAAACAAAATTCTACTTGCTAAAGCATATATCCACTCAGGTAATTGGCAATATAAGAATGATTTTTTGCCCCGAAATATTGCATTTAAAGATTATCTATTAGCGATCAAAACAAATAAAGAAGTACATGATTTAAATATATATGGATTAATATTAATTAGGCTAGGCGACTTATTAGATTCCAAAAACAACGTCATGAGCATGAAATGCTACCAACAAGCTTTAACTATTTATGAAAAATCAGGAGATAGAAACCAGCAAGCGCACATCCAATACAGAATTGGAAAAACTATAAAACCGATGAGAGATTCCAAAGAAGCAAACAAACGATTTTTTGCTGCACTTGAACTCTATAAACAGTTAGAAAATCATAAGAAATATGCAGCGGTTGCAAGCTTTTTTGCAGTGTCCTTAAGCTGGTCAAAAAAACATCTTGAGGCTGAAAAATATTTTCAAATTGCTTATCAAACAATTACTCCATTAAATGACAGTATGTTTCTTAGTAGCTTATATATGGGTTGGGCATTGAATGATTTGGAATTACTTGATACTAATTCAGCCCATCAAAAGCTAATTATAAGTTATAAAATCAGCAAAAAACAAGGGAGCTCAATAGCAACAAATACATTAAACCTTATTCGCTTTGGAATACTAAAACCAAGAAAAAAATACAAAGATATAATTATTAATCTTCAAGAACAGTTAGCTGTTTTTCTGCAAAATAATGATAGTGGAGGAATTTGTCAGCTCAATTTCGACTTAGGAAATGCTTATATTGATTTGGAAAAGGCTGAAACAGGAAACAAAGCAATGAACAAAAGCAAAAATCTTACATTTGCAATTGCTTACTTCAACAAAGCATTGGATTATTTACCGTACAATAAAAACAACGCAGATTCTGTTCTGCCCAGACTATTATCTTCTGTAGCATCCATTCAAAACAGCGGTGAATTGATCCATGGAGATGTATTTCTTTCAGCCGGTAGACTTTTATCCTATTTACAAGCAAACATTCTCACAAAGCTTGCATTCTGTCAAGCTCAATTTAAAAACAATGAGTTGGCATATACTAATTTATCAAGGGCAATTGAAATAAGAGACTCCATTGATGAATCGAGCCAAGCCAACCAAATTGACAAACTTTATTTTGAACAAATCAAGTCAAAACAAGCTGTAGAAATTGAACTTCAAAATGAAAGAATAAACAACGAAAGCAAAAGAAAAGAAATTTATGCTTATGGCTTTGGTATTTTCACATTTATCTCTTTAATATTAGCAATTTCTATTTACAGAGGATATCGCTCCAAAATAAAACTTAACAAGGCTTTTAAAACAATACAGGAAACGCAGGAGAAATTAATTAATCAAGAGAAACTTAGTTTTGAAGAAAAGTTGGCAAAGCAAAAAGCAGAACAGGAAATGCAATTATTAAGGGCGCAAATGAATCCACATTTTCTTTTTAACTCTTTAAATTCAATTCACAATTGTATTTTACAAAAAGATACTTTAACAGCGGCTTCCAGCTTGACAAAATTTTCTAGGCTCGTTCGTTATATTCTTGAAAGCTCTAGACATGCCATTGTAACCTTAAAATCCGAATTGGCTACCTTAGAATTATACATGCAATTGGAGCAAATGCGATTCAACACAAAATTTGAATATAAAATAATTATCGAATCGGGAATGTCAGAGGAACAAATAGTGATACCTCCTTTAATTCTTCAACCTTTTATTGAAAACAGCATTTGGCATGGACTCCTACCATCCGGCACAAAAGGACTCATAGAAATATCAATTCGTAAAAATGAAGATAAAATATTTTTTACAATAAGTGACAATGGAATCGGAAGAGATAAATCAAAAGAGCTAAATAAAAATCGAGACGAACACCATACTTCCTATGGTTTAGAAATAACAAAAGAGCGCTTGCAACTTCACAATAAATTAAGCGAGCAAAGTGCTCCCTTCACTATTATTGATCTTTATGATAAGCATGGAAATGCAGCAGGAACAAAAGTTGAATTTGAATTAATCATACAAAAAAATGCAGCCTAAAAACACGCTTCTCAAAACCATTATTGTCGACGATGAATTAAGTGGACGTGAAGCATTGAACAAAATTTTAACGGAATATAGCACGGGATACGATGTGATGGGCATTGCTTCATCCGCCGACGAAGGAGAAGAGCTTATTAAAACACATAAACCGGACTTAGTCTTTGCCGATATAGAAATGCCCATTAGGAGCGGTTTGGAAATGCTGAGCTCATCGCTTGAACATCACAATTTTCTTATTGTACTTACAACTGCTCATGAGCAATATGCCATTAAAGCAATTAATAAATTTGATATTGTGGGTTATTTATTGAAGCCAATTGACATTGATGAATTCAGAGGAATTGAAAAGAAAATAGCAGCGAAAGCAGCGCTGGGCGTTCCAGAAAAACCCAATAAGCACAATAACGCAAACGTTGGCAGCGGACCGGCTATCCTTTTTTTACCAAAGTTAGGAGGAAAAGAAGCAGTAAATGTTGAAGACATCATCTATTGCAAAGCTTCTAATAATTATACCGAAATCTATTTAAAAGGCAAAACACAAAAAGTTATTTCTAAAACGCTAAAGGCAACAGAAAGCATGTTAGCAGACTTCCCATTTTTTTACCGTGTGCATGATAGCTATCTTGTCAACTACCGATTTATTGAAGAATTCCGCAATGAAGGAGAGGGCGGAATGCTCAACCTAACAGAGGGATATAGTGTAGACATTTCCAAGCGCCGAAAGGCCGATTTCCTCCAGTTTTTAAAAAGCAAGGGAGTAAAATTCAACTAGCTTAATTCCATTTACTCATTGATTCCTGCCGCCTACTCAACCAAGGCGCCCGTATAGATATTGGCCAAATCTAAGGCTGATTGTTCCCCTACGTTTGTCCTATAAATCTTATAAAAACAAACATCATGGAAACCAACCCTAATTCAAATCAAAACATGGATCGCACTCTTTTAGCGATCTCGACTCAAAAAAGTGCAGGTACCGCTCTATTGTTAACCTTTCTCTTTGGACCATTAGGCATGCTCTACTCCACCATTCCCGGAGCCATTATTATGATTATACTTTCATTACCACTCGCTCTATTCACATTAGGATTTAGCTTATTAATCACTTGGCCAATTTGCATGATTTGGGCGGCTATTGCAGCAAGGAACAAAACGACAATCAGAAGAGAAATAATCAATTACTCCTTGTTGGTATTGCCTTTTCTACTTACAAATGCATCTACAGAAGCACAACAAATTCTTAATAACACCAATATTATTCAGTTGCACAAAAAGCAAATATCTAAAGAACTTATCGTGGAGATTATTAAAAAGTCGGGCGGGAATTACAATCTAAGTGTCGACTCCATCATTTATTTAAAAACTTCCGGAGTACCCAATGAAGTGATCAATGAAATGCTTCTTTCCGGTACAACGTCAACACCACATACTACGAACATCAAGAGCAATAATAAATTATTACCAGGAATTTATTTTGTTGAAGATGGAAATCAGAATTACAAAAAAATGTATCCAACAGTAAGTAGTCAAAGCAAATCCGGGGGATATCTACTGACCGCAATGACTTATGGAATTGCCAAAAGCAAATCAAAAGCATCGGTACGTGGTACAGAGTCTCCGTTAAAAATTTACAACGAGCAACCGAAATTTATGTTTGTATTTAACAATGAAAATGAAAACGCGAAAGACATTATTGCAAGTTACTTTAATCAAGCCAGTAGTCCGAATGAATTCATGCTATTACAAATGACAAAGCGAACAAATTCCAGAGAATTTGTAACAGGAAGTGCCAACTCATTTTCGCATAGCACGGGAGTTGATGAAAAAGTGGTTGCTCAATTTGAAATTAAAGATTTAGGAAATGGAGCATTCGAAGTTTCGCCTACAAAGAATTTAGAAGCCGGAGAGTATTGCTTTATGTTTGCCGGATCGGTTCCTAACGTTTATTCTGCACAAGCTACCAAAGTTTACGACTTTTCAATTCGTTAATAAATCAAAAAAATAAATAATTAAATCCATCCTAAAAAAAATAAATCATGAAAACCTACCTCCTCCTCCTCTTTGCAGTCATCTGCAGCTTCAATATAAATGCTCAAACCCCAGAAAAAGGCACTATCAACTTTAACGCAGGCATCGGTGTCCCCAACAACATTGGTCGTCTTATGAAAACTATGGAATTATTGAATTCTGACATTAAAGTGAAATCATCACCGGTCTATCAATTCAGTATTGACGGACAAGTTGGCGAAGAATTTCAGATCGGATTTCTTTATGGCCATTCCAGCGTACACATCAAAGGCAATTCTGAATTTGCATCTGCAGATTCGAAGATAAATACGACGATACTTGGATTAAAATTAGAATACATTACGGACTTAAATGACAAATCTAATATTTATGCCGGTCCTACCATTATGTACAGCATCATCCAGTTTAAAAACTTCTTTGTCCCAAGTGCTTCTATGTCCGGAATAGGAATCTATCCTCACGTTGGGATTACTAGAAAGTTCTCTAAGACAACCAGTGGCTACTTTGAGCTAGGCTACGGAATGGCTTTGCTTAATGCGGGGCTTAAAGTGCGCTTAAAGTAATCAACAAAAATTTTGAATATTAAAAATAATATTTATCTTTATTCTAGTATTTCAAAATTCTACGATTTATAAATTTAGTTCTATATCAGTTCATAAATTAAATCTCTTTATTAACTCATTTTATTCTTTCCATTCATGAAAACAACAAATTATTCCAGACATCAGGTTACGCTCTTGACCATTATGGTACAGACGGAAAAATGGCTTTACAAAAAACACTTCGTTTTATTCCTATTATTTGCATTGTTTCACATTGATTCAATTGCCCAAACACCCAAAAAAATTATCTCCATCGAAGGAATGACAGAATATCGCTTGGACAACGGCTTGCAAGTGATCCTTATTCCGGACCAAACACAGGCTAGTACTACGGTTAACATCGTTTATAAGGTGGGTTCAAGGCATGAAGGGTACGGAGAGAAGGGGATGGCGCATTTACTAGAGCATATGCTCTTTAAAGGCTCTGAAAAACATCTTGAAATACCAAAAGAATTATCTGCACATGGTTGTTTTAGCAATGGGACAACAAGTCATGACCGCACCAATTACTTTGAATCTTTTACATCTAGCGAAGAAAATTTGAACTGGGCTTTGGAATTGGAAAGCGACCGCATGGTGAATTCGTTTATTCGTGAAGAGGATTTAAAAACAGAGTTTTCGGTCGTTAGAAATGAATTCGAACGCAATGAAAATTATCCATTCGTAGTCATGATGCAGAGTATCTTCTCAAGTGCGTATACATGGCATAATTACGGAAATGCCGTGTTAGGTTCCAAAGAGGATATTGAAAGAGTGAAGGCCACAACTTTAAAGCAATTCTATAAAAAATATTATCGTCCGGATAATGCCGTGTTAATTGTGGCCGGAAAATTCAATGAGAGTAATACAATAAACAAGATTGCTAAATGTTTTGGGCCCATTAAAAATCCATCAGAACCCCTAGCAGATACTTATTCAGTAGAACCTACGCAGGAAGGAGAACGCGCATTCACCATAAGAAGAACCGGTGATGTAACTCTGTTTAATAAAGGATATCATATTCCTGCAGCTACACACCCCGATTATGTACTTCTGGAAGTTGCGGCAAACATCATGACCGACAAACCTACTGGACGGCTATACGAGTCCTTGGTAAATAGAAAACTTGCCAGTACTTGTTACGGAATACCATATCGTTTAAAAGAACCCGGCTTTATGTATTTCGCAGTTGATGCTCCAATTGGATCTTCAGTTGACAGTATCAACAATGCTATAGAAGCAACAATAGCGCAAATTAAAGTCCGACCCATCAGTCAGGAAGAAACAGAAAGAGCCATCAGTAGATTAAGACTTCAAAACGAAATGGGTTTTAAGAAAAGTGAAACTCTCGCGCTTTGGTTAACACAATTTGTTGCCTTAGGAGATTGGAAACTTCTTTTCTATATGCGCGATCGATTGGAGTTAGCAACTGCGATAGATGTGAATCGTGTTATTGCGGAGTATTGGAAAAAATCGAATAGTACAACCGGCATTTTTATCGCGGAAAAAACACCGGATAGATCCATTGTACCTGAAAGTCCGAAAGAAGGCACCTTAACAAAATATTATAAAAGCTCAGATTTTATAATTTCAGAATCTACATTTGATGCCAGTCCAGAAGCCATTCTATCCAACAGCAAACAAGGTCAATTATCCGGTGGTGCAAAATATATTTTATTACCCAAACCTTCCAGAGGAGAAAGTGTTTCAGCCAACTTAATTATAAACGTCGGGAATAAAGAAACATTGCTGAACAAATCACTACAAATTGATTTATACTCCAAAATGTTGATGAAAGGTTCAAAAAAAATGTCCTACACAGCTATTAAGGATTCATTGGACAAACTGAAAACGCGCATCTTTATTTATGGAGAGGAACAGGAGATTTATGTAAATATAAATAGCGATAAAAAAAATATAAACGCTGCCTTACTACTCGTGAATTATTTATTGCGAAATCCTGAGTTCCCGGAAAACGAATTGGACAATGTAAAGAATGAAGACTTGACAATGTATGAAACCTATAAAAACGACCCGGCATCATTAACCTATCAAATGATGAATACACTCAACAATCAATATAAGCCCGGAGACTTACGATATAATTTATCCATGCAGGAAAAATACGATGCGACAAAAGCGATACAGCGAATAGACCTAGTCAACTTCCACCAAGAATTTATGAATTACGATTCCTTAAGCCTAAGTGTAGTGGGAGATTTTGAAACCGAGAGTCTCGTAAAAACGATAGAGAATAATTTCAATAACTACTCTTCAAAACATAAATATATATTCCCTGATTATCTGCCACAAAAAGTTTTATCAGGGACGAAAATAACCAAAACTCCTGATAAAAAATCTGCTTCACTCCTATTCAGAAAAAACCTCGATGTCACTGAATACACAGAAGACTATCCTGCCTTGTTTATGGCTGATTATCTCTTCGGAGGAGGCTTTATCAATAGCAGGCTTGCTACGCGCCTAAGACAAGATGAAGGACTCTGTTACTCGGTAGGAAGTTACCTGGATATCGACTTAGTTGGAAACGAATCGCATCACGCTATTTATGCCAGTTTTAATCCTGACAATAAGGACAAAGTTGTCAATGCCATTCATCAGGAAATGGACTCCTTGCTCAAGTATGGCATCAACGAAAAGGAACTCCATGAGGCTCAAAGCGGAATTGCCCAACAAAGTAAATTAGAGCGTAGTCAGGAGGGCTTTCTCTCCTATCACCTAGCACTCTACTCAAGCATTTCGAAGTCGATTTTATGGGACAGTAAATTCGAGAAAGACCTGAGTCAATTAAATATTGAACAGGTGAACCTTGCACTCAAAAAATATTTATCTTTACAAGGCTTTGCAGAAGTTTTGGCGGGAGATTTCAAATAACCTAAATATATTCATCAAATAATTTTAAAAATATATACCATGAAAAAAATCATCTATCTATTATTGGTTGTGTTCGGGATGAATGCAATGCAAACACTTAATGCGCAAGGCCTTTATCCTATTGTTGGTTATTATAATAGCCAGTGTGCAGGAGAATCAGTTGCTGTATGGTTTATGAACGGGCCTCCTGTTATTACAGGTGTCTTTACATGGAGCAAGGTAGGAGGTGGCAACCTGCCTCAGTATTGGTCATCTGATCCGCAAACAGGTAGTGTAAATTGTGGAGATTTTCAAACCATAAACAATGGTGATTATATTGTCAGATTTATATGTAATGGAAATATTATGGATTCGGCTATTGTAAATTTGTTTGTTAATCCAAACCCAAATCCATGGTTTACGATTGATTATAAATGTAACTCGACGAAAGTAATGCCGACAGGGGCTGACTACTACAAGAGATTGGATGAATATGGAGACTTTACTGTTCCGTTCGACAGCTTGTACTTATCAGGAATTAATAACATGTTGAATTTTTTTGGATTTAGAGCATTCAATAATGCCGGCTGTTATACAGATGTGTACGTTGGGCATGTCCGTATAATACAACTTACCTTATGGGCTGAACCCACCAAATGGAAAATCGGGCCAGGACAAAGTACCACGATTAATTCTTACTCGAATTACCCAGTGGTTGCCAGTAAGACAAAGTGGTTCAAAAATGGATTACTTTATGCTCAAGGGGTCGACTCAATTGTCACATCAGATACAGGATTATATAGAGTCCAAATGCGAGCAGATGCTTCTTCTGGAGGATGTATTAAATCTAAAGGAATAAGAATCAAAGCAAAACCTGTTTCCGGTTCTCGAATCGGTGAAAACAATAGCGAGTTTGAGTCAATTGAAGGCAAGGAATCAATCCTTGATCTGCAAATTTTCCCAAATCCCGCAACAGACCAGATTCAAATTGCCGGCTATGATCAGGATATATCAATCATCGATATACATGGTCGTATAGTCAATAATTACAAAGTAGATACATTTTACGGCAACAGCGAGCCTCAAATCTTTGAGATAAGTCACTTGCTAAACGGAATCTATCTTGTTCGCTCAGGTGAACAAACAGAAAAATTAATAATTCAAAGATAAATTTTGACCCGATGAAACATCATTATTACTGTGGATGCTACCTATCAAAAGCATCAAGTCATTGCTCATCGGATCGAACTGAACTGAACGGATCCTCCTTCGAAAATAAATTGCACTTACTCACTTGAACTTACAAATGGCAAATGGTGCCATTAAAAAATATTTATCTTTACAAGGCTTTGCAGAAGTTTTGGCGGGAGATTTCAAATAACCTAAATATTTCAACAATTAATTTTAAAATATATATCATGAAAAAAATTCAGTATTTATTAATTGTTTTATACGCTATATTTTTCAACTACACGTTACAAGCTCAAACATCATGTATTGCCGGTGAATTGAACGGAATATCCGTGTTTTCTAACGACCCTTGCGAATCTGTTGACAATTACTTTAGCAACACAGTAGGCTTTTCATTTGACAGACTTCATATTAAAACTGGAACGTTCACATGGAAATATAGAAAGCATCCTTCTGGCTCCTGGCTAAATCTGCCTTCTTCATGGGATATTACGCCTAACGGTATTAATATTGTGGCTTTCAAATATTCAAACAATGGTGAGTATAGAGCAATCTTTACAGAGGCAGGTACCAATTGCCGAGACACTGCATACAGTAGTTTTTATGCATTGAAAGCTCCCAAACCTACGGTGACATTTACATACACCTGTTATGGTGGAGTTTTTGTCGCAAGAGATACAAGGAATACTTCTGGAATAGGCAATACTTATCTCTGGGACGATTTCACATCAACACCTTCAACAAACGACTCATTAAGTATTAACTGTCCATGTGGAATTTGGATTTCAGTTGGTGGAAGTCCTTCAGTTCATATAACTAATTCTAATGGCTGCGAAGCTATCGCTTATATTCAGGGCTCAATCTTTAACTCACAACCAGCCACCTACTCCATCGCCTCCGCTCAAAATCCAATTGGTCCTGGACAATCAACGGTATTAACGGCAAACACTAATTACGCTGTGAGTAGTTACAAATGGTATAAGACAGGAAATTCTACAGTTCTTGGAACAACGCAGAATTATACTGTGAACTATGTAGACGCTGGACAATATAGAGTAAGAATTAAAAACACAATTGCCGCAGGCGGATGTATTACGAATAAATATAAACTAGTTCAAACAACACCATCCAATCGCATAGAAGACTATTCAGATTACGATGCACAGTTGAGTGTGTATCCTAATCCAGCCTCGACAGAAATTACAGTGGGTGGTCATGAAGGCTTGATCGAAATTTTTGATATGAACGGACGTTTGCTTTTAAGTAAGCAGGAACAAAATCCAATTTCGCAAATCAACATAGAGAGTTTGTCGAGCGGGATTTATATTTTGAAGAGTGGAGAGCAGATGATGAAGATGGTGGTGGGGCATTGAGATGTTAATTTGAAATTTGAATAATCCAAAAAAAAGCTGAAAACTTGTTTAAAAACAAATGTTCAGCTTCTTTTTTTTAACGAAAAATATGTACATATTGAGTTAATATTTCCTATTTATCCTTATGAAAGCTTTAACACTTAAATTCAAACTACTCTTCCTCCTCTCTTTCCTATTCTCAAAAACCCAAGCTGCCGATTATTACTGGGTAGGTGGAACAGGAACGTGGAATGATTATGCGAACCATTGGGCAACTTCGAGTGGCGGAACAACTTTTTACACTAGTTTTCCAAGTTCAATAGATGATGTATTTATAGATGTAAATTCATTACAACCAAGCGACACTATATTTTTCGTCGACAATCAAAATTACGTTCATCATTTCTGGATGGATCCTAATTTAAATTATTCTTTCTTTGATATATTACCTTCTATCACATATGCTCAACTTATTGTGACGGGAGATTTATTTGTAGGTGGCACCATCTTTTTTGCAAATCAAGGTATTAATGGAATTGAAATGATAATGGCTCCCTCTTCACCCAATGCTACTATCTATGCTCCGCTAACAGCATTTGCTTCATTTAATTTAAATGGTCCAAGTACAATTACTATGTTAAGCGAATTAATTGTATATGGATATATCATCTTTGGAAGTGACAGTGTACTTTTCAAAACGAATGATTACCCATTAGAGTGCGGACAAATTGTGGATTTTCTCCCAGGAAATAACATGCTTGTTGATATGGGGAAATCAACTGTTCAAATACAAACCGATTTATTTATAAATGTTATCGCCGACAGTGCACATATCATTTTCTCGGGATCAGGTGCGTTCACAGTTCCCATTAAAGCAAAAAAACTTACTATAGATAGCACCGCCTACACAAATGGCTATGCGAGTTCAAAATTAAATGTAGATGAAATGATTATTAAAGGATACTTTGAAAGCAATGCCATTGATACCATTCAAAAACTTTCCATTTTTCTATCAGGAGATTTTAAATCAACACTTACTTGTGATACATTAATATTAGCAAATCCAAATAACTTCTTTACCTTTTCATCTGTCATGGTAAATAATTTTATGGCGACCATCGCATCTCCCGGAAATCAAATCGATGTGGGTAACGGTGCCGCATGTACGTTGTTAGTAAATGCGGATACTGTTTGCCTTGACTTTATGCGATTAAATAATGTCAATGCCATCGGTTCAGCAGTATATTACGCAGGATTTTTTAGTGATGATTTAGGAGGCAATAACGGATGGACGTTTGCTTCCTGCTCTCCACTCATCAGCAATGTTTGGCCAGGCGATGTAAACAATGATCTTATTGTAGACAATATCGACCTGTTGCTTATTGGTGCAGGAAATAATTTTACCGGCGATGTACGTGACAGTGTTTCGATTGCTTATGCGGCGTTCCCCTCTTTGGATTGGACTACCACCTATGCCAATTTAGTCAACATGAAACATGGCGATTGCAATGGTGATGGTGTTATTTTTACAGATGACACTTTAGCGATTTCACAAAATTACGGATTGACACACCCCGCCTTTCATGATGGAAACTATTCTCAAAAAAACGCATCTAACGGCAATGGAGTTCCGCAATTAAGAAATAGTTTCCCTGAATTTCCACTATCAGGAATTGGTGCCCCATTATCAATTAGCACTTCATTAAATACATTGATTCCGGGTGCGAGCTATGCAATGCCGATTCATTACGGACAGACTAACGGCATTGGCGATATGTTGTATGGAATCGCTTTTTCCATCGACTATGACATCAATCAAATTGATCCTAATAGCATAAATATTTCCTATTCGCCTTGTTGGTTAGCAGATACATCAGAAATGTTAAGGATTGAACGAAACGACATGTCGCTTGGAAGAATATCTGGTACTGTCACTCGACATGATTTACAAGACATGACCGGGAGTGGTGAAATTGCTGTATTTCATTTTACAGTGGCTTCCAATGCGAGTGGAAATATCGAATTTGATTTCAGCCGGACACTCGCTTTGCTGAGTAATCAATCGCAAGTATTAATTCAATCAAATCCAATTGTTTTTAGTGTGGTTACCGGAATTAACGAAACATCAAGCTCTACTTTTAGTTTGTCGCCCAACCCGGCACATTCAAGTATTCAAATTCGAAGGACCGGAATGTTGAATACCGGAAGCATTCGTATTCTCGATACGCAAGGAAGAATTGTTCATCGGGAAAAAGCAATTGGCAAGGAATCAAATTATCAGTATGATATTTCAGATTTAGCCGCTGGAATTTACTTTGTAATTATTCAGTCAGGTGATGATTTGCAAACAGTCAAATTAATTGTGGAATAGATAAATAAATTTGAATTAAAAAAACACTAAATAAAATTACTACCAAATCTCTTAAAAATTTCTTTCTCCAAATACTCCTGATGTCGGGGATGCGCGATACGCAACAATTCGTAAGCTCGTTGTTTCAAATTGAGACCATACAAATTGACGATGCCGTATTCCGTAACGATGTAATGTACGTGTGCTCGTGTAGTGACTACCCCTGCTCCTTCTTTTAAAAACGGAACAATCTTCGATTCGCCGGATCTGGTTTCTGACTGCATGGCGATGATGGGCTTTCCGTCGGGCGATAAGGATGCGCCTCGTATAAAATCCATCTGTCCTCCCACTCCCGAATACTGATAAGTGCCGATGGAGTCTGCACAAACCTGACCTGTGACATCAATTTCAATAGCACTATTAATGGCGACCACTTTCGGATTTTTACTGATCACATACGCATCATTGATATAGTTGGCTTCCAGAAATGCGAATTGCGGATTATCATCAACAAAATCATACAATCGTTTTGTGCCAATAGCAAAGCTCGTTGCAACCTTTTGTCGATGCCGCTTTTTATTTCGATTCGTAATTACTCCCTTTTCCATTAACTCTATAACACCATCGGAAAACATTTCACTGTGAATTCCTAAATCTTTATGCGTTTCCAATTGCTGCAACACGGCATCAGGAATAGAACCAATACCAACTTGTAATGTTGAACCGTCTTCAATGAGTGAGGCGCAATTTTTACCGATTGCAATTTCCACCGCTGTTACTTTATCTCTGTAATTTACCTCCGGCAATGCCTCATCCACTTCCACCATCGCATCAATTTCACTGACGTGCATTAGTCCATCACCATGTGTACGCGGCATGCGTTGATTGACTTGAGCAATGACGTATCCTGCATTTTTCACAGCAGCCTTCGCCACATCTACAGAAACACCCAAGGAACAAAAACCATGTTTATCAGGAGGAGAAGTATGAATCAAGGCCACATCCAACTTCAATATTTTACGATGAAACAATTGTGGAATTTCGCTTAAGAATGCCGGGATATAATCACCTTGATCTTCGTTGATAGCACTTCGCACATTCGCAGAAACAAAAAGCGAATTGAAATAAAAATTCTCCTTAAAAGAAGAATCCGTAATGCCCAAATCACCAAGCGTACTGACGGAAATCAATTCCACCTTTTTTAAATCATCTGCTCTATCCTGTAGTGCGCGAAGTAAATGCAAAGGAGTTGCAGCGCTTCCATGCGCAAATACTTTTTGCCCCGACTGAATTTTAGCCAATGCATCCTTAGCGGAGACGAATTTCATGGTTTTAAAATCGCATTCATTAAATTAAACAGATATGAATTCGTAAGAATAAATCTTCTGAAAAGTTTTATCATACTTTAAAATAATCTCTAACCTTTGCAGCAATTTGATTTTCCGTCATACTATCTGCAGTTTCCACACCTTTCAATTTTTCTTTTAAGGAATGATTCTCTTCAATTTCTTGCTTCAACCTTAATTTTGCCTCTGAAGGACCGAATACAAATAGCTCATCAGCCTGATTTATTCTAGATATGATTTCACCAACAAAATCACTCATTTGATGCTTTTTTCTTTCTTCAAACGTTCGTTCGCTGCTGATATGCTGGCTTCCCATAAATGAACCTTTATCGCCTTCTTGGTCGTGATGAACACGATTTTCAACATTAGATTCAATAGTTTCAATTTTTTCATTTTTTCCATCAAGCGCTACAATTATTGCTTGCTTGCTGTCGATCCATACTCCTGTTTGCTTTTTCATTTTTTTAATTTTTGTGTTAACAATTTACTTATATCAATCGCATTACTTTCGTGAAAAATAGTATTACATGTAATTATTTTTGCGACACCGGACTTTAACAAATCCTGGTATGCTTTTCCCGAAAAAACCGCATGCACTCCAATACAAATTGGAGGATTAGTTCCGGCTTCTACTAATTGAATGGTCGCTTCGATCATCGTTCGGGCTGTTGAAATAATATCATCAATTAATACCGGTGTGAAACTTTTAAATCTTTCTAAATCGGGCAAACTTACTTCTACATCTCGATCACCGTGTCGCACTTTTGCTAAGATAACAAAAGGAATCTTAATTTTCGAAGCAATTTCCGAAACCCATTGCTCACTTTCACTATCCGGTCCGATTAAGAACGGATGCGCTACATTTTTTTCAATCCATAAGGCAATGGGATCCACTGCACTTACGGCTTTTGCAGGAATCGAATAAATCTGAGAAAGCGATTTTCTCCGATGAAGATGTGGATCAATGGTAATCAAGGAATCAACAAATCCCGACAACAATTCAGCAAAATATTCAGAAGTGACCCCTTCGCCGGGATTAAATATTTTATCCTGTCTCATATAAGCGAGATAAGGAGCAACTAATTCTACCCTTTCAGCACCGAGGGATTTTGCTGTTTTAGCTAAAAAAAACAAGGGCAAAAACATTTCATTCGGAGGATGCAATGTGGCAACGATGATTACCATTTTTCCTTTTACATCTGACAAAATACGAACATAAGTTTCTCTATCAGGAAAATTCCTCAATTCGATTTCACCGGATTCCACTTCCGACATTAAAGACATCTTTCTTGCCAATGCTTCATTCCCCGGAAATGCAAAAATTATTTTTTTCATTGTATGGTGATGATATTTGCTTCAGAATTTACATAATCCAATACATAATTTAATTCGCCCTGATGTTCGGAATAGATAGTATACAAGATATCATTTTTCTTTATCAAAGCGTTCAAGCCTACAGACAGAAGAACTCCTGCAGAACTATGCTTAGGTGCACCGGCCAGCTTCGCCACTTTCGCAATTCGCCGATTATCTATTTCCACAACACTTCCGCTTGATTCAGCGCGCACTTGAAACAAATATTCTGCAAGTTTTGGCTCTTTGAATCCGCCCTGAGCTTTACAAATAGCCATAAATTTATCCAAGGCTTTTCCGGAACTTAAAATCTCTTCCGCCATTTTATTGCCCTCGTAACTTTTAGAATGACCTGAAAAAATTAAAACTTGCTCTGCCAAATACAATGCTCTTTTCTTTAAATCCTGCGGAGCATCTTTTTCATTTCTAAGTACCTTCAGTACGTCCATCGCTTCTAAGGCAGGACCAATACCTCTGCCTACCGGTTGTGAACCATCGGTAGTAATAATTTTAACTTTGATTCCAATCGCTTTACTCACGACATTAAAATAATACTTTAATTTTTCTGCATCCTCTTCTGTTCTAACTTTTGCGGTTTTACCAATAGGAATGTCAATTATAACATGGGATGATCCGGCAGCGGCTTTTTTTGAAAGTACGGAAGCTACCATTTGTCCTTCGCTATCAAGATCCAATGCTTTTTCGATTTTGATTAGTATATCATCCGCCGGACTTAACATTACTGATCCCCCCCAAACAAAACAACCATTTTCCTGATCTACTATTTTTTTTATTTCGGCTGTACCCAAACTCACATTGGTCATTGTTTCCATTACATCTGCCGTCCCTGCAGGAGAAGTAATTGCGCGAGAAGAAGTTTTCGGAATAATAAGACCTGCCGCTGCAACAATAGAAACCACAATTGGGGTAGTACGATTTCCTGGCAAACCACCTACGCAGTGTTTATCAACAATTATATCTTTCGCCCATTTTAGTTGATCGCCAGAATGAATCATTGCTTTAGTAAGACTTATCATTTCATCCACCGACAAACGATCACCGGAACAAGCCGTAATAAAAGCAGCAATTTCAATGTTCGAAAACTTACCATCCACCAAATCCTCGATGATTTGAAAATAGGAAGATTCATCCAATTTATTTCCATAAATTTTAGAACGAATACTGGGTCAGGATTAAAAGTTGGGGAGACGGCATGAAATGCTAACTTTACAATAAAAAAGATATCGAACCTATAAGCCTCCAATTACTGCAACAATTTTTCCCATCAGAGTTGATGGATTACTT
>Ga0105051_10002300_pt1 | contig 24706 bp, 20 predicted proteins | sample FRY02_FD_78383 | JGI IMG/M metagenome (GOLD analysis project Ga0105051, IMG submission 78383) | Freshwater microbial communities from Lake Fryxell liftoff mats and glacier meltwater in Antarctica - FRY-02 (megahit assembly) | ecosystem: Environmental > Aquatic > Freshwater > Ice > Glacier... | reverse complement strand
CCATTTTCGCAGAGCCGATGCTGGAATTGAATTCCCGGAGACATCGATTTCAATAAGTTTTGGCGGCGGGTCCGTAAGAAGCGTCGTGACACCCTCTTTGGTGATTTTTGTTCTTTGCAGGCGGAGACCGCAGACTTTCCAGCGCTGGCAGTTGTTTAAAATTTTGCTTGCCGCGTGGGCAAGGCGCATGCGTTGCAGAAAGTGGCCGTTGCAGAAAGTGGCCGTTGCATTCGGCGCAAGCTGGGACAGTGTCATTCGCTTGATCCACGAAATGATGGATAGTTTGCATCACCGTAATCGTCCCATTTGAACTGTCCCTTCACTTTCCAGTGATTTGCCACGATTGCCGAGTTTTTCAAGAGACGACGGTTGACTTTCCAGAGTTTTGGTGTCTCATACTGGAGCTTACTCCAGTCTCATCAAGGGGGATCGTCATGGCCGTTGAACTGAAAAAGGGTGGTAATGTTTCTTTGACGAAGACCGTTCCGGGTTTGAATGCCATTACGGTCGGCTTGGGGTGGGACGCACGGTCGACGGACGGTGCGGCGTTCGATCTGGATGCCATCGCATTTTTGCTGGTCGAGTGTGCCGGGGGTGCGTTCAAAGTTCGTTCAGACTCCGATTTCATCTTCTACAACAATCTCGCCTCCAGTGACGGTGCTGTGAAGCATTTGGGTGACAACACCACCGGTCAGGGCGACGGGGACGACGAACAGATCAAGATTGACTTCAGCAAGATGGCCGCCGAAGTCGTGAAGGTCAAGGTGTGTGCGACGATCAACGACGCCGAGACACGGAAGCAGAGTTTCGGACAGGTCAGCAAGGCATATATGCGGTTGGTGAACGACGCAGATGGCAAGGAGATTGCTCGCTATGACCTTTCGGAAGACTCCAGCACCGAAACGGCCATGGTTTTCGGCGAGATTTACCTCAACGGAGGGGAGTGGAAATTCCGGGCGGTGGGTCAGGGGTTTGCCGGCGGCCTGTCCGCCTTGGCCAAGGACAGCGGGGTCAATGCCTAAGTGTGCCGCAGTGTGTCGGATTCTCGGGACGGGACCAACTATCAAGGAGTTTTCTCATGGCAGTGAATTTGTCGAAGGGTCAGAAGATCTCGCTGGAGAAGGAGGCCGGTGGTGCGCTCAGCAAGGTGATCATGGGCTTGGGCTGGGATGCCAAGCCGATCAAGGGGTGGTTCGGGGACAAGCCAGGCCCGTCGATTGATCTCGACGCCTCGTGCGTCCTGTTCGACGAGGCCAAAAAAGTGGTCGACACAGTGTGGTTCCGCCAGTTACGCAGCGTGGATGGCAGCATCGTCCACACCGGCGACAATCGCACCGGCGCCGGTGAAGGGGACGACGAGCAGATCGTGGTTGACCTGTCTAAGATACCTGCCTCTGTGAAAAGCTTGGTCTTCGTGGTTAACAGCTTCACCGGGCAAAACTTCAGCCAAATCGATAACGCCTTTTGCCGGATTGTCAACGCGACCGGCAACAAGGAAATCGCCCGTTACAACCTGAGTTCGGCAGGCAGCCACACGGCCCAGGTCATGGCGAAAATCTACCGCCACAACAACGAATGGAAAATGCACGCGATAGGGGAAAACGCGTCCGGTAGCACCTTCCAGGATTTGCTCCCGGCCATTCTACCCTACCTGTGAGGCCCTATACCTCTCTTTGTGAGGGGGTTGGTTCTCGTGAGGCATCGACGCGAATCACTATGTTGAAGGGGATTGCTATGGGTTTCTGGGATAACCTGAAAGAAAAAACGGCGCAAATGAACGCCTCGCTGCAAACCAGCATAAGTCGCTACAAGAACGGCGACTTCGCCAACGCCTCGATGGCCATCTGCGCGATGATTGCGGCGGCCGACGGATCCATTGACGCTTCAGAAAAGAAAAAGACGGCCGGTTTTATCATGAGTAATGACAACCTCAAGGCGTTCGACGCCGCCGTCTTGAAGGAGAGGTTTGACCACTATTGCGGCAAGCTGCAGGCAGACTATGACTTCGGCAAGATCGAGGCCATCCAGGCCATTGGCAAGCTCAAATCCAAGCCGGACCAGGCCCGCGCCGTGATCCAAGTGGGGATCATCATCGGCGGGGCCGACGGCAACTTCGATGCCGAAGAGAAGGTGGCGGTCAAGGAGGCCTGCCACGCGGTCGGGATCAATCCGGCGGAATTCGACCTGTAAGCAGCATTCGCCACTCACTTCTTCCGAACGCGTTCCGCGTGTCGCGGAACGTTGACGGTGACTCGATTGATCAATTATTTGTGCTGAGTGCTCGTGCATTCAGATTGTTCGTGGGCTTATCATTAGTGCCGCAGGCACTCGTGGAAAGGAAGGTCATCATGGCGGTATCCCTGACGAAGGGTGGTAACGTTTCTCTGTCGAAGGAAGCGCCCGGGCTGAAAAAGATCCTAGTGGGCCTCGGCTGGGACGCGCGAGCGAGCGACGGGGGCGACTTCGACCTTGACGCTTCGGCGTTCATGTGTAATGCCGGCGGCAAGGTCCGCGATGACTCGGACTTCATTTACTACAACCATCTCAAGTCCCAGGACGGCTCTATTGAGCACACCGGCGACAACAAAACCGGAGCGGGCGAGGGAGACGATGAAGCGATCAAGATGGAGCTCGACAAGATCCCGGCCGAGGTGCAAAAGGTGGTGATCTGCGTGACCATTCACGAGGCCGCCTCACGCAAGCAGAACTTCGGCATGGTGAGCAATGCGTTCGTTCGCGTTGTCAACCAGGACGGTGGCAAGGAGTTGGCGCGTTTCGACCTTTCGGAAGAGGCGAGTATTGAAACGGCGATGATCTTCGCGGAAGTCTATCGCAACGGCACCGAGTGGAAGTTCAAAGCGATCGGCCAGGGCTTCAATGACGGCCTCGGGCCGCTCGCCCGCAGTATGGGTGTCAACATCTAATAACCGTTCGTCCCTTTCCGGAAGCACGAATCATGAATGAACTGTCGCGCGGGCAGAAGGGCAAGATCGCCGACCTTGGTGCGGGTGATGTCGTTGAGATCGCGGTGGACCTTGCGCTTCGCAGCGGTCAGTCAATTGACGTGAGCTGCTTCGGACTCGATGAGGCCGGACGGCTGTCGGATGATCAGTACTTCATTTTCTACAATCAGAAGAAGTCGCCCGAAGGGGCGATTGAGATGCAGGGCGCCCGGCACAGTGCTAGGGAATCGTTCAAGGTCAATCTGTCACGCCTGCCCGGCAAGATCGTACGGCTGGTGTTTTCAGCGACGATAGACGGCGGGGGTACCATGAGCGACTTGGCAGCCAGCCATGTTGGTCTGGTCTTGAACGGCACCGTCGCCGCGCGCTACACCTTCACCGGCGCGGATTTTGGCGGCGAAAAGGCGCTTATGACGTTTGAGATTTACCTCAAGGATGTCTGGCGCTATGCGGCGGTGGGACAGGGTTTCAACGGGGGGCTGTCCTCGCTGCTGAAGCACTTCGGCGGGAGTGAGATCGCCCCGAAAGGCCCGTCGCCCGCCGCGCCTCCGCCGACCCCGGCGCCCGCCGCAGTTCCTCCGCCCAAGGTCAATCTCGGCAAGATCACGCTGGACAAGAAGGGCCAGAAGGGGGTCGTCAACCTCGATAAGCGGGGAATCAGCGAACAGTCCATGCATGTTAACTTGAATTGGGACAACCCCAATGCCGGCAAGAAGACCGGCTTCCTAGGTCTCGGCGGCTCGGCACCGCCCCCCGATCTGGATCTCGGCTGCATGTTTCGCATGGCGGACGGTACGATGGGTGTCATTCAACCACTTGGCGAATCCTTCGGCTCGCGGCATTCGTCACCTCATATTTATCTCGACAAGGATGATCGCACCGGCGCGTCGACTGATGGTGAGAACCTGTACATCCTGCGGCCCGACCTGATTGACAATGTGATGATCTTTGCGATGGTCTACGCCGGAACAGCCAATTTCGCGAACGTCAATGCGCGGCTGACCCTCAAGAACGGCCCGCAGGAAATCTTCATCCCCCTCAACAGCCCCAACCCCAAGCTCACGTTCTGTGCGATTTGTGTTATTCAAAAAGTGGGCAATACCGTCGAGATCACCAAGGAAGAACACTACGTGACGGACCATGGCGCGGCGGACAAGAAGTACGGCTTCGGTTTTCGGTGGGTCGCGGGCCAGAAGTAGCGAAGGTAGATCTCTGATGGACCTCGTGCGAGGACAGCGTGCCAAGTTGTCGGATCTGACCACTGAAACGAGCCCGGCAATCAGCAATCCGGCACCCACTCGGCGTGACCTCCACGGAAGACCGCAGCAGCATCTCCATCGCAGACTTGATGAACTCACCGTCTTTCCCGTCCACCGAACTTCTTTCCAGCGCCCCGCCTCCCTGCAGACACAAAACCTAAAAACCGATGAGAAGAATTCCAACACTCCCGACTCACAACCTCCTTAACTCAAACTAGCCAATTCACGCACAGAACTGAGAATTGCACCCATTTGAACTGTCCCCTCACTTTCCAGTGATTTGCCACGATTGCTGAGTTTTTTAAGTGGCAAAGGTTTACATTGCAGAGTTTGGGTGGCTACATTCTGTCGCTTGCATCAAGTAGAGCCGTATGATTTCACCGGAAAACTAAATGCCCACCAAGACAATTATCCCCCCTACACCTTGGTCACTCACTGCGGATGAGACCCTAAGGCTATTGGCGACCGATGCTGTACATGGATTGTCGTCGAGCGAAGCTGCTAGGCGAAAGCAGGAATTTGGGGCGAATGAAATCCCGGAGACTCCGGCCGAGCCACTGTGGTTGAGATATTGGGGCCAACTCACCGGTGACGCCGTCGTCCGGCTGCTTCTCATTGGCGGAATCGTCAGCTTACTGTTGGGGGATTTCCTAGAGGGCGGTGCCATTATCCTGATGCTGAACATCATGGCGGGCTTCGGTCTGTGGCAGGAAGGGAAGGCCGATGATGCCGCAAAGTCTTTGCGCCACGCCGAAAATCCTGTCTCGCTGATCATTCGAGATGGCCAACGAAAGGAGATTCCCGTTGCGGATGTTGTCCCAGGAGACATTGTCTATCTGCCGACGGGCGCTATTCCACCAGCCGATGGTCGCGTGATTGCGTCTGTCCGCGCGGAGGAAGACTGCAGTATCCTCACCGGCGAACCGCCACGTCCAGTGATCCTAGAACCTGTTCCGGCCACGACCGTGATGAATGACCAATACAACATGGTCTTTCGTGGCTGCGGAATTGTGGCGGGAAATGCCACGGCTGTGATTACAGCCACAGGGTCGAAATCCAATGTCGGACAGATCGCCGAGCGTTTGGCGGAATCAGAAAAAGTGCCGACTCCGCTGGATGAACAGTTGGACTCGCTCGGTAATTCTATGGCCAGCATTTTCAAATGGGTGGCGGGCGTGGTGATCGGAGTTGGTTTGGTTCGACAGTTTGTTGAAAAAGGAGTTGCCGATAAGGAATGGATAGATATCGCCCTTATCTTTAAGGAAGCGTTCATAAATGCTGTCGCCCTAATCATTGCGGCAATTCCCGAAGGTCTGCCAGCGGTCCTGACGATCACTCTGGCCATTGCCACGAAAACGCTGGTCAAACGAAATGCTTTGATTCGAAAACCGAAGGCCGTTGAAGGCGCTGGGAGCATGACAGTGCTTCTGACCGACAAAACGGGCACGCTCACCGCCAATCAGATGGGAGTCACGCACTTTTACCTCAACGGGCGGATCATGGCGGCTCAGGAAGCCCGTGCAGGCGAAAACGACGAACTGACAAAACGCGCCTTGCGGATCGCTAGCCTGTGCAACAACAAGTCCAGTTCCACCGAAGCCGCATTGTCCAGATGGGTAGATCAGTCAGGGTTCGAAGTGGCGGGAGATGTATCGGCCCGAACGGTCGAGCATGAATTTGATCAGAGTCTGAAACGCATGACGACGGTCCATCGCTCCAGCAAAGCGGGCCTCTTTCACGTCCTGACAAAGGGAGCTCCGGAACATTTGCTGAAGATCTGCTCACAAGTCCATCTGGATGGTCACGACGTTCCTTTGACCGACGCCCACGAGAGATCGATCGAGGAAGCTGTCAACAGCTTGGCAAGCCAAGGGCTCCGCGTGCTGGCGTTCGCGGATCGTCTCGCTGTTGATTCACATGCCCTGGACCGGACAACGGCAGAACAGGAACTGACATTTGTCGGACTTGTGGGCATCATGGATCCTCCGCGGGACGACGTGGCGGCTGCCGTCGTGCGGCTCGAAAACGCGGGCGTGCGAACCGTGATGGTGACCGGAGACAATCCAATCACGGCGTACCACGTAGCAAAGATGGTTGGCATTATCAAAGAGGACATGCCGTTCGATCAGGCTGTGATTACAGGCGAAGAGTTGTCTCAGCTTGACAATCCGAATCCCGTGTTTCTCAATCGCCTGCATTCCGTGCGAGTCTTCGCGCGAGTGACTCCCGATCATAAGGCGCGGATTTTGGAAGCTGTCCGCAATGAAGGCTACATCGTAGGCATGACCGGCGATGGAGTGAACGACGCGATCGCTCTGAAGCAGAGTGATGTCGGCTTTGCGATGGGTAACGGCACTGATGTCGCCCGCGAAGCCTCCGACGTCATCTTGATGGACAGCCGCTTTGGCACAATTCCCAACGCGGTGGAAGAAGGCCGCAATGTGATGCACAGAATTCGGTTGTATCTGTCGTATATCCTCAGCGGCAATGGCTGCGAAGTCGGCGCCTTCGTGGTCGCCTACACCGTGGGCTGGGACATCCCGCTCACGGCGCTGGTGCTGCTTGTGATCAACTTCGCCACCGACAGCTTCCCGGCCTTGGCAATGGCGTTTGAGCCAGGCGAACAAAACGTGATGGAGAAACCGCCCCGCAAACGCAACGCGCCATTCATCAACCGCGTGATGTGGGCGCATATCTGGGTGCAGACCCTGGTCGCCACAGTGGTCATCATGGCGGTCTATTATTTTGCCCTTCGAGAGTTCCCCAATTACCTCGGCGATCGCTCGTTGCTGAGCAAAGAAGATTTGGTGAAGTGCCTTGCGTTCGCCCGCTCCGCGGCTTTCATGACGTACATCTGGCAAAAACTGTTCCGCGGATTTACCGCGCGTTCGATGACGCGGTCGCTGCTAGAAATAGGAGTTTTTCGGAATCCTTGGTCTATCGGTGCCTTCGCAATCAGTATGGCGATCTCGCTGTTTTTTGTGTACGTCCCAGGAGTCAACACAGCGATGGGTCTTGCCCCACTCGACGGTAAATGGATGGGTATCGTTTGCCTAGTTGGATTAATTCCGCCAATTTGTGAAGAGTTCAGCAAGCCATTTATCAGGAAATTGCAGGATTGATTTTTTCCGAGCTACATGATGCTTTCAAGTGGCTTAATTTCATTGTGATTTCTAATGTTCGTTCTCCGTCCCCGTTCGGTGATGTTCTAATTTTCGGAGGTTCAAAAAGTATGGCACAGCTATCTCATCCCGTTGAACCGTTTGGTGAAGTTAACGTCTTTAAGTCAGCCAGTGGGCTGGCGATAAAGGCAACAATTCTGATGGTTCCAAATGTCGAAAATGCTCACACGGGGCTCGCGATCGATGCATCTGCATCGATGCAGCCAATGTATGGCGTGAAGATCGGACCATTTCCTGCAGCGAAGCCGAACGTCGTCGAACCGGTGGCGCGCGCGATGTCAGCTTTTCTGGCGAATTTTTCATCAGATGGAAAGTGCAGCAACATTTACTGGGCCTGCAGTCCTGACGGTTCAGCCATCGAAGAAATCGGGCGTTTTTCGGCTCAGGAAGTTGAAACTGTTCCTTTCACCGGGCCAAAGCGTTTTCCTTGGGGTAAGCAGACGAAGCTGCTGCCGCCGGTGAGATATTTTGCCGAGCACGCATTTAAGGATATCCCTTGGTCTCTTGGGGTGATTATCACCGATGGAATCGTCGATGACCTCGCCGATGTAAAAAGTTACTGTCTGCAACTTGGTCAGCAAATGGAGAGCGGCCAGCGTCTGTTTATGAAACTGGTGCTGATCGGCGTCGGCAGCGAAGTCGATGAGAAGCAAATGGAAGAACTCGATGATATGTTTGAAGGCTCCAATCTAAAAACTCCAAAAGGGAAAGAAATCGACATCTGGGATCACAAGATCGCAGGCGATATGAAGAAGCTCGAAGAGGTGTTTTCGGAGATTGTGGACGAAGATACGATTGTGGTGGAAAGCGGAAAGATCCTGGACAACACTGGTAAAGTGGCCAAGGAATATCGTGATGGTGTTCCGGCCGTACTCAAATTTGACCTGCCCGCCGGAACGACCAGCTTCACACTCGAATTCCCGGGCGGAAACATCACGCAGGACATTTCTGAAGTTTTGGGACGGCTGTAAACATCGGACGACTGTCGTTGTTCGAGCCTCAATTTTCCTGGATATCCAACCGTTCTTCGAGGATAACGTCATGGGCACCACGACCAGTCACCAGCTTGCCAGTTCAATCGTTGCTTCGGAGTTCGGTGAAGTGAATGTCGGCAAACTGCCGGACGGTCGCCTGGAAGTTTCGTTCACCATTCTGATGGCCCCCAGCGGATCGGAGGCTGAAGGCTGGCAGACGGGTGTTGCCTTGGATGGCAGTTTATCCATGCAAAGCTGGTACGGTCTGCGGCTGGTTGGCAAAGTGCCGCCCGACGTGCAGTCGCAGTACGAACTGAACGGCTGGCTTTCCAGCACCGTGGAAGATGGACGCAAGGTCAAGAAGTTTCTGAAGGAGGCCTACGACGATGCAATGGCCAAGGGTCATTTGCGAATGAGTGCCAACATTGTCGAGCCAACGTCTCGCGAATTCATTGCCTACCTTGCGGCTGAATTAGATGCCGACGGCGGCACGACCGTGATTTACTGGGCCTGCGGCGCGGATGGGTCCGCCATCGAAGTGATCGGCGATTTTTCCGCCGACCAGTGCAGGCAGCTTTCGATCCGGGGACCGCAAAAGGAGTCGTTTGGAAACGGTACGCGTCTGCTTCCCGCTGTGCAATATTTCGTGGATCGCTTTCAGGATGCCGAGCGGGGTATGTATGTATTTCTGACGGATGGACGACTGGATGATCTGGAGGAGGTCAAAGCCTATTCCACGCAACTGGCACGTGCAGTCGCAACTGGGCGGCGCAAACCGGTGAAGTTTGTGCTGATCGGCATGGGGGACAAGGTTGATGAGAGCCAGATGGCGGAGCTCGATGATCTCGATACTGGCACAGATGTCGATCTTTGGGACCATAAGATCTCTCGAGAAATGCGCTCGGTCGTGGAGATCTTCGCCGAAGTTGTGCGTGAGAATCAAATCGTCGCATCGACCGGAGTCATTCATGACTCTCAGGGACAGATCGTCAAGCGATTTTCGGATGGCCTTCCGGCAATGATCACGATCACTCTGCCAACCGGAACCAAGTGGTTCGAACTGGAAGTGGACGGACAGAGGATTCGCCAGAATCTTGCGGTTCCGTGAAAATCATGGAGCGACAAATCAGGATAGCCTTCCCTAGCCCGGTGTTGAGATTGCGTTATCAGATCGTTTCTGGACTGGAGATATCCACTTTTTAGGCGCGAAATATCATGAGTTGGCTCAAAAAAATATTTGGTGGTGGATCTGCTGAATCAGCGGCTCGGACTTCCCACCAGCTTCCCAGTACCATAGTGGCGAAAGAATTTGGTGAGGTAAATGTCGCTCGTGGCCGGGAAACGACGGACATCACGTTTACCATCCTTATGGAGCCGACTGGTCAGGAAGGTTGGCAAACCGGTGTGGCGGTCGATGCGAGTGGTTCCATGCAGGGAGTCTTTGGCAAGGGTTTGGAAGAAGGGTCAAAAGGATCACCTCCACAACATTTGTTGCAGGAATATCTCAATCGAGGTTCGATGCAGATTGTTGAGCATCAGGGGCAGAGGTTTCAAGTTTTTTCGGACGACGCCAAGGCGGACATGGTCCAGCGTGGGTATTTTTCGTGGAGTAAAAACGAAATTGAACCTCTCGTTCGTCGAGTCACAGGTTATCTGGCGGCGAACTTGGACGCGGATGGCGGGACGACTGTCATCTATTGGGCCTGCGGCGAAAACGGCGACGAGCTGGAAGAACTGGGTGATCTGACGGCCGAAGACTGCGGCAATGCCAAAATCGCGGGGCCAACGAAGCATCCTTTTGGCGGCGCGACGCATTTGACCCCGGCCGTGAAGTACTTCGCGGAACGCTTCAAGGATGCCAAAAACGGCATCTACATCTTTATCACGGACGGCGAACTCAACGATCTGGCGGCCGTAAAACGCTACACGACTCAACTCTGCAAAGAGATTTCCACCGAGCGTCGAAATCCGCTGAAGTGTGTGCTGATCGGGATTGGAGAAAATATCAACGAAGAGCAAATGGAGGAGTTGGACGACTTGGACTCCGGGACGAAGGTCGATCTGTGGGATCATAAGATCGCAAAAGACATGCGGGATCTCATGGAGATCTTTGCAGAGGTCGTCAGTGAGAATCAAATTGTCGCACCGACAGCTCGCATCTTTGACGACGGTGGTCAGGTGATCAAAAACTTCTCGGATGGCTTGCCGGCGAAGGTCACTTTTTCGATGGCGAATACTTCAAAGTTTTTTGAACTGGAGGTTGCTGGTCAGAAGATCCGCCAGCCAGTGGAATTGACTGCTGCCGGGCGTTAGTATTTCGACTGTTTCTTTGTCTCAGGAGTGGCACTATGTCATCGCGTCGTCTTCCGGTTTATTTGCTGTTGGATTGTTCGGAATCGATGGCTGGGACTGGTATCGAAGAGATCAATCGGGGGATGCAGACACTTGTGGGTGAGCTGCGTAAAAATCCGATGGCACTCGAATCAGCCTGCCTGAGTGTGATCAGCTTTTCCCGTTACGCCAGACAGATCATACCGCTCACGGAATTGATGGCGTTTCAAGTGCCAACGTTATCTGTCCGTCCAGGAACCGCCTTTGGCAACGCAATTCAATTGCTGGTTCAATGCATGAATCGCGAGGTCGTTAAGACGACCCCGACACAAAAGGGCGACTATAAGCCGCTGGTGTTCCTGTTTACCGACGGTCAGCCAACCGATGATTGGCAGTCTGCAGTGAATGCTTTGCGGTCAGCCAATCAGCCGAAGATCGCCAACATCTATGCCATCGGTTGTGGTCCGGATGTGGACACCGACATCCTGCGTGAAGTCACGGATATCGTGTTTCGGATGGACGGCATGTCCACGGATGCCTGGCGCAAAGTGTTTGTGTGGCTGTCGGCATCCGTGAGTTCGGCCAGCATCAAACTCAATTCTGGAGACGGGCAATCACCGATTGACATGCCGTCGTTGCCAGCGAGCCTTGAGTATGTTCCGCCTGGGTCTGCATCGTACCATGATCCGTCACCTCGTCAGGTATTTTTGCAGGCAATGTGCCAGCGCCATGGAAAACCTTATCTCATGCGATTCGCGCGCCAGGGATCTGCAAGAACATATACTGCCATCTGTTCACACAAACTGGATTCCTTGGACGACGATGATTCAGACGCGCTGCCTCCCATCAATTCCTCGCTTTTGGATGGCTGTCCGAGTTGTCCGTATTGTGAAAATGAAATTGCCGCGACATGTCCCTGCGGAGCGGTGTTCAGCGCAGACCCCAGTCATCGCGGCGAAACCACCTGTCCGAAGTGTCACGTCGAACTCAGTTTTCGAGGGTCTGGAGGAAATTTCGACGTGCGCCGATCCAGTGGTTAAGGCTGGCAGTATTTCCCAGCACGCATTGTCAAGGAGCTTTCCCTTCCCGTTGCCAGTGCTTATACTTCACGCGGTGCGGATTGATTTCCTTGTTCCGAGGCTCCTGCCTCGCGAGATTGACAGCCTCATTCCCGGCCGCGTGGAAGAATAGGATGAGCGGCAGGAAAGGATTTACCAGCCGCTTGATGTAGGACGGGTCTCCAGACCCGTGCTGATAAGTACAAAATCAGGTCCGGACGGGTCTGGAGACCCGTCCTACGGTAAAACAGCATCTGCCGATTGCCTAAGATGACGCACTATTCCCGGTTCTTGTGAAACCCTCAGTTGTTCTGGAGTCAACGACATGTCTGAAGAAGGACGCCGCTTGCCGGTGTATCTATTGCTGGATTGTTCAGGTTCGATGTCGGGCGAACCTATCGAAGCTGTGCGCCAGGGTGTCCGGATGCTGATTTCGGATTTGCGTGGTAATCCGCAGGCGCTGGAGACGACGTACTTGTCAGTGATTACCTTCGCCAGCAGTGCCCAGCAGGTCTGTCCTCTCACCGAAGTCATGATGTTCCAGGAGCCAAACCTCGAAGCATCCGGCAGCACATCACTGGGCGAGGCGTTGAAATTGCTCGAACGTGCTCTGGACACCGAAGTCCGCAAGAGTAGCCCCACACAGAAGGGGGACTGGAAGCCATTGGTATTCCTGATGACCGACGGACAGCCCACGGACAACTGGGAGATGGCGGCTGACAGCATTAAGAAACGCAAATTGGGTAATATCATTGCTTGCGCGGCAGGTGCGGGTGCGGATTCGCAATTGCTGAAGCGGATTACAGAGATCGTTGTCGAAATCCACAATCTTCAGCCGGATTCGCTGAAGGCCTTCTTCAAGTGGGTCTCAAGTTCGATCAAGACGACGTCCCAAAGCGTGGTCCAGGTCATGGACGATTCGGCAGCACCGATCAATTTGCCAGCACCCCCACCACAAATTCAGATTGTGCCGTAAATACTTTTGTGGCCGAATTTGTGAGAATTCCGGATGTCCGTTGGATACGATCGGAAGTCTCACGACTTCCGCTACGGCATGACGTCCCGCAGGAAGGGCAAGGTTTCCGATGCAAGGCGAACAACGATATCATAGTATGATCGCCACGATGCTCAATCGCTGGGGGCTGACGTTCGAGCACAATGCTCAGGGTGACGCTGAGTGGAAAAAACTAGCCTCGGACGATGTGGCAAAGAAAGTCTGCGATGTCGTCTCTCAGAAAGTACTGGGGGAAATCCTGAAGCGACAAATCGATCGATTTCCACCGCCGTCAGATGCAGACGAGGCTCTGGTCAAAGCCTTTCGCAAATGGGCCGTCGATAAAGAGCGTGGCATGGAGGATGTGCGACGATTTGCTCGTCAGGCATTAGAGGCAGCGGAAGCTCAGAGTCCGCCGATGCCAGCCCCGCCCGCTCAAACTCAATCTTCACATACTTCGTCTCCTCCGATATCTCCACCTCCCGTTCCCTGTGCTGCGGTACCCGCTTCTGGTGCGTATAAGAAACCACCCCAAACGGCTTCTCCCGCAGTTGCCGCAAGCGGATCACAGACTCCGAAAGTTCCCATGAACGCAGGCGCCAGCAATCCAAAAAACGACAAACCACCAGCGATTCCCGCTGCCAGCACCGCGCCACAGCAAGCCGCGAAGCCACCATCGAATAAGCCTCAGCCGAATCCAGCGTCAGAGAATGCTGCGACGGTTCCCTCGCCCGCGCCGGTCCCTGCTGCGGCACTTTCTCAATGGTTGTATCTTCCGCTGCCGACAGACGAGCCCGACCCACATACGGAATTTGATCGACGCGAAGGAAGTTCGTTTGAGAGCTTTCCGATTCTGGGTTCCCGGGTGCGAGGCAAGAAGCACAAGCACGATGGTACACACTGCGACGATTGGTTTTCATTTGCCAATGCCGGACCCTGGACCGTCCTAGCTGTTTCAGATGGGGGCGGTTCGTATCGTTTCTCTCGAGTCGGTGCCAAGGCATCCTGCGAAGCGGTCATCGAGTGTCTGTCGAAAAAACTTGTGGAACACACGCTGAAGGCACGCAACGAATGGAATGCGGCGAGTTTCGCAGAGCCAGATATCGAATATGTCAAGACGAGCCTCGTGGATTCCGTCATTGCTGGATGGAACGCGGTCACGGCTGCCGTGACGGAACGAACAGCGAATCCAGTCTACGAACAACTTTTGGGGCGTCCGCTTTCGACCAAAGATTTATATTGCACGTTGCTTGTTGCTGTCCACATGACAGTGCCTTATGAAGACGGGGAGCGGAGTCTGATTTTTGGTTTGGCAGTCGGTGACGGCATGGTGGCCGCCGTGGATCAAAGGGGACGATCACTGCTGTTAATGACGCCGGACAGTGGCGAACATTCCGGCGAAGTGCGGTTCCTCGATCAACGAGAAGTCGATCCGAACAAACTGAGAGCGAAAATTTTTCCGACGTTGTGTGATCTGCGAGCGCTAATGTTGATGACAGATGGCGTCGCAGATGATTACTTCCCAAATGACCCTGGCATGACATGGCTCTATGGCGATCTCGTGCTGAATGGAGTTTTGCCGATTCCTTCTGTTTCGGACAGCGATCTGGATAAAACGATTGCGGGAACCAAGGTGTCTTCCGAGTCCGAGTTTTCGGCCATCAATTGTGTAAATGAGTTTGAGCAACTCAAGCTGGATCAGACCATTCAGAAAGTGCATGTGCGTTCGATTAGTCAACTGGCGGAAAAACTCGGGTTGCCTGCTGAGGAAGTTGTCCGGCGTACTGCATTACTGAAAGCAAAGGCTGTTGCGTCACCTTCCTCGTCCCTCGAGTCACTGCAGAGTTGGCTGGATTCCTATCATGTGCGAGGATCATTTGATGATCGCACTTTGCTGGTCATGCACCGCTAGGACTCTGTCATGAAGGTCGAAACCGCGACTCTGAAAGACGGCAAAACCAAAGACTTTATGATGGTGTCGGACCCGCCCTCCGGAACCATGAAGGAAGTCTATTTTACTCCGGATCGCAGGGAAGTTGTCTGCTTTTATAAAGACTCCCAGGCAGGCAATGATCCCGCTCGCACACAGCGGTTAGAATCGATCATTGGCAAATACAATCCGACTTTGCCAAGATCACAGGGCGGTTCGGCAGCCAGCGATGTTGATGCGGCGTACTATCGCAATCTCTTTTGCTGGCCCACCGCAATTGTGACTCGGCCACGCTTCGGTTTGGTGACGCCGACTTATCCGGGAAACTTTTTCTTTCAGGAAGGGCCGTGCAAGGGGCAGGAAAAGAACGGCGCTTGGTTCACTCTTGTAAAACCGCGATCTATTCTCCAGCGGATGGCTCCCAAAGAATTGGGAGACTGGCTCAACTATCTGAGGCTGTGCATTAAGATGGCGCGAGCGGTGGCGCGCCTGCACCAGGCCGGGCTTGCGCATTCAGACCTCAGCAACAACAACGTCCTGGTGGACCCACTCAACGGAGCCAGCGTCGTGATCGATATTGACTCGCTGGTTGTTCCGGGTTTGTACCCTCCGGATGTCCTCGGCACAAAAGGATACATCGCGCCCGAAGTCCTTTCGACGTTGTCGCTGCCCTTCCGTGATCCGAAGCGAAAGCATCCGAGTGCGCGCACTGATGAACACGCATTGGCTGTTTTGTTTTATCAATACCTGCTTCAGCGGCATCCGCTTGAAGGCCGCAGCGTCCCAAAGGCAAACACCGCTGAAGAACAGGATTTTCTAACCTACGGTCCGCAGGCATTGTACTCTGAACATCCTCAGGACAAGTCGAATCGTCCCGAAGCGGCAAAATTTGTCGCCGCTTCGTCGCTCGGTCCCTGGCTTGAAGAATTGTTTCAGCGAGCGTTCGTGGATGGTATTAAGGATGCGAATCGCCGCCCCACTGCCAGCGAATGGTTAAAGGGCCTGGTGAAGACATTCGACCGAACGATCCCTTGCCCCAACGCGAATTGCTTTCAGAAGTGGTTCGTATTGACGGATAGTGCTGGAGCACGTTGTCCCTTTTGCGGAACAAAATCCGCGCAGTCTGTCCCGGTCCTCCGATTTCGTTCTGAAGGTCGCCCCGGCCAGTGGATTCAGGATGGTTCTGTCGCGGTCTATCACCATCTGCAGCTCTACAAGTGGCACGCCTTTGCAAATTTGTTTCCTGGCCCGGACTCTGACCTGACGCCCCAGGCCTATATCGTCTGGCATGGTGGTCAGTGGTTGATGATTAATCAGAATCTGACTTCACTGACGTCTTCGATGGGGAATCGCGTTCCGCCCGGACAACCAGTGGCATTGACACCGGGCGTTAGAATTCGTCTGTCTCAGGAACCCAACGGCCGCATCGCGGAAGTTGAAATGCGACAGCCCTGAACCAAAAATAGGATGTGCTGGCCATGACCGCTTTGTTCGACAATCAGCGAATGCAGTTTCAAGCGGAGCTTGACGCGGTGTATCCAGGCGGCAGTCTCGAACTTAGTCCCCAGGAATATCCCGGACCGCTGATCGTCCGGCGGTCATTGACGATCGAAGGACACAACGCAACATTGTGGGCTTTGAAGGGACCGGTTCTGATCGTTGAAGCTGGTGCGAACGTCCATCTCAGGAACCTGCGGATTGAGGTGACGGGCGAAGGCATGACGTTGACACCCGAGGAGGACGTTGCGATCCGTGTTTCACCCGGTGCTCAGGTCGATCTGGACGACGTGGAAGTGCGAGGGGCGATCGAAGGTCTTCCTCAGGAAGCTGGTGTTTGGCGCTATCCGAAAACGCTCTACCTTGGACCAATGTCGCCATCGACACAACACGAGTTTCGAGTCCGTATCGCCACGGCGACTTCCTGCAAAATTGTATCGCAGGTTTCTGGCATTGACGTTTCACCTTCGATATTGCCATGTGGCCGAGTTGAACTGCAGTTGAAGGTGGAACAGCTCCGAAACGACACGTTTCTCTATGGCCGCATTCTGCTGAAGACAGCCTTTTCGAAACGCTGGATTGTCGTGAGTGGCCACGTCTCCGATGCGTCCGCGTCGCCTCCTCATCGCAGTAGTCCTCACGCTCCGATGTTGTGGGAACCACCGGACTGGGACTCCCTGTCCCAAGCAGGCCAGTCGATTGCAGTCGTGCCGGCTCCAGTCATGCCAGCGCCGGTCGTGCCGGCTCCGGTCATGCCAGCGCCGGTCATGCCAGCGCCAGTCATGCCAGCGCCAGTCATGCCAGCGCCAGTCATGCCAGCGCCAGTTCATCCGGTCGCACCGGTCTATGTTGCTCCGCCTGTTGATCCTCTTTTGCGGCCCCCTGCGCAAACTCATGTTCCACCGGTCGTCACTTCGCCACCAGTGGTCGCCAGTCCGCAGTTGCCATTGTCTGCAAGTATTCCGCTGCAGATCTCGCCTGCGCCGGTGGTTCAACCGCCGTCAACCCCTTCACTTCCCATTTCGCCTTCACGTCCTCGCAGTCTGCGACATCAGGATCCCGCGAACTTGGGCATCTTTTCAAAGCCAGATTCCTCGCAGAAAATTCCTGACGCAACACCGACGTCCAGCAATCCCATAGTCAAAAGCGGCTCGTCGCTCCCGTCCTGGGCGAAATCTTCCACCCCGATGCCACCTGCTCAAATGAATCCGTCAACCTCGGCATCCAACACACCTGCGCCACCGTCTGCGCCGTTAACGATTGCTTTTGCGAAAGATCCTAAAAAAGACAGTTCTCCGCCGCCCGCGCATGTGAATCCGCCAGCCCCGATCTCACTCTCACGATCGCTGTCCACTCCATTAACGATTGCCTTTGCGAAAGCTCCCACGAAAGTCAGTTCTCCGCCGCCATCGCAAGTGGATCCGCCTGCCCCGATCAAACTCACACCACCACTATCCGCTCCATTAACAATTGCCTTTGCGAAGGATTCCACGAAAGTCAGTGCGCCGCCGGCACAAGTCAATTCACCAGCCCCGAAACCGCTCGCATCGCCATCGTTATTTCCTCCGCTAACCATTGCGTATTCGAATGATCAAGCCAAACCAGGCGGCAAGCCTCCAGCGACACCCAATCAAGACTCATCAACACCGTAGATCTCAGCACGGTCACGTATGATTTCGGCCCATCGGCGATGGGTGGCTGGTTCGCACATGGCGTCGGCGTGTCGAAATACGGGGAGGGCATCGTCGTGCAGAATTCTTCGCGACGATTCCCAGTCCACACTGTCGATACGGTAAAGCGATTCGATCAACGGGATTTGCTGCGGATGAATCGCAGTCTTGCCCAACAGTCCGAATTCCACATCCATACGGACCTCGCGCGCCAGTGTTTCGGCGTCATTCAGCCGATCGAACACCGGCGATGTCAACGAAAAACCCGACGGATGAAAGATCGTCACCAGTTGGGCGATGGTTGGCCCCAGCGGAGTTTCATAAATGGTGCGACCACGCGGACGACGCAGACCAAGCAGGTGCAGCAGGTCGTTGCCACCGATTCGCAGGCAGATCACTCGAGTCCGCACACATTTTGAAAGCAGTGCGTCTCGGAGGGCACGCATCTCGCACGGATCGAAGACTTCTGCAGTTTCCAGAGTTGGCATCAGCCAATGCGTATTTCCCTCCGGAATGACTCGCAGGTAATCAGGAAGGTTGTACAGAGTCAGTTTAGGAAGCACGAACCCATCGAGATGATCGATCCCGTCCGATTGCAGCAGCCCCTTCAGGACATCGGGATTCCGGACGCGCACAAAACGTCGCAGCCCGACGGGTTTCAGTTGGCCCAGCAGGTGCCCAAGGTTCGTCAGTGCTTGTGGGACGTCAGCGTCCGTAATCGAATCTTCCGTACAGAAAATTACCGATCGAAGTGCCGGAAAGCGGCAGTGATTTGCAATCTCCACCAGGTCGCCGCGAGTGGCTGGCACATATAACGATGCTCCAAGTTGCAGGTAACTCATGAATCTCCTTTGTCCAGATTGCGAATCAACGCCACGGCATGGTAAGGCAAGTCGCGATCGACCAACACCGCCACTGATCGACGTTCGGCCAATTCGCGGAGGTGCCGCACGTCTTCGCCACCTGCGTCCCGCAACAACAAATGCGACGGAATACGACGTAACATCACTCGCGTCGCCTCGCCAATCCCCGGCTTGATGTGATTGGCGTCGTGGATACCAAAGCGTTCAGCCACATCGGTTAGGAGATCTCGGCAGCGTACGCGCTGTCGTTGGCGTTCTGCATCAGTCATGACCTCACCCGCAGCATCTGCCTCTGACCATTGTCGTTCGATTTCCGTAGTCATCACATCGAGAAACCAACCTGTCAGATCATGCTCCGTGAACTCGGAAAAATGAACACACCCGTGGAAATCGTCCGCTCCGACGACATCCGTATTGAGAATCGAACGGCTGACCAGGCCGCTGATCGTCGCTCCCAACAGACTGCTCGGGATCAGGTAATCTTCGGACGTCGCCGCTTCGGTCGCAGTCCCGGAGAGGTCGGCGATAACGTGCAACCCCGAGTTGAGTCTGATGTTGTCGCTGGCGTGAAACGATTCAACCGCCTGGTGCAACTCGCGCGACATCACTCCTTTGCCAGTCCAGCCATCCACGAAGACGATCGATGAGGGCGCATGAGACCGCAGCAGAAATCGCAGCGCAACCGTATCGATCCCGCGGTCCCGAATGAGCGAGATCGAATAATGGCTGGCCGACCTGCCGAGCTGCCGTTGCAGGACACGCTTGAGCATCGCACCGATCGGCGTCCCGGCGCGGGCCAGCGACACCAGTGTGATCGGCCCTGACTGCAACTCCGTGATGCGCCGAGCCATGCGCATCAGGTCTCGCGCGAACCGCCGCTGATGACGCGCCAACGCCTCGTGAAACAACCGCAGATATTCCCCCGACGGGAGTGCTTCCGGACTGAGCATCTCGCTGTAATGCCGCGTGCGCGACTGAATCAGCCGCTCTTTCTCAGCCACGGGCGTCAGCGACATCTGCACCGGCTTGAGCAGAAAGATTACATCGTCAGCGTGGTAGCTGCCGCTAAACATCAGCCGAAGCCTCCTCAGACATCAGCAGGGCTCGCTGCAATTGCGAGTTGCGAGGCGTCATCGCGAAGTCGCATGTTGCAAGAAACGCGGCGTCTGAGAGGCTGTCTCCCAAACCCAGCGTCAACACCGGCTCGCCAGCGGCATAACGGTTCAGGACATGTTCGACAGCCTGCCGTTTTCCAAGACAGCGCGGCACGACCGAGAGGTTGTTGTCGTTGAAATGCACAAAAAATCGCTCGTCGTGCGCCAGTGCAGCGTGTTGCTCCATGACCTGCCTCAGAGCATCGACGTCACCATCAACCTGCTTTGCGACAACGTACAGTTGCAAGTCAAAATCACAAATGACTCGGACACGCACGCCTAGAGAAAGTGAATCGCTGGTCGCCTGCAGAGCCTCCTGAATTCGCGTCAGTTCGTTGCCAAGCAGTGAAACCATCGGTCGAATCTGATCGTCCCACTGCTCGTCAAGCTGGCCATCGGGCAGAAGCACAACGCCACCAAAATCCAGGATCACCGCATGTCGAAATGGAAGTGTTACACGGTGAAAGGCACTTTCATTTCGAGCAGTCACAGGGATCACTGTCGCCGCCGCCGACAGCCACTCGAACAACTGCCGCTGGCGGGGACTCATGAACGACAACGGACTGCCATCCCGGTGAAACGCCGCTGGAATCAAAGACAACGCTTCTTCCGGTGGGCATTTGCCGCGCGTCTGAAAAATCGTATTGTCCAGATCGAGGAACACGTACGTTTGCATGATAATTCGGTACTCAAGATGGCCTGTGACGGAAAGCGTGGCTGGGTCGTGTCTAAATGTGCTTAGGATCGCTCGATCAATAGCGGCTCAATCACTGAACTCGCCGGGATGCCGAAGGAAATTCCGCAAGCCCCGAGTATTTCGCACAAGCGATGTTCCGTCGGCAGTGGATCTGTTTCGTAGCCGACAAGCACTCGGTCGTAATGCCGATCAACGACGTTGTAAAGGAAATTCGGAATGCCTTCATGGTAGTTGTCCACGAATTCGAGCACGCTGTTCAAATCACCATCGACCAGCAGCGGCGAACGCGTTGTGGATTGAAACATGACGTCCCAGCCCTGAAGTTCAAGCCACCGCGCCAGCCTAAACGCTGGATAATGAAACTCCCCGGTCCCCAGCACCAATAGCCGTGTTCCAGGCAATAGATTCGCCTCGGCCACCAATGCCGACTCATTCAGTTGAAGTTCGGTACGCAGACCAACGCGGCCAAAGTTGGCAGGCAGGCAGTAGGTCTTGTCTTGATCGTTACTATCGACGAATGGAGGCGGACCGGGATCAAACGCCTGATCCGGCTCAAATGAATACGTGCCGCGCAACAGTGACTCAAATCGCACAGAGACGCCGACGCGCCTTGTGACTGCCGCCCGACTGGCATCGTTCAGCCAGTCCGTCAGACAAACGACGATCACCTGACGCAGCGCCGGGTTGTGCTGGCGATACGCGGCGGCCAGATTCGCGGCGGTCGCGCCCGTACTCATCTCGTCATCCACAATCACCAGCGTGTGCGCTGTGTTGAACAACAGCCGATCGTCTGCGGCGGTCGGCGCGTAGAGCCGATGCCGAGTTGCGTGGCTGTGTAATTCGTCAAATGTCAGAGCGGGCGGCAGCGCGAGAGCGTATCGAGTTCCGTGCAGAAACAGAAGGTCATTGCGACCGGTGTGACGCAGCCAGCTTTCGAAGATTCCATGCCCCAGTCCGGTGGCCGTTTCTGCCATCGCAACCATGACCGCCGGACCTTTCAGATCGGCGATTCGAACCGCAAGTCGGTCGCAGCAGGCCTGAAACATTCGTGGCCGCACAGGCCAGTGTTTGCCAAGCACTTTGCTGACAAACACGAACCCGCGTCGCCGACTGCGCCGACTTCCAAATCCGCAGAGTTCGTCCAAAGGAAGTTCCGCAGCGTGAGTCGTCACTCGTAAGATTCCGCTAAGCAGTCGCGTTTCATGGACTGCTGACTCACCGGACATCACTGATTCCGTCATAAGCAAATTGCCCGTCCAATCTCTTTCACACGACTGCCATAAACCGGTTTGGGAACGTCCTCAGGAACAGCCGTTCCAAGCAGTAAACGGATCCCCCACAACGGAAGTACCACTCCGGAAAGACAGGCCATCGGCATGCCACCCGACATGCGAGGATTGATCTCCAGCAGATAAGGTTCGCTGCCGTTATCTTTGAACTGCACGTTATACAGGCCCGTCAGGCCGAGATGCGAAGTCAGGCGCGACACCGCCTGTTCGATCTGCGGGTGGGACTCAAGGAGTTGTGCTCCTTCGGAAACATCCGGCTTGCGACGCACGACGCAGCGAATGAGTTTTCCCGTCTGAGCCAGACAATCCACGCTACGTTCCGCGCCGGGCAGATATTGCATCACCAGTACGTCACGAAATCGCGTCACCTCCGCAAAACATCGGCGCGCTTCTTCCAGACTGATCCCGATCGGGTCGCCCGAAAACAACCGCTGCAGCGAGCCGCAATCTTCTTTCACCAGTCGAAAGCCCAGCCCGAACATCGATTCGGTCGGCTTGAAGCAGACACTCTTATGCCGCATACGAAGTTCAGCATAAGCAGCATCGAATTCAGCCAGCGAATTGATTCGAATGTACTCCGGCAGCCGCACGGAAATCTCGCTGATTGCTTCGTAGGTTCGCGCCTTATCCTTTAATAGTCCCAGAGTCGCCGCGTCCGCCGCGATCAGCAATCGGACGCCTTCAGACTCGAATCGTTCTCGCTCTCGCGCCACGGCCTCCACCATCTTGCCTGGCACGAAGACGCGCACGTTGTGACGGCGAATGATCGTCAGACAATATGCAATGTAGTCTTTCTCGCTGAGTTCTTTTGGTTCCAATTCGCTGACGTTCGCCATCCGCAAGGCAGGGCAGTCGGGATGCGTGTGCGAGCAAACAATCCGCAACTCTTCGGGGCGCTGCTCACGGCGCAGGATCTCAATCACCTGACCGGTGCTGGAAAGGTTCTTGTTGAACCAGACTGTCGCAGGTTCGGCCATGAATTAATTCCGATAGCCGCGATTCGCCAGCAGACGGCGAAACTCGCGAAGGCTGAAGTACCCGCTGATTAACATCCCTGGAATATGCCCGCCATTCCACAGCGCGTGCAGACCGATCGCCCACAACATCGCGATTTGAAATTGGCGGTTTTTCACGGCAATTCGCAGATCGCGTCCCGATTGCCAAAATGCGGCTGCCGCGATTCCCGACCACAATCCATGTCCGAATGGAGAGGTCGCGCCTCGTATGACCATGACCCATAACAGTCCCGAATGGCCATCGTTCAGCAGCGCCTGGAATCCGTAACCCGCCGACTCGAATACCGCGAATCCCAGACCGCTGACGACTCCCAGAATCAATCCGTCCATAGGACGATCATAACCCCGATGCGTCCACCGCCATGAAGTCGCCAACAGCTTCGCAGGTTCTTCATACAGTCCGGCAAACAGCGGTGCAAGCAGCAATCCTCCGGTGACCAATGCACTCGCTTTCGCCGTGAAAATGGTCACTATAATGCCAATTGTGCCTCCCGCCAGAAACGTGAGCGCCAGCGTGCGCAGAGAAATTCCTGTCTTATCGTAACGGTCCAGCAGAAAGAAAATAACGACGGATGGCACCACCAGACTCATCGCCAACAGCGTCACCGGAACAATGTTCGGATTGCCGGTCGCGACTTCCAGACCAAACAACGTCACCGCAATGGCAGACGTGACCACTCCAACTTTCTGCCAGCGTTCCCAGTTTTTGAATATCGCCTGGAACTGCTGCCACTTTGCTGATACCACAGACGTCGAGGAAGTAGGACGAGGTTGAGGCGGAACGCCCGGATTGATCACCTGAAACTCAAATTGTCCGATGTTGATCCGGTCGCCGGAATTAAGTCTGGCTGATTGTGTTGCTTTGTCGTTGACCAGCAGCGTCAGCCCCGAACGAAAGAGCCGAACATCGACGTAATCCTGACGCACATCGAGGTAGATGTGCTGATCCGCAATGCCCGGATCCGGGATGACGATACTGGCCGGCAATCGACTTCCTAACACATACTGAAAGGGTGCCAAGTCGAATTCCTGTCCGCGCGATGTTCCCGTCAGCACTCTCAATCGCCAGCCCGCCCGGATGGGTACACTCCAATTCATAGAGATCTCGTCGGAAACAAAACGGAGTGGTTCACCGTTGCACTTAACCGATTTCTGCTGATTCAGCGAATGTTGTCGGGGATGAAAATGATCGATCGAAGGCAATCAGCCGCAGCTTGGCGCAAAGTTTTACCTCGATCCGCGAAGACTTCCGCTTGATGGCCCGGCTCCCCTAGAGAGTCATTGTTGCTATTTTACTGACGTGCGCCAAGAATCACTGCCTCCGATACCTTAAAAGTGTAACACATCAGCGGTCTGGAGTTGAATTGGTGAATTCGGTATCTGATGGAATCACAAAAGATGTCAAATCACAAAGGTGTCGAGAATCGTTTCTGGATTAAGCTACCGAATCGAAGTATCGGCGGCGGCGCATGATTTGCCGGACGATTAGTTCACATACCTACGATGTTCCGAATCAATATTTTTCCATTTTCGCAGAGCGGATGCGGGGATTGAATTTCCAGAGACATCGATTTCTATAAGTTTTAGAGGCGGATCTGCCAGAAACGCGGACACGCCCTCTTTGGTGATTTTTGTTCTTTGCAGGCGCAAGTGATTCCAATGCAGGCAATTTCGCAAGTGTCTCCAGACCCGCATCCGTAATCGGAGTGTCGGTTAATGTCAGCTCTTTAAGCTGCGGTAGATCAACCAGCAGCTTCAAAGTTTCATCGGTCACATCTGGATTGCCCATTTCCAGCACGGCGACATCGTTGTACCGCGAAAGCACAGAT
>Ga0105051_10002299_pt1 | contig 24710 bp, 19 predicted proteins | sample FRY02_FD_78383 | JGI IMG/M metagenome (GOLD analysis project Ga0105051, IMG submission 78383) | Freshwater microbial communities from Lake Fryxell liftoff mats and glacier meltwater in Antarctica - FRY-02 (megahit assembly) | ecosystem: Environmental > Aquatic > Freshwater > Ice > Glacier... | reverse complement strand
TGCGCTCCGGGTGACTTGTCGGCCTCGGACAGGGCCTTCTCAAGCCACTTGATTCCAAGGGCGCGGCAGGTTCTGCCGTTGCAAATTCCCCGCTGCCGGGGGCTGCCGGTACTTTCAAATCGAATCATCAGAGGCGGGGCGGTCGGGAGCGTGGAGGTTCCGGGTGATGCGGGTGCAGGCGGCGCAGGCGGGATTGGTGCAGAGAAGGGAAAAAGGGTTCTGTCGCAGCATTTCGGTGACGGTGGACACAACGGTTTTGCCAGAAATGAGTTGGAGCAAGGCGTCGCCCTGGCGGGCGTCCTGGATGGCAGCACGGCTTCGCAGGGGATGTTCGACCTCGCCAAAGGCGACGCTGCAAGTGGCTGACCAATCGAGCGTGTGTTCAACGATTTTTTCCAATTTCAGGCGGACCGTGCCCGGGGGATTTCCAGGATCTTCCTTGGGCCGACGGGCATGACTTTCAGCGATGTGAATCGTGCTGTTCGCGGTCTGCGGGACACCAAGGAGGAGGATCTTTCCATCGTAAGCCATCGCCAGTTTGTCGAGAGGGCTTCCGACGCCGAAGGCCCCCGCTTCCAGGTGGCCGCACACGATCTCCGGAGCCGGGCGGCCAAGGGCGGCCACCGAATGGGTGGGATGGAGGCTACGATGGGCCCCGGGACGTTTGCGGGCCAACTCGCCGAGGATGCCGGTCCGACCCGGCGTGACCAAGGGGTCAAACCAGGGTTCCGGTCGGGGCCGGGAATAGTTGAAGCAGGGAAAGACCAGGCAGCCTTCCTCTCCCACGGTTTCAGAAAGCGAGTCGAGTACGGTCTCCGCCCCTCCCTCCACCGGCCCCAGAGTGCGGATCGCGGAGTGGATGACCAAATTGTCTCCGGCGGCCAGGCCCAGTTCCTGCCAGGTGGATTGGAGATCGTTTTTGCTCAACATGGCAGTTCCGGAGTTGACACCCAGCCGTGGATGAGCTGCCAGGTGCTGTGGAGAGCGGTGTGAAAATCCTTCCGCAACAGATGCTCGTCGGGTTCGTGCTGGGCACCCCGTCCAGTGCCATCGGGGAGGCGGCCGGGCCCGAAGCTGACGCTGGGAATCCCAAAGTGGTTCGTGAGCACAAACCCATCAATTTTGGGGGCGGTTCCGATCCGGGCCGGACCTCCTCCTGCCCGCTCCAGGGCCCGGGCAAGATGGGCCGACAGCCAGTGATCACCAGGAAGCGCGGCGGCTTCAAACCAGGGTTCCCGGGTGCTGGTCTCGTAGCCAGCCAGGCGGGATCCCAGTGCCTCCCGGAGGATTTCGGAAATTTCCCATTCGGTGGCTTCGCGGGTCTCCCCGGGAAGACTGTAAAAGGGGAGCAGAAGAAAATCATTTCCGTCGTGGCGGCGGTGAAAAATTTGCCGGGAGGAATTTCGTACCATGTTATTCTCCCAGGGTGCCCGGGAGAAGAGGACGCTGCGTTTGGCACTGGTGCGCTGGCAGACGCCTTCGAGGCGGACGAAGTCCTTCTGGATTTCCGATTTGGACAAATGCGGGGCGGGCTGCAGGGTCAGCGACGAGCCGCCCAGATTTCCCGTATTGATGCGGAACCCGCAACCATCCAGATAGAGGGCCGCCTCGGCCTGGACGCCAAGGAGACCGAGCAGGAGGGTGCCATTGGCGACCCCATTTTCTTCGGCGATGGTGGAGGCAAAAATGATCCGCTTCCGGAGCGGAACCCGCAGTCGCTGGAGTGCGTCCGCCATGGTGACCAGGGTGGCCAGTCCCCACTTGTCGTCCCCGGAGCCCAGTCCCCAGATGGAGTCATCTTTCGACACGGCGGCGAAGGGATCCACGCTCCAAGCTTCGGGTTCGAACAACTCCACTGTATCGCTGTGAGCGAGGACGAGTAGGGCAGGGACGTCAGGAGGTCCGACTTCCGCGATGACGGTGGGGCGGTCGGCGTAGTCGCGATCGGGTCCGTGGCAAAGCGGATGGGAATAGAAAGTTTCCGGTGGAGACATAACCCGAACCCGGGCCCCGGCGCTTTGGAATCGGGCCGCCATCTCCCGCTGCAAGGCTCCTTCCTGGCCTCCCGCCTTGGAGCTCATGCTCTTGATGCGGATGAAGGCCTTTAGGCATTCTTCGGCGAGTGCGAGGGCGTCGGGATCGCATTTGAGATTGGAGGATTTCATTCTCTTGGCGTCGATGCTTAAGGGTTAGAGAGGGGATTGGGCTTTACAAGAAATTTATACGGATTAAGGTAAAATACTTTTCGGGCTCGGCTCCCTGCGAGTTGATGCCCTGTCTGGGAAGTTGAATCTTTGCCACAAATCCTCTCATGAATCTTATGCTCAAAATTATTTCCTGGCGCTGCCTCCTACTCCTACTCCTGGCCCTCAGTACTCCTCTGCTTCTGGCGGAGGAAGAAAATCTCCTGAAAAATCCTCTGCTCGAAGGCGACCCTGTCCCTTATGAGTGGGGTTTGGCGGATTCCGGTGATCTCTCGCCAGGCGAGATTGCTCAGGATTCCGATGCTGGTCAGGAGGGGGAGTCCTCTCTGCGGATTACTCATCCTCCGGGCGGAGGGCATTACACCCAGATCCGGCAAGGTGTTTCGGTGGTGCCGCGGGGGAAATACATTTTACGTGGCAAAGTGAAAACCGAAAACCTCCTCAGGTCTTCCAATGGCATGCCGGCCTTGTTTGGCGTGGTGGATAAGGTCGGGAGTTGGCTTGGCGTCGAACGGATCGATAGCCTCGGAGAATGGCAGGAAGTGGAAGTTCCCTTTGAAGTCCCCGACGCCGACAACGTTCAAGTCCTGATTTATTTGGATGCCCTGGAAGGCAGTTTCTGGGTGGAAGACGTGTCTCTCGTGCCGGTGGAAGAAGAGGCGCCCTGAGAGTTTCTACTCGGTGAAGCTGGCCGGAAGGCCGGAAACCAGAATGCCGGAAGCCGCCTTGAAAGCCTTCTTGTCGGGCTCAACCATGGCCTGGGTGATCTCCCGCAGGGTCTCTTCTTTGCTCAAATTGGAAAACATGATTCTTGCCATGACAGTGCGGGTGGGGGCGAGTTGATCGCGGACCTGATCGGTCAACCGCTGCTTCCAGTAGGCTCGATCGCGCAGCGCATAGCCATTGAGGATGAAGACACCCGGCTCGAGGATGGTGTTGAGAATGCGGAGGGCCTCTGCGGTCAGACGCAGGAAGCGTTCGCCGAGTTCGACGGCGAGGGAGTCGGACCGGGCTTGGTGGAGTTCTTCGATGAGGGCGTAGGAGGCGGCCGGAGGCCGGGTCAACATCCGGGCCAGCGGGGAGTTGGGATGATGCGGGAGTCGCTGCTCCATCCATTTGAGGAGACCAAATCCGCAGGTGAGATCCTCGAAATTGGGAGGTCCTGAGCCGCCGAAGGGATTTTTCTCATCCCGGAAAACAAGGTTGGCAACGTCGCCCCGGTAATGGGATGCGGTGCCCCAGAATCCGGTCAGATCAACCATCGCACTGGAGACCCCATCTCCGATTACTAGTTCGCAAATGCGCGTCACCCCGTCGCTGCGCAGGGCCCGAAATTCTCCCAGAATCATAGGGGCGTGACTGGAGGTGGTGATGAAGATCGGGGTTTGACACTGTGACTTTAGGGTGGCCCCCAGATCCTCAATCGACATCCCATGCATCCAAGGCTTGAAAGGATGAGTGTGCATGATTCCCTTTCCGTCCAAGTAACCGTCTGTCGTCAGGGCCAAATAATCGCAGTGGCCACGGGGGAGCCGCGTGGCCGTTCGCCGATGGAGCTCGGCAATTTTTTTGATGACGGTGGCGGAGTCAATGCTGGGATGGAAACTGAATTCTTCGGGGTCTGATACCGCTTGTCCGCGATGAAAGGCCTGCGCCTGCAGAATACTTCCACCCAGGGTGATCAAGACGAGGGCCCTTTGCCGGGGAACCTCAAAATGCATCTGGGGGCGACCGCGTTGCCGTCCCGTGGCGGTATCGGACGTTGGGCTGGCGATGGGCCGGATGACCGATTTGACCACCAGGCGATTGACAATGCCACTGACCGTTGTCGGCGAAAGGTTGCAACGGGCGACCAATTCCACCTGGCTGGTGGCCAGGCCGGTTTCAATCAAGTTGAGAACGGTTCGTTCCTGAATGGAAAGCTGCTGCGCTTTCGCGGAGGAGGGGCTGATCGGATCGCGCATGGCGGAATCTAGAAAAAATTCGTGGCGCTTAGCAATGCCCAAACCTGAAAGAGCCGGAGCGGCTGACCTGTTTTGTCTGAAAATATATTTTAAAATTTTCTTGACATTATACGAAATACGCATTAAATGTAGCCCATGAAACTTCTCCGTACCCTCGCTAGTATTTCCTCGGCCTTCGCCATCAGCATGAGCACCGCATCGGCCTTGATTGTGGACGACTTTGACAGTTACGCAGCCGGCTCGACTTTGGCGTCGAACGGCTATACGCAGTTTGGTGGAGGCGCTTCCATCGTCTATCCCGATGCAGGCTCCGGCTTGGTCCCTCCCGCCTTTCCGCCGCTGCAGGGCACCCAGTCGGTTTATCTCTCCAGTCAATTTGATGGTCGTGGTTGGGGAGCGGCTTCGGTGGCGGTCGGCGATGGCATGACGCTCTCGTGGCTCGTCCGTGATGAAATTGACGCAAGCACTGGTCAGACTCAGTTCTATCTCAGCAATAACGCTGGCATCGGCGGCGGCGGCTCCCTCGCAGGCATCCTCCTTGATCATGCCACGGAAGAGATTCGCCTCACAGGCCTCACCGAGACTGCAACCGGATTCAGCTTCCTCGCGCCCAATACCTACAAGTTCGAGATGGTAGTAGACTTTACGGCGGCTACCTTTGACGCCTACTTCACCGATGTGACCGGTGCCGGTTCGCGAACACTCCTTGGGACCGGCAAGGCATTCACCCCTGTCACTGCTGCGGCCATGGCCGCCGACGGTGGTGTGTTGTTAGGTGCCGCAGGCTCTGCCGCATCTTTTGACGATATCCAGTTAATCGCCGTCCCCGAGCCCGCTTCGATCGCTCTGCTGGCGCTCTCCGGTCTCTTCCTTCTCAGAGGTTCCAGAAGGCGCGAGTCGCTTTCCTGACATCCCGCTGTGGCGGTTACGGGTAACCTCTGGTACGCTTGTAATCGGAGTCTGACCAAACTTGTGATCGGCAGGCTGGGCTCGATGTGGCAACCTTGGGCCTGTTTCCGATGTCAGTGAGCAGGCCATTGACTTCCTCTGAGGGGAGGGCTTGGATTCTGGAGGACTTGGTTCGTGCTTTGCCCCAAGTTCTCGCTCGGCCCCGTGGCATCTTGGTTGCACCAAAGATCCGGCGCAGATCGGGATTTCCCCGGCTTTCCGTTTGCACCTAAAACTCTTGACATTATACGAGATAGGGATTAATTGCGACTTCATGAAACTCTTCCGTCCCCTCGTCGGTTTCGCTGCCGCCTTTGCCGTCAGCATGAGTGCTGCCTCGGCCTTGGTTATTGAAAATTTTGAGTCCTATTCCCAAGGAGAAGCCCTTGGGGATGGGGGAGATCCTTGGAACTATACCGGCGCGGTGGGTGGCTTTCGGGCCACGCCCGACCCGTCGAACAGCGGCTACACCTTTGTCATCTCCGGCAGTCGCTCGGCCTTCATCTCGTCGGGTATCGGCAGTCTGGATTTTTCGGACTTTGGCGGCCTGAGCTGGGGCAACTCGGATACGGTCCTCTACTCCTCTCTGGTTTCGATCCCTGATTCATTGGGGTCGACAGCCCGTCTCAGATTCACCCTCAGCCCGACCAGTGGTCTTGGGACGGGTGCGGCCGTCTGGCTCTACAATGACGGAACCGGGGCGAGATTCTGGACCGACGGAGCTGCCTTCGTGGACACCGGCGTGTCGGTCATCACGGGTGGCGGGGGAGCCCCGACTTTGAATCAAGTGTATCGCACGAGTATGGCGGTCGATTTTTCCAACAATACCTTTGAGAGCTTCTACGAAGACGTGACCAACAACCCGGGGGTCGATGTCAGCTTGGGCAGTCAGGGAATGAATCTCTTCGGGGGAAGTACCGATACCGGCACGTCCTATTTGGCGATTGGAAACATCCACTTTCAATCCAGTGGTGCCGCCGCTGGCATCGACGAGATCGATGTTTCGGTCGTTCCCGAGCCGCAGGCCATTGCCCTGCTGGCGCTCTCCGGTCTCTTCCTGCTCAAGGGGTCCAGAAGGCGCGATTCGCTTTCCTGACACCCCGCCGTGGCGGTCACGGGCAATCGTAGCTAGGCCATAATCTGGGTCTGCTGACACCTGTGATCGACGGGCCGGACTCGATGCCGCAACCCAGAGCCTGTCCCCGATGTCAGTGAACCGATCATCGCCCGCGTCTGAAGGGAGGGCTTGGACTCAGGAGGAGTTGGTTCGGGATTTTCGTCGACTTGGGATCCACCCGGGAGAGGTCCTTCTTTTTCACAGTTCTCTGCGGAGTTTGGGGCCGGTCCAAGGCGGCGCCACGACGGTCATCCGGGCTTTGCTCCAAGCACTCGGTCCTCGTGGCACTCTGGTGGCTCCGACGATTCAGCACACCTCGGGGCTGCCCCGGGCCCCATTTGAACCTGCATCAAGCCCGTCCGAAACCGGTTGGCTCACCGAGGAGTTGCGAAAATGGCCTGGGGCGGCGCGAAGCGAGCATCCGACCCATAGTGTTGCGGCGCTTGGTCCCAAGGCCGGAGATTTGGTTGCTAGTCATGCGACCGCGACCGGCCGTTGGACGCCCTGGGGTCGGGCGGCCTTCGGGGAGGGGTCACCTTGGGACCTGATGTATGAGTGGAAGGCCCGCTGCCTCTTTCTCGGCGTGGGGTTTGAGGTCTGTACTTTCTTCCACTACGCGCAGTGCCGGTTTTTGCAGAAGTGGCAAACCGCCTACGCCGAGGCGATTCCTTTTCCGCGTTTTGACCACAAGGTCATGGGGCAAATTCTTCATGAGCAAGGGCGGGTGCGACAAGGCCAAGTGGGCAAGGCGGTTGCGCAAATGCTTGGAGTCCGGACGATCGTGCGATTCAGCCTGCGGGCCATGGAGCAGGCGGAGCCAAGACTCTTTGGGCGACAGCCGAAAAATGAATTCGCCCGCTGGCTGGACCAAAGAAAAGAAAGACAAGCCGTGCTTCTCGGGGGCGTCGGTTCCGCGCCCCTGCGTTGGAAGGGGCGCTCCAAAACTCAAGACGGCACTTCCCTGACCATTCGCCTGCTCTTCCTCCGGGAGCGAGACGAGCGACTGATCCTGCTTTCCCTCCCGTTGCCGATTTTGACCCATGGGCAAAGTCTGCGAATCCGTCGTTTGGTGGGGCGGGAACTAGGAGTTCCGGTCGGGAAAATTCTGGCCGCCTGCACCCATGTTCACAGCGGCTTGAATCCGTCGCAAATCGACGCCGCATTGCCGGCTCTCGAAGCTGCAGTCGGCCTGGCGGCCAGGCGTGCCTCGGCATCCCTGGTACCGGTGCGAACCGGCGTGGCAGGGGAGTCAGTCACCGGACTGTCGCGTCTTCGCCGGGTTCTGATGAACGATGACCGCGTCTATTCGGTGCGGCGGGCTGTCCCATCAGCCTGGAACCCGGAGTCCAAGCCGGAGTTTGTCAGAGAGGAAGGGAGCCTTGACAACGATTTGACGGTGCTGCGAATTGAAACCACTGCCGGACGTCCTCTGGCTTGTGTGTTTCATTTTGCAGTGCATCCGATTCCTGATCTCCACGGTTACGCTGCCGATTGGATCGAAGCTGCGATGGGTGGAGACATGGTCTGTCTGCCGCTGAATGGGGCTTTGGGCGATGTGGATACACCCTTTGAAAAGGACTTGGGCGGGAGCTTTGGCGATGAGCAGCTTCCGAAGTTGGGCGGCATTCTGGCCGGGTCGGTGGCCACACTTTGGGCCCGGGCCGACCTGAAAGACGCCTCGCGGCTAAGGGTCATTGGATCAAAGGAGACCCTGACAGTGCATCCCCGGGTGTGCCGGGATCGCGGCTCGGATCCGGTCCCCTGGATTGCCGAAAGTGCCCGTCGGGGGCACTTCGAGATCGGGATGATGGCGGCTCAGATCGGTGATTTTGTGATGGTGACGATTCCGGGTGAACTTTCTTCATCTCTGGGACTAACCCTGAAAGACTCACGCCATTTCCCATTTATCTGCCCCGTCGGTCTCGCCAATGGATACGCCGGCTATTTGCTGGATCGTAAGGCTCTCAAAATGGGGGGCTATGAGGCCGATCCGTCCTATTGGTCACTGGCCGCACCCGGTAGTGCGGAAAAAATTGTTCGTCGGGCCAAGGCGCTCGTGGCCAGACTCGGAACCCGACCGCGGCTCTCATAACGACATGGTTATGAGGAAATGAAAAACAAGAATTTTGTCAATTTATGAATAAACGTCCCAACATCCTCTTCATCACCAGTGACCAGCAACACTGGAACACCATAGGTAAAAACTTTCCGGAAATTCAGACACCGAATCTTGATCGTCTGGCCGCCGACGGGCGGCTCTTCACCCGGGCATATTGCTCGAACCCAACCTGCACCCCATCGCGGGCCTCATTAATTACCGGGCAATATGCCAGTCGCCATGGGGCCTGGTCGATAGGGACGAAGCTTCCGGAGTCGGCGACAACGATTGGAGAACTGCTGGGGAAGGAAGGATACGGCACTTCGCTTATTGGCAAAGCGCATTTACAGCCGGTGGGATGCACGGAGGAATGGCCGTCGCTTGAGTCCCTTCCTTTGAATCGGGATCTGGATTTTTGGAAGTCGTTCCACGGCCCGTTTTATGGATTTGACCATGTTGAATTGGCGCGCAACCACGGAGACGAGGTGCTTGTCGGTCAGCACTATGCCATCTGGATGGAAGAAAAAGGACTGAAGGATTGGCGGAAGTATTTTCAGAACATCGGCGGAGGGCATGATTTTTCCGGCGATGGGGCGAAGATCGAACCCCAATATGGAGCCTGGTCGCTGCCGGAGGAATTTCATATGGATACTTGGATTACGGAACGTTCCATCGCCGCCATTGATCGCTCCCGCGCCGACAACCAGCCGTTTTTTGTTTGGGCAAGTTTCTTTGACCCGCATGGCCCCTATCTCGTTCCCGAGCCATGGGCTTCGATGTATGATCCGGCGAAAGTGACTGTTCCTCAGGCGGAGAATGGCGAGCATGGCGACAGCCCTCCTTACATTCAGGCGACCCAAACGGCGGAGCCGGATTTCTCGGCGTTTCAGGAAAGTAAGTTTGCGAATCATGGATTGTCTTCGCATCTCCATTCGCAGGAGAAATTGGCAAAGAATATTGCCACTTATTACGGGATGGTGAGCATGTTGGATCATCACATAGGTGGATTGCTGGACCACTTGGATCGGATCGGGGAGAGAGACAACACCCTGGTGGTGTTTACCTCGGATCACGGGCACTATTATGGGCATCATGGTCTGATTGCCAAGGGGCCGTTCCACTACGAAGATGGGATTCGGGTGCCATTTATCGTGCGCTGGCCGGAGCATGTTCCGGCTGGCACGGAATCCTTCGCGTTGCAGTCCCTAGTGGATGTGCCGGTGTCGTTCTTAACTGCCGCCGGAGTCGCGGTTCCGCGGGAAATGCAGGGGGTGGACCAGTTGCCGGTATGGACGGGAAAACAGAGCGCGGTGAGGGAAAATGTTTTGGTGGAATTTCGTCAGCAGCCGGCGGAGATTCATATGAAAACGATGGTTGAAGATCGGTATAAGATCACGGTGCATTTTCGCAAACCTTATGGAGAACTCTACGACTTGCAGGATGATCCCGGAGAAATCAACAACCTCTGGGACAGCTCTGAATATGTGGATCTGAAGGCGGCCTTGATTCGCCGCCTGCTTGACGCTGAAATGGGAGCCGAACCGCTTTGGATGCCGCGAATCTCGGACGCATGAAGGCCTAGGAGTGATCCGACGGGGGGAGTCAGCCGCCGGACCGCTGCATCTTACGACATGTTCTTTGGCAGACGACAAAGAACACAGAAAGAGCATGGCAGAATTGGGGGCAGGGCCCGCACCTCCATGAAATCGTTGGCAGCACGCCAGAACGCTTTGCGCCGATGGCGAGGAAAGGGGCGACGTCCTAGGGATTAGGTTATTATAGAGTGCCGGGGCTGAAGGCCCTGTCTATACGTTCGTATAGATCGTGGCGATCAGTCCCAAACGTAGCGTTCATCGTGGACAATTCGATATTTTTTAAGAAACGCGCGATATTCCTCTTGGAATGTCCGTATTCTGTGGTGGTCTTCTTGCTCGTCGACATAGGTCAATAGGGCAGCCTGATCTGCCGGGCTCATAGAAAAGACGCCGTATCCCCGTTGTCAAGGGATTGCGGCATGATATGAACCGGGCCTTCAGCCCTGAATTTATCGGCGATTAGCCTGGGGCGGGTGCCCTAGGCTACGATAAAATGCATCTTCGGCGCAGTATAAAATGCCAACATACCGAGCCTGGGCCGTTGGTGCGCCCTAGGCTCTGGAAGATTTTGTCCCGCGCCCTTGAGGTAACGGAATTGAACGAAAGCGAGGCGCGGCTGCTTTGGCTGCGGAGGAAAACCAATTTATTGAGTTTCGCGATGCGAATTGACCACGGCCAATTCACGATTCTATATCGGCGTAAGGATTTACGACCTGCACGCTTCCAAATTGTTGAAGAGCGTTCAGGTCCTCGGAATACAAAATCGGGCAGCCGAGTTGTTCTGTCGCGGCAATGATGGCTCCGTCCCAGTAGGATATCTGGTGCGCGATACTGTTTCCAATGCCCACCTTGACGATGTTGCCATCCACAGCCACCAGAGGAAATGCTTCCATGGACTCGATCCATTGCAGAGCTTCAGAGGGAGCCATCGGCACCGCAATTTTTCGGGTCACTGTGACATAAAACTCCTGAAGCACCTGCGTTGAGACTCCGACGATCTGGCTATGGATAATCTCAAGTGATCGGTTCTTTTTCTTTGCTTCCCTGACATCACTTGAAGCCGCATACACCCAGATGTTGGTGTCGCAAAATGCCTCAGCGGTCATACAAATCTTCCCGGCGAAGGGACTGCGCTCCGATTTCGGCTTTGGACTTCCTGCTCAAAGCAAGGATTTGTCTGCGGGCGTTTGTCACCCGATCCTCTCCTTGGGCAATCTGTTCCAAATACTTGCGAATAATTGCGTTAACAGAGGTATCGTTTTCAAGCGCAACCCGGCGGGCGGCTTTCAGATCCGCTTCATTCACAGAAAGAGTCAGATTTTTCATCTGCACACAGGATATGTGTATATGTGTGCGCCGTCAACCGTTGGAGCCGCCTTCGTCTTTATACATGGTCATGGAGGTCAGGATGTCCAAGATTCTGTCAGGGGCCGGAATTAGCCCATGTCCAAATGCTCCGCAAGGAATGCCCAGGCGGCGGCTTGTCGCTCCCCCTTAAAGTGGTGCCCGCCCGGCACGATGAGGCTGCCCAGCTTTTCCGGACATCCTGCCGCCGTGTAGGCCTTTCGCAAATGGAGGTGGGCCTCGGTGATGCCGAAGGGTTGCAGCATCAGATCATCCAGACCACTTATGGCCATGAAGGCCCGGGGGGCGGCCAGAGCCCCCAAATCCGGGATGTCGAGCCGAGAGAAGAGGGGATTGGCGGTCATAAACCATCCGAGACTGCCCCGCGTGTTGTAGCCCACCTGGGCCTTCAGGGTACTCATCCAGCAGACGCTGACCGCCGCCCGGATGCGCTCATCCAAAGCGGCCAAGTAGTTGGTCCGAAAGGCCCCGTAGGAAAGGCCAAAACAGCCTAGTCGGCTGGTGTCCACGTCCTCCCGGCTGGCCAGAAAATCCAGACAGCGGCGGTCATCGTTGACAATCAGCGCAGCCCAGACCGCCCCGCAGGCTTCGATCTGGCGGACCAATATGGGTTCATCGTGGGAGGCGGCCCGTTGATCGAAGGCGGCCGCCTCATCATCTGAGCAACTCCGCCGCCAGTCATCAAAAGTGTCCGGACGGGCGGTGGCTTCGCGGGTCCTTTCGCCAAAGCCCAGGGCATCGATGGCCATGGTGACGCAGCCCTGCCGGGCCCATTCTTCGAGCAGAGAAACTCCATCGTAATAGTCCTGGCGATAATTCCGGACGCAAGCGGGTTCGTTTTCGGTGGCAAAAAATTTGTGCCGTCCAAAGAGACGCAGCCCTCCCATCGAGTGCAGGGCAAGGAGTCCTGGTAGGGGATCGGTTATCTTGGCGGGACGGAAGACCGTAGCATTGGTCCGCAGGGGGGCCGTGAGAGGAATATCCCATTCCTCCCGGATCGTCTCGCCGCAGTCGATGCTTTCTAGGAGCCGGGGAGGGTGGCTGCCCTGCGGGGCTTGAAAGTCCAGACATTGGGTGACGAAGTCACGTGCTTCGCTTTGCCAGGAGGCGAAGGAGTCGGGGTTGCTGGCCTGGCAGCCGAGGTCGTTGGGCGCGTTGGCCAACCATGCCGCCAATCCCTGGTCGATGAGTGGTTCGTCCCCCACTGGTTCCGGCCGATGTTCGTGGGCCGAGGCACCGAGTGCGTCCAGATCTGTCCAATTTTTCATGATATTTTAGAGGTTTTTCTCATAGAGGTCGCGGATGGCGGCTGCGCTCAGGGCTTCGGGCAGAATTTTTCCGTTCTGAATCTTTCCGCTAAAGGGGGCGCCGCCCCCGGCCAGCGCACCCTCGGTCACCGGGAGTTCCGAGCTGGCGATTTGTCCGTCCGCTTCTTGGGTGGCCACTTCCTGACCGTCAACATAGAGTTTAAGCAAGCGCCCATCATAAGTGGCCGCGAGGTGGTGGCGACCGCGCTCAACGATCCGGTGAGCCTGCACGGACCGCAATCCGGAACGGGTTTGAAGCATAAATGTCGGACCGGGTACGGCAGCACAGAGTCCGCCATTGTGTCCCAAGGCAGACCATTGCAGGTTGAAGACGGAGTCTGGAGCGGCGGTATCGAGCCGCAAAATTCTGCCATGGGCGACATGTCCGGCCGGAGAGGGTTCCTTGTCTCTCCATGGCGCGCAGTAAAAATAGCGGCCGTCGAAGGCCCCGGCATTGTAGCCTAGGGTGACCAGACCATCCACTTCGGAGCGGTTCACGCTTTGCCAGGAGGCCTCATCCTGAAAGTCACCCAAAGTGTCATAGATGAGAAACTGACCATGAAGGTCGTAGCCTCCGTCCGGGTGGCTTTCAATGAAGGGAATGAAGGTCAGGTAGCGACCGTCAAAAAACGCTCCATCGTAACCACAGGGGCGAAAGGCTCCGGCAGGGAAGGAACTCCAGGCGTTCGGCTCCGCGAAATTGCCCCGGGTATCAAAGCGGACCACCTGACCCTGTCCGTAGGGAACGTAATAAATATAAGTGCCATCGAAAATCGCCCCGACGCAAATTTCCATTCCGGTCGTGGCCGCCTCAAAGACCTGCCAGGCCTGCGGATCGGCGAAATCTCCCTCGGTGTCGTAGCGCACGGTCACCGGATGGGCCAGGGGCGCAAAGTACACATAGCGTCCATCGAAGCAGGCCCCATCGTAACACTTCGCTTGGGGATGAAGGCGACCCAGGTCGAAGACGCTCAGGGTTTTCGGATCTGAGAAATCCGCCCGGGTATCCTGGCGCAGGACACGGCCAGAGGGATTTTCCTCCGCGTGCGGATCTTCATCATCAAAACCCGGAGCGTAATATAAGTAACGTCCATCGAAAGCCACGCCCTGTCGGCAGTTGCCGGTGCTCCCGTCAGCCGACATCCAGCTTTCAGATTGTTTGAAGGGGAGGGTGGAATCCCAGCGCAGCAAGTGGCCGTGCCGCATTTTGTCTGTTTTTCGAGGGACAAAGTGGACCTGCCGCCCGTCAAAGGCCGCCCCATAGTATCCTCTGGTGTCCAGGTCTCCCGTGCCGGCCGCGTCGTACGCCATGTAGCTCTCAGGAGATTGAAATTCCCTCCAGGTGTCATAAGCGAGGACATTGGCGTGGTATTGGTCCACGGAATGTTGCATCGGTGCGAAAAGAATGCGCCGACCATCAAAAACCGCTCCGTAGTAGCCCTGGGTCTCGAGGCCGTCGATGGTGCCAGCGTCAAAGGCGACCGCCACCGTTTCCGAAATGGGTCGCAGATCCCATTGGGCAAGGACGGTTTCCACCCGTTCCGCGCTGGCGTGCTCCGCCTCGATCCAGGCCGCGACAGTTAACTGATCCGTGAGTTGCTTCATTTCTGGTCCTTCCCGCGATGAATTTCTTCCAGCGCGGCGAGGATTTTCTCGCGATAAATATCCGGAGCGTCCCAATCGGAGGCATCCTGCCATGCGAAGCCGTCATTTCCCTTCAATCCGTGGAACACCTCCTTGATGGATTTTTCCGACAAGAGATGCTCCGCCTTCCCTTTCAATTCCTTATTCTTGATATCCGGCAGGCATTTTTCCAACTGACGCAAATATTCATAGTCCAGCATGCCTTCCCTCACCGCCTGCCACTGCAGAGTATCCGTGGCGTCGGATTCACCGAGGAAGGCCGGCGTGTACCAGATGGCTCCATTCGTTTCTCCATAAGCGTTCCAGGCATCCTTCAGCCCTCCCTGGTCCGAAAACGCCCAGAAGCCGAGGCCCTGAATCCTGAGTTTCCATCCCGCCCAAGGCATGAGCCGATAATAGCGGTTCGGATCGGTATGAGGAGCCAGCGCCGAGCACATATACAATTCCATGGGCTTTCCCTCCTGGCGGAGCTCTTTATAGAAATCCCATTGCGCCTCGCCTCCCGCATCCAATATGCCCCAATTCGGGCAAAGGACATCCGGCAGGGTGAACGCCTGCGGGTGGGAGGCGGCCTGGGGATCTTTCCAGACCGGATCGTTCCAGACTGAAAGTCCGTCCACCACCTCCTTGAGGGGTTTCGCCCAGGCGACCAGCAATTCGTCATGCTGGTCTTCATAAGGCTCATCGACCAGCAACAAGTTCAGTTGCCCGGGTTTGATTCCCTTGGCCGCCGCATGATCCGCGATGGCTCGCGCCCATTGCGCCACCCGCTTGGGAAATCGCGGCGAGTCAAACGGTATCCCGCCGATATGGGGAGAAACGTTGACAAAGATCATGTATCGACGCGCGTCGGGCCACAGGGCCAGCCATTCGTCAAACTCGGTAAAATCGAGCTTCCCGACGAGATGGTCCTCCCCGTCAAAATCCTCCGCTTTCGCAGGGGGCAACGTGCTGGGCTTTCCCCACGGACTATCCACGCCGTGGGAACGCATCAAACGGATGGCCGCATCACGGTTTTTCGGCGTGAGATCATAAACTCCCGCGCCAGCAGTGTAGTCCCACATGCCCAGATGCAGCCGCTCCGCCCCCATCGCCACCGGGGAAATGTCCGTCTTCATGGCGACTTCAATTTTTTCCGTCCCGGCGAAACTGAGCTTAAAGTCCTGTTTACCGACCGGCAGCTTGGAACCGTCCACGCTCACCCAGACTTTCATGGTCAATCCGGCCGGAATCTCAAACTCCCATCCGCTGTCCGTTTGCGTCGCGGGAAGCAGGGCCGTCGCCGTGGGCTCGAGTTGCGGGGTATCCGTCCACGGGCAGTAGAACACGGTCATCGCGTCGCAGGTCGGGCTGACCGAGAGAGCCACTTTTTGCGCTTGAGATGAGGCATTGGTCAAGAGCAACAAATCGCCCCGGGCCTCGTCGCGCATCTGACGGAAGGAAAGCTCCACCTCCGCTTGGGTTTTGTCTTCTGGCGTCTTCAGCCAGCCCAGATAGGCATTGCGGTGAATCTTCGAGACCAAGAGGGAAGGATAGCCCAACTCGCTAAGCAGGGAACCGTAGAGGGATAGGAGCTTCGCTTCGGCATCGTTGATGGGAATGACGGTACGGAATTTTTCGGGCAGGTCTTCCGGGATCTCATTGCACGCCGCCTCGAGGCTCGCGAGTTGCGCTTCGAGCCCGGTTTTTTTCTCCGCATCGAGGGAGGAATTCCGGATGGCGGATTGAATGAGGGAATAATCCAGAGCCAGTCGGCGCTGGATCGCGTAGCCCACGGTGTTCTTTTGGACGAATTCGCGCACCGCCCCGATATCTCCAAGGGCAGGTAGCACATCCGCGGGTTTCGACGAATCACCGGCGAGGACCTCGATCTCGTCGGTGAAAAACATGGGAGAACCTCCAGTGTGGATACAAATCCCCACAAAACGGCCTTCGATATTGAGGTCGTCGACCACAAACTGATGCTCGCTATACCCCATGGCAGGAGGGAGCCCGTTTTTCCGTGAACGGGAAGTGAGTTCTCCGGCGTAGGACCAATTTTCTCCATCCTCGCTGACTACGATGGCCACGGCCGCAGGCCAATAGACACCGGCGGTACCTGCGGCGGCGCTGACCGTGAGGCCGCCAATGCGACGCGATTCACCCAAGTCGAAGGAAATGAGGATCGGTTTTCGGGCATGGGCCCAACCGACCGTGCTTGGCAATCCCCAGAGCGCCCGGGCGGCTCGTTGGTCGGGGTTCAGGCCCGGCATCAGTTCTCGCAGAATCGCGGCTTTGCCCTCATGCTTGGATCGCTGCCCTTTGATCGTTCCGTCGGAGAGCTGCATCGGATCCCCATCGTCGGTGCAGAGGGAGTAGTTTGGAGCCGGGTCGAACGAGGCGGGAAGCCCCGTATTGAGCGCGGATGTCTCCGCCCAGCCGGTTTGGATGAGAAGAAGGGCGGTCAGAATTTGAGGTAGTAGGGTGATGTTTTTCATAGAACGGTGGATGTTTTTCATAAATGTTTAAAAATGTATTCGCGTCTCATTTGCTTTCGATTTGGATCGAATTCGGCCCGTCTTTGGTCCCTGCACTTGCGCCGGACCTTGGACTTTGGGCCTTGGGCCTTGGACTCGGGACCCGGTCATGGCGCGAAGTCCTCGTTGCCAACCACTCGCCAGCGGTAATAGTCATCCAGCGAGGCCGAGCTTGTGATGGAGGCGGGGTTTTCGGCATAATTCGGAATGTTGGGGTTATTGGGATCGACGAAGCGCTCGATGGTGGTGCTTCCGCGATAACTTCCTGTCACCACGCCGCGGTCTTCCTCCCAGATATGGGGAGTCTGCCCGGGTGGGTTTTTCAGGGCCTGGGACCAGACGTGAACCGTAAAGGTATTGGATCGCACCGTCAGTCGCGGGTAGAGGGTGGTATAGATCCGTTCCCGGACATTGTCGCCGGTCAGCCGATTCTGGATCCAGAAGGTGGACATGTTCGCCAGGTTTTGTCCGACGGGTACGATCCAGAGATCACAAATCTCAGTGGCGGATCGGAACACATCGGCCCCGCCGGTCCCGAAGCGTTGATCGAATTGATCGAGGGTTCTCGGAATATCGATTTCGAGGCGGTAAGAGGTGCCGCTGAGATAGTCCTTGTTTTTGTAAAGATAAGCCTGGCTACCGGCGATGGGAACGGCCCCAATCTTTTCACCCTTGAGGACCGCATACATGCCGGTCTTTCGTTCGATCTGAGTGAAGGGAATCATCTGGTAGTTCATATTGACCATGCCAGCGGTCGAAAACGGTTCGCTGATGGCGTAGGGTTCCACGACCGGCATCCAGAAGAGATCCATTAGCAAGTGATCCTTGGGGGCGGCATCCCCGGGATGGCCTGTTTGGGGGCGGAAAAGCAAGGTCTGCCAGGGGGTTCCGGCCTTGATTTTGGTAGGCAGGGAACCAAAGATGCCGGGTGAGGGCATCTGGCGATTGGGGGAGAAAAAGGTGGCTCCTACATCCCCGGTGATGTTGCCTCCGTACATGTAGGGACCCCAACCGGTATCATAGGTATTGCCCTCATCCGGTTTGTTGATGTAAGCACCGTCAACGGCGCGGGCGGTTCCCTGATCCCAGTCCCGGGTCGATATGATATTCAGCGTCGGCGAGCGATCCCGGGGAATATCGGGCTGGGCGTAGCTGGGGAAGGCAACCCCATTGACATAGGTGCCGGTCGCTGTCGCCGGAGGCCAGTAAATTTGCGGAGAGGAGTTATAAAGATGATTGGCAAACCGCACCGAAGAATCGGTCCAGTCCGGGTGGGCCTCAAATTCGCCCAAAGGCACGTTTTTGCGTCCGGCAGTGAGCCGGTGGTCGCCGTGGCTGAGCACAAGCGAGCGTACGACGTCATTTTCGTGGAAATAGCTGCCGATCGTGGCACGGGAGTAGCCCACGCCGATATTGAGAGGTTGGCTTCCTTGTCCTGCGACGATTTCCTTCCCGCGGGCGGCACCATACATCCGTCCCCGCGCTTCGACGGAAGGAACGGCCCCTCCCTGGCCGGGCGACCACCAGTACTGGGCGGCGTATTCAGGCTTTAGGCCAGTCTCTGTCAGGTATTCCGCTGGTGGTGTGGTGGGAAGTGTGGGGATGGGAAAGCTCCCGCCCGGGACCGTAAGATTGATCGTCTGCACCGGTTCCTTGCTTCCGGTCAGTGAATTTCCGCTGAAGATTTTCACTGTGACGGGGCCTCCGGTGAAGGTCATGGTGGGGGGCGCGTTGCTGCCTGTGTTCACCGTCACCGGGTTGCTGATAAAGGGATACAGATCTTCGGCGTTGGTTCCCGAAGAATCGGCCGGGATGTTGCCCCGCGCCGGAGCTCGTTTGCTGAAAAGCGGAAAGCCCGTGCCGGCGTTGCCGCCAAAAGCAGAGCCCAAATGCCCGGCGTCTGGGCCCCGGCGCCCGAGTTCGATTTCGCCGATGGCCGGGAATTGAAGAGGTACACTATTGAGGGAAAATGCCTCGAGTCCGCTGACTTCGACTGTCATCTGAGGTTGCATGGTGACCCATCCTTGGGCGGGGGAGAAGAGTCGGAGATGGACGATGGCCATGATGCGTTTCTCGGTCTCTCCCAGCGGGGTGCTTGGCGCAAGAGTCAGGTTAGGTGGACCTCCCGCACCGCCCGGAGGGATGTTGTTATTCAAGACGCCATCGGGATTGGCCCCGGAATCCGTGAATCCATCGCCGCTGCAGATGAATTGAAGGGCAAATTCCGCCAGGGTGTAAAAGCGCCCGAATCCCATGGTGCCATTGGTCGGATGGTGGATGGGGGCAGCGCTACCGTATCCCGGCACCATGGAGTGAGGGCCGGTGCCCGCTGCCGCTTTGGGTGCAAAGGTGACCCCGCCCAACTGGGCCTCCAAAAGCGGATCGACCAGGTTGGCGGAACGGATGTAGTCAAAGATCTCGGTCAGGATTTGCGGCGAATCTGCGCCATATTTCGTGTCGAAATTTCCCCCGAACCCGGGAATGTCCATCCCCATAAGTGTGTCCAGGTAATTATAGAGTTCCAAATTTCTTGGGATGCTGGCGAGATCATTGGTGGGGCTGAGAGCACTCTCTCGCTGGAAATAGTAGGGCTGGCCATTAATGGTGGCACAGCGGGCGATCTGTCGGTCAAAGACGGTGCGGTGGTTGGCGTCGTCGGTGGTATCAAGCGGCCAGATGGCCACGCGGGGGAGGTTGAAGAGATTGGTTTGGGGAGCCCGGCTCTGGGCGGTGAGAAAAAAGCTGCGAGCCTGAATCTCTGTCGGAGTGAGGACGGAGGGGTCGCGGGTGGGATCATAGATGGCTTCCGCCACAGAGGCATAGAGCCGGTCGCTGCGGGTCGGCACGGCCGTAGTGGCGAGGACGGTTCCGGCCAGGGATCCGCCCCATTCGTAGCGCGGCAGGAGTCCGGTGGAGAGGATTTGTTGGGTGGTCAATTTTGGGAACACCGCCGAAAGACTGGTGGTGGCAGGGTGGCCGGCGTAGCGGTTGTATTCTTGCAGGGCGGGTTGAAATTTCCCGAATTTCTGATCCTGAGTGCTCATGAAGCGGGGGACGTCCCAAAAAACACCCTCGCCGGCTGTATTGATATTGATTTTGCAGCTGTCGTCGTCGGCCCAGAAGGCAATTCGGCCCACGAGGGGATTACTCTTTGTCACCATCGAAGCGTCGAAGGTCAGCTTGTCGGCACTTGTGGAAGTGGGGAAAACCATGCGCCCATCTTGTAGAACATAGAGCCATCGAACCGGCATCGTCGCGCCGCCGGAGGCCGGAACGGAAAATCCCTCCACCGCGCCGAGGGCGGAACTGGTCTCGGCGGCCCGGGGATCAAGAATGGGATAGACGGTTCCGGACACGGCGGTCATGGGTTCGTTGAGATCAACCCAGGTGGCTGTCTCCTGGGTCCAGGTTGCACTGCTTGGAATGTCGGCCGTAAGGTTCACGGTGGCTGCACTCATCACCGTCGAGGAATAAAGTTTGAGGACCTGCTCCAACTGGCCGCTTCCGTCGAAGACCCGCAACATGCCGGGCTGTGAGGTCCAGCTTTTCCCGGTTCCGAGCTTGGTGCCCACATCAATTTGGGCTTGGACCATACTGACGGCGGAATCCGCCAAAGTGCGGGCGCTGATTCCGGCCTCATAGTATCCGGCGGCACTCCGTTCGCTGGCCACCCGGCCCAAAAATGCCACCGCCAGAATAAGAACCAGCAGGAGGGCGGCCAAAGTCAGGATCAGGGCCACACCTCGGTTTCGTTTTGATGAATGGGGACGGCTTCTCACGGTTGGTAAGTGGTGGGGATTCCGGTGAAGGCGTTGATTTGTACGGCGAGAAAATTGGCGGGTGGAGCATTGGTGTCCGCCTGCCGTGCCTCCACCAGAGTGACAAAATTCTGGGCGCTTCCGATCGGATGTTCCAAGCTGCCATCGGGGCGAAAGCGCAGGCCGGCGTAGTTGCAGCTGCCACCTGCTGCCGGCAGATTCATGGTGCCTTGAACATCCCCGTTTTGCAGGACAGGCGAGAGGGTGGGAGCGAGTGCGATCACTTCGGGCAGGCGAATCAATTTCGTCAGAGCTTCCATTAGGCCTCCCCGGGGATTGGCTCCCCAGACTTGTACGGCCTGCCATCGTTTTCCTTCATTCCCATCGATCTCCACAAAACGCAGTTCCGTCGCGGTATGTTGGGAAGTGGCAATTTGTCGGGCGCTGGTCACGGCGTCGGCGACAATGCTTCCCCCGCGCTGCAGTTCGCTGGATTTCAGGAGGGATGACAGGGCGGGCATGGTCATCACCAGCATAAAACCGATGAGGGCGGTGACCACGAGGATTTCCACCAGGCTGAAAGCGCGAACGGTTCTCATCGGGTGTCTTAAAATTCGCTCCATTTGGATTCTCGCATGGGGAGTCGAATGGAAAAAATCCGTGCAGCCACACCCGCGTTTTGCAATTCGCTGATGAGGCCTTCGAGGTCGTCTTCCAACTGACTGAGGGTTTGAAATTTTCCTGAGAGGGCCTGAGCGATGGCGGTCGGTGGGGTGGCGCCGTTGGCCAACCGGGTGGCGGAGTCCTCGTCGATGGCCACCAGAAAGGTCTCACAAAAGGGGGGGAGTTGATGTGCGGTCACGGGTTGTGGATAGTTTTCGGCATTGAGCCGGGAGTCGTACGCGATGTCTGTGACCAGAGGGCCAAGCCGCACCTCTTCGGCGGAGGCTCGGCGGGGAACCAGCACGAGGGCGATCACGTTGTCCGCAATCGGCTGCGCATTGTCGTCGTTGACCCAGGTTCGCCCCGCGGCGGTCTTGTAAATGTCGAGTTCGCTGGTCGGCTTGATGGATTGGAAAAGCCGATAGCGGTACTTTTCTTTTAATCGTGGGCTCAGCGCGGTTGGGAGGTTGGCGAGGTTCGATCCGAATTCGACATAGAATCCGATTTCATTGAGAAGTTGCTGGGCGCCGGTCGGTGTCTGCCCGACCCCGATTTTGCCGAGGAGGGCTTGGAAAAAGATGGCCTGGCCGCAGCCGGGAGTGCCCGGAAGTCCGTTCACGCCGGCCGGACCGACAATGAAATTCAGATCGGAATTTCTGCGATATCGGTCCGCTTGCCCGCTGGTGAATTGGTAGTCCCAATAGCTGCCCAAGGTGGCTTGGCCAACGCTTCGGGTCAGAATGTCGAAAGCCTGGCGGGCCGACTGGAATGAGTTCAGGTCATTGGTGGAATGCCGCAGGATGGAACTCGTCTGCCCGATCACGGAAAAGACCAGGGCCATCAACAAGGAAAATACTGCGAACGACACCAGCAACTCGATCAGAGTGAAGGCACTTCTGGGACGATGGGGGCACCGGAAAAATTCGCGGTTCGCTTTAGAATCCTCCATCGGCGATTTGCAGGGCTTGAATGTGGGGGGCTCGGCCGTTGGTCACGCCGGCAGAGTTCAGTTGCCAGGAGGTCACCCGAAGGCGGCGCAGACGGTTTTCGACCCCAGTCGGCTGATTGGGATAGACTGGTGTCAGCGACTCGACCGCTACCTTGTAAAGTTGGGAGGAAGAACTTGAATCTACCGGTTGACCGTCCCGGTCGAAAAAGAAAGTGTTGCTGGAAGGAACATCGGCAAAACTCAAGGACAAATATTCGGCGGAGATGGTTTGCAGGTAGCTGCTGCGGGCCGAGGCATCACGGGCATCGCGCAGGGTGATCAACCCCGTCGGGAGGAGGCCCAAGACGGAAATCAGTCCAAAACTAACGAGGCCGAGACAGATCGTCACCTCCACCAGAGTCATTCCGCGTGTTGCTGCCCGGTACATCACCCTTTAATAACACTATCTGCGGGAAATGCGAGTTAATTATACGATTTCGGTAGTTAATGGGCTTGTTGAGATGAGCCTATTTTTTAAAAGAATGACTCATCTTGTTCTCGGCCCGTCCGCGACAAAGCGGAGCAGGCACCGCTTTTCCCCCGATCCCATGAGCCGATTAGTTTCGGTAACCGGATCATAAAATTCTTTATTTTGAGCCGATTAGCTGATGTGGTTGGCTCATGAAGTATAACTGGCAACAGTCTGATTGGCCTGAATTTCGCTATGATCTGGCCAAGATTGAAGGTGACCTGCTGGCGTTTGCAGATAAAGCCGGGCAAGTGAGTGGTATTCTAAAAAGCCTTCCAGAGAGCACGCGGCTTGAAAGCGTCATCGATGTGATGATTGCAGAAGCGATCAAAACGTCTGAAATCGAAGGCGAGTATCTGAGCCGCCAGGATGTTCAGTCCTCCATCCGCAAGCAACTCGGTTTGGATGTGGCGGATGAGTCTGTCCGCGATCCGGCCTCACAAGGCGCGGCGGAGCTGATGGTGAATGTCCGGAATACCTGGCAGGCCCCACTGACCGAAAAAACGCTCTTCTCCTGGCACAAGATGCTGATGAACGGCCCGAAAAACGAAGTTCTTGTTGGCGGCTGGCGGACGCATGAGAGCCCGATGCAGGTTGTTTCCGGTCCGATTGGTCGACCAAAGATTCATTACGAAGCGCCTCCTTCCAAAAATGTTCCGACTGAAATGGCCCGGTTTTTTTCCTGGTTCAACAAAAGTGAGAAAGAAATACTGCATGCTCCTGTGCGCGCCGCTCTCGCGCATCTCCACTTCGAAAGCATTCATCCCTTTGAGGACGGAAACGGGCGGATTGGCCGGGCCATCTCGGAAAAAGCATTATCGCAGGGCCTGAACCGCCCCGTCCTCTTGAGTCTTTCACGCACGATTGAGGCAGACAGAAAGGCCTATTACAAGGCTCTGGAAATTGCGCAAACGTCAAATGTTGTCACCGACTGGCTTGGCTATTTTTTGAAAACGGCACTGGAAGCGCAAACGACCGTTGAAACCCAATTGGATTTTGTGGTCCGAAAAACTCATTTCTTTGATTTCCACAAAGATCAACTGAACAAGAGGCAGCTTCGTGTTGTGCAACGCATGCTGGAAGAAGGGCCCGGAGGCTTCGAAGGCGGCATCAACGCACGCAAATATGTGGCCATCGCGAAAGCATCGAAAGCCACCGCAACGCGGGATTTGCAAGACCTTGTTGAAGCGGGGACACTTGTTCCTATCGGCAAAGGGCGAAGCCGGCGCTACGAGTTGAATTTGTAAACCAAAAAAGGAAAACTTGTGGCCTCGATCAAAAATAAATTTGTTCCCGATGAACCGGATGACAGTACGGATCACCTCGATCTCTCCAAGGCCCGACGGGTATCTTTCCCCAACTTGAAGCCTTCGACGGAAAGTATCTCGCTCCGTCTGCCGCTGCTTCACGAAATCAAGCCAAAGCCTAATCAAGATGACGCTGGCGGAGCGGTTTATCAAATAACTCAAGTGGGTTGGGAGGTGTATAGAGCTTGCTGCGCGGGGATATCTCCGGCAGACGAATGGCCCGGCTCTTGCTCATAGTCGCTCAACTTCAAAGCATAGGGAAACATTGGAGGGTGTGTTCCTTGGTCAAGCCAGAGAATGTCGGTTTCTGCATAGGCGGTGGTTCCATGACCCGATGCGGCGTGATCCTGATCGGTGTAAAAATCGCAGCATCGCCAGACGCCGATATGGCGGAAGAGGGATGTTTCACAGGATGAGAGATAAGGAAAATCTTTAGCCAGTGGGGCAAGGTTCTCCACGGATGAGCCGCTGTGGGCGAACGAGCTTGGATTGTCGTGCTGGCTCAGTTCCAGGGTGTTGAGTGGCTGACGGAATTCGTTCAGGTAACAAAGCCCGGCTTGGGAATCGATCAGGATCCATTTGTTAAGGGATCGAGACCAGAATTCGGCCACGAAGTGACCATTTTCTCCGTTGGGATGGGGCATGAGAGGAATCAGCCTCGCCGGTGTTCCCAAGGCGAGGCAGCATTGCTGGAATGCGACCGCATAATGAACGCACATGGCAATGGCGGGCTCTCCATCCGGACCTTTTCCGGGACGGCCCCAGCG
>Ga0105051_10002296_pt1 | contig 24734 bp, 22 predicted proteins | sample FRY02_FD_78383 | JGI IMG/M metagenome (GOLD analysis project Ga0105051, IMG submission 78383) | Freshwater microbial communities from Lake Fryxell liftoff mats and glacier meltwater in Antarctica - FRY-02 (megahit assembly) | ecosystem: Environmental > Aquatic > Freshwater > Ice > Glacier... | reverse complement strand
GATCATCGACGAGATGCGCGAGATCACCCAAAAACTCATCATGCTTTCCCCTGAAACCCTCCCGTCCCGGACCCTCAAAAATCGTCCCAAACCCCGCTTAAGTTAGTGCCATTCGGGTCAGGCATGGTTTATTGACATCAAGTGGGGTTATTCCGAGTTCTGGCCAAGCCCTTGCGTGTCGGGGCAGGGAAAAAATCGTCGTATGCAAAAGACGGAAGCTTTTGGACATGCCGAAGTCGGCGATCCAAGCAACTTCTCTATCAACGGGGTCAGGCCTTGCCTGTTGACATTCTGACAGCAAAAATTCAGGTGGTTCCGCGTCATGTCAATACGCAAGGCCTGACCCCTTTGATTTTCGCAGGTGAGTTGGGGTTTTACGTTCGCGGCCTCGGTGGGTGTTTCCGCCTGCGCGGGCGGGGTTTCTGCCGGAGGTGCTCCGATGAGCTGCCGCGCGCGTTCGATGCGTCCGTCGCGACCGCGATTGGCCAGCAGGCCGTAGTGGCGGATTTTGACGAACCGGGCGGGCAGGATGTGCAAGGAAAGGGTCTCCTATTGCCACTTTGATCCGCTTGGCGAGTTTTGGATGGCTGATCTTCCGGCGGCTTTTCCGCAATACCGGCTCACCCGAGTGGACACCTCTCTCATCCAGAATGCGGTAATGTCAATAGGGGAGAACTGACCCCTTTTTCCAGCGTTCTCACAAACGTCTTGCGGTCCTCATCATCTTTGACAATCGCCTCGCGTCGATCACCTCTTGCCATCACATGGTAGAAAGCTCCTGCGTATTCAATCCTAACCTGTCGAGGCATTCCTTATTTCTTTCCGTTTTTTGATCTTCAAGCAAGAACAATGTCAATAAACCATGCCTGACCCCTCTGGCTTGGATGCCCGTCTCCTGATCCCGCATGCGATACCATCCACTCGGAAGAGGCCTCACGCAAAGGCCGCCAAGGACGCAAAGAAGAAGGCATGGGAATCGTAAAATGTCCCCACTCCCCGCTTGTGCCCAATCCGAAATCGCATGAGGGCCCGGGATAATCCTTTCCGCAGCGAACGCGTGGAGCGACTGGTTTACCGGGCAGAACGGTTTGACTGGAAGCTCCTTGAAGCCCGACTGACTGAAGCGGGGGGACGGGGTGCCATTGTGGGTCCACAGGGCCACGGAAAGACCACCCTTCTCCTCGAATGGATGGCACGATTCGGAAAACAGGGCTCAACTTGGATCCGGCTTTCTGAAGGACAACGTTCCCTCCATCGCCCGCAAAAATCAGCCCTTTCTGGAGCGCAAAGGATCTTCCTCGATGGGGCCGAGCAATTGGGATGGTGGGGCTGGCGGGATTTTCTCCGCCGCAGCCGAAAAGCCAAAACCCTCATCATCACTTCCCACCGACCCGGCCTCCTGCCCACTCTCTTCAGCTGTCAAACCAGCCCGCAGTTGCTGGCGGAATTGGTGACAGAACTCCAAGGGGAATCTCTCCCCGTCGAGGCTCTCTGGCAGCGTCATGAAGGCAATATCCGCCTCGCCCTGGCCGAACTCTACGACCGTTGGGCCAAACGCCCGGCTCCGGGTGTTCCAGGCCATGACGGGTAGCGCCCGTCAAAACCTCGGTGTCTTGGTGGTTCATCGGATCACGTTCTTCCCTTTTAATCCGAAGTGCCCCGCGGCGGCGAGAAGGTGTTTGTCGTTCGAATAGATTTCGCGGAAGCCATGTTCCTTGGCGCAAATGAGATGGAGAGCATCGGAAGCGCGAAGGAAGATGCGCGGGGAAAGGGCATCAAATCCTTTCACGGCGGTATCGAGCAAGGTCTGGTCCGCAGCCAACCACGTCCAGTGGCTCGCGAGGTTGTCGTCGGAAAACTGGCCCACGAGTGCTGTGTGGACGGATTTATCAATCTGGCCCTCGCGCAGCTTGCGATGGAATGCGGCCGCGAGTTCGAGCCGGGCCAGGCTGAGCGAGGCGACCTGCGTCTGACTGTCGATCAGGTGCCGTACCTCCTCGCTGCCCGGCTCATCAATGTAATATTTCAGCAGATAGGCCGTATCGCAGTAGATCATGGGCGCTTAAAGGTCCCGCAGTGCGGCTGACTCACGGAGCGACGGCGTGCTATCTTCGGTCCCCCTTAACGCGCCGGCCTTCAGTGCGGCGCGATATTCCGCCCGCAGCCGCCGTTTTTCACCGAGGGTTTTTCGGGTGCCGGGGTCCTGGCCGGAGCCAATCGGGGAGAGACGGGCGGTCGGCTGACCGCGCTCGGTCACAATCACTTCCGTGTTGCGCGCTGCCAAGCGGACGAAATGCCCAGTGCGGGCATGAAGTTCGCGGATGGGAATTTCGATCGTCGTCATGGCCTCAATGTGACTCGTGAGACACTGACGGTCAAGCGGCGAATAACCGTTCCGTGGACCCGAGAGCAGCCAAAAAACTTTCGCCACCAAGACAGAAAAATTTCTTTCGACTCTGGCTCGTTTTTGCCCAAATTTCGCCTAAATCCCGTAGCCAAATCAACTTACGTGAATTCTCAAAAACCACTATATATTGTGGTTGTTCACATATTATCCACCATATATGGATTTCTGTTGACGGAATTCCGAGATTCTTGCATTCATAATCCTTACCGCGCGATTTTAGGGATTGTGCGGTCCCTAGAACCAAATGATTTCCCCCGATCAGCCCTAAAAACCAACCTTAGCCGACCCTTAGCAGACCGTCCGAACGCCGCCATGTCCACGACCACGATTACCCTCGGAGACCGCCAATTTATCCTGGACCGTGACAAGGCGGAAGCCGCCTTTGCGGCCAAACGGGTAATCAACGGGCGGGTTACGATGTTTTTCAACATTCTCCCCCTCAAGTACCAATGGGCCTACGATCTCTACAAGACGATGAAGGCGAACCACTGGGAGCCCGAGGACATCCAGATGCAGAAAGACTGCGAGCAGTGGCGTGACGTAGATGGCGTCGCTGATATCGAACGCTGGATCATCAAGATGGGGATCGGATATTTTTCCGCCGCTGAAGGCATTGTCGGCGACAACATCCAGCATGTGGTGCGCGAACTCGTCACCGCTCCGGAGCTCAAACTCGTCCTCGGCCGCCACGCTCACGAGGAAAACATCCACGCCGATTCACTCGTCTACATGATTAGCTCTCTCGGGATTAACCCCCACGAGTGCGAGGCCATGTTTGAGGATATCAAGACGATGAAGGAGAAGACCGATTTTGTGGTCAGCAACAGCCGCAGTCTCCGCCGCGACGTCGACCTTTCCACCACCGAAAACAAACAGGCCCTGGCCAAAAACATCTTTCTCTTCGGACAATGCATGGAAGGGACCCAGTTCTATGGCCTCTTTGGCATGGTCCTCGCCCTCTACCGGCAGAACAAATTTCCCGGCATTGGTCAGATGTTCCGCTACACCATGCGGGACGAATCGAATCACATCGAAGTCTTCCGCAAACTCTTCATCGAGTTGGTGGATGAAAATCCTGAGATCTGGACCGAATCCTTCCGCGACGATCTGGGTCGCACCATGGCCGAGGCCGTGCGTCTGGAAAAAGAATTCATCCGCGACTGCCTGCCCGTTCAGGCGGTGGGTCTCACCGTCGACGAATTCCTCACCTACATCGATTACATCGGCGACCGCCGCCTCGAAGGCGTGGGACTCCCCCCCCTCAATCCCCCCATCACAAACCCCCTGCCTTGGATGGCGGAGATGATGGACATCAAAAAAGAATCCAATTTCTTCGAAACCAAGGTCACGGAATATCAAAAAAAATCCGCCCTCGCCTCCGTTCACGACGACGAATTGTAATTTTTTCCAACTTTTCCACCTTCCTACTTTCCCACTTTCCACCCCACCCGCCTGCCCGACCATGATTCGCACCATATCCCTCGAAGAAGACCGCGCCCTCAAGCGCCTCGCCACCACTCCACTTGACCAAAAACCGGGCTTTGCCTGGCGCGATGCCCTCAGTGATTCCCCGATGGAGACCACTCTTCCCGAGATCACAGTCACCCGAGGCTCAGGAGAAGAAGGGCAGTTCAACCTGGCCGATGTGGCCGACGAGATCGGCTCCGCCCTCACCGATCTTTTGCTCTCCCGCGAGGAAGAAGACATCTTCAACGAAGAAAATCGCGCCTTCGTGGCCAACGTGGCCCACTCGGTTTCCACCCGTCTGCTAGAGCACATCCGCGAGGGACATGCCCTCAAGCTTTCCGGCTACGATCTTTCCCTTCTCATCGAAAAGGCCCTCATCGAAAACGATGCCCACGACGTGGCCAAGAGCCTCGTGTTCAAACGCTCCGCCGGTGAGGATCACGCGATCGCCGAACCCATCGGCGAGGCTGCCCCCATCACCGTCCGCCTCATCCGCCGCAACGGAGCCGTCGTGCCCTGGAACGAAAACAAAATCGAAATCGCCTGCCGCAAGGCCTTTCTTTCCGCCCGGGAAGATCCCGAAGCCGCTGTCAAAATGGCCCGGGCCGTCACCGGCCGCATCCGACGGGTCGAAAGTGCCTTTGTCCACATCGAAGACGTCCAGGACATCGTTCAGGAAGAGCTCATGCGTCAGGGTTTCTACAAGGTGGCCGAGAGCTACATTCTCTACCGGGCCCAGCGCTCGCGCCAGCGAACCGATGATGAACAACCCGCCCCGGACGCTGAACAGGATGCTCTCATCGTCGTTCGCACTTCCGACGGCGAAAGCGTTTTTTGGGATGGCAGCGAACTCAAGCGCCGCATTCAATTTGCCGCCATCGGGCTCGACCTTTGCTACGACGAAGTCCAGATCGAACGCGAACTCCGCCGCTCCATCGGCAGCGAAATCACGGTGGACGGGCTCCGCAGCACCATCGTACTCAACTCTCGCTCATTGATCGAAAAAGATGCCGACTTCGCCAAGTTCGCCGCCCGCATCATGCTTTCCTACATCTACGAGGAGGTTCTCGACTGGAATATCATGCGTGATGGCATCGAGGGCCTGAAGGAAGCCCACCTCAAGGCCTTCAAGAGCTACCTCCGCCACGGGGTCAAAATCGAACGCCTGAGTCCGAAACTCCTAAAATACGACCTCAGCCGGTTGGCCGAGGCTCTTGATCCCTCCGCCGACCTCGACTTCGAGTATCTCGGTATTCAGACCCTTTACGACCGCTATCTCATCGTCGACAAGACGAACAAGAAAGCCCGCCGCATCGAAACGCCCCAGTTCTTCTGGATGCGGGTGGCCATGGGTCTCTTCAGTCAGGAAAAAACTGATCAGGAAGAGTGGGTCATCCGCCTTTACAACCTCTACAAATCCCGCCGCTTTTGCTCCAGCACCCCGACACTCTTCAACTCGGGTACTCCGCATAGCCAGCTCTCCAGTTGCTACCTCTACAAAGTCGACGACAACATCGAGTCGATCATGATTCGCGGCATCGCCGAAAACGCCTTCCTCTCCAAGTGGGCTGGTGGACTGGGCGGATCCTGGACCGCCGTGCGCGGCACCGGCAGCTACATCAAAGGCACCAACGGAGAGAGCCAGGGTGTCATCCCCTTCCTCAAGCTGCACAATGACCAGCTCATCGCCGTCAATCAGGGCGGCAAACGGCGCGGCTCCGGCTGTGCCTATCTTGAGACCTGGCACAACGACATCGAGGATTTTCTCGAACTCCGGATCAATACCGGCGACGAACGCCGCCGCACCCACGACCTCAATACCGCCAACTGGGTGCCCGATCTCTTCATGAAACGCATGGAGGCCCGTGAAAATTGGACCCTCTTCCGCTCCAACGAAGTCCCCGACCTCCACGAGACCTACGGACGCAAGTTTGAGGAACGCTACGCCCACTACGAAGAACTCGCCCGGGAAGGCAAAATCAACTCCCGTGAGGTCCCGGCCATCGATCTTTGGAAAAAGATGCTCAAGGCTCTCTTCGAGACCGGTCATCCCTGGATCACCTTCAAAGATCCCTGCAATTTACGCTCACCGCAGGACCACGCCGGCGTCATCCATTCCTCCAATCTCTGCACCGAGATCACCCTCAATACCAGCGAAGAGGAAACCGCCGTTTGCAATCTCGGCTCCGTCGTTCTCGACACCCACATCAAAGACGACGGCACCCTCGATCTTGAAATGCTGCAGGAGACCATCACAGTGGCCGTCCGGGCTCTCGACAATGTCATCGACATCAACTTCTACCCCACCGAGGCCGCCAAACGCTCCAATTCGCGCCACCGCCCCATCGGCCTTGGTGTCATGGGCCTGCAAAACGCCCTCTTCAAGCGCAACCACAACTTCGCCAGTCCGGAAGCCATCGATTTCAACGATGAATTCATGGAGGCCATCGCCTACTACGCCTACGAGGCCTCCAGCGACCTCGCCGCCGAACGCGGCACCTATTCCAGCTACCGCGGCTCGAAATGGGATCGCGGTCTCCTTCCGCAAGACACCGTCGAGCTCCTCGAAAAAGAACGTGGAATCAAAATCGATGTGCCCCGGGGTGGGCGTATGGATTGGAGCCCGGTCCGCGAAAAGATCAAAACCCACGGCATGCGCAACTCCAATGTTCTCGCCATTGCTCCCACCGCCACCATTTCCAACATCACCGGCACGACCCCCTGCATCGAACCGAACTACAAAAACCTCTACGTCAAATCGAACCTTTCCGGAGATTTTGTGGTGCTCAACCGCCAACTCGTAGCCGATCTGAAAAAAGAAGGCCTCTGGGATGAAAAAATGGTCGAGCAGCTCAAATACTTCGACGGCGAACTGGCCGACATCGAGAACATCCCCGATGTCCTCAAAGCCAAACACGCCACCGTGTTTTCGGTAGGTTATGATGCCATCATCGACGCCGCCGCCCGCCGCCAGAAGTGGATCGATCAATCCCAATCGGTCAATCTCTTCATCGACAAACCCGACCTCAAGAACCTGAGCCACATGTACCGCCGGGCTTGGCACGTCGGGCTGAAAACGACTTATTATCTCCGCTCCATGCAGGCCTCCAACGTCGACAAGGCTTCCATTTCCACCCAGCAGGAAGTCGGAGGCATCGCCGGAGGCAAACGCGAACACACAGAGGCGGAAAAAAAGGCCTGCTCGATCGAGGCCATGCGCAACGGAGAGGAATGCGAATCTTGTCAGTAAAACACCCCTAAGGGGGAAGTGAAAACCCTTTGGTTAGGCAGCCAGCGGGGCGGTGGAACCACTCGGTTCATCGCCCCGCATTTTTTTTGGGCGAAAATCCAGATCTCATACTGTCTAGCAGGCTGTCGGACTTCCGGCGGCAAGGGGTTTTTCCCTTCGAAAATTACCTCAAGTGGGAGCGCGCCCACTCGACAGGCTGCTGAAATTGGCACTTTGTGCCAAAAATACCCACTTTGTCTGATGTCTGTGTGGTTCCCATTCCGCGAAGCGGAATTTAAGCAGTTTGTCAGGAGGGAGCGAGCAACTGATCTGCAGATCCCGAGTCTGATCGTGCCTATCGCCACAAGTCCGACAAACTGCTAGAAATTGGCATGCACATTGAAGTTCTCAATACCGGCTCGGAACTCCTGCTGGGCAATGTCACCAACACACACCTCAGCTATCTGGGGCGCAAACTTTTCAACCACGGGCTGCGGATTGGCCGCCAGACCACCATTCCCGACGGTGCTCCCATTCGGCCCGCTCTACTGGAAGCCCTAACCCGATGCGATATTCTCATCGTGACCGGAGGATTGGGGCCGACCACGGACGACATCACCCGGGAAGTCACCGCTGAGCTACTCGGCATTCCCCTGCGGGAAGATCCCGACGTGGTCGCCGCCATCACCGAACGACTGAAGCGGCGGGGCATCAAATTTCGGGACCGGATGCGTCGTCAGGCCATGGTGCCGCTGGGTGCCACGGTGCTCCCCAATGCCAACGGCACTGCGCCGGGGCTCTACCTCCCGTCCAAACAAACGCCGGCTCTGGCCACCCCCCACCTCTTCTTTCTTCCGGGGCCGCCCCGAGAGTTAAAGCCGATGTTCGAAGAACACGCCCTCCCCATCATTCAGCGCCTGGCAGGGAGCCCAGCGGATTGCGACTGCCGCATTTACCATGTAGTGGGAATGGGAGAGAGCACCGTCGAAGAACTCGTCGGACTGGAACTTTCTAAACGTGGGGATGTGGAAGTCGGTTATTGCGCCAGACCCAACGAGGTGGATTTGCGTCTCATTGCCGGGACCAGCATTTTGGATGAAATCGAGCCTGGTGTCCTAGCCTGCCTCGGAAGCCACTTGGTCTCCCGCGGCGACGAAAGCCTGGAAGAAGTGGTGGTGCAACTCCTGCGCACCAAGGGACTCACTCTAGCGATGGCGGAATCCTGCACCGGCGGATTTCTGGCCCATCGCATTACCAATGTTCCCGGGGCCTCGGAGATTTTTTCGACGGGATACGTGACCTACTCCAACGCCGCAAAATCCCAGGCCGCCGGGGTTTCCAAAAATTTGATCGCCAAACACGGTGCGGTGAGCGAACCGGTGGCCCAAGCCATGGCCGAGGGCTCCCGGCACACGGCCGGAACCGATTTTGGCATTGGCATCACCGGCATTGCCGGACCCGGCGGCGGCTCAGAGGAAAAGCCGGTCGGAACTGTCTTCATTGCCTTGGCCGACAGAAATAAGAAAACCATTTGCAAAAAAGAAACCTTTGCCACCGACCGTGAGACCTTCAAACAACTCGCAACCCAGACCGCCCTGGACATGCTCCGACACCGTTTCTTGGGTCTGGAAGACTGAAAATTGTCAACGAATGGGCTGAAGATTTTCGCTTCGCCGCGAACGGTAGAGCCAGGTGTGGCGGGAGGGCGAACCTCCCGGTGAGCCGTTGGGGTTGTTCGCGGCTCGGACGGAGCCTCGCCCTCTCAAAGTGACCTTAACTTAGGGGCATTCAGGCTCCCTTGATGAGGTCTTTGTCCTCCTCGTCGATCACCGGACGGTCAAGGACGGCTGCGCAGATGCGCCCGAACAGCGCCGCTGGAAGATGAGGGTGGCAGCCCATTTCCTTGCGGCGCACCAGATTGGCCATTTCACCAAGGCTACGTCGCAGGATCACATTGCCATCCACGGCCGTCGGACGATCCAAAGGCGTATAATCCGCCGAACCTAACTCCACCACCGTATGCGGACGCTCGCGATTTCGTATCCGCACCTTCTCGATTTGCGACGTGAAGACCGTCAACAACAACACTTCCTGTCCGAGCGGGTCCAGATTGAGCACCACGAAAAAATGAGGCAATTCCGACGAAAGCTCCCGGGCTTTGAAATAAAATACGCTCCCCGCTCGCAACCCCAACTTCAACTCAAGCGGCAATTTCCCGGGGGGCATCGAAGGATCAACTGAGAATACGTTCGGCGTCGAACCGTTCCTGGATGCCCTCGGCCAAAGCCGCCCGTTCCTCCTCGCCGAGCGGATGGCAGGCTTCGATTCCGTCCGCAGGATCATCCAGAAAATCGCGATAGCACATCGGGATGCGCGTCTCCCGTCCGCCTTTCAGGGCCGTTTCGTGGCGTTTCCATTCGGGATAAGAATGCGTGTATTCCGCCAGCTTGAAATGGTCCATGTACCCAAATTTCTCCCAGGCCCAATCCAACGCCATCCGGTCGGATTCGGAGAGGGTACGCCCTTCCATGTCCGCCGCCGAACGATAGTTGTGATGATCCACCGGAGCCAAAAACCGCGCCCCGTAGGCCTGCTCCTCGTCGCTGAGAAAATCCCCCATCTCGGCAAGATCCTTCGCACTCGAGGCGACCGGTCCATATGGCATCGCCAGATACTCGTCACCCGTGATCGGACGTCCAAACCGCCGCAGGTGATAGCGATCCGCAAAATAAACCAGCTTGAGTGCCTTGAGCTTGTTGATCTCTCCACCCGACTGGCACGCAAAGAAATTCAAGACCTGCGTGGTCTTGCGATGGGAAAAAGGAAATGACATGGCTTCCTCCTCAACAGAACCTCACAATACCATGCCGGTCAAGAATTCCCCCAGGGCAAACGCATCAATCTTTGAGTTCCTGGAGAGCCTGAGAGGCGGATTTGAAACGCTGTTTTGGTTTTTCGTTCAAAGCCGCTGCGGATTTCCGCATTGGGAATCCGCTCCCTGTAACGCTCCTCAACTTCTTCGAGCGTTGCCTTGCTCAGATCGAGGTGTGGACGAGTGATCAGCGCGAGGCGAGTTGCTTGCCAAGACGTTTGCGCCCATCCGCTTTTACGTCCGCCGCGTTGAACTCGGAGAGGGCTTCCGCCACGACTTCACTTTCCGAAAAGTAGCGGCCAGACTTCACGGCTTCCTCAAGGAAGTGCTGATCTTCATCGTTGAGCGAAATGGCTACCGTTGTCATGGGAGCTTTTTACCAGATCTTCCCCTCCTCCGTAGGGCGCTACGTTTCCTCCTTCCGGGAAATAAATCTTCATCTGCTTGTGAGAGATTTTCTTCCTTCCGGCGAAAAGGCTGATGAATGAAAACAATACTCGCCCGCTCCCAATTCAGGAGAATCAGTCCGTCCACGTTTCTGTCAATCCTGCCTCGCAAGTGGTCAATCACGGCACTGCGGTCGAGAAGAACGCTCTGGGCCATTACGCTGCCACCGAACAGCATCACGCGGAGAAGCCTTGTGTCTGACGCGGAAATTGCGCAATGCGCGGACTGACCACTCTGCCGTGCGGTATATCGTCAAAAAGCAAATTGTTGAGTGAAAAAGTCAATAAACCATGCCTGACCCGTTTTCCGCACAGGTCGACTTTCCGACCACGGGAGCCTGCGGTATCGCCACCCTATCGGCCATCGCTGGTGAGAAGTACATGTTCGGGGATCGGCTCGATTTGCTCATTGATGGGGAGGCCACCTTCGATTCCATTTTGTCTGCGGTGGCCGGGGCGGAACGTTGCATCTACTTGCAGTTTTACATCATGCGGGAAGACACCTTGGGGCTGCGCCTTTTGGAAGCGCTTGCGGCCAGAGCCGCCGAGGGGATCGAAGTGTGTTTTCTGCTTGATAGTCTGGGTTGTTTTTCGATGGGGACTCAAGTGATGGGAAAGTGGCGTCAACGGGGGATTCAGATGGTTACATTTTGCGCTGTGAGCGGTTGGCGCGATCGCTGGCGGCTTAATTTCCGCAATCACCGAAAAATTGTGGTCGTCGATGGGCAAATTGGCTTTGTCGGAGGCCATAATGTCGGTGACGAATATCTGGGACACGACGCCAAATACGGACGCTGGCGGGATACCCATGTGCGAGTGGATGGGCCCACCGCTTTGCAACTCCAGATGGTTTTTTTGGCCGATTGGTTCTTTGCTACTGGAGAGAAGTTGGAGGCCCCGTGGGAGGCCCGGCCGCAACCCAGTCCAGAAAAACAATTTGCTCTCGTCCTGGCCTCGGGGCCGGCGGACGAATACGAACGCTGCACGTTCTTCTTTCTTAGCGTCATCGCCATGGCCAAAAAACGGCTTTGGATTGCCAGTCCCTATTTTGTTCCGGATGAAGCGGTCATTCAGGCCCTACAATTGGCGGCGATTCGAGGGGTGGAAATTCGCATCCTCGTGCCTTTGAAAGCCGATGAATTGCTCGTCTGGTTGGCGTCGCTGGCCCTCCTGACGGAACTCATCCATCCAAAGATCCATATCCATCGCTACTCTGGTGGGTTCCTTCACCAAAAGGTGTTGGTGGTGGATGACGACTTTGCCGCCGTCGGATCCGCCAATTTCGACAACCGTTCCTTTCGTCTTAATTTTGAAGTGACCCTGGCGGTTTCCGGAGAAGATTTTGCCGGGCAGGTGGCGGCCATGTTGGAGCGTGATTTTCAGGAGTCAGAGGAGGTGGGGCACGATGACTACGCGTGTCGTCCGCTTCACATCAAGGTGGGGGCAAAAATTGCCCGGCTGCTCGCACCGATTTTGTAGGCAGCGGCCTCTGTCAGTGTAAGCGGAGCTTGATCACTACCTTGTGAGTGGATGTCGGTGCGGACCAGAGACAACCGGGCTTGTGACCATCTTGGGGCCAGAAGACGGCAAAACTTCCCGCGTCGAGGAAGAGGGGGAAATCATCATGGTCGTGATAATACCGGGCGTCCTTGGCCGCGTCGTACGGACCCTTGGGGTTCAAAAGACTGGCTTGGCGATAATAGATCGTTTCGTGGCCGGTCAGAATGTAATGAATATCCGCATAAAGCTTGTGGGATTCGAAGGTTCGTTCTTCGGGAGCCTGGGTTTCGAAGGACTGCACAAGGGCATAAAGATCGTCTCCTTCAAGATCTACGCGACCATCGGCGGTCGCGGGATGGAAATTCTGCAAATAGGAGAAGGCCTTGTCAAAACGAGATCCCAAACCATCGTAGGTGGCGGCTTGGCTGAGGAGATCAAGAATCATAAGCGTCAGGCTGGCAGCAGTTCGGGCGCGTCGATTTTCCGGGAGCCGGGGAGTTCGTGGCAGAGGGAAAATTGGGCTGGCTCATCTTCAATGATCTGGGCGAACCGTGCCACATCCTGGAGAAAGACATTGTCGCCGATGTCATCACAGAAACTCGAGATTTCACCAATCAAGGGAACCGAGTTGGCCTGAGTTTCCTCCCCCCAGAATTGATGGACTGTCCCAGGGGGAATGCAAAGGCTTTCTCCCGGCTGGAGCCGGAAGGTGGTCGAAGAGTGGATGACCATTTCGCGTCCGTCCTGACGGATCGAAGCGGCTTCAAATCCCTCTCTGGGGCCGAGTTCCACGACGACTTCCCCTCCGCCGCGGTTGATGATGTCCTCGACCTTGCGAATGTGCCAATGGGCGGGTGCCCGTTGCCGGTGCCGCCCGACGATGATTTTTTCCGCGTAGGGTTTGTCGTTTTCTCCGGAGATCCCGTTTCGCAGGGTGAATAATACCCGTCCCACACGAGAAAATTGTCCCCAGCCGAAATCGGTCACGTCCCAGCCAAGGTGGGCTTGGCGCAGAGAGTCCCATTCCGGGCCCGCATCGAGCCAGCCCTGCGGGGTCCAATACGCATACGGTGGAAGAAAGAAAACCTGACGTGCAAGGATCTTGATCGAATCTGCGATCAAAGCGTTGATCTTTGAACGAGGAAAAGGGGTGGGTTGGAGATTTTTCTTCATTTTTACAATTTGATAAACCATAAATATCAAAACTTTTGAAAACAATGAAAAAATTTGTCGTGCGTTCAGATATGGAAGGGCTTTTTGGGGTGGTGAACTGGGAGGAAGTGATTCCAGGCACTGCGACCTACGAGAAGGCCCGGAGTTGGCTTCATTGGGAAGTTGGGGCCTTGGCGGAAGGGTTGCTCATGGGGGGGGGCGACCAGGTGGAGATTTATGATGAACATTACTTTGGGTTGAATTTGGATGCCGCCTTGTTGCCGGCCGGAGTGACCGTGATTCGTGGTAAGCCGCCTTATCGGGCGGATTGGCCGGGAGGGATTGACGCCCACTGTGCAGGATTGATTTTACAGGGATATCATGCCATGTGGGGGACGGTCGGAGGCGTCCTGGCCCACACCTATGAGCCGGATATTCAGGCGATCTGGATCAATGACGCCTTGGTGGGCGAAACCGGTGTGGAGGCGGCGGTGGCGGGAGAATTGGGCGTGCCGCTGTTGCTTTTCCTTGGCGATAAACACGGTGCGGAAGAAGCGCAAATCCTCGTTCCGGGAGTGGAAACCGTGGTGGTGAAGGAGGGGATGGGGTTGCAAATGGGACTTTGCCGGAGTTGGCCGGATGTGCGGGAGGAAATTGTCCGGAAAGCGGCGAAGGTGGCCGAAAGCCCTCCTCGATCAAGGCCGCTGCGGTTCGATGCGCCGGTGAAGATGATCTTCAAACTGGGGGAGGGTCCCTTTCGGCAGCGGTTTTTCGACGACCACCCGGATCTCTTTGCCTCCAAAGAGGAGGTGGTTCTGACGGCACCTTCGGTCTCGGTGGCGTGGGCACGGTACTGGGTGCTGAAGGATGAAATTTTGGCAAAAATCAATAACTAACCTTGCTTGACAGATAAACCAAATGTACCATGCGTACATAAATGAGTGAGGTTTTTGGTTTTCCAACGGATAGTTCGGCTTCGGGCTTCGAAAGCCAATCCGGCAAGGTTTACCGGGGTCTGAGAGACGAAATCATCAACGGTTCGCTCAAGCCGGGAGCCCGGCTTGTCCGCCGAACTCTGGGCAAACATTTTGGCACCAGCGCGATCGCGGTGGCCGAGGCACTTTGGAAATTGGAAAGTGACGGGTTGGTGGAAAGCGAACCCATGTATGGATCGCGGGTGTGTACATTTTCCCTCGAAAAGATCCAGGGGGAACAATTGTTGCGTCAGGCTCTTGAAACCGAAGTGGCGAGGTTGTGCGCATTGCGTGTTCCCGACCTGCCGGTCGAGGGTTTGATGAAGCAAGCGGTGGCCTTGGATCAGGTTATGTCGCGGAAACGGGACCACCACAGCCGGACGGATATGAGGGCCCATCAGGATTTTCACATGGCCCTGGCCCAGAACTGTGGTTCGGAGGCCATTGCGGAGGCCTTGAACCGCGTTTGGTTTCGCCATCTGATGCTCTTTAACTGGGTGAACTCAGCCATGTTTCCGGTGCCGGAGGACTGGCATCAACGCCTTCTCAGCGCCATTGTGAGCGCGGATCCGGAGTTTGCCGACCGCACGATGCGTAAACATATTGAGTTTGGCTGGGAACATCAGATGGAAGTTCTGAGCCAACTGGAACAGGATATTTAGGCGAGGCGTCCTTTGACAGCCGGTTTGATCAAAATCGTCCTGGCGTGACATCTGTGCTCTGGCCATCGTAGCTTGGGGCGATTGCTGACTGGAATCACATCTTGACAAAAGTCGGACGATAAATCAGATTTATCTTCGTGAAAATGAGATGTTCCTATCTCTGTCTTTCTTTTCTTCCATGAAAACTTTCCGGCATTTTCTTCGTGGTTCGTGCACAGCGATGAGCTTGATCGAACTGCTGGCGGTGATGGCCTTGATTGCCATTATGGCGGTGTTCACCGGGCCGGCCATTCGAGCGGTCAGCGGGGCCGGGACGACCAACAAGGCCATTTCGGATCTTTCCCAGTCCTTGGAATTTGCCCGGACTTATGCGATGGCCAACCGGACATTTGTTCGGGTGGCCTTGGCCTCCGTACCGGCAGGAGGGGACCGATTGCTTCCGACCACGGTGGTTTTGCCGATCTATTCTGCGGATGGATCTCTGGATGCCGATGGTGCGACGGGCATGGCCGACGCCGGAATCTGGCCAGCCCTCGACCGTCCTCTGGTTTTGGAGGATTTTGCGGTGACCGATTCTTTGAATGCCGCGCTCCCCAAAACCTCGCAGGATGCCATGCCCTCGGAATCGGACATCACCTCATTTTCCCGGCAATTGGGCGGTTTGGGGGCAGTGACGTTTACGGAATTCGTCCAATTCCTTCCCAATGGCGAGGCCCGGGTGATCCGGGATATCCCGACCCGTTTTATCAAGCTGGGTTATGATCGTCCCAAGGTGCCGGGGGGTTCCGGAACCGGTCTGGGGGCCAACGCCTTTATTTTGCGGATATCCGGAGTCACGGGAAATATCCAGGTGTTGCGTGGGGAAGATCTGTAGGGCGACTCGATGCGTAATACCCATATTTTGGAAGAAGATCTTTTCAGCCCGATCAGGAGCGGATGTCCTCGGACGGCCCACTTCCGCAGCCGGGCCTTCAGCTTGATCGAGGTTGCTCTGGCCATCGGGATCGTTTCTTTTGCCCTCCTGACGGTTTTGGCCCTTCTTCCCCTGGGAATTATGAGTAATCGGGTGTCGGTCGAAGAGACGCGCGCCGCCTTCATTCTGACCGAGTTGGAAGCCGATCTTCGCAACACCCATCCCCTGGCGGCTTCCGGGAAATCGGCTCGATTTGGACTTAATCTGCCCTATGCATTTTCCGGCGGGCGGCTGGTTTTCGCTCCTGTGGAGACAAATAGTCTCGCCGCCGGGTATACAAAGGGGCTGACCGAAGAGGAAAAGCCAACTGTGGCCGACCTCTCCGCCCGATACCGTGCTTCGGTAATTTACACCCGGGTTCCGACGGTTGGCGAATTGGCTCCGATCGAAGCGCGGTTGATTGTGAACTGGCCCTGTGTACCTGCCGATGAGGTTGCTGATTTGACAGGAAATCCCGTCGGATACTTGGAAACTTATGTGACGTTTTCCGCTCCATGAAAATGCGGAATTTTAGAACCGGGGAGGGGCTCAAGGAAGGACGTGGGAAGGCGTTTACTCTGATCGAATTGTTGGTTGCGACGGCTGTTCTCGCTGTTCTGGTGGTTCTTTTCCTGCAAATCCTCAGCATGGCCACCACGAGCACCCGCCTGAGCAACCGGGCGGTGGATGCGGCCTCCCAGGCCAGGCTGGCCTTTGACCGCATGGGGAGGGATCTGGAGAATCTTGTGAAGGATCATGATGCCGATTTTTCGGCCAACGATGCCGGAACCGGCCCGGTGGATTCGCTGGTTTTTCTTTCCCGTACCATTTCCGCCGGCATTGCAAATCTGGAGAATCGGGGAGTTTCTCTCATCGCTTACCGGGTGGATGCGGCTCCGGAATATGGCGGCCGACCCTGTTTGCAGCGGGCGGGGCGGGCCATATCCTGGTCGGACACGGGATTTCTGGGCACAAGCACCAATGGTTTGGCGCAGACCTTTCCGTCCGCCCTCCTTCCGGCGACGGCGGATTTTGACCTCCTGGCCCAGGGGGTCATTCGCATGGTCGTGGGCCTGCAACTGTACCCGGACAACGAACCCGTCGAACTGGCCGACAACACCACTTTGGCCAATGCCCGTGGGCAGATTGTCTATAGTGTTCCTCTTCGGGTGGTGGAAGCCGCGGATGGATCGTCTTCGGTCAAGGTGGTGGATTTGAACCGGGTGAGTGCGCTCGTGGTGGGATTTGTGACCATTGATCTGGATACTTTGAAGCTTCTGGACGCGACCCAGACCAAAAGCCTGGCCGCGGCCTTTCCCGCGCCACTGATTAATGAGACGCCGGTGGACGCCTGGGCGACGCTGGTGTCCGATCCTGGAGCGCTGCCAGCCGCGCTTCCCCTGCCAGCGCGGCAGGGCGTACGGACCTTTCAACGATTTTTTCCCATCACCCCCAATGGAAGTCGTCCCGATGAAGGCTGAGCGCGGAGGATCAAAGTGCCGGCAGCCGGGGTGGTTCCGGCCGGCTTTTCCCGCGAAGCGGGGCATGGCTCTGATTTTGACCCTGGGTATCCTGGTTCTTCTTACGGTGCTGATGCTGGCGTTCTTTTCCCGGGCGACCCTGAACCGCAAGATTTCCTTCTCCAGTACCAATCTGCTCAAAGCGGATTCCGTCGCCCGTTCGGCGGTGGACATTGTCGTTGGAGAAATCCGGGAGGAAATCCGTCAGGGATCGGATGTCAAAACCACGGTGTCCGGGGCGACCATTTATCAGCCCGCAACTCCGGCCGATGCCGTCATCGCACCGCAGACGGGATTGACCCCTGATGCGGACGGTGCCTACACGCTACGGAAAATGTCTGCGGCCAATGCGAAGATTTTTTCTGCGGGTCGGACGCTCGGGTCCACTGTGGGAATTGATCAAAAAAGCGCCAACGGCCGGTCTCAAACAAAATGGTTTTCCGATGGACCGATGCTGGGGGTCAATGGAACCCTCCCCACCTGGGTGTATCTGACTCGGCAGGGAGTGGATCCCAGCCCGGATCCTGGCGCGGCCCCGGATGCGGCGGATTATTGCATCGGGCGCTTCGCCTACACCGTTTATGATCTGGGCGGGGCATTGGATGCCAATGCGGCAGGTTTCCCTACCGTCTTGCGCGGCGACACGGATTTCCTGGCCCGGAAGGGATCCCTGGCCCAGGTCGATCTGGCTGGTTTGCCAGGTATGGGGGACGCTCTGGCCGACGGTTTGGTGTCGTGGCGCAATCCCACAACGGCAGGATCGGCCACCGCCTACCGCAACTATGTTTTTGATAACACCCAGGGCTTCACCCGTCCGTTGGCTGCCGACCGGTTTTTCCTGGGACGCCAGGATCTCCTGCGCTTTGCCGGGAAGAATGGAATTCCCGTGACGGCGCTGCCCTATTTGACGGCCTTTCAGCGTTCGGTGAACCGCCCGGGTTTCCGGCCTGACACAGTCAGTGCCGAGGACCCGGACCCCACCCTTCTGGAGCCGGATGGCGGGGCTCTGCGGCGCTTTCCTCTTGGAAAACTTCGGCTCCTGGCTGAGGATCCGGCGGATCTTTCGGCTGCCGATCTGGCGGAAATCGAGGAGTACTTTGGTCTCAGCCCCGATCCGGGGAATTCCCCAACCTGGAAAAAATGGACCTATCGCGGCGGGGTTGGAACCATCGCCCCCCTTGATGGGCTGAGCCGCCGCCCGGACTTTTTCGAGATCCTTCAGGCGGCTCTGACCGAAAAGTCTCTTGGACAAAATGGAGGGGGGCAGACCAACCCCGCTGCCGCCGAAGGGGTGACTTTGGCCGAAACCGGCGGGGTGGAAATCATGGCTCCCCATCAGATTATGCGCATCGGAGCCAACATCATCGACCAGTATGATGCCGACAGCTATCCGACCACTCTCTCCTTCGATGGGTTCGAGTTCTACGGCATCGAGGATGTGCCCTACTTCTCAAAAGTTCTGCAGAAACCCTATTTTCCAGGGCTTCATACGACAGCATTGTCCCCGCCGATTGATCCCTATGTGATGTTTGAACTCTGGAATCCCCACCAGCCTCCGGCCAGTGCCGTGACCGCCAGTCCCGGTCGTTTTCGGGTGCGGGCCAATGCGGATGCCTATGTCACCTTTAGCTGGTCCGCCCGGATTGGCGGCACGTCCTATTCTGGTCCGGCCGTCAGTGCCTACAGTGGCGGGGTTCCGGTGGCGGATGCGGACGGATATCCTTTGGAGTTTTCTGCGGATGCCGCCAGTTCTACTCCCCAGCTCAGTTACCGGGAGCCAAGGGTCATCCGGGATTCCGGGCAGGCTTCGTATCGCCCGCTCCTGGGTTGCAACGCCATGGCCTTTCCGCCGATTACCGATCAGGCCCCCAAAACCTCGCCCGATTGGCGGAATGCCACCCATGTCTATGCCTCGCTGCGCTTTCTGCAAACCGTTTTTGTTCTTGAGTATTGGGATGGTTCGACTTGGCGTCCCTATTCGACATTTGCCGGAAACGAAGAGGCCGGCGGCGTCAGCGGACTGCAATGGGGGGCGGCCATTAATGCCAGTGACGTGGCGGATGCCAATGGCTCGATGTTTGCCAAATCCGATCCCCGGACCTTTCGTTTCGGAGCCGGTATGAAAAATGCCACGGCCACGCAGTTCATGAACGATGTTTCTCTGAATCCTGACGGGGTTGATCGGGACATCACCCAGCGACCGCCTCTCTTCACCGGGGTTCCGGTGGGAGTGACAAATCAGAAACGTTATCCGAGCCGTTTTGCGACCAACAAGGAAGCCGACCACATGTATCAGGACCGGGACGGGGTGACCCGGCCCGCCGATGCCTGGTACAGCGTCAACAGCAGCGTCAATCCCTACCAGACGGACGAATCGAAGGCCCGACCGGTGATTTTGAACCGTCCCTTCCGCTCCCTTGGTGAACTCGGATATGTCTTCCGGGATCAGCCGTGGAAAACTTTGGATTTTTTCAGCGACAAGAGTGGGGATGCCGCCTTGCTGGACTATTTTTCCCTGGAGGAAACGACTCTCGTCGGAGGCACGGTGAATATCAACTCCGCCTCGCCGACCGTGCTGGAACTTTTGCTCAGCGATGCTGCTCAGGAAGAATTCTCTCCGACCAGCGCGCTGACTTCTCCGGCGGACAAGGCGGATGGGTTGCGGGCGGTGGTGGAGAGCGAACCGCTTGTTTCCAAGAGCGCATTGGTCGGACGTGTGATTGGTGACGGAGGATTTAATGTCACAGGTGACGAAGGGGACATTAAAACCCGGCGGGAGGCGTCTCTTCGTGCCCTCGGTTCCGTGGCGATGACCCGGACATGGAACCTCCTGATTGATGTGGTCGCCCAGGCCGGGCGGTTTGCTCCCACCGCCACATCTGCGGATCAATTTATGGTCGAAGGGGAGCGCCGCTATTGGATGAGCCTGGCCATTGATCGCTACACGGGCAAAGTGGTATCCTCAAAACTGGAGCCGGTCTATGAGTAAGATTTTTCAAAGAGGCTTTGCTCTGGTGGCTCTGCTGCTTTTCGCTGGGATCGGGGAGGGTTGGAGTACGACCATTGACTATGGCGACCATCTTCGGTGGAGCGTGCGTTTTACCTACGCTGTTCCGGAAGGGAACGAGCCAGAGACCTCGGACGGAACAAAAATACACGCTCCCGCAATGATGCAATTTTCCCGGGCGGGAAACATCATGCAGATTGAGGTTCGTTTTCTGGATGGAGAAAAGGCGGAGTTTTGGCAACTGGGTCGGTATCTCATGACCCGGGGCCGAAACGGAAAGGTTCGGATCGCGGTGAATGACGTCCGGTTTCCCTCCTATCCCTATGCTTCCCCCAAGGGGTTTTACGGCATGTCCCGCATCCGTGACGGTGACCTGCAGGACGAAACAAAATTTGAGGATGTCCTCTGTCGGTATTATCAGGGAGCGGGGGATCCCCAGTTGGAAAAGGGGCCTTACGAAGCGTGGATTGACGCCGCCACAAACCGCCCCATGGGTTTTCGCGAAAACGGGGTTCTTCTTGTCTTTCAGTACCCGGGAGGAAGCGTTTCCCCTGTGCTTCCTTCCGACATTCAGACCGCCTGGGACGAATATGCCGCCAATCTGAAAAAGGTCGGCCTTTCCCCGTAACCCGCTTCTCAGATCGCTCCGCGTCGTGCCTCGAGGGCCGCCCGGATCTCGCCACACCGTTTCCGGCTCAGCGGATACATCCATGCGGCGACAACCGCAACGCCCCACATTGCAATCGGCATCCAGATGTAAATCGCAAACATCCGGTCCAGCACCTCCACCGGCTGTTTTTCCAGCACGGCATCAAATCCGGACACCGCCAACAACACCCCGCTCAACCCCATGCCGATCGTGATGGCGGCTTTGACGAACCAGGAAAAAAACGCGTTCAGCGACCCCTCGCGTCTCCGCTTGGTCTCCAGTTCATCCCAATCCGCCACGTCCGCCTTCATGGAGGGAAGAATCAAAAAGACCGACGAAATTGCCGCAGATTCGAAAATCGCCGGGATGATCTGCAAATAGGGGTTTTCCGGAGTCATCAGAAAATAATTCAACCAATGGCCAAAAATGCTGAATCCCAGCATTCCCAGCAGCACCTTTTTCTTCTCGTATTTTTCCGCCAACCACGTGCAAACCGGAATCAGGGCCAGTCCGCTCACCACCAGCACGGAGCCCTTCAGTCCCCCCACCAAGGCGGCCGCGGTCAGGTCCCCCCCGAAGACGTAATAAAAATTCAGATAGGTCGCCAAGGCCGAGTCCGACGCATTCCCGATCAAGAGAAAGAAATCCACCAGGATCAATCCCCACAACGGTTTGCAGTGGATCGATTCCCCCAGACTTTTCCAAAAAGGATCCCTCGCCTGCTTGGACGCCTCCGCTTCGTAGTAGCGTTCCCGGACAAAGATCGCCGGGCAGAGGCCGAAGATCAACATGATCCCCGCGACCACCCAGCAGACCAGGCGCATGCCCGCCACCAGCGGTTCTTCCCCGGCCTGTCCCCCCGACCAGCCCGCCAGCCACGGTTGCAACCAGCGCATCGTCTCCTGCACCACCTGCGCCTTGCCCTCAAGCACAGACATATCTCCGATCGCCAGTGCCCCCACCGTCAGCACCAGCAGCATGATCCAGCTGGAAACAAAGGCCGCCAGTTTCGCAAAGACCGTCAGCCACGCCGCCGTCCGGGTCCGCTCATCATAGTTAGGCGTCAGCTCCAGCAGCAGACTGTAGAACGGCACCGACCAGACTGTGAAACAGGTGAAAAACAGCAGCCCGATCACCAGGAGATAAGCCACCAAGCCGCTGTTGGACCCATCCATCCCCGCACCGGGAATCCAGGCTCCCAGTGTTGTCAACCACGACCGTCCTTCCATTACCGATTTGGGGGGATTGTAAAACAGGGGAAATACACCGGCCGTGGCGATCGCCCCCAGAAACAGATACGGTCGTCGCCGCCCCCAGCGGGTCCGCGTGTTGTCGCTCAAATTTCCGAAGACGGGATCTGTCATCGCGTCCCAGGCCCGGATCACCATAACGATCCCCCCCAGGACCACCGGGCTGATCCCAAATCCGATATTGAACACCGGCATCCAAAGGGCACCGAACATCAGTCCTCCCGGCACCTGATGCATGACCTTCCCCGCGGCAAACGCGATCTTCTGCCAGAATGGCACCCGATCCTTCGCGGGAATCCGCGATGACATTTGACTCCACGGCATCTTCATCCCCGCCTCCCTCTCGCCTCCGCTGATCCCCGCCTATTCACCCACGGCGATCCGTTGGATCCATTCCTCCGAGCCTGTCCGGTAGAGAGCCAACTCCATGCGTACCAGTTCGATTGAGCCACGATATCCGCCGCCGCCCGACGTCACCCATCGATTGTGAATTGTGATCTCATTGTAACCGCCATGCAACCAGGTCGGATCGAAGGCAAAATGAAGCAACTTCTGCGGATGGGCCAGTGCCTCCAGTGATATGGGCGGAAACAACTCTCCGCTCAGGACAATCGACCGGGCCGCCTGCCCATTGATCTCGGCCTCAAACGGGCGGTGCGACAAGTAGGTCCCGGCTTCGATCCTGAGTACCGCGCCCACAAAAGCGTCGTCAAAGACCTGGCCGACATACACCCGGAAGACCCCAGAATGCTGTCCCTTCAAAGGCTTCGGGAGGCTGCCGAAGTCCGGCGTCACCACCACCAGTTGCGAAGCCTGGCGAAGGGCCTCGGTCGAAACCAGCGAGGGAATCACTTCAAATGGCGGTTCCACTCCGGGGAAATAACTTCGGCGTGGCTCATTGAACGAGTGATCCCGCGAATAGGCGAAGTTGAACAGACTCACTCCGTCCGCGCCCCGTTCGAGAAAAGACAAAGCCGTCGAGCGATATTGCGGTGCAGGCGTCAGGCGGTTGATGTTCACCCAATACGCTCCCGGGGCCTCGCCCGGCTGGGTCACAAAATGCATTTCTCCGTACAGGGACGCTTCATTCACGACTTCCCGGAACCCCTCGATGTCCAACTCCTGCGTCATCCGGAAATGCGGCGAGACATTCACCATGTCCACCAAGCCCTGCCGATCCCATTCCGCCACGTCCAGTCCGATTTTAGCGGCATGTTGCGGACTCCGCGGCACCCTCACACTCAGGGCCAGCCGCCGTCCGCAGCGGGTTCCCACCTCATCGAGCTTCTGTCGGATTTCCCGGATAAACTCTGTCATGACCTGGTTTCCTTCCTCGATCCGATCCTCGGGAAAATATTTTGGAAAGCGCATGAAATCACACTCGAACCCCTCAATTTCATAAAGATCCAGGAGTTCAAAAATCAGGCTGCGGTAATAATCCCGCACCTCCTCTTCGAGATAATTGAGATTCGATCCCTCCGGTTCCAGCATCAAATGTTGGTGTTCCTTCCAGAACTTGCTGTGCGTGGCCGCTTCGATGTTGTTCGTATAGTGATGCTCGTTCATCCGGTAGGAGAGAAATGGAGCGATCCCACATTCCCTCGCCGTTTGAATCGTCAAGCCCACCGGATCCTTTCCCTCCATCAGGTAGCGCCGGATGCGGAAATACGCCCGCGTCGGATACTTCACATTCGCTTCCGGCAGGGGCTCTTTTTCATGCGGGGCCATATCCTGCCATCGACGATCAATTTCGGACCGCCAGAGATTTGTCTGCCAGGCCTGCGGACAGATCATCAGCGCATCCACCCCGGTCCCCTCCAATTCGCGGACCAATCCCACCGTCTGGGCATCGGTCACCGGATCCTGGTAGCTTGCATACGGCGTCTGGCTCGTCGCCAGAATGAGGAGTTCGTGATTGTAGAGGCAGCGATAGGGAACTTTCATGGTAACAGAAGAAGAAGAATCGGAATAAAGAGAATTTCAAGAATATCGGTCATCTCACCGTCCTGATTACGAAACAAGAAGAGCCGACCCATGAGATTGGGCGGTAAATTTGATTTATCATCTTAACGATAGCAAGAATATTCTGTCTTTTTTGAAGGGAGGGTGCGGGAGGCCATAAAATTAAATTTTTCCTGAAAAAATAGAGGTTTTCACCGGTGGCGACCAAAGGTAAAAAGATCTCAAAAAATAGTTGACTTGCTATATCAGATAATCCATCCTGCCCGAGTCACCCAATTCCAAATCCTCATGAAACATTTCCTCCTTTCGCGTTTTTCCTCATGGCTGTGTGCTGCGGTCGCTGTCGCGGCCTTTCAGATTTCGGCCCAGGGCCAGACCTATAAAACTTGGGACGGGAGTTCCAGCACGGATTTTTTGAATGGCGCGAATTGGGATACTGGAGTGCCGAATAGCGGGCAGGTTGGGCTTTTTCAAGATGCGCCCACTGCGAATCAGCCGGATTTGACGGCTGATCGCACGGTCAATGGCTTGTCTTTCACGACGGCAACCGGAGGTTGGACTCTTAGCCCGTCTTCGCGAACTGGAGGCAGGGGAGGAGCTGGAACCCGCTATTTTAGGACATCGTCCTAAAAAGGTCGGCACTACAAAGACACGCTAAATGAGACTTTTGGTTGGGGCGTAAATT
>Ga0105051_10002287_pt1 | contig 24800 bp, 13 predicted proteins | sample FRY02_FD_78383 | JGI IMG/M metagenome (GOLD analysis project Ga0105051, IMG submission 78383) | Freshwater microbial communities from Lake Fryxell liftoff mats and glacier meltwater in Antarctica - FRY-02 (megahit assembly) | ecosystem: Environmental > Aquatic > Freshwater > Ice > Glacier... | reverse complement strand
TTTCTCCAAAGACAAACTCCTCGACCGTGCCGCCCGCACATTCGCCTCCAAGCTGCGCGACATTTTTATAGACGAATCGCTCATCTGGCTCGTTCCCGATTTCCTCAACGACTTTGAACTCGAAATCGTCCGCCGCAACGTTAACGCCCGTTTCCCTAACGCCGAACCGCTCCCTCGCAGTGTAGCGGCTGTCTTTGAGCAGGTTGACTATTCCAAAATCGCAAGCGAGGGCTTCCTCATCGTAGTCGTTGATACAATCGGTGGCAAAACCTGCGTCACCAAACTCATCGCCCGATTCGACCCAGAACTCAAAAAATGCCTTTCCGAAACCAACGGCTTTTACTGGGAGCGTTGTCCACCGGTAGTTATCTCACACACCGAAACAGTGAGCGCAAAAGGAAGAGAACCGCAAAACTACGACATCATCACCGTTGATGACAAAGGACAGTGGCGCGATGCGGTTCGACCAGAAAAGCCGCAGCCCATTGGCCCAAACACCCTCAAGAGCGACCCGCGCATCGGGCAATTCGAGGATTCCATCAATCTCACGAAAAACTCTGTTGGTGGTGGCATTCGCCTTTATGGCTTGCAAAAACGCGCCGGCGACATCCCACTTTGGCGGGACCAAATACCGGAACTTTCAATCAAGGTAATGAAACATGGACGCTACCAACGCTTCTACCTCGTTTCGCGTGGAACAACAATCAAACCCATTCGCGGACTGTCCGTCCCAATCCCCGTTCACGAAAACTTCACGCTTCCAGCCGGAAGACCATTCTATCAGTTCCCGCTCTTCCAAGGCGAAAACGCTGACGAACTCGGCTTCTCCGCCCGTCTTGATTCACCCACATTTCCACTCAAGATAGATGCCGTCTGCAAACTCAACCTCACCTTCGCATACGGTGCTGACGAGCCCTACAAACTCGTTTTTACCCCGCTCGACAATTCTTTGGCGCCCATCCGCGCCACTTGGAAGCGCACTGAGGCAGTCATTATTACCGATGCTCCTGCGCCGGAATATCCAACGCCAATGTCGTGGGCGAACTTGCGGAGCGTGCCGAAACCGGAAAGCAAAGAAACCAGCGATATGCTGGAATGGGTAATGTCAGCACTTGACAGATTGGACAGTGATTTGTTCATTCGTCCACGAAAAAGAACAGTCGGCAAAATAATAAGTTGTTGGCATATGGACAAAAAACAGAACTACTTTACTTTCGCTAAATGCGACACAATCGGCCGAGATGTATTCATTCACGAAAGAGAATTCGTGGAAGGATTCGACTATAAAGACTATAATGCTGAAGACAGATTATCGTTTGAATTGCTAAAGCGTGATGGTGGCAAATTCTCTGGTCGTAGAGTTGCAGAACCCAATTACATAGAAATAACGGGATTACGCGACCTTGACGATAATGTGACCGAGGAGTTGGTCGCGAATATCCGTAAACGCCTTTATGTTCCATTCATTCAAGTTTGGAGAGATGGACGCTCGGTAACAGATAAAGAATGTCCGAAAGACTTTGCCAATGCAGCAAATGAGAAAATCAAAAACCTTGCTGATCTGTTAATCCAGACCGAAATTTCACAATCTGTTAAAAACGAGGTTTTGTTTCTGCTCGCCTGCCTTCACAGAGACACTACGGATGAGTGTGTTCAATGGATTACCAAACAAGTTGACGACTGTAACATTCGTGATCCAAAAGCAGTCGGTTTTGTGCTTGGCGATGTCTCGCAACAATGGCAACAAACAGTGTTTTCACACCTTTGGAATTGCAATCTTAATGAGGCACCCCGAGTGTTTGCCTACGCAATTTGGCGAGAACAACATTTTGTTGAAAAATTCTCACTTAAGGAACTCGAATCCATCTTTGAACAACTGAAAACGATGTTGACCCAAATCAAAGCGTGTCCGCCAGGGAAAACTAAATGGACGGTTCGCAACTGGGTTCGGTCTACCGCCGAGCCGCTTGAACTTCTGCTCGGATTGCTGCGGACCCGCACCTCGAAAAATCCCGAAATCAAGAAGCTCCTGCAACCACACCAGACAATCGCCAAGGAACTTGCGAAGCAGATCGAACGAGTGACGGAGATTGTCGCGCAATCAAATGTCAACCTGTTTTCCCGCGTCCAACTGAACATCCAAAAGCCCGCTGGCGACCGCACTCCCGACTTACTTTACGCTTTGCGTCTCTATCTCACTGGTGACGATGGCGCAAATGCTATCCACATCACCAGCATCTCTGATAACGATAACGATTGAGCAACAGGAACCAAAAAATGAAACACTATCCACTCAGTGTCCGTTCGGCGTAATACAGGTCACAGCAATTCAATAAGGTTTTTTGATTACCTGATTAGCAAAAGCAGGTGAAGTTGATTTGCAAGAGTAGTGGGTAACTTGGTCAGCGTTGTTCTGTTCCGGGATTTCTTCTAATCGCATTGCTTGTTCCCCCCGAGTTATTGAAAACTCCAAGGCTAACAGGCCTAGCAAGAATGGTTTTTACGGAATGGTTAACAGACAACTACCCTGCCCTACCAGCAAATAAATAGGCCGAGTTACAAACTTACAGCCAAAAGATTTTTATTCTTTTGGCTGTAAGTTTGTTGAAACCAGATTTCATTTATTATTTTTTAGCAGAAGCTAAAACTTGTTCTTTTCTGGCCAAAAGGTCTTTCGGTAATTCTGCTTTAGCTATCACCAAAGCTTCTGTCTCGGTCATTCCTAGGCGATGTTCTACTAAGAAGCTTCTTGCTGACCCTTGAATTCTTTCTAACCCAGAAAGAGTTGAAATCCTATTTTCCGGATGACTCACAAAAAAGGCCCCTGCTTTCTTAGCTGATTCTTCTGCAAGTTTAACTTGGCCAAGTTGCAACTGAGTAACGGCACGATAATGCCAACCAATAACATTATTTGGGTTTAAACTTAGGCTATGATTAAGGTATTCCAAAGATTCTGCTAGCTTATTATCTTGATATGCAAGTTTACCCATACTAAATGCCGTTTCGGAATCCATATTAGCTGGAACGGTTACCACTGGAAAATCTTGCTGGCCTACGACTGGTTGGCTTACAACTGGCGGGGGCGTTGTTTGATAATGCGACGGATAAGGAATCATTTGCACCCAAGCATAAGTTGGAACGCTAAATACAAACGGAACATATTGCTTATGAAAACCGCAACCCTGTTTAACATAAGAAACAAATTGTGTGCAATAGGGGACCAAAACCCAGTTACTAAAAACACAAGGACAAACACAACAACCAGCACTATTCGATGTTAAAAATTGACTGTTAGTTTCATACGGTACATTAGGACTTCTTACTGGTGAAGAGATAGAAATCCCATTTGACATTTGATCTAGTAGGTCTTCAAGATTTTTTGTTGGCTTAGTCAAATCAACAAGCGGTTTTGATGAATCGATTGGGGCTGTGCCCTTAATCCTATTATTAATACCATCTATTAACCGATCTAAACCACGGCCAGCTAAAGTTCTTCCAAGGCCATCTCCGGGGCCACCGCCACCAGATCCACTTCCGGGGCCACCGCCACCAGATCCACTTCCGGGGCCACCTCCGCCAGACCCACTTCCGGGCCCACCTCCGCCAGATCCACTTCCGGGAACCGCACCCTGTTCAATAGAACTTTTTAATTTTTCAGCAGTGTTTTTAAGTTGTTCTAATTCTTTAGGATTAGCAGGGGCAAGTTCATCTAATGCTTTCCCGGCCTCTTTGGTAGCTTTAATGATTTTATCGAAATCAGATTTGGCCCTAGGGGAAACCGAGATTAAATCTTTAATAGCTTTCATTTGTTCGGTATTAGCAACCCCTCCTTTAAAATTGCCTAAAAAATTCTCAAGCAAAGGGTCTTTAATTATGTTTTCAATCTTCATTTTTTCGGAATCAGAAAGTTCCTTATCGGTTTTGGGGAGATATTTTAAATTGAATCGATCTGGAGAACCATTTTTATTAGAATATTCAAGGGAATCGGGTTCGATTTCACAATCAATTTGCTTTAATTCTTTTGCATAAGCGGGACTAGAGAGAAAATCATTGAGCCTAGAACGAAGTTCTTGCGGGGTTAACTGATTAATATCAGCCTTTTGAGATTTTTGGGCAAAAATTGTCCCACAAGCTAAAAAAGATATAAAAACCAGTGAAAATTTAAATGCATTAATCATAGTAGGCGATTCCTAATCAGTAAATAATTAAAATCTTGAGACTCCATTTAACCACACAAAAAGAAAATTGAAAGTTTTATAAAGTAAAAGAGTTAGGAATTATGTTCTAATTACAACGATTTTAACGGGCAAAATTACCCTGCCTTGCTCAAGGAATCAGCAGGGCAACTATTTCGCGAAGAAAGCGAGCCAAAATATGATGACCCCATTGTTATGATGATGTTGAATAAAGCAAAGCATGCAAAATATCCAAAATATTGGAAATTAAAAATATCATTCCAATTAGCCCAAGGCATTACCATGATTTTAATAATCCAGATAAAGATTAAGCTCAAAATCATACTCATAATAAAACTAGATATTAATAAAAATAAGCATTCAACAAGACAAAGGAGAAGTAATTTACCATCCGTAATTCCAATGGATCGAAGTAACCCAATTTCAGGTATCTTTTGCCTTAGTCTGAAAAATTCCAAAAACCAAGTATTGATTGCCCCTAGAATGATGATAACGATACATATGCTATTTAATCCAGTTTTAATCGATGCGGTAGATGCATTGATTTCTCTTAGTTGGGCTTCAGTCTCAGGGTTTAAAGGACGACAACCATTTTTCTTTAACTCCCTAATGCATGGCCCCAAGTTTTCTAAATCTTTTACATATAATACACCAATATCAAAAGTAATTCCCGATTCTTTTTTAGTTCCATCCACACTGGTTTCTATATCGAAACTCGAGATCACTTTAAATTCAACTGTATCTTCGCCATAGTTTTCATTCATATGCAAACCAAGAGCAAAAAGGTGCTCTTTCCAATCTGTAAGTTTTTCTCCTGAATCCGTTGTTGAATCTAGACGCCAGCATTTAGCATCTTTGCCAACAGGAAACGTTCTTGTTTCAACAGAGGGTCGTCTTAAGCTATATTTTTCTAAATACTGATTCACTTTTTCTGGCAATATTTTAACCATCCAAGATTTGGGTAAAGGGCCGGTTGTTATCCATTTACTTTTTGGGTTAGGTTCATTTTTCAAATCTAGTGCTGCTCTATCTGAAATCATAAAAAATCCTGAGGAATCAAAGTCTGAAGAATAATAGCCAGCCACTCTTATCGTTTTTTTGTTGCCTGTGATTGCACTTCGTATTGTTATGAACTCTTTAGTTGGGTCTAAAGCACTGGCTAGTTGAGTTTTAAAAGTGTTACTGATCGTAATCCAAGATATATCTTTCCCAAATTTATCTGAAAACCCAGCGGCATTAATCACGAGGTCATTTTTATCTACAGTCCGCCCTCTAAGTTCCATACTTCCATCTGGAAGATAAAATTCAAGTTTTTGATTTCGAAAAAAACTAACTGCTCTAGCACCAAGATTAGGGTTGTCGTTAAAAGCTTTTTCGTATTTTTCTTTTTCGTGAAGTTTAATATCAACCATAGCGCCAGCCCCTTTATCGAATTCAACAGAGAGTGCGGTGGGGTTTTGTTTAAGATGGTTTTTTCGGATTAATTCTAAAGCTGCAGGGGTTCCAAGTAAAACTGTGATAAAACAAAAAATGCATGTTAAATTTATAAAAATAGCGGCAGTAGTGATCCAAGATCTTTTATCCGTAAGATCCTGCATTGCGAACCAATAATAAAAAGCAATGTTAAACAAGGGGTTAGGTTTCATTCTATTATTCATATCAAGCATAGGTGTTTTCTAGGTCCATGATTTTGATTAACTGTTCTTTATTTTGTGGATATTCCTCTTTGGGAAATGCCATAGCAAGATGATGATTGCTATCCATCACCACAAAATAATCAGCATGCCTAATTGCTGTTTGAATGTCGTGAGTAATCATGATGATCGAACGATTTTCTTCTGCACCTTGCCATTGGTTTAGGAGTTCAAAAGTTTTACGGATAGTGCTTGGGTCTAAATTGCTAGTTAGTTCATCTGCAAAAATAACTTGGGGATCATGGATTAGGGCTCGCAGAATGGCAACCCGTTGCTTCTGACCCTGCGACAACTTATCGCTCGTATGATCAAGCACCTTGTTAAGGTCATTTTCATCAGAACCACACAAACGGCTATCTTTAATTACTTCCCGAGTATGGTTACAAGCGTCTTTTCGATGCATACCATTAAGAATTAAAGGCATTGCAATATTTTCCAAAACCCTGAAGTTAGGCAACAGATAAAATGATTGCAAAATGAAGCCGAAGTTTTTACCCCTGATTACTGTTTTTTCATATCGGGTAAGCTTTACATAATCCTGTGTGCCATCCATGACAATCGAAGATGGAGAAAGGTTGAAAGCGTCCCGCAATAATCCAAGGATTTGAAGCAGGGTAGTTTTACCGCACCCCGATGGCCCTAAGATAAAAGTTTTCTTTCCCCTAGGAATTGTTAAGGTCGATTTTGAAAAATTAATCGAAGGGTGTTTCGTATCGGGGTAATGAAATACAAAATCATTGATCTTGAATAAGGGCGAATTAATTTTCATGGCCATTCTTCTTCAAAATCAAGCCAAACCCACTTGGTTGTTAAAATAGTGCTTCCGGATGGCCTGAACATACGGGGCTCTTTTTTCGGTTCACCAATACGCTTAATAACAGGAATTTTAGTGCCATCCCCTGCATCTTCATATTCTCGAACAAATTCAGATTTCTCATTTTTCCCGATATCTTCTAATAGTCTTCGCTTCATGAACAGTTTGTTCAACTCGCTTTGAAAGGATTCATCATCTTTCAATTCACCTAAGGCTTTAGAAAGTAAAGGAGAACGAGCAAATAAACCATTGCTTTTTAAACGATGATCAGACAAATTATCGGTTTTTACTCCATTATCTTTGTCGCCTGTGCCTGCGTTATTGAGTATTTTTGCAATGTTTTCTGGCGAAGGCTTTCGGCCAGGGTTGGCATTTTCAATATCTTCAAGCAAACGCGCCAATTGCAGACGATCATATTCCTCGGTAAGCATTTTTATTCTTACCTGGTTGCAAGAACATTTGCTTGGTTTACCTTTTTCCCAAACCCAACCATAATCAAAGACTTGTAAGCCTTTAGTTTTGCGCAACTTATCAAGGTCAACATTTTCTTGTTTTAAAATTCTTTCAACTTCAGGAGACACCCTTGTCCATTGGCCATCCTTGATTTTCGCAATTTCTGCTGCAGTTGCTTCAGCTTTTTCACGAAGCACTTTATATCGGTTTAGAATTTTTCCTATCAACTCATCAACATCGGTGATTTGAATATAAAGGTTTTCTCTGCCATCTTTTTGCGAACCAGTTTCTTTGCCATCAGCATCAAATGATTTTAATGAAGCCATTTTGGCATGCGTTAATTCAATAATTTTTTGTACTTGTGTTTTGAATGCAATAAAGTCAGGATTTTCTTTTGGTGGAACCACTTGAATGCCAAAAAATTCTATTGGGGAACGGTCTTCAAAAACCATTCTTTCCATAATCGAAATTTCTTTTTCAAAATTCCCGGTGGGATTTGTATCATGATCTCCCGTGTCGCCTATTAAAATTGCAATTTTTCTGGATTGCCTAGAAAATCCAACTGTTTCCAAGGCTCTTTTCAAACCATGAAACATTTGCTCCCTTGGATCACCCCCACGGGTGGTTTTATGATCTTTAAGTTTTTGAATTAATTTTTGGCCTTCGGGGCTTGTGATATCAACCAGCGGACTCATGATATCAATTGCTTTTTCAAGGTTTTTTGGATCTTCCCGATCTGCAAAAGGAATATCATTATAAAACACCAAACCAATTCGAACTTTCCCTTTTTCTTTTTTCACTGCTTCAAGCACTTTTTCTGCGCATTCCGCAGCGGCTTTAAAATATTCGTTCATACTTTCTGTATCATCGATAATAAAAACAAGGTCGGTGGATTCCACTTCAAATTGGAGATCATCTATTTTTTTTCGCAATTTTTCCAGTTCATCCTTAGTTGCAATTTCATTACCGTTTTCATCCACAAAGCCACCAATAGAACCAATTTTTATTAGTTTTCCAAATTCGGGCAGAGATATTTCCTCTTCTTTTTTCATGGGGATTCTCGGGTAGCGTTGGCTGTAATGTTGCATGGGAATGCTTTCGCCATTCTTATCAAAATTTTCAATAAACCATGGAGTTACTGATTCATTTCGAGCTTCTTTCATGGCATCTTCATGAGTATGAAAGACTTTAGTGGGGGTGGTTCTACGAAAATCGCCTTTGGAAATTTTAGTGGAATTAGCGTCCCATTCCAAAGCTTCGCGGGTATCCCAAAAGCAAAGATTTTCTTTGGAAACCCAGCCTTTTACCGTTTCCGATGGAATTTTTGGATTCGTTTTTGAATTATCATCACTTTTGAAACCAAAATCCGAACCTAAAAGACAATATCCTTTAGTAGGGTCTTTTGGATTGGTATCAGAATAGACAGAATAAATGTTATAAAGCCTAAGAGGATCGATAACTGGTGCTTCTAAAGTTGGTGCCAACCTTACAGGGATGGGTTCAACCTTTCTTTGTTTTTTGATTTGATCTAACGAATTTACAATAAGAGCTTTTTTATAAATGTTATTTGCAGTTGTTTGACCATCAGGAAAACATGTAAATCTTTCAGGTACCCAACCAAAGTTTTTGAAATCCTCAGCCCTGCCCCGGCTTAGAAGGTAATAAATCTGATCTTCACCTTGATACACATACGAAACATCAAAGTGTTCCATGTATTGCAACACTTTATAGCCTGAGGGTTCGGAATCAATTATTGGTGATTTTTTGAGTTGAAAACCTTCATAAGCAACCCAAACCCCGGCTTTTAATTTGTCCTTACCGATGCTAGTCGTTGGCAAGGGTTTCCCTTTATCATCGGGACCCATTTCAATTTTAATTTCTTGACCCAAGGTATTACCTGAAATCCAAAAAGATAATGTAACTAGTAAAAAAGATCGAAATATCATGATTATTCCTTTTTAGTATTTAAAAGGGTTGAAAGATGTTTTTGAAGTTGACTAATAGCAGAGCTACTCCCGGTGATTTTTTCTTCAGCTTGAATAAAAAGCAAACGACCGTTTTTCTTAAGAATAAAATCCAACCAAGCAGAACCTTCTCGCAATTGATTGGCTTTCGGGGTTTGAATAAGAATTGCATCAATTTGGGATACTTTATCCCATCCATCAAGATCTTTAGGGGCACCAGCAGACCAAGTGGCAATGATTATGGCTTTCCTTTCATTGACTGGAATAATTGGCTCTTTCCCATCATCAAATGCAAATTCTAAAAAGGTCTTTCCCACTTCCGCAATAGTTTCAGTGGGGCGCGCATTGGCAACATCCATTTCCGTGGGTTTTAATCCTCTAGTTCCTTTTTTGAGACTAAACTTGACATCAATAGAATTACCAGTGGCAACATAGATACCAAGTTTTTGCAAGCCATTACTTTCTTTATTTTGTTTTTCAACAGCAACCAAAGTGGCACTTAAAATAGGTTCCGTGAGTTCAAAATCTTTAGAATTGGTTAAAAGAATCGCATAACTTCCTGGAGTGCCTTTAAAGCCTGTTTTGGTTTTATTAACCTCAAGCAGTTCCTTATCTTTACTAATCACAAGGTTTTTTTGAGTTTCAAGATCGTTTTTGAGTTTCTCCTGATTAAACAAAAGATCAGTAAATTGTTTTTCTTTTTCTTTTAATGCTAATTCATTATTTTTATCTTTTGATGTATTGTTTGTGGGTAAATTTTTAATAATCTCTTCTTTGATAAATTTTATAATAGGGTCTGATGTAAGTTTAGCAATATCGTTTTTATCCTCGGCAGTAACTTTACGAGAAGGTTCAATTCCTTTTAGCTGGCCACCTTTATTTTCATCAACTTTAGGAGACTTAGATTTCATTGCATCAATAAGTTTATCTTTAAAATCTTTAAATTCATTGTCTTTTTCAGTATTTGTTTTAACAGAAACTTCTTGAAATTTTTTCTGCAGTTCAATGGCAAAATCATTTTTAGTTAAAGTATCGTTTACTTCTATTGGGTTTTTTTTAACTTCTTTTGCAATTATGGAAGCCATATCCGAAATTTGTTTTCCATCAAAAACAATTGCAGGTGAACCTTTGTTTTTATCGGTTGCAGGTATGTTTTTTGTATTATTTTCCAATTGAACAGTTTTTTTTAAGATTTCGTTTAGAATATTAGCTAAACTTTGGGCTTTATCTTTTTGGTCTTCTGAATCAGGATTTTCAGAAATCACTTTACTATTTAAAACTTTTGCAAAAATCTCTTCTTGTTTATTAATTTTACCAATTGTCGAACTACCAAAACCAATGAGAATATAGATAAAAGTCAGTAGAGAAACTGCTGCTATCCCAAAAACTAAATAATAACTTATTTCTGCAATACTATTCGATGGTCCCTCAGTTTTTGATATAGTTTTAAGTGAGACAGACACCGCAACAAAACTTTCCTTCAATTCCGTGACACTCACTTCAAAAACATTCGTCTTTAAATCAATTAAATCAGATATTGATTGATTTTGGTTTAATTTAATCACAAGTGATCTAGACATCTCATCTAAAATTTCCTTAAATTTCTCAACATCGACTTGCAAAAATGTTTCTTGGCCATTATTCATCGCAGATATGGATTGATTAGTGGTTAAATTAGATTCAAGTGTACCAGATATCTTATTTAAAATTTCCTTCAATTCCCCAACACCGGCTTGCAAAACCTTTAACTGTTCATTATTTATCTCATCCACATTTTTACCACCACCACCACCTTTTTCCCCTTTTAGTGTTTGAGATTTCTCGATACTATTGACAGCAGTGGTAAAAAAATTTGAATCATTTTGATATTGCAATGCACCTTTTATAATATGAAACCATAAGTTATATTTATCTGGTTTATTTCCAAGATTGCAAATAACATCATTGATATTTTTAGAAAAATCATTTTTTAATAAATTATATTCTACTATTAGCAAAGAATTTATTTTGGTGCCTACTTTATTAATTATTGGTGTAATTTCATCACTATTAAGTTTTTTAATAAAAAATAATATATCTTTTAATCTAGAATGAACCTCTTCTCTTGGCCCATTTTCTAAATATAATTTTAACGATGTTACAGAAAAATTTTCGAAACTAAATTCTGTAGCCATTTTAATTGCCCAACCAATTTTTTGATCTTATCACTTCATTAACTGAATTTGCTAAGGGTGTTAAGTCGTTTTTAAGGTTGATCAAATTTTCTTTGCCTACAAATTTTTCTAACTTAGTACTCTCACTTGGATTTCCATACCAGACAAACAAATTCCTTCCGCTTATTTCTGGAATATCGCTAAAAGTTATTCCTGACTGATTATCGGGGTTTATATTACTAAACCAAAGAGTAACTGTTGAAGTACTAGTTTGCTTATTTTTAGTTATTAATAAACTTCGAACTTTATAGGTATCTATTAAGCTACTTTTTATTTTATCATTTGAATACGGACTCCGAACCGAAGGAGGGTTAGCGTTATTTAAATTCCATTCTCTTTCACCCTGAATATCGACAAGATAATAATTGTATTCTTTATTGCTATTATTAATTTTATTTAACTTGTCTAATTCTAAAGTTATAGGCCTGATATTATTTCTAAAAAATTCTGTATCCGGAATTAAAACAAGTATTTTAGGTTTTGGAGGAGGTGGTGGTTTTTCAATTATAAAATCTTCTCGACTGATTGCAGACCCGTTTTTGCTGGTTAACATAATCTTGCCTGAAGTTGCATTCTCAGGAACTGAAACAGAAATTTCAGTATCATATTTAACTAAAAATGTTGTAGTAGGTGTGCCATTAAACAAAATGTTGTCCATCCCAGGAATAAGTTTATCAAAATTATCACCTTCAATAGTTACTTTTGAGCCTATGAGCCCTGAAGGTGGGGTAAATTTATAAATAGAAGGAACTTTAGGAGGTGGAATTTTAGTAACGATGAAATCTCGTGAACTTATTGCGGTTCCAAGATTAGAAGAAAGTTTAATTTTACCCGAGGTTGCACCCTTTGGTACGGCATTGACCGTTATTTGGGATTCAGAATCAATTTTAAAATCACTGGGTACCGATTCATTAAAAGTAAGAAGGTCTTTGCTAGGGTTAAAAAGGTTTAAATTTTTCCCAATAATAATTACTTTTGTACCAACAACCCCCGCGGCAGGTTGGAACGAAGTTATTGTTGGGAAATTTTGAAGTATTATAAAATCGTTTTCACTGGTTGTATTCCAAGCACTGCTACTAATACTGATTTTGCCAGTAATTGCGTTTGGGGGAATGCGAACTAAGATTTCTGCATCCGAATTAACAGTGTAATCAGTTGCAGGAAACCCATTGAAAGTAACCTTATCAATACTAGGAGTAACTAAATTAAAGTATTTTCCAAGAATCGTGATCTCTGACCCAATGTAACCTGCTTCAGGAATAAAGGAATGTATCATTGGGGTTAGAATAATTGGTATTTTAGGTTTGACATAAATGCTAGCACTAATGATGTTTGAACTAGTAATTAACAGAACCATAATAAGCCAAGTTAATACGGGGGAAATTTTAGACAAACGATCAACGACACCATTAATTGTTGTCAATTTTTAGAACTCCATTATGATCGTTATCTATCATTTTCGTAGCCATAATTAGAACGAAGGCCTTTCATCTGGATTTAATGATACCCCATTATTACTATTATCAGAACCATTTTCCGTAGTTTTAGTCGACAAAGAAACTGGTGTCCAATCGTCGGGCCCGTTAGGTATCTCACCATCAGTTGGATTAGGAGTAGGAATTTTTAGAGGAAGAGGAGTTGGATAAGGCATTGGGTGTCCAATTCCAAATGATCTTGGACCTCTAGGATCAATTGGATTTTCTAAAACAAAAATTCGTTCTTCAAGCTTCTTATTAATTTCTTGAAGATCTTTAAATTTTTCTTCTTCTTTTTCAATATCTTTTCTTAGCTCATTTGATTTATTTACTTCGCTAAGAGAACCAGACGAAGCTTTAAGTTTCCAATGGTCAATAAATTTAATCCAGTTTAAATAAAGCAGGCAAGAAAGGGTTAAAGTTACGATTGATTCAAAAGCCCCTGCTATGGTATGCCCCCAAACTTCACCAAAAAGGGTGGATTCTTTTTTAACATAGGGTAATTCGAAAATGATTGCAATTAAGAATGGTAAGGTACTAATAACAATTAAGAAGTTACATTTCTTTGCAACAATGTCTTTTAAAATTGGAACTAGATAAGCGATATTTTTTTCGGGGTCTTCTAAAGGGGTAGGTACAGCTATTTTAGCCCAACCGGGGATTTCTCCAGATTCAAAGTAGTACCATTGAGAGTAAATCCAAAAAAATTCTGCAAAGATAAGACCAATAATAACACCAAAAATCCCATGGTAAATATGCCAAGGCCATTGAAAAATGGGTTTATAAATTGGAGGCAAAATGTTAATGGAATTAATGATTAACAAAATCAAAATGGTTAAGATAAAAAAACCACCACAAAAACCTAATTTGGTGATTAATGGAACGCTTACATAAGAAGCATTTTCGGAAGGTTTATTAACTTGTTGGGCTGCTGTATTCATTGTTTAATCTCTTTCCACTAAAGCGGACATACGAAGCCTATTGTTCTCATCAACAAGACCCGGACGGATTAATCTTCGTATTCGCCCGTGAACTGCGGCGGAACCTTGTTTTGTTTCAATAAAATTATCTGGCAAATCCTTTACCATCCGAGGGTCAAATGTTTTAATTTGGAAGTTTTTTCGAAGATAGATTTCAAGTTTATCGATAAAAGATTTCGATAATTCTGGGTTTGATTCAAAAAAACTTCTGTATTCATCTCTGTAAACAAACTGATAAAAGTCAGTGGAAGCCAACGCAAGACCAGTTTTATTTAAAGCAAAGTTTTCAAGTTTATCATAAAACTGACCAGAAAAGTCAGAAGTATAAATTGAAAGACTGTTAAGCATATCTTTAAATGCTTGAGGATATTGCCCCACTGATAAATGATAAATAGCTGGATTTATTAGTTTAGAATTTTCTTTGATCCCAAATTGAACTGGTGTCAACTGCCCTTCAGGAACTGAATCGCTAAATCTTTGCAGAATAACATAATCTGGATTCTTAAATTCACTAAGCAATTGATCCCCTGATAAAGATGGGGGATCAATTATTAAATAAATACCTTTCAAATTGCAGAAAGATTGAAGGTTTGTGAAAAAGGTTTTATTTTTAGGATCAGCATTATTAAATTTCACGATTTTTTTTAAAAAAGATTCAATTTCTAATCTAAAACTTAATGTGCTTTCACCCGCTTTAGCCCTCGATAAAGATCTCTCAAAATCAAGTTTCAATGCTTGATATTCTGAGGGCAAATTATTAAAGCTATTGTTTAAATTATCAAGTGGCGAAATTGTATTTGTTTCAACTGGTAGACTTGGGTTAGAAAAAACTATCATTTCGACATCTTCTTGCCTTGGTTTTTCGTTTGAAGATCCGACATTATTTGAAACATTCGTATCAACTTCCAAAACGGTTAAAGCATTTGAAAAAGTTGTTTTATTTGTTTCAGTTAAGTTAGTAGCGACACTCCAAGCTAGTTGCTTTAATGAATAGGGAGCATTTTGCCAATTGAAATTGTTTTTGATAGTTATTGCATAGGCGGCTTTATATTCTGGGGCGGAAAAAAAATAATGGATAGGAGGAACCAAAATTTCTGGTTTTACGATTTCTATGGGTTTATCCCCTTTTATTTTTAGTATCACACCACAATTAATTATCTTAATTACCTTTTTATCAGGCGAACTGGTAAAAACAAATCCATCGGGATTGTTTGGTAAATTTTCTTCGTCTATGACTAGAATTAAATTCCCACCAGCGGGTAATTTCTTTAATTGATTTAAAACGGAATCTTTTTTGCAACCTGATTGAATTAATTCCTTAACCAAAACCGCTTGGGCCAAAACCTTTGGAGCAATTGTCTGAAAATCTGCTTGGGTCGAAATTTTTAGTTCTGGTAGTTTAGAAGTTTGAAGCAAGACTTTTGGAATCCAAGCAGTAGGCAAATTTGTCTGTTTAAAAATCCTTCTTATATTAATTGTTTTTTTTATTAAGTCATATAGGTGCTTTGGCTTATCCATCGAACGAAAAATCGAAGGGAATTTAGATTCTAATACAATTTTAGATTCTTCTACTAAAGCAAGTGAAGCTCTATCATCAAAAAAATCTAACGATTCATTTAACCCGCAATGGCGTAATAAGTCTGCTTGTTCAAGCCAACGATTTAAAATTGTATTTGCAGTGGGGGGGGCTGTACTAAGGATGACACTCCTGTTTTCCTCATTAGCTTCTATAAATGTTTGTAAACCATTACTTAGGTTAAAATCTTTGAAGTTGGGCAGATCCTTAAGTTGGTCTACGATTTTCCCGAATAAAAGTTCTTCTGATTTCCAAATATCAAACATATTAAAAAATCCTTGGAAAGAATGCTTAAATCTTTCCTCGCTCGATCGGGGAAATATAAGAATCATCCGGTTCATTACTAATAGTTTCTTTAGGATTTTGGTTTGAAACATCCCTTACAACAAAAATATTTTTTTCGTGGTCAAAGCTTATAAAAATATTGCCCTGAATTTGATCTTTAAAGGTAAAGGTGTAGTAGGTTTTGAAACCTTTCATTTGATCTTGAAGGTCTTCCTCTTCTTCTCCTGGATATCTTTTAAGTATGGTAAACTGGTTATTATTGGTTGAAGTATTACTAGTTTGGTTGAAAACGCTAATTTCCTTTTCTTTTATTTCAGAGTAGCGGGTTCCCTCTTTAAATAAAATTTCGACGATATTTTTTTGATTATTCTTCCATCCAATGTCAAACGGTATGGTTTCTGAAAGTTTTGTATCGAAGTCGACTCTTGCCCTACCTGTATCTTTCATACATTTTAAAAAAAGAACAGCGCCTTTTGCCACAGCGTCTTTAAGATCCTCCGTAGGAATAAATGCTTTTTTGTCTTCGATATCTATGCCAGTCAAATTTTTTGTAAGCATTTCATTGATTAAGGGGTACCTTCCCCCATTACCTGAAACAACTAGAAAATCGAGATGCGATATTTTTTCAAATTCAGAGGGTTTCTCGATTTTATTTCTTAACAAGCTATTAGCTCGGGTTATTGTTTTTTGCAACGCAGGATAGATAAGGGCATCAACTTCAGTCCGTTTGATTTCAATCTTTTCCAATTTTGCGACGATTTCGCTTTTGTCTTGTTCGTGATTATCAAATTTTGAAACGATTAATTTTGCAAGGCCACCTTTACTTGGGTCAAAAGAAATTTTGAAACCTACTTGAATCGAACTAATATCTTTGCTGACTGGGTCGTAGGTAATTAATTTTGAAGTGTCGCCTTTGGGCCCATTCAAAGCTTTTTTTATTTCTTCGGCCCACTGCCATAACTCAACCATATTTGTTTTAGCGGCAACATTTGAAGCATCCTCTGGATCAAACTTAGTTGGAACAAGTTCCGTATAAATGGTCAATTTTTCTATTTCAGTGATGAACGCATTTACTGTTTTATTGACTTCTAAAATATCATCTGTTTTTTGAATATTTAATGGTGGTACTTTAGAATCATTATGTTTTAAAATTACTTCACTAATTTTTGCTTTTAAAAGGCGACAAACTGCTTCCGTTATTGTATCACCCCCAAAATTGCCATCTCCTGTTCGGCCTAAAACTTTTAACAGCAAACGGTCATCTTCTCTTTCTGAATCTAACTTGGCGCTTACTAAAGCTATATCGGTAGTACCACCACCACAATCGTAAAGTAAAAGTGTTACTCCATTAGGGTAAATATAGGAAAATGATTTTAGGCCCCCAGGGAACTCAAAAATTCGGCCATATAAAAAATAAAATGCAGCAGCAGTTGCTTCATCAATCATCAAAGGGATCAGAGGGTGAGACTGTTCATCGTCGTCAGTTGTTATTTTCTTTGAATGAATGGTTTTTTGGATCTCTACTATTGTCTTAGAAACAATTCCGGAAGAATTATTATGCGAACTATTTTGAACAAGATCTCCTGTTTGCGGGAATCCCATAAACCTTAACCAAGCTCTGGTAACGGTTTTCCGTAGTTGGTCAATTTCTAGCCGGTCGTAGGTAGTTGGATAGGTAACCGCTATATGTTGAGGGTAACCAGCAACATTAGCACTAGGAAGTATGGAACCAGAAAAATTTCTAAATATTTTTGAAAGAATTAATTCTGCAGGATGATAATTTTCAAACTGCACGGGTGTATCAACCTGTTGGTTGATACGCCAATCTTTATGAATTAATTGGGTACTGAAATGCTTTTCTTTCTTTTTTTGAAGTAATCTTTTTGACCCAAAAATTAATTTTGTACTACCATTTCTAACACCGTCTCTTGCTGTTTTACCTATAACAAATGAGCACGCCAGTGGATTTGTTTCATCAAATTGGCGAAATGATTCTTCCCCAAAAACTCGTGTGTGGGTTGTAAGATTAACCCTAGAAGGCGTATTTGAACGGTCGCTGGGTGGGGTAACAATGTTATCAATACGAAGAACAGATTCTACGGGATTATTTTGCTCTAATAGTCTGTTGGTTGGAAGAACTCCTTCTTCGCTATTGAGTTCCAAAATGTCCTTCATAAGTACAGACCCATACTTAAATGCAACTAGAGCTGACGATGAATTTCCAAGATCGACTGCTACAAACCCCTCAAATGGGGGAAGAGGTGTGCAAGGGCGAAGAGATAGACCGATACTCCCCAATTCACCAGAACTGATAGTGGGAGAAAATGCCCGTACTTCAATTTGAGCCATCAAAGGCTTAGTTGGATCGAGCCTAGTTGCAGCAAGTTCTTTAAGGTCTGGATGATTAGAATCAATAACGAACTCAATTTCTAGGGGTACTCCCGCATACCATTGTAGGCAAACAAATTTATGAGTTTTTAAAACATCGTCAAAACCAACTCTACGCTTATGTCTATTTACAAGTAATTCCAGATCATTCTTTTCGGAAGACCCATTTAAATCAATTGGGGATAACTGTGACCGATGAGAATCACTATGATTTGCTCTCAAATGAATTTTAAGCCAACCATACTTTTCCTTAGGCCAAAGTAATAAAAGCAGACAAGCAGGTTCCGTGATAAGAGATGATCTTGCGTCCCACGGAAATACTTGCCTATATTCACCAGCACGAAAGTGAATTTGGTTCTTCATTTGAAACGATTGCTGTAAGCTCATAAATTCTTTCTTTACTTCAAGTGTTATAAACCAATAGTTTAAAAACTCGCAGAATCGTTTGATAAAATAGCAAGCTCTCTTAATATTTTGCTAAGAAGGTGCTTCACCCTCAACCGAATTATATGCCCAGCTTGATGAGAAGCCATTCTGGTTTTTTCGACTAAAACAGTTCGCAGTGCAATTCCATCAAACCCAACAGAATTTGAATCATTTAGGTTTATATACTTCGAAAAAGGTTTTGAACTAAAATTTGGCAATCCTGTTTTCAATTCTGAATCAGGTCCGAATTCAGAACGAATGAGATTTTTCCAAGCGCTTACGATGTCTTCACTAGATAGAACCTCAACTTTTGGAAAATCAGTAGGATTTTGAAGTTTGGTTGTAATTTCCTCAAAAATGGAGACTGCAAGTTTATCTTCGATTTGAGAACGGTATTTTTTTTCAAGGATTTCAGAGATCCTAGAAAACTTAACTCCCAAATCACTAGGAGACAATTCTACCATATTTGCATAAGAGCAATGTTCTTCAACGGAAGAATTAAGCATAGCCCGAAGGTCTTTAATAGCCTTTTCAATTACTAACGGCTTTCTGGAGTATTCGGACAAAAGGTTTCGAATTCCTTGAGATGCTTTTTCGAATTTTTCAATATCATTATTCGAAGCAGCTAGGCGCCTTCTGGTTGCTTTTTCAACGTAATCAAGGTCAGATTTAAGAGATCGTATTTCTTTTTCTGCAAGGCGTTCAATCGATTTCCCAACACGACCTGGAAGGTCACTTTGAACAATTTCTTTAAGCAGGTCTAAACCACCATTTGAAAGTAAATTACTAAAACAAGCTTTAAATTCAGGGTAGTTAGCCAAGATAGGCATATCGTTGCGATATTTTAATAAATTCTCAATAGCCGTGGTTTTATCTACACCATTCTCATACCACTGCGACTCCATAAAGACAGTTTGGTCAGCAGAAATACCAAACCTTTCCAAAGTACTTTTTGCAGCGAAAAAGAAATTATTATTAGCATCGAATTTTTCACTTGTAGGAATATTTATTTGGCTTGTGCCTTGGAACCTTGAAAAAATCATCCAAGCACGATTTTTAAATTCGTCTCCCCATATTTTTTTGAGTTTAGTTACTTGTTTGGTGACAGCATCGTTAGAAGTTTGGAACGATTTTAAAAAAACGAAAACTCCATCTACATCTTTTAGATATCTGTCCGTAAGCCAATCATCCCAAGGGTATGCTCCTAAACCAGGCAGATCAATAAGTTCACATTTTCCGTTAATCCCATCCGTAGGAATTTCAATTTCAACCTCGTAAATTAGAAGGTTTTTATTTCCTTCTTTTTCAACGCCGTTAGAATTATTTTGTTTATGATTTAATATATCAACGCGAGATGCATAAGCTACATCTTCCTCTTTGCAGGGGTTCTGAACTAACGCGCGGTGCATTACATAACTATTAAGAAATGATTTTACATACGATTTGTGAGAAGAGTCTAAATGTTGCTTTTGTTCTAACTCAACCAAGATTTGCTGTTCGTTAGTGTTATTCACATTTAATTCTATGCTATCCAACAAGGATTTTCTTTTTGCTTCATATTGAAGTTGATCAAGATACCTAACTTTTAATTTTTCTTGGTTCGTTGTTGATTTTCTAACCCTGCTAACATTACTGGTGGTAGCAGCGCCGCCCCCTGATTTTGCCGGCGCAGAATTATGATCAACGGAGTAGCCTAAAATCAAATTTAACGCGGTGGATTTTCCATCTTGAGTAGTCCCAAGAAAACCAAGTTTATAATGAGTTCTGGTAAGCTTGCCTCGAAGAATATTTAAATCTTGCGTAAATGATCCTAGGTTGTCGGTTATCGTAGGCAATTCTTTTTTTAACCGTTCAAACTCGCCTACAAGGGCGTTGAATTCGCCAATCAATGCCGACCCTTCGGGTAGCAATGGGCAAGTTGCTGCACTAACTAATTCGGACATATTTCACCTTTAAGTAACAATATAACTGTAATCTTCTTATTTAATAGCTTTAAGGCGCTGACTAATTGCACTAGGAAGGTCTCGTAAATCTTCATCAAGAACATAGGTACCTTGACCCGTCTTTTCATCCCTAACCCGAATAGCTTGCGGTGGGTTGGCACCATCATCAAATTCATAAACCACAAGTCGGTGCCAACTGCTGAATCTATCTTGCATTTTTGGAAGATCAATAAGTTGAATTCCACGAGAGAAATTTTGCCTATCAATCGCAGTTGTTAATTCAAACCATTTTGCCCTAGAGTCTGCCTTAAGCTCGGCTATTTTTCCAATGGTTATAACCTCAGAGTTTTTCTTAATTTCTTTGGGAAGTTCAAGAAAATCAAATTTTCGAAACTTTTCTCGTTCAGATTCAGCTTCGGCTGCAGTTAATGGGAACAAAATCCAAACTCGCCTAGTATTTGCCCCACGCACCTGACTTACCCTAGGGTAGTAAACATTTTTATCATCGATCGGTGGTTTTTGAATTGAATCTACTGTATCTAAGTTTGCAAAAACAAAGGAATAATCTTTGATTGTTTCGATATTTACCAGTTTATTTGCAATTGTATCGCTATTACTTACAAATTCAAAAACCTTTTTCTGGTCACCAACAAAATTATTAATTCTGATGGTGTAATACTTAGGGCCAAGGTCCATTTCGCCTTTCATATCTGGGATGTCCTCACCTTTGTCCAGCACTTTTGATTGGTAGGAAACGGGTTCATCATCTGGGGGAACCGCCATAGTATAAACACCTGGTGTAACCAGCAAAAATTGGGTTTTAGGATCTTCGGAGTTAATCGTATATTTTATTACGCCTGCGGTTTTATATTTGATCGAAATTTCACGAAGCTGCATAGTTTTTTTGGGTAAGGACGCACGAAGCAAAACTCCATCTACAACAGGAACCTGAGCAAAAGAAATCTCTTTATCATCCGCAAGCCTTGGGGCAACGGGAGAACCTTTACCAACCATTCTTTCAATTTCGTGAAAGACCCCGGCTGGGATTGGTTTTGCAATGATTGGAGCTTTATATTTACAATTCGTTCCTTCTAAACCTAGTATTAAGGTTTTTTCCAAATCGCCCCTACTTAAACTATTTCCAGTTCTAACTAAAAGAAAAAGAGTTGTAGGAATCACTTCTTGAGTAGAAGCAACCCCAGCAATTAAAACAAAGCCTAGGAATGAAAAAGTAATTAGGGGTAATACTTTTTTAGGAAACAAGAAAAAATTCTTCACAGGGCGAACTCCTTTAGGGTTTATAGACATTTTAAAATTCGAACAAGGTTATCGTCTAAAGAAACCAAACCCTCGTTTTGAACTTACACCAGTAGATTCTGGGCAATTTAAACAAGGTTTTTTAGGGTCTTCAGTTTTGGCTGTGGTCTTTACATCTCGCTTATCAAGGTCGCCCAAAACCAATTTAAATTCGTTAGCTGGGGTAATTTGACTTAATGGATTTGCCATCAACTTTTCATCTCCTAAAAACTTTAAAACTTTAACCAAATCACCCTTAAAATCATCAATGCGAATGGCATAAAACCTTGGAAGTTCTGGCCATAGCCCATTAACAACAGTCGGACTTTTTCCTAGATCGGAGTATTTCATTGTGAACCGATAAGGAGAGTTCTTACCATCCAGAAAAAGATTATAAACCCCTGGGGATGCTAACGAATAAGCATCCACCGATCCTGGTTTGCCTAACTTTAAAGTTGCGGGAGGTCGAGTTGGAAATTCCAAAGTAAGTTCTTCAAGAACTCTGCTTTTTCCCTGAAATTGAATGCTGACGACCCAAGAGTCACCTTCTGGAATTAAATACTTAATAAATGGATCGTTTGCAATTGCATTTTGACTTACAGTAACTATTCCACCAACTTCCGAAAGCAAATGATGTGCAAATGGGGAAATAGAACTAATCTGTACAATTTTACCATCGTTTTTTGAATTAGCAAAAGCAACTTCAAGTGATTTTTTAAGCTCGGTTCCTTGAACATTTGCACCAACTTTGGCAACCAAAATTATGTCTTTGGCAAATAAGACACTGCCGAATAAAAGGCAAATTCCAAGCGCGATTAAATTTTTCATTATTGTCTTCTCAATTCTTGGATGCGAATCTTGATAAAATTAGTACAAGCAACTTCAAGGCTTTTTGTTTTCATATCTTCATATCCAGCCCCAGATTTCTTAATCTCATCGATAGTTACCAGCAACTTTTCCATCAGCGTTGCAGTTGGATACTCTAGTAGCGGATCGGAGTGAACTCTCTTGTCTAGTTCTTGAACGGTTTCTTGAAACTCTAAAAGCATTTTTGTTCTAACCGCTATTACCTTGGTAGTTTTTTCAGAACTTTCCTTCTTATACGACGCCAAAAGTAAAAACTTTCCAATTCTTTCTTCTTTAGGGCAATTTATTGCAGCTTGGTAAAGTTTTTCAAGTTCAGAGTCTAAAACTGGAGGCGGTGGAACAACTGGCCCCTTAGGATTGACCAGGCCAGGTGGTATAGCCAGATCGGAGCCCGTTGATTTGTCTACAGCAGTAGAACCAAAGTTTGATATAAACTCTTTAAAATTCCAGATTCCAACCCCTATCAAAAGACAAATTAAAACGAAAACAAGTTTAAAATTACTTTTCTTGGTATCTTCGGGGGGGGGCAATACAACCGTTGGACCATTACTAGACGGATTCAATATTTTATTTAGCTGATCTAAGGTATAACCACCAATTATTGCTAAATTTGAAGGCTTCCAGAACTCCGCAAGGGGACTACTTGGAGCTTGAGTTACATCTGATTTTGAAGCAAAATTGCAACTAATAACAGCGGAAATAATTCTTCCAAGTAGGCGAGTATCTGCGGCTTTAAAATCTTCAGAACTTCCTGGCCTTGCTTGCCTAACCGAGGGAGAATCATTCTCCCAAAAAAACGCCTCAGACCTTGATTTACTCATCCAAGACGGGGCAAAGGAACCTTCGGGGTCGCCATCATAATAAAACCCTAAATCTGCTAAAAACACAGACCCGTCTTTTTTGATAAAAATATTATCTGGATGACAATAACCAGCGGCCCAACCTTTTTCGTGCAAGGTACTAAAAAGTTCACTTAAATGCCTAAGTGCCCTTTTAAGTCTTTCAGTCTTCTCTGCATTGTAAATAACTTTCCACCCTTGTTTTACGGGTGTATTCTTAATGGAAATAGCAAGACTTTGTAGGGTTTCAGCTAAACTAGGGTCGCCATCCCAAGAAATAACATAAGATTGTGGCCCAGTACCCATCGCCCATTTTGAGTCAACCGGGGGAGAATCGAAATAAACCTCTGGTTCTACGATTTTAATAATAGAAGATTGGCCAATGTTTTGTTTTTGGCCTACATTTCCAAATAAACTTCTTCGTAAAGCAGTTTTATCGGGATTATCAGAATTCGGACTAGATGCTGGGCACATACTTTGCCTTTAGTAATATAAGTTATTAGCCCCAATTGTATTACAGAGAAAATTTAATGCAAATAAAAAGTCAAATAAAGGATTTTTTTTATCCAAACTCTAATTATTGGGATTTAACTAATAAAAACATTGTTTTCTAATCAAATGATAAATTTTATGCGGAGTTACCACTCGAGGCGATGCCGAAATCGAAAGCGGCCCCTGGCTTGGTTGCAGATGTAATCGTCTCGAAGATGGTGGATCACATGCCATTGTACCGCCAAGAAAAAAGGCGGGCATACGCCGTCATTCTCCTCTAAGTCGAGGCATCTTTCCGGACGCTGGTTTCCAGCTTTCACGGCAAGGGCGGTTCGGAGTTTCCATACCAACCCTTGTTAAAATAATAGATTCACTTGATTACTACTGCTTGGCCATTAATTCCGTGACGCAAATTGCATTAAGAACTTGAGAGCAAGTTACCCACTCTCCTGCAAATCAACTTCACACGCTTTTACCAATCAGGTAATCAAAAAATCTGATTCAATTCGCTTTTTGCCACCTGTACTTCACCGAACGGGCACCCATTAACTACACTTTAAATCAGTGGGCAGCATTGAACACCTACACTTGTGATGGCAACCTATCTATTGATAACAACACTGCTGAACGAGCGATCAAGCCGTTTGCTATTGGCAGAAAAAACTGGTTGTTCTTTGGTTCTGATCAAGGTGGGAAGGCGTTAGCCATTCTGTCAAGCTTCACCGCCACCTGTCAACAGTTCGGGATCAATCCCTGGACTTATCTGCGGGATACGCTGACCAAGTTACCCACTACTCCTGCAGATCAACTTCACACGCTTTTGCCAAGCAGGTAATCAAAAAACCTGATTCAATTCGCTTTTTGCCACCTGTACTTCACCGAACGGACACTTTAAACCA
>Ga0105051_10002280_pt1 | contig 24871 bp, 18 predicted proteins | sample FRY02_FD_78383 | JGI IMG/M metagenome (GOLD analysis project Ga0105051, IMG submission 78383) | Freshwater microbial communities from Lake Fryxell liftoff mats and glacier meltwater in Antarctica - FRY-02 (megahit assembly) | ecosystem: Environmental > Aquatic > Freshwater > Ice > Glacier... | reverse complement strand
GCCAAATCATGGGACGCAGGAGCGGATGCCTGCAAAAATCCACCGCCCTGTTCCGAGGTCGAAAGACCGAAATCGAACCTCACCCTTGCCACTAAAATCCAAGCAGAACCGTTTTTCTAGCGTCTTAGGGAGGCAGGCACGTCAATCAGAGAAGGGGCTGGAAGGCAGGATGGCGGCGAGGAAGATGAACGAAAGAGGAGAAGTCTTCATGAGTTGTCCCTGGCCGGGTAGACGGAGCATTCAAAAGAAGCCTCCAATATACATAAGCCCGACAGTGACAGTGCGTTTCTCGTCGTCGAGTCGACTCAGCTTGCCGCAATGCTGGCTGGATCCCGGTTGAGGCAGCGACCGATGTGGCGAACGGCTTGACGCAATCGTTGCTCGTTTTCGACCAGAGCCAACCTCAGGTAACCTTCGCCCGCAGGCCCGAAGCCGCTGCCGGGGCTCACCGCGACATCGCCTTCTTCGAGCAACTTCATCGCAAAATCCATCGTGCTCATCGAACTGCGCCAAGGTTCAGGAACCTGCGCCCACACGAACATCCCGGCTCGTGGCGGCGTTACGTTCCAGCCCAGTCGGCGAAGACCGCTGACAAGTGCGTCTCGTCGGCCCGCATAGATGAGAGATTGGGCCTCCACGGCGGCTTCGGTTTCGCGAAGCGCGACGATGGCGGCGATTTGAATCGCTTGGAACATGCCATAATCGTAATAGCCTTTGATTGTTCCCAATCCGCGAATCATCTCCGCGTTCCCCGCACAGAAGCCAACACGCCAACCGGCCATATTGTATCCCTTGCTCATCGTCGTGAATTCGACGCCGACATCCTTGGCACCGCGAGCAGACAGGAAGCTTGGGGGAAGGTATCCATCGAACGCAACGTCGGCATAGGCGAAGTCATGGATCACCAGGAACCCGTACTTCTTTGCCAGCCGAACGACTTCAACGAAGAAACCGGGTTCGATCGTTGCCGATGATGGGTTATGAGGATAATTGATAATCAACAATTTTGGGCGAGGTGTGAGATTCTCACACGTGTAAGCGACGTTTGCCAAAAACTTATCGGGGTCTGCAACATCGAGCGCGACGACGTTACCGGAAGCGAGGATGACGCCGTACATGTGAATCGGGAAATAAGGCGAAGGAATGATGGCGGTATCGCCAGGTCCCATCATCGCCAAACACATATGAGAAAAACCTTCTTTGCTTCCCAAGCAGGCAATGATTTCACTTTCGGGATCAAGCCGCACGCCATACTTGCGCTGATATTTACTTGCCACTTCGCGGCGAAGATTGACAATGCCATTGGACTTGCTGTAGCCGTGATTGCGTTCATCCGAGGCGGCGTCGATCAGCTTCTGAACTACGACATCTTGCGGCGGGTCGGATGGATTGCCCATGCCCAAGTCGATCACGTCACTGCCGGCGCGGCGTTTTTGATAAAGGGCGTTGTTGATTCGTCCGAACATGTACGGCGGCAAGCGGTCAACGCGGCTGGCGAAACGGACTTCAAACGGTTGTGGGATGGGGTCTTCGATCGGTGCGTCGATCGCGGGTCCGTCGAGGTTAAATTGTTCGCTCATGGCGTTTTCCGAGGCTGGCCTAAAGTTTGGCGGGTTGAAGTCACAAATTCTACGTTCGACCGTGAATTACGGGAACGACCATTTCGATCACCAAAGTTCAATCATTTTTTGACTGGTCATTGATTGAGCTGGCAATCTTACGGGCAAGACACGAAAAAACGGCCGAAGTTCAGCGTCGAAACCTTGTCGACACACCTTCGGCCGGTTTGCGGCAGGGACGACGGCAAACGTTATCCCGAAAAAAGCTTGTCAAAGCAACTTAGCGGGTAGCTGGCTTCGCCTGCGTGGAGGCCACTTTGCTCGACTTTTTCACCACTTCAAGGAAATTGTCGATTTGAGCAGTCGCCTTCAATTCATCGAACTTTTTGGCCATGGCCTGACGAGATTTGCGTTCCTGGATCGTCGTCATCAACTCATCACGGACGGCGGAATAATCTTTTACAACTGGTTCCGTCATCCCTTGGCATCGCAGGATCACATATTTCTCGCCCGTCGCAACGATTCCGCTCAGCTCACCGGGCTTGAGCGCAAAGGCTTCTTTTTCGATTGCTGGCTGGCCACCAAACTTGCGAATCGGCGGGACTTTGCCAAAGTTGCTTTGCGAAACAGGTTCGACGCTGTATTGCTCCGCCAGATTGCCGAAGAATTCTTCGGTCGGATTGCTGCGGGCCAATTCCCAAATCTTCTGAGCCGAACGTTGATCCGAAAGGACGATTGCAAGCACCTCGACGCGAGGACCGAAGTTTGAATCGAAGCCTTCCTTCAAGTCATCCTCGGTAACCGCGACCGAGCCCTGAACGAGCTTTGAAAGCGCGACGCTTGGCCAAACCGAATCTCGCACGTACAAATCCGCGGTTGCCGATCCGTCCGCGACGACGGCTTCAAGCCAGGCGCCAACGTCTGAGGACCCGTCGGCTCGAACGTAACCATAGCTCTTTGCCGCGCGAGCGACTTCGGCATCGAGGTCGTCCTGAGTGACGGGCGCATTTGCTTTCGCGAGGGCTTGCGACAAAAGTTTGCGATTGATTTCGCCCTCCAATACCACGGTGCCGTGACGCTTGACGCATTCGGCGGCGACCTGAGCAATCGTCACTCTTTGTTCATTCACGATGGCCGCAACACCTGGGTAGGTTCGCGATGCTTCTTCATCGCCAAGCACCTTCACGACCTGAGCTTGTTTCTGAAGCTCGGCGAACAATTGGCTTGCCGTCTCCTTCATCTTCTCATCGCGAATGCCGTCATTGATCTGATCACGAATCGCTGGCATCGCTTGCGCATTGGGGCTCGACGCGGGTAGTCGACGAACGGCTTGCAGAACAATCCACTGGTCACCAAGTTGCAACACATCGGATACGTCGTTTTCTGCAAGCGTGAAGGCGGCATCTTCCAGTCGCGAGTCACCGCTGAAACGACGGATTGGCGGGATCAATCCACGGACACTCGCGCTTCCTTCATCTTGGCTGTATTGTTTAGCCAGTGCGCCAAATTCATCGGGTGCGGCAAGAGCCCGATCGCGAAGCGACTGAGCGAGTTTCTGGTCGCTGACCATGATCATGCGGCACTTCATCGCTTCGCCGTACCGTGCGATGAATGCGCGATTGAATTCTTCGTCAGTGACTTGAACACGGTCGTTGACCAAGCGGCGAAGTGCCAGCATCGGCCAAATCACTTCGCGGCTGTATTGATCGGGAGCGATATCGCGTTCTTCTTGAAGCAGTTGCAGGTAGCTTTCGGTCGTCAATCCAAACTTCGCCGCCGTTCGATGAATCTCAGCACTGACGTCTGCGTTGGTCACTTCGATGTTTCGGGCACTGCACGCCTGAAGGATCAAATAACGATTGATCATGTTATCCAGCATATCGGCACCGTAGCGGCGGACCGCTTCTTCGGCCAATTGATCGCTGGTAATCGGATCCGCGTTGACGACGGCGACGACGGAAGGTACCGCCGGAGTTGCGACAACGCTGGCTTGGTCCGCGCGAGCGACCATTGAGTGCGGAAGAGTGATCGCTGCGGCCAAGCCGAGAGCAGCGAGCGACGATGTTATTGACCGTTCCATGACTTAAGTCATCCTTAACCGTTATCGGGACGAAAATCCATTCACGTTGGAACTTTAGTCGAAATTCCAACTTTGACTCAAGATCATCCCGTCCAAACAATTTCCTGTTTCCTGCCAATCGTTCGGGCGGTCTGCAGGGAACGTCTTTAACTTCCTGGGTAGTGCGAAGCGCCCTACGCACTGGACGACGTCAGGGCTAAGTTGTCCCGTAGGAGAAAAAACGACGCATGAACGAGTTGGACGAATACGATTTTGAGCTCCCGCGAGAGCTCATTGCACAGCATCCCCTGGCTACCCGAAGTGATTCTCGGTTGATGCTGGTCAATCGAAAAACGGGCGAGATCGACCATTCCCATGTGCGTGATTTGACGCGTTATTTGCATCCGGGCGATGCCTTGGTGCTGAACAACAGCCGCGTTATGCCCGCGAAATTGGTCGGCTTCCGAACGCAGACGCGAGGACGCTGGCAGGGATTGTTTTTGCGAGCCGATACCGCCTCGGGGACCTGGGAAGTGCTCACGAAAACCCGTGGCACATTGACGACGGGCGAAACGATCATGGTGCAGGACCGAGGGGGCCGCGATTCGATGCTGTTGCGGTGCTTGGCGAGGACCGATGAGGGCCATTTGCTGGTTCGCCCCGAGGCGATTGATCAGTGGAGCGAAATTGAAAGCGATCCTTATTCGTTGCTGAACCGATTCGGCCGCATTCCGCTTCCCCCCTACATCCGCGACGGTCAGATGGTCGATGCGGATTTGACTGATTATCAAACCGTCTATGCCAAAGCTTTCGGGAGCGTTGCGGCACCGACGGCGGGGCTGCACTTCACCGAAACGCTACTTCGATCCGTAGAAAAACGCGAAGTCGCAATCGCAAACGTAACGCTTCATGTGGGAATTGGCACATTCCGGCCGATCGTGTCGCAGCGGCTCGATGAACACAAGATGCACTTCGAGACCGGATCGATTGATGCCGCCACGTGTAAGACACTGCTGGATTGTCATCAAACCGGAGGCCGAATCGTAGCCGTGGGGACGACGTCGGTGCGAGTTCTTGAGAGTGCCGCGATTCATGGCTCAGGAAATTTGGAGCCTTGGTCAGGTGAGACTGATTTATTCATCCGGCCAGGATTCAAGTTCAATGCCGTCGATGCACTGATGACGAATTTTCACCTGCCCAAAAGTTCGCTTTTGGTTTTGATCAGCGCCTTCGCTGGCCGCGACTTGATCATGAAAGCCTATCAAGAAGCCATTTTAGAAGAATATCGCTTTTTTAGTTACGGCGATGCGATGTTGATTTATTAGTTCGTGTCCTTTCGCTTGAATATCAAACCCATGCCTTCCGAAGAACAAATTTTAGTCGTCCCCACCTCCGTCGTGGATGCGATCGGAACCATCAACGGATTCAGCCGTGACGTCGATCAATTCCTAAAGCCGATTCTAGCGAGTGAGTTTTTGTCGTTTCGCCCGCGCGGTGCCATGGAAGCGGATCCAAGTTTTAAACAGCTGATTCCTTATGTCATTCTCCAGTACAAAGACTCCGCGGGACAACCGTTCCTGTTTACCTACACGCGAGGAAAAGGACAGGGTGAAGCTCGACTTCATGCCAAGCGCAGCTTCGGAATTGGCGGGCATATTTCCGAAGAGGACGCGGCCGGCGGCGATTGCCCTTACGAAACGGGGATGCGTCGTGAATTGGACGAAGAGGTCACCATTCGCTCGGAATTTCGCGAATCTCGGATGGGCTTGATCTACGATTCTTCGACTGAAGTGGGACGAGTTCACTTGGGCGTGGTGCATCGCTTTGAACTCGTTCGTCCCGATGTGATTTCAAACGAAGATGATTTAAGCGACGCGTCGTTTATTTCAATCGACGAACTGCGAAAAGATCGCGATCGATTGGAGATGTGGAGCCAAATTTGCTTGGATGCACTCTACGAAAATCAGTAGCGTTGGACACCTTCCCAGATAGCGAAGTTAACGGCATGCGGCTTCAGCAGTCGCGTCGCCGAACGCAAAAAGTAACTTGCCTGGAACCCATTTCTCATGATCTACTTGGACCATCACGCGACGACACCGATGGACCCGCAGGTGGTCGCGGCGATGATTCCTTGGATGTCCAAGAATTTTGGAAATCCTCACAGTCACACGCATGAACTGGGACGACAAGCGGCTTTGGCTTGCGAAGAAGCGTTGCTGGTGATCGCGTCGCACATTGGTGCTGATGCTCATTCCATTGTCGTGACCAGTGGGGCGACGGAGAGCAATAATTTGGCCATCGATGGCTTTGCTCGCCACCCTCGACAAAAACGCCGTCACCTCATCACCGCTGCATCAGAGCATCCGGCGGTGTTGGATCCGATGATGAGACTAGAACGCGATGGATTTCGCGTAACCGTATTGCCGGTGAAGCAGCAAGGCGATCCGCAATGCGGACAAATCGATCTCGATAAGTTGGCTGACGTGATCGACGACGATACGGCTCTGGTTTCGATCATGTGGGCAAACAATGAAATCGGCACGATCCAGCCGATGGCCGAGATCGCGAAAATTGTTCATGATTCCGGCGCGGTGCTGCATTGTGACGCGACTCAGGCGGTCGGACGTTTGCCCGTCAATATGTCAGAAATCGACATCGACCTGATGAGCGCAGCGGCGCATAAATTTTATGGTCCCAAAGGCGTCGGCTTGCTCGCCATCGGATCCAAGCGACGTGTAAGGCTTCGACCATTGCTGGAAGGGGGCGGTCAACAAAACGGACTTCGCAGCGGCACGCTTAACGTTCCTGGCCTGATCGGGATGTGCGAAGCACTGACGGTCTGCGTACGCGACATCGCACAAGATGCCGACCGACAACGAATACTGCGTGATCGTCTTTGGGAGCGGTTTCAAATTGCCTTTCCCAGCGTGTCACTCAACGGACCGCCGATTGAGGATGCTAGCCATCGCATTCGCTTATTCAACAACGTGAACGTTTCGCTCAGCGACGTTGAAGGTGAGACGATGATGATGGCTGCTCCGGACCTGGCCATCAGCAGCGGTTCGGCCTGTAGTAGTTCTGATCCGCGGCCCAGTCATGTGTTGACGGCGATCGGATTGTCCGAAAGCCGGGCCAGGCGAAGCCTTCGCATGGGTTTAGGGCGTTTCACGACGGTTGATGAGATCGATGCCGCGATCTCGATGTTGTTTGCAGCGTATCGAAAAGTTGCGTTTAGATGACTTCGTCGTCGCTGATCCAACAGATGTCTTCGGTCAGAACTTGATCGACATTGCCTGCGATGCGGCGAGCATAGATTGCGAGTTCATCGTCACCGATCCAACCGTTGCGGATCTCTTCGTCGATCAGTTCGCAAAGCGCGTCAAGCCGGTGTTCGGTTACTTCCATCATCTCCGTTGATGCTCCGAACGTCAGGGTGGATGCCGAAAACTCTGGAAACGTGCCACAGTGGCGTTGAACCTGATTCATGATGACCAGCCCGTTTGATTAGCAAGAAAATCGCGTTACTCGCCCACAATCGACAGTAAGCTTTCAACTTGAGGTTTAGGTCACGTTGAACGATCGTGCTTCGGCGATGGGATTTTTGAACCCTAATTTGCACACAATGGTTCAGTTTGAAACGATTGTCTGAACTGGACGATGTCATTTACGGAAGGCAGGCCGAAAACGCGTGAGTGGGTGTCGAGAGCAACCGCCAAAGCGTGGGTTGGCCATGCCGACCGATTTTCATAAAGAGTTTTTGGGCTGACGGGGCATTGAACCCACTGACTCGACCTTTACGGCGACCGTGGCAATTCCTTACGTTGTGCCAAGTGAATGAACTTGGCGTCGGTTTTGCGATTTTTAAGTCTGCGAAGCCGCTGCCGAATCGAAATTGTCTGCCGAAGGAACGGCCATGTATCGCTGGATGCTTTGTTTTCGATATCTCAGGACGCGATACATTGCGCTTGCGTCGATCGTCAGCGTGACCCTTGGGGTTGCGACGTTGATCATCGTCAACAGCGTCATGGCGGGCTTTGCGGCTGAAATGCACGAGCGTCTGCATGGGTTGGCCTCGGATATCCTCATCGAATGTCACGCCAGCGGCGGGTTGCCTGACCCGGATGCGAACCTTGCGGAAATTCGCAAAGTTCTTGGTGACCGGCTCGACGGTTCATCGGTCAGCGTCCACGTGCCCGGCATGTTGGGCATCGAATTCAACGGGCAATTGATTACTCGCCACGTCAACTTGGTCGGCATCGATCCAGAAACGTACGACAAGGTAAGCCAATTCGGGCGTTTTCTGCTGCACCCCGGCAACCAATCACAGGTCAACTTCGATCTCAAAGAAACCGGCTTCGCGCCCGATCGCGAAGGGTTTCCCGAGTCCGGTTGGGGTTATCGCCGACAACGCGTGGCGTACGATCAGGCGCTGGAGCAGGAACGCCAACGAGTCGAATCGTCGCTACGTCGCATTCGTGGCGAGACCTTGAAACCGGACGCGGCTTCGGAAGCTCCGTCGATGGCGCTTGACTTTTCAACCAGCATGTTTGTGGACGCGAGCGGCGAAGGTCCCAAAAAATTTGACCCCGCGATGGAACAGTTCCCAGGAATCGTCCTTGGCATTTCGACTTGCAGCGCGAGGCTTCGCAACGACGACGGCAACGTGAGCGATCACTATTACTGCCGTCCGGGTGACGATGTTCGGATGATGTTTCCCAATGCATCGGACAACACCAAAGTTGTCAATCAAAAGTTCACGGTGGTTGATCTCTATGAATCCGGGATGAGCGAATACGACAGCACATTTGCCTTTGTACGGCTTGATCAACTGCAGGAATTTCGTGGCATGATCGATCCTTCAACGGGCACTCGCAGCGTCACCGCGATCCAGCTGAAATTGGTTGAAGGCGCGGATCTCAACATTGCTCGTGATGATTTGCGAAGACGCTTTCCGCCGGATCGTTATGCACTTAACATTCAAACATGGCGAGACATGCAAGGCCCGCTACTTGCTGCCGTTCGTCTTGAAACGACGATCCTGAATATTCTCTTGTTCTTGATCATCGCCGTTGCGGGATTTGGAATTCTTGCCACGTTCTTCATGATTGTTGTCGAGAAGACACGAGATATCGGCACACTGAAAGCGCTCGGTGCCTCAAGCTCCGGCGTGATGAGCATTTTCCTCAGCTATGGCGTGCTGCTTGGCATCGTCGGCAGCGGCGTGGGCATGGTGGGCGGGTTGGTATTCATCCGCCATATCAACTCAATTGCGGCGATCATCGAAGACATCACGGGACAAGAAGTCTTTGACCCGACGGTTTATTACTTCAGCAAAATTCCGACGATCGTTGATCCATGGACGATCGCCTGGGTCGTCGCCGGTTCCATCACGATCGCCACGATGGCTAGTGTTTTGCCGTCGCTTCGTGCCGCTCGGATGCATCCCGTGCGAGCACTTCGTTTCGAGTAAAACACTTCAACGCTTACATCCGTTTCCATCATGAACTCGATTCGACCACGACTGATGTCCGACCAACCGGTATTGCAGGCACGCGGCGTCTTCAAGAGCTACCAAAAAGACCGCGTCGAAGTTCCCGTCCTGCGTGGGATCGATTTGGACATTACGCCCGGCGAGATCACGGCGCTCGTCGGACGCAGCGGCAGCGGCAAAAGCACGCTGATGCATTTGATGGCGACGCTTGATCAACCCGATCGCGGCGAAATTTGGTTCCGCGGAAATCGAATCGACAACGCGAGTCGCAAGGAACGCGATGCATTCCGAAATCGAGATGTGGGAATCATCTTTCAATTTTATCATCTCTTGCCGGAATTATCGGCGATCGAAAATGTCTTAGCGCCCGCGATGATTGGCCAAAGCACTTGGTCGTATTTTCGCAATCGCAAAGAATCGAAGCGACAAGCCGAAGCGATGCTTGACCGAGTGGGTTTGCTGCACCGGGCCACGCATAAGCCGAGCGAAATGAGCGGCGGTGAAATGCAACGCGCAGCCATCGCCAGGGCGTTGATGACGCGTCCTGCGTTGTTGTTAGCGGATGAGCCAACGGGAAATCTCGATACTGAAACGGGGCTCGAAGTATTGAAGCTTCTGCGTGGACTCAATGCCGATGATGGGCTCACGATCGTGATGATTACGCACGACGAAAGTATCGCGGCCGGTGCCGACAAGACTTGGAAAATGAAAGACGGCCGGGTCGTCGATGACCGCCTGCTGCAGGTCGCTTGAAGCTCGGTTGATCGCTTTTGGTTCAAGTCGGTGCGGTTAACTGCCGATTCGCAATAGAGTCCGCTTTATCGTTACAGATTTACATTGCGAGATTCAACGTGCGCGCTCGACAATTTTTGGCTTCTGGCCTCGTCATATTCGCCGCCGTCCTCGCTTCTCCTGCGGCTGGGCAAGAAATTTTGCCGCCGGACAACGATGCACCGGATCGCCACCCGCAATCGACTTACGGGCCAACGGATCTGTCGATGATGAATCCGCCGCATTTGGTCTTGCAGGCACCGCGTCCGATCAAGCCCAAGCATGGACATGTTGAACAGAGCGTTGTCGACGACGAGTCAGGCATGACGACGCACGAGCCGACATCACCACGCTTTCATGAGGACGTCCAGGAGAAGGTAAGTAAGCACTTCTTGCACGCGGATAAAATGTCTCGTCCGCCAGCGATTCCCACTGCGAATCGGATGCCGGTCTGGAAAACGCCGTATTCGTACGGACATTTTGGCGCGACCCGGAATCGGCAGTGGTCGTTTCACAACGGCTATCAGCAAACCTACACGCAGTGGACGCTGCGTTAATCGCCTGGCAGGTTCGGCTTTGTCGCGTTGTTAACGAACGCGTGATTTATTGGTACGATGCGGGGCAAACTTCCCTTTCGCATTGGCAATATCATGAACGCTCCTGCCTCACGTCCCCCTCACTCGCAAACTGCTCCGCCACCGGCCACGGTCATTCCTGAGGAAGGCTGGCACTGCGGACATTATTTCTATCGATTTCGCCGCGACATGCTGGGGGATCTCGATGGCGTCGAACAGTTCCTCGCGGCGCTTGATCCACCTGCGGGCGACAAGACGGAGCGACTGCAAGCGTACATCATCAGCGGCCATAAGGCCGATTTTGCCATCATGTCGATGGATCCGGATCCGCTGAAGATTGATGCCGTCCATCAAGAAATTATGTCGGGTCCGTTGGGAGCGGCGATCGAACCGACTTGGTCATTTGTTTCGATGAGCGAAGTCAGCGAATACGTGCCTTCGGTGGACCAGTTCCGCGAGAACATGATTCGCGAAGGATCAGCGGGCGAGGAGCTTGAAGCGCGAGTCGCCGCTTACGCCACTCGATTGCCGATGATGAATCACCAACGCGTAACGCCCGAGTTTCCTGATTGGCCAGCGGCTTGCTTCTATCCGATGAATAAGAGTCGCGTCGTGGGCGCGAACTGGTTCACGACTCCGTTCTCTCACCGGCGTGAGCTGATGGCCGAACATGCACGCAGCGGCATTGCGTTCGCGGGCCGTGTCAGTCAGGTCATTACGGTTGGCGTAGGGCTGGACGATTGGGAATGGATGGTCACGCTTTGGGCCAGAAATCCCCAGTATTTGAAGGAAATCGTCTATAAGATGCGATTCGATGAAGCGAGTGCTGGATACGCTGAATTTGGTCCGTTCTATACAGGTTACAAAGCGACCGGAGAAGAGATTTTACGTCATTGCCGGATCATCGATTGAGTCCATCTAGGGGGATCTTTTGGCGTTGACAGGCATTCTTGGGACGCGTTTTTTGACGTTCCTGTGTCTGCGATTTTCGACATCTTTTCAAAAACTCCTTAACCTGTATTGGCTCCCCTTATATGCTTTGATACAGTCCGCCTGAGTGAACGACATCGCCTGACGGACCCGCGAAAAAGCTTTTGAATAGGGCTATTGGGCGTCAGTTTGTCTTCATCTTTCGTCCCATAGTTCACGGTGGAAAAGGAGTTCCGACGTGCCTCAAATCGATCCATCGACGACATGTGTTCATATACGCTGGATGATCCGCCGCGACATGCCTGCGGTGCTTGCCATCGAAAGTCAGAGCTTCGAATTTTCGTGGAACGAAGACGATTTCATCCGATGCTTGCGGCAACGCAATTGCATCGGCATGGTCGCTGAGCGAGACGATCAAGTGGTTGGCTTCATGATCTATGAACTACACAAGAACCGGCTTCATATCCTCAATTTCGCGGTTTCAAAAGAAATCCGCCGACAAGGGATTGGACAATCAATGGTCGGGAAGCTGTTGAGCAAACTCTCGCATGAACGACGCAATCGAATCATGTTGGAAGTTCGCGAAACGAATCTTGATGCCCAATTGTTTTTCAAGGGGCTTGGGTTCCGAGCGATTTCTGTTTTGCGTGACTTCTACGATGACACCGTCGAAGACGCATACTTGATGCAGTATCGTTACAAAGCCACCGTCGAAGAGTTGGCAAATCCCGCCAGTCGTATCACTCGCCTTGCGGGCTGATCACAGGCATTTGCCATCCAATACGTGGAATCGACTTTCCGTTCCGTCATGCGAATGCACGCGGCAGACGGAAAGTCGATTCCTCTTTTTCATTCCGCATCTCGTCTTGGTGTCACGCGTGAGAGATTGCTTCTCTGCACCGGATTCTTCTCGATGGCTTTGGGCGCCGGCGTGCCCATTTGTTTCGAATGCTTTGAAGTGTAAAAATCATTTGAATGGCTCGCCACTTCTGTGGTTGATATCGCCAATTCCATATTTGCGGGAGACGCTGAGCTGCCTGCATCGTGTCCTGATGGCACCGGTACTCGCGGCCTGAACCATCTCCCCAGTGGTCCCGCCAGGATCGCGGGCAACAAAATTAAGTCACCCAGCAATGCGGTCACTAGCAGCACTAACATCAATGTGCCGAAACGCTGCGTGGGAGTGAATGTCGAAAGCGAAAACACAAACAATCCGAGTCCACCAACGAAGGTTGTTTGCATCATCGCGGGACCGACTCGGCGGTAGGTTTCAATCACCGCTTCGACTCTCGATAATCCGGAATCAAGGTATTGTCGGAACCAGGTGAGGAAGTGAATCGTGTCATCGACCGCAACTCCCAACGCCACCGAAGCGGTCATCATCGTGCCGATATCCACCAGTAGATTGGCGTGGCCCATTAAGCCAAACACGACGACGATCGGGAACAGGTTCGGGACCATCGCGATCATGCCGGCCGTTAACCCGACGAAGAGCAGTCGGGGCTTGAAAAATGCTCCTGGCAGACGGCCTGGGATCAAAAGCAAGATCATCACACCGGCGATCAGCACAAACGCCATCGCAATCGATTGGACAAGGCTGACCAACAACGTTCGCTGAGCCTTGTAGACGACGGGAACGATTCCGGTGTAAATCGTCTCCAGCGGACCTGCATTGAGTTCGACGGGAATGTTTTCATCGAGTGTGGGGATGGCGACGGGAAGGGATACCAATCGTGCATCGACAAGCGGTTTCGGCAATTTTGCCAACTCATCCACGCTGATTTTTTTCTGGTCGCCAACCATCACGATGAAGTCGACGGCATCAATCAATTTGTCCCATCGATCGTCACCGGGGCGGTACTTCGCGTCGGGAGAATCGACATCAACCCAAACCGAACGCTTCACCTTTTCGTGAAGCATCAGGTCGGCAATGGTGGCGGCATAAATCGTATTGCCATAGATGAGCGACTTGGTGTCGGTGCTGCCGTTAACCGCATTCGTGTCAAGCAATGTCTCTTCGCTCAAGCGTTTCGGTTCGCGATGTCCGACAAACAAAATTCGTGGCATCTCTCGTGACGACTTTGATGCACGCCAAGCGTCGACCTGGTCGAGAATCATTTCACGAGCACGATAAGCATCAATCACTGGCGTTACGGTCAAACGCAAGTCGTCAACGAACTGTCCGTAGTCAACATCGCTCAGCGCTCCGACACGAAGGCTAACTCGCCAAAGTTCGCTGCCTTTCCGAGGTCCCGACTCTTCGAAGCGAAAACTGTCGGTCTCCTGAAGCGATTCTAAAGATGCGGAAAGTTCATTCTGAAACCTTGCTCGAACGAGGGTGTAACTGTTACTTGGCTCCGGAAGTGGCGGCAGGAATGTGACGGCGCTCATCGTCTTACCGATAACGCCCGTACCTGTTTCGCCTAACGCACGACGAACGACGGTATCGATTCGTCCCACGGCTTCGATTCGCTCGAGAAGTCTTAACGGGTGAGTGTTGGGCTTCGAATCCGGGGCCTGCTTGTCGGTTACGACCGCATTGATCACATCATCCGTTTTTGCCGCTTCGGCTTTTTCGGCTTGCATGGACGGCGGTATTCGAACGACCAATTCCATCGGCACCAGTTTTCCAAAGTTCTTTTCCAGATAGGCGTAGTCGCTGAGGATGCGAGATTTACTATCAAACAGCTTCAGAAGCTGCACCGACGTTTTGATTTGGAACAGCCCGGCAAAGCAAATGCAAAAGATGATCAAAAATGAGACGGTAACGATGGCGTGGTGCATCGCTATCCAGCGCCCGACGGCAGCCCACGCATCGGAAAAACGGTCCCTGCCCACAATGGTCGCGGCTGTCGTTTCTTCCACTGCATTATTGCGAGACTTGTTTTTCGACTTCTTCGGCACATCAGACAAGCTTGGCGGAAACGTTTCGAGAGCCGCTGGTAGATACGTGAACAAGATCAACAGCGTCGTCAGGATGGCAAAGCCGGCATATAGGCCGAAGTTGCTAATTGGTACGAGGTTGCTTGCGCAAAGCGAGAACAAGCCGATTGCCGTGGTGACCGCCGCGAGCAAACAAGGACGTAGCGCATGCCTTGCGGCACGGGAAGCCGCCCCATTGACTCCGCGAGTTTTCGCTTCATCACGGTAGTAGTTGACGATGTGAATGGCGCTCGAAAGCCCCGAAACGTAAACCAAAGAAGGCATACTCATCAGGATGGCATCCACATGACCACCGGTCCAATGCGTCGTTGCCAAACCGAGCACCGCGGAGGAAACACCAACCATGAAAATCATGATCGTTAGCTTCACACTGCGAAAGCAAACGTACGACAACACGAGTCCGACCAACCCGCTGTAGCCAACCAATCGGATCAGCGTCACCGTACCTTCTTCGTCGATGGCGACGTTGTCTACCGGAGGTCCGCCCATGCGAAGCATCGGTCGACCGCTTGCATCGGTAAGCATGTTTTCAGGACGGTCAAACGGTGGCGGAGCCATCGAAGGCGGCGGTGCAGCGGCCACACCGGACTGGTCCGCCAGCATCAGCATTCGACCACGAGGGCCACCAAGTACGCCACGGCCGACCGCTCGAGCAAGGTGCTCTTTCCCGAACGGAGTTAACGTCGCCAGCACACAGGTTTGCCGAGGTGGCACTGGGATGCTAATTACATCGCACAACTTTGCCCACGCTTGGTTTTGATCTTCCGTGCTGATGTGTTTGAGGGAGTCGATCGTTCCACCATGTGGTTTTGCGATCATCTCCACCGCTGTCAACACACGAGCCTCGAAATCCGCAGGCAGCGATTTTTGAGTCTCCGCCGGTAGGTTTTCACGAACCGCGTCAGGAGTCCAAGCAAAATCCAAGGGAACCGCGGGCGCAAACAAAGTACCTGTCAAACGCTCGATCGCTCTGGCCTTCGCAACCGTGGCTCTCTCACTTGCGTCCGTCAGGTCGACTGGCCAAAGCGGTCCGCCTTCTTTGGCGAGTTGATCAATGAAATCGCTGCCGGTTTGCACGCTTTGAAACAGTGATGCGGCGAGCAGTGTCGGATCGTTGTAATAGGCGTTGGCTTTGGTGGGCGTTGAGGGTTCGCCAAGTGCGGCGATGAATTGTCCTTCGAGCTCATAACTTCCCAATCGCCTTTTGATGGCTGCCGTTAATCCCGCGACGATGTTGCTTTCGTCTTTCCATCGATAAAGTCGACCATCAGGCGTGATATAAAAATACTTAGCCGCGGGAGTGGCGAACCACTTTTCCTTCCGACCGCCCCAATTCGTGAACGCCGAAGGCTCAACGAACAGTTTCAACTCGTCCGCAAGCGCTCGGGCGCGTCCAACATCGGGCGGCGCCGCGGAAAGATCTCTTCCCGCTGATTCTTGAGTCAGTTTTTTGGCCAATAAACTCAGACGTTGATCCTCCATGGTGCAACCATCCCAGGTCGCGACAACAAAGCTTTCGCCGACGAAGTATTTCGCGAACCAATCCAGTTCGACGGTTTCACGAAAGTCATTTGGCAGCCAATCCTTGATGTTGTTTTTCTTGCCCGCCACCGCAAGCCGGGCACCGCGGAAAGCGGAGGGCAGGAGAAAGAAAAATATCAAGAGAATGAGAAGCGCGCCAGAGACGCCGAACATCGAGCGACGCGATAAGAATGAGTCAGGCATAGGGGGCGCAGTGACTAAAAATCTGGCCGGAAATAAAGGCAAAACGGGATAAGTAGGTTCGACGGCGACGAGTCCGTTTCCCAAAAGCAATTCTTAATCTCGATCTACGCAACAGCCTAACGGTCAATTCCCTTATGGTCCATACAAAGCGTCGCCACCTGGCGTCCAGGAAGGGTTACAATTCGACAGTCGTGATGCCTAGGTCAACTCTCGCGATTGTTGCGAGTCTCCGGGCGGCTTTATCGACTCTCACTCTTACCCAAACGCAAATCGGATCTCTGTCATGGCAAACCCTCTGAAATCGCTGGTGGATACCGGCACCAAGCTTTATCTTGACTCCGTTCTACCCGCGGAAGTGGCTAAAAATCTGGCGTGGGGGGCCGTGGGGGCAACCAGTAATCCCGCGATCATTTCCGGGATCGTCGATGCAGGTGGGCTGGATGAATCGATCGAAAATTTAATCGGTGCCGGGCACGATGATGAGGCGATTGCTTGGGCGCTGACTGATCAATTGGTCAAGGATGCCCAAGCGAAATTTGAACCGATCCACAAACAAACAGGCGGAAACGCGGGTTGGGTTTCTTTCGAACTCGATCCGCTGCTAGAGGACCCAACGATGGGTTTGTCGATCAGCGAGCGGGCCAAACGCTACGTCGAATTAGGAAAGCAGTGGAGCGCGGGGCATACCAATCGAATGATCAAGGTGCCCGCGACGGAAGGTGGGATCGCGGCGCTGGAAGAACTTGCTTCGGAAGGCGTGACGTTGAACGTGACGTTGATTTTTACGACGGAGCAATACCGCCAAGCGCGTGAAGCGATTTGGAAAGGTGCGCAAAAGTGCGGTGATTTGGATAACTTCAAAAGCGTTTACAGTATCTTCGTCTCGCGGATTGATGTGTACACCGAAAAGGCATTGCCAGGTTTGTCGCCCGAAGCTCAGGGAAACGTTGGTCTGCTGAATGCCAAACGCGTCTGGGCTGAAAACAAAAAATTCTGGGCTGACAAGGGTTTGCGTCATGACCAGGAGCTGATCTTCGCCAGCACGGGCGTCAAAGATCCGAAGCTGCCCGCATGGAAATATGTCGCCGCGTTAGCTGGAAGCGACATTCAAACGAACCCACCGGAAACGAATGAAGCGGTGGCTAAAAGCAATGTCACCTTCACTCGCACCGTTGATCAAATGCCACCCCAAGCCGTTCAAGACGAAATCGACAAAGCGCTCGACGTCATGGATATGCATAAGGTCTTGATGGAAGAAGGCGTGTCGAAGTTCGTCAAGCCACAACGATCGTTGTTGAAGATTGTCGCCGATAAACGCAAGTCTCTATCGACCGCGTCGTAAGCTAACGATCTTCCATCAAGAGCTAAGCCGCTTTGCGATCCTGGTGGATACGGCGGCTTGCTGCTTCGATGCCCTCGGCGGGTGTTGCGTGAGGTCCACGCATCGACATCGCGTCATGACAGGACCATGATCTCGCGTCGATGGAAGCGAGGATCTGATTCGCCACATCGACGGCACGCGCTCCCGCTGCACCGGAGACCGTAGGTGTCGTGCGGGATTGGATGCTAATCACAAAGTCATGCAGTTCATCAAGGATTGCATTCCGTGGCTCAACGTTGATCACTTCGGGCGTCAGCAATTCACTAAACAATTTGTCCGCGTATCGAAGCGGATTTTCGGTCGCCGTTTCCAAATCAAACGAACGATTGACGAGCGATTGATCGGGGCGAATCATCATCAACGAGAGTGAGCCGAAATCGATTTCGGAGAAACCGTTTGGCCCGAACGTTTTCATCTGACGAGCCGGCGCGGGGCTGATTCGCGAAGCTTTTAGGTTTGCAACCAGTCCGCATTCAAATTCAAGCCGAGCCTCCGCCATGTCCTCATGATCGCTCACGACCGCAATCCCACTAGCGCTGACCGAGCGAAGCGGTGCATCGGTGAGTGAAAGCACAAGATCAATATCATGAATCATCAGGTCAAGCACGACACCCACATCGAGGCATCGTCCTGGGAAACGTGAAGCGCGAACCGCTTCGACATACTTGGCGTCTTTGGTCACTTCCACCGCAGCAGTCCACGCGGGATTGAACCGCTCGACATGGCCCACCTGAAGCGTGCGCCGACGCATCGCCGCTAATCGAACCAAATCGGCGGCTTCATCCGTTCCGATGGTGATCGGCTTTTCAACAAAGACATGCTTATCGGCAAGCAATAATTGAGCGACAGTCTCGGCGTGGTGGGGCGTAGGGGAAGCTACGATCGCGGCGTCGATGGACGCGATTGTATCGAGGTGGGATTCGAACGTGGCAACGCCGAACTGTGCCTTTGCGTGCTCTCTCGCTGCGGGGAATGGATCCGTGATGGCGACCAATTCAACGCCATCAACTTGCGCGAGCAACTTGGCGTGAATTCGACCCAAATGTCCCGCACCAATTACCGCCACTTGTAAAGGCTTCACGCCGCTTTCCTTCGTCGATCGCGACCACGTCCATGACGCCCGCCGCAGGAGTGGTCTAGAAAATCAAAAAGTTGTCTAAGCACAGGTCGAATCGGTCCTGAGTTCAACAATTGCTCGCGGGCTGGCTCAACACCGATACGCGATCGATACAGCAGCTTGTATGCATCTTGCAACACGAGAATGTCTTCTGCCGAATAGCCGTTCCGTTTCAGCCCCACGGTGTTAACGCATCGAGGCTTGGAAGGTTGGCCTTCCACGATCATGAACGGCGGAACGTCATGAAGCACTCGCGACAACGCACTGATGAAGCTGAGCGAACCCACGGAGGTGAATTGATTGATGCCCACCCCACCGGCGATCGTGATGTCGTTACCGATGTGAACATGGCCGCCGATCATGACATTGTTTGCCATCACCACACGGTCACCAACGCAGACATCGTGGCCCAAGTGAACGTGCGACATCAAGAAGTTGTTGTCACCCAACTGCGTGATTCCATCTTCTTTTTCGCTGCCGCGATTGATCGTCACGTATTCGCGGATGATATTTCCAGCGCCAATGATCACGCGAGTATCGGAGCCTTGATAACCAAGGTCCTGTGGGTCTCCCCCCAGAACCGCACCGGTGAAGATGCGATTGTTTTCACCGATCGTGGTGTTGCCGCAGAGGGTGACGTGATTTCCAACCGTTGTGTTTTTACCAATGGTGACACCAGGGCCAACGACGGTGAAATGCCCAATGCGAACCCCAGATGCCAACTTAGCACGAGGGTCTACGACGGCGGTCTCAGCGATGGTGACGCTCATAAACTCAATTGCCTTCTCGCCCAGAGCGAATCAAAAAGTGCCAGCCATAATATTTGCAATTAAAAAAAATCGAACCTGCCACATATCAAACCAATGACCACGCGACGATCACGCAGCACGGGGACGCAGGGCCAGAGGTGGGGCCGACTGCGAACTTGGTCCAGCGGCCATGTGTGAACAGGCGGCGAATTCAGCCAACAACCCAGCCAATTCGCTATTGAGTTGATGACCACCACGAAAGGACACAAACTTTCCTACCAATTCAACGCCAGCCATCGCCATATCACCTATCAAATCAAGCGTTTTATGGCGAGCGCATTCGTTCTCGAAACGAAGTGGGTTATCGATCGCGTGCCCATTTGAATCAAAAACCACAAGATCTTGGTTGGTGACGTGAGTTCCCACACCAGAGACTCGCAACCGGTCGGCTTGCTCCGCCGTTACGAACGTTCTTGCCCAAGCGATTTCTCGGCAGTAATTACTTGGTGTCAGAAGATGTGTGCTGACTTGTTCTTGAATCGGACTGCTAATCCCATAATCAAGACGGTACTCAAAACTGGCACATCCGCGAGTCGATGGTGAGACTTCAACCCACGCTTCGGGTGTACCCACGCGTAACGTTCGATCGACAATGAATCGCTTCCTTGCCGCTGCTTGCATCACCATGCCAACGGCCTGCAGTGCTTCCACATACGCGCCGCTGGAGCCATCCAAGCCTGGAAGCTCTTCCGCATCCGTCTCCACATAGCAATTGTCAATTTCAAGCGAGTAAAGCGCTGACATGACATGCTCGACCATTTGAAAGCTAGCCGAACCATTGTCAAGGTTGGTTCGCATGGAAAGTCCCGAGCTGTGTTGCGTATTGGCTTGGCACGACGGGCTTCCGTTTAGATCGGTTCGCACAAAGCGAATACCCGATCCGGCGATATTCGGTCTAAACCGGACCCGAACAGCACGTCCGCTCCAGTAACCGCGACCAGTGATCTCGCACTCCGCAGCGATCGTATGTTCATTGCGAGGACGGATCACCGTGGATGAGCCTTATGGCGGTTACGAGAGGCACAAATCATGAAGCAAGCCGGAAGCTCAGCAGCGTGACGAGACGCTGCGTAAACATCCAAAAGATCGATCTATTTGATCGTTGCCGCGGGGTTTGCAGCGACCTTCATCGTCTGGTCGAGATACTGCATCACGCCCTTGGTCATGTCGAGCGCGTCGTCGTGATAGACAATGCTCTTCATCACGCCACGGATGACCGATTCACCTTGCTCAAGGTCCATTTCTTCGCTGTTGTACCGCAGCACAAGATTGATCTTGTAGTGATTGGCGAGGTACTTCACACCGGTGGAGATTCGCTGGTAGTTGTCGAAGTAAATCTTCGCTTCGGCATCGGAAATCTCTTTGCGTTTACGAGCCATGTCCAATCGCAAGCGGCTTTCCATTCCTGCGACGCGTTCTTCAGCAGCGGCGTATTCAGGCGAACCAACTTTGAACGTCTTTAGTTCTGCGGCGGCGTTTTTTAATTCGTCGCGTTTGCCCGAAAGCTCTTGTTCATAAGACTTCAATTCAGCTTCGACGTCGCCGACTTGGGCCTTAATCGCAACATGATTTTTGAAAATGTACGCAACGTCAACGACGGCGATTTGGTGTCCACTGCCCTCAGCTTGAGCAGCGTTTGGAGCTGCCGCACACATCGCGACAGCAGTACATAAGACGGCTTTCCCTAAAAATCGCACTTCCGCGCTCCTTGCGTTGGTGTTGCACATCGACTCACGCTTGAGACCGATGCACAGGTTCGTAGATCACTGGATCCATTCGGTTGTTTAAGTGCCGCCAGCAATCCTGCTCGCGGTTTCGTCGGCTGCGAACGCCTCCGATGTAGCCACATCAACTCTTCGCTTCGCCTGACTTGATTCTGCCAACAATTCATCTCAGGCGTAAAGATGAGTTTTTCACTTTTGATCGTGCTGTTGATATCGATTGTTATGCGTGCCATTCAGCCAGGTCGATTCTTTAAAATCGCTGTCAGCGTCAATACCGATTCGTCTCTTTGAAGTTCAATCCGCAGTGGTTCTCCAACTTCGCGTGAACCGATCGTTTCAAGCACTTCGCCGATGGTTCGGATCTCCCTGTCATCAAATTTCTGCAAACGGTCTCCAGCAAGCATTCCCGCGGCCTCCGCAGAGCCTCCTGGCGTAACGGCGGTGATTATCACGCCACCGTCGTCCGTTTCGCGAAGCTGGATTCCCAAATGCGCCGTTGCTTGCCACCGGATCGAAACGTCTCGATTCGTTGCGGCATACTGCGGTCGCTCTTGACGCAAGGCCAAGTCGATAGCAACGCCGGAAGTTATATCGGTTATGCGAGTCAATCCGATGAAGTTGATTTTGTCGAAATCATCACTTGGGCGATGGTAGTCGTTATGAAGTCCGGTGAAGAAGAAAAGAACCGGAATGTTTTTAGTGTAAAAAGATTGATGATCGCTGGGACCATATCCGCTGGGCACTTTGAAAAGTTTGAATCCCGTCGCCCGGTTCGCCGCCTCAACGATCTCGTCCATCTCCACCGCGGTACCGGTTCCGTAGACGGTCAAGTCGTTGTCACGAAGTCGACCCACCATGTCGAGATTGATCATTGCGACCGTCGATTCCAAGGGAAATCGTGGGTTGCGAACGTAATATTCGCTTCCCAGCAATCCCCGTTCTTCGCCCGTAAATGCGATGAAGACGACGCGTCGATGGGACGTTGATTCGGCCAGTCGCTCTTGAATCGAGCTGACGCTTGATAGCAGCACCGCGGTCCCGCTGGCGTTATCATCCGCGCCATTGTGGACTGCAATGGTTCCTGGGGCGAGCGAGCCAAATCCCCCCATGCCAACGTGGTCATAGTGAGCACCGACGATCACCGTTTGTTCCGCAAGTGCCCCTTTGCCATCGAGTACGCCGACCACGTTGCTGGACGGGACGGTCGAGGAATTCAGACTCGTTTCCAGACTCGCGCGGTGCCTAAATAACCGACTCGACGGAAGCATCGTTCGGTTGATTTTTTCCTGAATCAAGTCCACTGATTCCGAATCGGCGGCAAGAAGCAGCCGATTTGCAATTTGCCGCGAAAGTGAGAGCACAGGCAAGCCCTTCGCCATGGACTTCTCTCCTGCCTCGCCGATCTCCATCAACCCCTCCTCCGCAAGCGTGCGTTGGCGGTTTAAGTCCTCCAGCATTGCGTTGATGGTGCCACGCCGCTGTTGCAGTGTCTCGCGGTTGTGGATGGCTTCCTCAGGCAACTGCGCAAGTTGCTCATCCACTTTTTTCATTCGTCGCGTCTCATCGGCGATTCGAGAATCAATGCTCGTCTGAGCATCACGTATCGAATCACGATCGTTGATCAACAGCACGCCAACGGCACCATGCTTCGCTGCGTTTTTGAGCTTGGTTTCGAAGTACGCGTGCTGACTATTTTTTGGGCCGTCAAACTTTCCATCCGCAGGAGAACTGGTTGGCTCTTTTCGAATCAACATGACCACACGTCCCTGGACGTCTACGTTGGCGTAATCGTCGTATCCGTATTCCGGTGCGGTGATACCGTAACCGACAAAAACAATCTCCGCATCGATCGCGGCGCTATCCCCGATCGCCAGCGGACGAAACGTTCGATCCAGTTCCACCTCAATGTTGTTGACGACGTTTGCGTTTGCTTCCGCGGCACCGTTCACTGAGGGCGTTATTGGGAGAAACTTGAGGCGATTTTTGTCCGCCGGACCCATCGTGGCCGAAACATTGACGTCGAGTGTTTGAAAAGGGTTGCCCGCGAACGAATCCACACGCAGGCCATTTTTGGCAAACGAGGCAGCGATATGCTCCGCGGCCTGGTCAAGGCCTTCGCTTCCAACTCCACGGCCTTTGAGTGCATCGCCGCTAAGAAATTCAACGTCGCTTCGCAGTACAGCGTTTCTTCGTGAGGACGCTTCTTCGACCGCAATGGAGTTTGCGGGATCCAAAGCCAATCGCTTGGCGGCGTCCAGCTCTTCCGCGCCAAGCTGGCCTGCGAAAGTGAGCGAGCAAAGGAACGCCGCGAGCAGCCGATAACACCTAGGAAACGACTCGCGAAACAATTTCGGAGCGAAGGATCGCAAATTCAAGTTGCTCACCAAAAGATTTCGAAAACAAAAGCGAAAGCCAATGAGCACCACCGGCGGTTCTCATTGCGATATGCTAACTCATTGACCGAGATTTGACCCGCCCTATTTATTTCGTACCTCCCTTTGTATCACGCTTGATGGCTTCTTTGTTTGTCGTTCGAGGACGAGACCAAGGCAAACATTTTCCGCTCACGCAGCGGGCGATGAGAATCGGCCGAGAATCGTCATGCGAAGTTCGTTTGCTCGATTCCGAAGCCTCTCGCACGCACGCAGAAATTCGCGGTTCCGCGACGGGGCGATACACATTAGTCGACCAAGGCAGCAGCAACGGAACGCTGGTCAACGGACGCCCGATCACGACTCACTCGCTCGCCAGTGGCGACCGGATCGAAATTGGAGGAACGCTGCTGATTTTTACCGGCGGCGGAGTGAATCCGACGCGCGAGGCCGCTCATGGCGTCGATATTGTCGCTCAAAGTCGTGTTGCGGAAGCCAGTCGGATTGTCTCATCACTCGTCGGTTCCATTAGCGCCTCACGGCCCGCTTCCGCAGGTGTCGACGCGGATCGCAGCCTTGAAGTGATGTATCTGACAGCGTTAGCGGTGGGACGCACGGACGATATTCCTGAGCTTCTGGATCGCATTCTGAGGCTGGTCTTTGATTGGGTCGACGGTGATCGTGGGTGCGTGATGCTGCGTGACAACGAGACGCAGCGGCTTCGGCCGGCGGCTCGTTGCGATCGTCAAGACATCGACACGTCGCGTAGCCCACGCGATGCCGGCCGCATCGCGATCAGTCGCACGATTCTCGATTATGTCATGGAACGCAAAGAAGGGGTTCGGACGAGTGACGCGATCGGTGATGATCGCTTCGACTCCGCACAATCGATTGTTCAAAGCGGTGTCCGCGAGGCATTGTGTGTTCCCCTGCAGGGACGGTACGCAATCGTCGGTGCCTTGTACGTCGACACCTACACGTCGCCCGGCGCGATCGTTCAGTCCGGTTATCAAGAAAGATTCAATGATGAGCAGTTGCGATTGATGACCGCGATCGGACATCAGGCAGCGCTTGCGATCGAGGACACCTTTTATTATTCGGCGATGATGCAGAGCGAGCGTTTGGCGGTCATGGGCCAAACGATTGCAACGCTTTCGCACCACATCAAAAACATCCTTCAAGGGATTCGAGGCGGCAGCTACCTGATCGACGCAGGGCTCCAGAGAAACGACACCGACGCCGTGCGGCGCGGTTGGGCGATGGTGGACCGCAATCAAGAACGCATTTCGAACCTGGTGATGGACATGCTCACGTTCAGCAAAGAACGTGAGCCCGAAAAGGTCGATGCGGACATCAATGAAACCGTTGCTGATGTTGTCGAGTTGCTGAAGACACGCGCCGATGAGTTGGGTGTC